>Ga0302220_10000252_pt1 | contig 48128 bp, 37 predicted proteins | sample II_Palsa_E1_3_FD_194572 | JGI IMG/M metagenome (GOLD analysis project Ga0302220, IMG submission 194572) | Peat permafrost microbial communities from Stordalen Mire near Abisko, Sweden - II_Palsa_E1_3 | ecosystem: Environmental > Terrestrial > Soil > Palsa > Peat permafrost | place: Sweden...
AGCGGTCGGGGAAGCCCCTGCCGGCGGGCAGACGGCACCCCCGGGCCAGGACGCGGCACCGGGCGGGCAGGCACCCCCGGGCCAGGACGCGGCACCGGGCGGGTCAGCGCCGTCCGGGGAGCAGGCGCTGCTGGGTGCGGTGGGTTCCATGGGCCGGTGGGGGATTCCCGGGCTGGACCCGGGCGCGCTGCGCCGCCTGGGCCAGGAACTCCTCTACCGCGCCGACCCCGATGCCGCTGAGGAGCGGGAGCGCAAGCGGTTCGAGCGCCGGCACCTGTCGTTCGGGTTCACCCTCGATGACACCGGCACCATTTCCGGGGCCTGCGGGGACACCCTGTCCTGGGAGATCATCAAGACCGCCGTGCATGCGTTCGGCCCGCCGGGCGGCACTGAGGACACCCGGACCGCGGCCCAGCGGCGGATGGACGGCCTGACCGCCGCCTGCCAGGCCGCCCTGGACTCCGGTGCGGCCGGCACCCGGCACGGCGCCGCCCCGCACCTCAGCGTCCTGGTCGAAGAGCAGACCCTCGCCCGGGCGGCCGGGACCAACGCCACCGGCGCCACGCACGGCTGCTACGCGGCCACAGGCTGCGCGGCCACAGGTTGCGCGAGGACCGGCACCGGGACAGCCAGCACCGGGACGACCGGCGCCACGCACGACGGCTGCGCGACAGCCAGCACCGGGACGACCGGCGCCACGCACGACGGCTGCGCGACAGCCAGCACCGGGACAGCCGGCGCCACGCACGACGGCTGCGCGAAGCCCGGCACCGGGACAGCCAGCGCCGGGACGGCCGGCGCCACGGACTGCCGGACGCCCGTCCCGCTGGGGCCACCCCCGGCCCGGACCGGATTCGGGGCCACGCTCACCGCCCGGCAGGTCCTCGCCCTGGCCTGCCACGCCGAGCTCAGCATCATCCGCTGGAGCGACGGCATCCCCCTCGACGTGGGACGCCGCTACCGCACCGAAACCCCCGCCATCCGCCGCGCCCTGGAAGCCCGCGACCAAGGCTGCCGCGCACCCGGCTGCGGCATGCCCGCCGCCTGGTGCACCGCCCATCACCTCAAGCCCTGGAGCCAAGGCGGCACCACCAGCCTCCAGGACACCGCCCTGTTCTGCTTCGTGCACCACAACTACTTCATCCACACCCTCGGCTGGACCGTCACCGGCAACCCCAACGGCACCCTGCACTTCACCCACCCCCAGGGCTGGCCCACCCTCGACAGCCCCCCACCGGGCGCCACCAAACCCCGCCCGCCGTAAGACCCGCGCGGACCACCCTCCCCCCACCGGGCGCCACCAGACCCCGCGCTCCTTAATCCCCAGGGGCTGGGGCCCGTGCCAGGGCAGGCTCGCTCGCGGTCACTGGCGCTTAATACTGCATCGGCACTTAATTTAATTTAAGCGTCAGCGAATGAGGTGGCGTGTAGCCCCAGGACTCCTGACATAGGCACGGTCGCCAAAAAGGCTGAACATTGCCGACCCGCGCACTTGCCGGGTTCGCTTGTGACTCTGCCGCCCGGAACCGGTGAAAATAAATGCCAGGTAATTACAGTATGTAAAGCTGCTGAACCCTCAAGCGTGTGACCTCGGGAAACGCGACGGTCGAGGCTCGGTCTTAAGCTCTTCGAGCTCACCACCTCACACCGAATTTCACTCGATATGAGGAGTCCTGGTTCCGGTTGGCGTCCAGATCGGCGAGAACGTATGCGCGGCACGGTCGACGGCCCATCACGCGGGCGCGAAAATCCGCTCCCCATCGTCGTGCGCTTGTGAATCTCTGCCTCGGGCAAGACCTGTGACCCGCCTTCGCTGACCGTTGCTATCACGGTACTGCCGGGCCAAGCCCCTACGCGGTAAGGGCCATTGCTACGCGCTTGGCCATACCACCCTGGAAACGCCCCCGGCTGAAGCGCTGCGGGGTGCCATCGATCGTGACGTTCATCGAGAGTGTAAGCAGACGTGCGCGGATAGGCTCAGAACTGATGGCGTTCCGGGGTGCGACGGCCACGATCCTGCCTACCCTGCCCCGCAGATTCTCGAGCAGGATGAGCCGTTGATTCGTGAGAACGAGGTAGTAGGCGCGCGGCTTAAGCGCCACCATTACCGTTTCAGCTGTGGCAATGCTGACAGCCGCCATTATTGCTCCCCGCCGCTTCGCTGATACTTTCCCGATTTGCAGGGCTTCGACTATCTCAATTTGCTCACCTGAGACGAGCGTAGGGGTAACAATCCGGGTGCGGCGAGACGTCGTAGTCTGATTCATCCTGTCATTTCGGTAGCCGCGATCCCGGGCATCCTCGCGAATGACGCTCGCGAGATGCAAGCTCGCACACCGTACTGATACCGGATCTCTACCTTGATGAGAGCGGCTCGCACCCGATACTCCACGGAGCCTGCAGCAGAGTGCAGGAACCGCAGTTTGACTCGCTGCGGAAAACATATGCCGCGGTCGGGCAGTAGCACCCCTGCCCGCTTCGGAGCTGTTCGGCCCGCGCCAGGGCAGCAACGAGGACTATCACGCTCTGCGTCACCTCGCCGGGTGGCTGGCCGATCATGGGCAGCTGGACGAGCTGCGCGAGCTGCTGACTGATCACCGGGAACTGCTTGCATCGAGCTGGGGTCCGGCCAGCACCAGCAACCGGAGGTGCTGCGCCTGAAGGCGGACCTCGGAGACGACCAGGCCCGGCAAATGCTAGTCTGCTGGCTGGCCAGGATGTGGGAGAGCGCTCAGGCAGGTAATGAATATGCCCAGCGGGCGCCGGCCGAATGGCAGGGCCGGCAAGGCAGGCTTGACTCTTGATTCAAGAGCGAGCTCGCCAGCATCCCCGCGTGGGACGCTTCTCGTCATATAGCAGCGTGGCTCTATATAGCAGCGAGGCTCTGGTCGATGTCGGCCAGGAGGTCATCGACCGGCTCGATGCCTGCCGACAGCCGGATCAGTGATTCGGGTGCCGTCTCCGAAGACCACCGGGCGCGCCGCTCCCACGCTGACTCCACCCCGCCGAAGCTGGTCGCGGGCAGGATGATCTGTGCGGCCTTCACCACGGCGTCGGTCTCGGCGGCGGTGCCGTTCACCTCCAACGACAGCAACGGGCCGAACCCACGGGGCATCTGCCTGCTGGCCACTTCAAGCGTTGCCTCGTTCGTGCCGGGGTAGTGGACCGCGCGGACCCGCGGATGAGTGGCGAGGTGCCGGGCGATCGCGAGCGCGCTCTCGGATTGGCGGGTGACGCGCAGCGCGAGAGTTTTCAGGCCGCGCAGGGCCAGCCAGCTCTCGAACGGCCCGGGGATTCCGCCGCCGACCGCCCGCCAGTTCCGCAGGTCTCCCAGCAGCCCGGCGTCACGGGTCAGCACCGCCCCGAGCAGCACGTCGGAATGACCGGACGCCGCCTTGGTCAGCGAGCACAGCGAGGCCAGCGCGCCGAGGTCGAGCGGCTTCTGCAGCAGGCCGGTCGCGACGGTGTTGTCCACGATCATCGGTGCGTCCGCCGCCGAAGCCAGCCGGGCCAGCCCAGCCAGGTCCGCCACCCGCAGCAGCGGATTGGTCGGCGTCTCCGTCCACAGCACCGACGGCCCCGCGGCGAGATGGTGCTTCACCTGCGCGTGGTCGAGCAGGTCGACCGGGACCGGCACGGCACCGTGCGGCCGCAGCTGATCGGCGAGCATCCGCGTGTTGTAGTAACCGTCGTGGGGCAGCAGGACCTGCCTGCGGCCCTCCGCCAGCGCGAGCATGAGCGCCATCGACGCGGCCTGCCCCGAGGCGAAGACGACCGCTTCGGCATCTTCCATGATCCCGAGCGCCTGTTCGAGCGCTTCCCAACTCGGGTTGCCGCTCCGCCCGTACGCGCGAGGCGGATCGGGCTCACCCCAGGAGGCGTACACGCTCGCCGGCACCAGCGGCGGCGACGCCGGCGCACCAGGATGGCGCTGCGTTCCGGCGTGGATGACCCTTGATTCCGCGGAGGGCTGGTGCTCGTTCACGTGCTTGCTCCAACTGGTGCTGGCCGGCCGGGGTCAGACGCCGACGCTTCCGTCGATTCCCTCGCGCAGCAGGTCGGCATGCCCATTGTGGCGGGCATACTCATGGATCAGATGCAGCATCACCAGCCGCAACGACAAATCTTCGTCCCAGCGTTCGTTGTGCCTGACCAGGTCGAGTGACCCCGCGGCTTCCTCGATGCGGCGAGAGTGTTCGGTCTCCGTCTGCCACGCGCCGAACGCCTCCGCCCACGTGGCCGTGCTCGCGTCGTAGGCCACCTGGAAGTCGCCTTTCTCCGACCACACCAGTCTCCGACCACACCAGCGGGATATCCTCGCCATTGATCACCCGGCGGAACCAGTTGCGCTCCACCTCGGCCATGTGCCGGACCAGGCCGAGCAGCGACAGGGACGATGGTGGCATCGACTGGCACCGGAGCGCCTCATCCGTCAGGCCGTCGCACTTCATCGCGAGCGTCGCGCGGTGGTAGTCGAGGAATGTGCGCAGCATGATCCGCTCGTTGCCGACGAGAGGAGGGTCGATTCGTTCGGTGGTCATCGCGGGTCCTCCTGCGTCAGTGTCGCGGGCTTAAGCCTGGCGGGCTTCAGGGTGCGGGCTCACGCTTCTCGGGCCCGGAGCCGCAGGGAGGTCCAGCTGGCATCGGCGGTCCAGCCGCCGTCGACCGGCAGGGCCACCCCGTTGATGAACGCGCTGCGCGCGGGATCGGCTAGGAAGGCCACCGCGGCCGCTACGTCCGCCGGCGAAGCGAACCGGGCCATCGGCACCTGGTTGACGATGTCGGCGTCGGTGTAACCGCCGTTGGCCTGGTCTTCGGCATCCATCTCGGTCTTGATCCATCCCGGGCAGACAGCGTTGACCCGCACACCGCGCCCGCCCCATTCGGCCGCGAGGGTTGACGTGAGCCCGACCAGGCCATGTTTGGAGGCGTTGTAGGCGGCCCGGTGCGCCACGGCGCGCAGGCCGGCGATCGAGGCGACGTTGACCACCGACCCGGACCCGGCCGCGAGCATCTGCGTGCCGAACTCCCGGCACAGCAGGAACGCGCCTGTCAGGTTGATATCGAGCACCCGCCGCCAGGCCTCGGCCGTGGTCTCCTCGGCTGGTGCCAGCAGCGAAACGCCCGCGTTGTTGACCAGCACATCGGCCCGCCCGAACCGCTCCCGGACGCCGGAAGCCAGCGCGAGGACGTCGGCCTCGGCGGACACGTCGGTCCGCGACGGCCACACCTCACCGCCTAGCGCTCTTACGTCGGCGGCGGTATCGGCCGGATCTGCCACATCGGCCAGCACCAGGACGTAGCCCTCCCTGGCCAGCGTCGCGGCGATCGCCCGGCCCAGCCCGCGTGCCGCCCCAGTCACCACGGCCACGCGTCCAGGTTGCTGCATGGCAGCGTTCTATCAGAGCGACGTGGCCCGCATCCTGACGCGGTCGCTGGCCGGCGTTACCGGGGCCCGCTTACCAGAGGTTGCCCCCGACCAGCACGTACAGGAACGGCACTAGGGGAATGAGGCCGAAGATCCCCCACACCAGTTTCTCCACACCGGTGAGATCGCTCCGGCCGGCCAGATTGACCCACATGAGGATCACCGCGACCGGGTGAATGAGGCAGACCAAGAGCTCCAGAAGCTTCTTCATGGTCACATTCTCTACCCCAGCAGCAGCCACCGCAGTCACGCCAGTTGCTTCGGTTTGGACTCATTGGCACCCGGCCCGCAGCGAACCTGAAGACGTTCAGGAATCCGTCAGCAAAGTCCCAGCGTCCCGCTTGCATGCCGGCAGGTTTACCCAAGGTTCGGTGCCGAAACTACCCACAGAGCGAAAAAAAGAACGAGCTAGGTGGGCAGATCCATGAACGTCATCCAGGGTTCGGCGCTTTCGGCGGAACCAGAACAGGAGCCGTCATCCTCCGCGTACCCCGGTGCGGGCGGCCCCTATGGCTCGTACGGGGGCGGATCACCGGGACCGTACGGTTCGGGCGGCGGCTGGTCCGGCGGCGGCTGGTCGGGCGGCGGCGGTAACTGGTCCGGCGGTAACTGGTCCGGCGGGGGGAATGTCCCGCCGAGCCCCCGGCACCGGCGCCTCCGGCGCGGGGTTGCGTTCGGCGTGGCCGGAGTCACGCTGGCCGCCGCGGCCGCCGTGGGCTCCTACGATGCCCTCCAGGGTGGCGGCAGCTCGACGAGCCACGCCACCACCAGTGCCAACACTGTGCTCAGCACCTCCCAGATCACCAGCAGGGTCTCACCCGGTCTCGTTGACGTGGTGTCGACCCTCGGCGATGAGAACGGCGAGGCGGCGGGCACGGGCATGGTGCTGACCTCAACCGGTGAGGTGCTGACCAACAACCACGTGATCGACGGCGCGACCTCCATCTCCGTCACCGACATCGGGAACGGCCGCACCTACAAGGCCTCCGTCGTCGGCTACGACAAGACCCAGGACGTCGCGGTTCTGCAGCTGCAGGACGCCTCCGGCCTGACCACGGTCAGCCTGGGCAATTCCGCCACCGTCAGCACCGGCCAGAGCGTTGTTGCCATCGGGAACGCGGAAGGCAAGGGCGGCCAGCCGTCGGTCGTGACCGGCAGCGTCACCGCGCTCAACCAGTCCATCACGGCCAGCGACGAGGGCTCCGGCAGTTCGGAGCAGCTGACCGGGATGATCGAGACCAACGCGCCGATAGAGCCCGGCGACTCAGGCGGCTCGCTGGTCAACTTGGCCGGCCAGGTGGTCGGCATGGACACCGCAGCCTCGACGTCCAGCGAGACGCCGAGCGCGCAGGCGGCGAATCCGGGCCAGCAGAGCCAGGGCCAGACCGGGCAGAGCCAGAGCGGGCAGAGCCAGTCAAGCGGGACTCAGGCCTTCTCCATCCCGATCAACGAGGCGGTTTCCATCGCGGCGCAGATCGAGGGGGGCAACTCCTCCTCCACGCTTCACCTCGGCTCCACCGCCTTCCTTGGCGTCGAAGTGAGCAGCACTAGCACGAGCACCGGCACCGGCACCGGCTCCGGCGCGAGTGGCCTCGGCGGTTACGGCTCGGGCAGTGACGGCGGCTATGGCTACGGCAGCGGTGACGGCGGCTATGGCTACGGCAGCGGTGACGGCGGCACTGGCACGACTTCGGGCGTGCAGATCGAAGGGGCCCTGTCCGGTTCGCCGGCGGCCAGTGCCGGGCTGAGCGCTGGTGACGTGATCACATCGATCGGCGGCCAGTCGGTCACCTCGGCGACGCAGATGCAGTCGATCATCGCGGCCTACCACCCCGGCGACAAGGTCAGCATCAGCTGGACCGACGCCTCCGGCCAGACCCAGACCGCCACGGTGACGTTCGCCAGCGGGCCGGCTGACTGAGCCTCCTGCGGCTCGCCATCCCGGTTGCGACATGCTGAAGCCCCTGCGGGTACTACCACCCGCAGGGGCTTCAGCATGTTCCGCCTGGTGTGTGGCGCACCGGGCCGCTCGGACGGTGACCATTGCGCGGTCAGCGCCGCGGCAGCGGTTACCGGCCGCTTCCGGCTGCTAGCAGCGGCTGGCGTAGGCCCCGGTCATGTAGGTCGTCCACGCGCCCCAGTCGGTGCCGTCCGAGCTGATGGCGACGGCGGCCTCGGCGTTGGCCTGCGGGTCGAGCGTGGCCTCTGCGCCGTGCGAGGCGTTGATCTGCCACAGGCCATAGTCGGCGGTCGGGCTGATGGCGTTCGGGTTGCCGCCCGACTCGGCCATGGCGATCTCCGCGGCCATGAACGCCTCGCCCGCCGAACCGCCGGCCTGCTCCCACAGCGACTCCAGGCCGCTGCAGCTGTACGTGCCTGCCGCGGTCGTCGTGGCCCCGGTCGAGACCTGGGAGACGGTCGTCGTCGGCGCACTGCTCGCCGCAGGCGCGCTGCTCTCGCTGGTGCTGCTCTGGACGGGGGCGGCGTGCCGGGCCTGGTACCCGCTGCCCTGCGAGCTCGAGATGCTCGACGTGGTGGCCGGCAGCTCGGACGCGGGCAGTGTGTAATCGGCGGGCGGATCAGCCGGGATGCTCAGCGTCTCGCCCGGGTAGATCAGGTTCGGGTTGGAGACGGTCTTGTTGTTCACGTGGTAGAGCCACTGCCAGTCGCCGGACTTCCCGTAGAAGTGGCCCGCGATGCTGGACAGCGTGTCGCCGGAGTGGACCGGGTAATTCTGGCTGGTCTCCGCGGCACGGGTGACCGCGTCCAGGTGGACGGAGCCCGCGTAAGCGGCAGCGGCCTTGGTGGCGACCAGGGCCTGCACGGCAGAACTGGCGCCCGCGGCCGCGGCGTGCTCCGTCTTGGCGGTCACGACGGCCTCTGCCACGGTGCGGTGCTGGACGGGGGCCGCGGCGTGCCCGTGCGGGACCGCCATCAGCGCGCCCGCGGTCACCGCCATTGCGGGTGCTGCCTTGCCCGCCTTCTCCGCGACCTTCTCCACCTGCGACGGCGTTGTGTGCCGTCCCGACCGCATGAGCTTCATCTTGCGGCCGTGCCTATGCGCTGAACCCACAAAGCTCCCCATCGTCGTATCGGTGCCTGCTTACTTACGCTGCTCGTGGGAGCAGGTTTTCGGTCCGGCCAAGCAGAGATCACGTTCGTGATCGCTGGCGGCATCTGCCACACCCTCACGGTGTTTGCCACACCCTTGGCGGTGTCCTGTGCCGCTGGAGAGCATGTCAGGACGTGCGGGCGGCTCGCAGGCAAATCGACGAAATTCTGTGATGGTCTCGTGATAACCAACAGAAGCGTCACACGACGCACGCGTATAGCCGTCATTAGTGATACAAGAAGTAATTGTTTATGCTACTCAGGGCGAAAAGAGGGCGGGGCGCCGCCGTCCGGATCTGGCGGACCCTGTGCCGCTGACGAGGCGCCTGGCTGGTCGAGTTCTGCGCCCAGCCGATCTGGCGCCCGCCCGGGCAGATTGCCCGGCGCGAACCTCTCCCGCCTGCGCCGAGCAGATATGACCTGTCCCCGGAGCGGATCTCCGGCCTGCGCCGAGCCGGTCTCGCAGCCCTCCGGGCGGTTATCCGCCCTGCCCGGCAGCTTAGGGAAAGACCGGCAGATCTGGGAAAGAATTGACCCGTGGCTGTCGATCCGGGCCGTTGCCGCGCGTCGGTAAGTTAGGACGGCCCGGGAGGCGGGCCACCTACGGGAAGAAGGCACCATGACGCAGTACCTGATCCTGATCTACGCCGACGAAGCCGCCTGGGCCGGCGCAACCCCGGATGAGAACGCGCAACTGCTTAAGGAGCATGTCGAGTTCGGTCAGCGGTACGAGAGCGTGATCCGCGGCGGCAACGCGCTCCAGTCCGCCGCGACGGCCACCTCGATCCGTCCCGGCCCGGCCGGCGGCAGCGCGGTCACGGACGGGCCGTTCGCGGAGACGAAGGAGGCCCTGGGCGGTTACTACCTGATCGAGGCGGCCGATCTGGATGAGGCCGTCGCCGTCGCCAAGCAGGTGCCGACCCGGTTCGGCGGCGTGGAGGTCCGGCCCGTCTGGGACATGAGCTGACGCTGGCACCGGCGCGGGAGGCCACCAGATCGTCATGACCGTGCATCCGGCCGTGGCGGCCGCGGTCGCGGACGCGCACCGTCGTGAGTGGGCCTTCGTGCTCGCTGCGACGGTGCGCGTCACTCGCGACCTTGACCTGGCCGAAGAGTGTGTCCAGGACGCTTACGCCCGGGCCCTGGGCACCTGGGGCAGCACCGGGATCCCCGGCCGCCCGGGGGCCTGGCTGACTACGGTCGCCCGGCGGCGTGCCGTGGACCTGCTGCGCCGCGACGCGACCGCGCGCCGGGTCCTGCCCCTGCTGGTCACCGATCCGGCCCTGGCGCCCGGCACTGGGCTCGCCGACGACGGCCCAGGGGCGTGCGCCCTGCCCGGGCAGGCCAGTTCAGCCGTAGCCAGTTCAGCCGGTTCAGCCCGGCCGGCTGGTACGGCCGAAGCCCAGATTCCCGATGACCGGCTCCGGCTGGTCTTCACCTGCTGTCACCCGACGCTCAGCGACGAGGCGCAGGTCGCGCTGGCGCTGCGGCTGCTATGCGGGCTGTCCACCGCCGAGGTGGCGCGGGCCTTCCTGGTCAGCGAGAAGACGATGGCGGCCCGCATCACCCGGGCGAAGAAGAAGATCGCCGCGGCCCGCATTCCGTACCGGGTGCCGCCAGTCGCTGAACTGCCCGAACGGGTGGATGCGGTGCTGACCGTCGTGCATCTGCTGTACAGCACCGGGTACGCCGCCCCGGCTGGCGATGAGCTGATGCGGACCGACCTGGCCGAGCGCTCGCTGGATCTGGCCCGCATGCTGCACGGCCTGCTGGCCGGCCACCATGAGGTCACCGGCCTGCTGGCGCTGATCCTGCTGACCGACGCCCGCCGCGACGCCCGGGTCGACGGGGACGGTCGGCTGGTCCTGCTGTCCGAGCAGGACCGGGCCCGCTGGGACACTGCCAAGATCGCCGAAGGTGCCGCCCTGGTCCGGGAAGCACTGGGGACCGGCCCCCCGGGCCGCTTCACGCTGATGGCGGCGATCGCGGCCGTGCACGATGAGGCGCCGAGCTTCGCCGACACCGACTGGGCGCAGATTGTCGGGCTCTATGACGTGCTGATGCGGCGCTGGCCGTCTCCCGTGGTCGCGCTCAACCGGGCCGTGGCGGTTGGCTTCGCCGACGGCCCCGGGGCGGGTCTCACAGACCTGGACGCCCTGGCGGAGCGCCCGGAGCTGGCCGGATACGGCTACCTGTCCGCCTCCCGGGCGGACTTCCTGCGCCGTCTCGGGCGCACGGATGAGGCGCGGCTCGCTTACCAGGAGGCGCTGCTGCTCACTGAGAACGCCGCCGAACGCGCGTTCCTGGCCGCGCGCCTGGATCAGCTCGGGCCTTGAGCCCCGAGGTCCCCGGCTCAGTGGTGGTCAGCGAGCCGGCCGCGCACCTATTCGTGCAAGCCGGCGATGTGCTGCTCGGAGGGGACGAGCACTCCGCCCCGGCGTAACTTCGTGAGCTCATCGACGGCTGGCAGCGCTCACAGGCGGCGAAGTCCTGCTCGTTGACCCGGTGGAAGAGCTCGACCGACCGGGACAGGTCGTGCCCGCGGCGACCACGTCGGGGTCGAACAGCCAGTCGCACTCCACGATCGGTCGGCGGCGAACGGGAACATCCGGTGCGCGATCACGTGGTCGGGCACGAGGTTGAGGAACACCTGAGGGCGGACGGTGGCCGCGTAATAGCGCCGGTCCTGCTCCTCAGTCACGTACGCGAGCCGGCCGAATCCGTCGCTGCCGTCGACGGTGAACCCCCGGGCCTCCGGTGCGAACTCGGCCTCGTGGCCGACGAAGTACTGGGCCGCGTACCCCTTGGGCGAACTCCGGCAGCACGGCCACCAGTTCCGGGTGGATGCTCGTGCAGTGGTAGCAATCCATGAAGTTCTCGACCAGGAGCTTCCAATTCGCGGCGACGTCGTAGCGGATACGCCATAGGTCCAGGAGTGGTACGGACAGCGGAAGTTGCGGCGCACCGTCCGCTGTCCTCGGTACAGATCCGGGCCCCCCGATGCCGGCACAGGTTCAGGAAGGCGCGCAGCTCACCGTCGGTGCCCCGGGCCACGATCACGTTCTCCCGCCCGATCTGCACGGTCCGGAACCCGCCCGGGCCGGCCACGTCGGCGGAACGCATGGCGCAGAACCACAGTGACTCGAAGATCGCGGCCTGCTTCGCGCTGAAGATGCCCGGGTCGATGTAGTAACGGCCGCGCAGCGTCGGGATCAGGCCGGCGGCTGGCTCGTCCACGGTCACCACAGCCCCTCCCCGGCCGACGTGAACCGCAGCGGATCGAACAGGCCGATCGGATGGGAGGTGGCGCCGTCGGAGGCCAGGTCGGCGAGGATCTCCCCGACCACCGGCACGAACTTGAACCCGTGCCCGGAAAAGCCGCACGCCACGATCACCTGCTCGTGCCCGGGATGCCGCGCGATGACGAAATGCTCGTCCGGAGTGTTCGTGTACATGCAGGTCACGGCCTTGAGGAACGTCCCGGGCAGATCCGGCATCCGCGGCGCGACGAACTCCCGCATCTGGTCAATCTCAGCTGGACTGACCTTACGATCGACGGTCCCCGGCGTGCAGGCCTGGCCGCCCCGGAAGAAAGCGACCTTGACCCCGTCGGCAGGCCCGCCGGTGGGATCGGCGAACGAGGGAAAGCCGTAGAACTGGCGGCCGTCGCCGGCTTCCCAGATGTAGATCGGATGCCGGTCGGCCTGGAACCGGTCCGCGTCGGTGGACGGCCGGAACCAGTACTGCACCTGGCGCTCGACGCCGAAGGGCACGCCCAGATCGGCCAGCAGTTCCGGTGCCCACGCGCCCGGGCAGATGACCAACTGGCCCGCGGTGTACGTGGCGGCCGCCGTGCTCACCTCGACCCCGTCGCGGCCCGTGGCCACCCAGCTCGTCACCGGCTCCTCGAAGTGCAGCTCGGCCCCGGACCTGGCGGCCAGGGCCAGGTGGGCCACGACCGACTCTTCGGGGATCACCAGTCCGGCGCCCTGCTCGTACAGCGCGATCTCGTCCGGCGCCGGGGCCATGGTGGGAAAGCGGCCGCGGATCTGCGCCGCTTCGAGCAGCTCGTGCGGCAGGCCCCACTCCTGCGCGCTGCGCAGGCTTCCGGCCACGGTGCGGCTGTCCGCCCGGCCGATCATCACCCCGCCGGTCAGGTGCACGATCGTCCGGCCCGAGGCGGCCTCGACCTCCGGCCACAGCTCGGCGGCACGCAGCAACAGCGGCACGTAGGCGGGATCCTCGAAATAGGCCTGCCGGGTGATCCGCGAGCCGCCGTGGCTGGAGCCCTGGTCGTGCGCGGGGGAGTGCCGCTCCAGGCCGAGGACCCGCAGCCCGCGCTGGGCCAGCCGGTATGCGGCGGCGCTGCCCATGCCCCCGAGGCCGATCACGATCACGTCATAGGACGGCATGCCCGCTCCTCACTGTTCTCCCCTTTGTTTCGTCCGGCTTCCCGGGTCTCGGGTTTCCCGGGTCTACGGCTTCCCGGCCCGCTGGCCATCCGGCACTATCAGCCTCAACCGCGCAGCCGGGTCATGCCCGGGTCGAACAGCGGTTCCTCGATGACCAGGCACGCCAGCCGCCGCCGCAGGGGCTGCGCAGACCGTTGGGCCTGTTCAGAAGCCGAGCTGAGCGGACAGTTCCGCGGCCGCCGCGGCCAGGTCCGGCACGATCTCTTCGGCGCGCCGCCGGGACAGCCGGTACGCCGGCCCGGACGCGCTGATCGCGGCTATCAACTCGCCGCGCGGATCGAAGACCGGCACCGCCACCGCGTGCAGGCCCACTTCAAGCTGCTCGAAGCTGGTGGCGAAGCCGTCCTTGCGGACCCGGTCCAGCTCGGCGGCCAGCTCCGCGGGGTTCGTGACCGTGCGCGGGGTGTACCGGTGCAGCGGCTTGTCCAGCAGCGCGTCGCGGTCGGTCTCGGCCACGTGGGCGAGCAGTACCTGCCCGCTGGAGGTCGCGTGCAGCGGCGTCCGCTGGCCAACCCAGTTCTGGACCGCGACCGCGGCGGATCCGAACCCCTGGCTGATGTTGATCGCCGCCCGGTGGTGCAGCACCGCGACGTTCACGGTCTCCCCGAGCCGCCCCGCGAGGTCCTCACACACCGGCTGGCTCAGCTTGGTGAGGTCCAGCCGCCGGGTCCCCGCCGCCGCCAGCCGGGCGATGCCGAAGCCGAGCGCGTACTTGCCGCGCTCACCCAGCTGCTCGACCAGGCCCCGGTTCTCCAGCACGCTGACCAGCCGCGACGCGGTGGACTTGTGCACCCCGAGTTCTTCGGCGATCTCCGTGATGCCGGCCCTGCCCTGCTTGGCCAGCAGTTCCAGCACACTGATCGCCCGGTCGACCGACTGGATGAGGGCCGCGGGCTTTGGCTCGGGGTCCGGCACCGCCTTCAGGTGCGCCATAACGCGAGGCTTACCCGACGGACGCCCGGGTAACCCCGCACGGGCCTCGGGGCCCCGTTCCCTCGACCAGCGATGGTGCCATTGCCTACCCTCCCGCACGGCCAATGACGCTTGTGTAACCCGGACAGCCCGCGCTGGTGATGTCCGCAGGATCTGCTAAGAAATGTCGTTGCCAGCCGGTGGCCCCGCGGATGCCGCGACGCTTTCCGGCTCTTCCCCGCAGGCCTGGGCGGCGATCTCCGCCACGAGCTCGAAGGAGCGCAGCCGGTCAGCGGGGTCGAACACCATGGTCGTGATCATCAGCTCGTCGGCGTCCGTGGCGGCCAGCAACTCGGTGAGGCCGCGGCGCACGGTCTCCGGTGAGCCGATGATGCTCGACGACTGGCGGGAGGCGATGATCTCCCGGTCGAGCGAGGTATATGGGTAGGCAGCCGCCTCTTCCGGCGACGGCAGCGGGCCCGGACGGCCGGAGCGCAGCCGGAGGAACGACAGGGCCCCGGGTCCGGCCAGGAACTGCGCGCGCTCATCGGTGTCGGCGCAGATCACCGCGGCCGCGATCATGGCGTGCGGCCGCTGCAGCGTCCCCGACGGGCGGAACCGGTCCCGGTACAGGGCGAGCGCCGGCAGGGTGTTGGCCGCGCTGAAGTGGTTCGCGAACGCAAACGGCAGGCCCAGCAGCCCGGCGACCTGCGCGCTGTACCCGCTCGATCCGAGCAGCCACATCGAGGGGCTGTTGCCCTGGCCGGGGACCGCGGTGATGGCCGCGTAGGGATGGTCATCGGGCCACTCCCCGCTGAAGAAACCGATCAGCTCGCCGAGCTGCTCGGGAAAGTCGTCCGCGGACAGTCCCTCGGGCGAGCGCCGCAGCGCCGCCGCGGTCACCTGATCCGTGCCCGGGGCCCGGCCGATGCCCAGGTCGATCCGCCCGGGGTGCAGCGCCTCGAGCATGCCGAACTGCTCGGCCACCACCAGCGAGACGTGGTTGGGCAGCATCACCCCCCCGGATCCGACGCGGATACGCGAGGTGGCGTCGGCGAGATGCGCGATGAGCACGGGCGGCGCGGAGCTGGCGATGCCGGGCATGTTGTGGTGCTCGGCGACCCAGAAGCGCTGGTACCCGAGCTCTTCGGCGCGCTGGGCCAGCTCGATGGTGGCGCGCAGGGCGCCGCTCGCGGTGCCGCCCTCGGGAATGGGCGCCAGATCGAGCGCGGACAGGGGAACATTTCGCAGATCGCTCACACCAGCAGGCAACAGCCCGGGTGGGCTCCTTCTTCCGCGGTAGCCTGCGGCAGGATGACAGGTGACACCCCGATCCGGAGGAGGCGGCGCAGGTGCCAGCAGCGATGTCGGAATGGCTCCGGCGGGGGGCCACGGCCGTGGCCGTCAGCCGGATAGGCGTGGGGGTCGTGGCGTTCGCCGCTCCCGCGCTCGTTTCCCGGGCCTGGGTCGGCGGCGCAGGCGGCGGCCCGTCCGGCCGGGTCCTGGGCCGGGCGCTGGGTGGCCGGGACCTTGCTCTCGGCCTGGGTGCGCTGGCCGCGCTGCGGCTGCAGTCCGCGTCGCGCCGGGCCATGGTCTGGGACGCTGCGCTGTCCGCTGCCCCGCTCCCGGTCGCGGGGCCGGCCTCCGTGCCGGTGCGGCCGGACGCCGACCCGGAGTCTCCGCAGTCTCCGGAGTCGGCGGTGGCCGCGGTCTACGGCGAAGCACCCCTGCCGGACCCGGCGCCGCCCTCGCCGTCTGGCCCATTCGGCCCGGCCGGCTCTGGCCCGGCGGCCGTGTGGGTGGGCCTCGCTGCGCTCGCCGACGGCCTGGACCTGCTGACCACCGCGCGTGCGTGGCATGAGCTGCCGCCGCTGCAGCGCTGGCTGGTCGCGCTGAGCTCTGGCGGTGCGGCGGCGGTGGGCGCGGCGGCCGCTGCGGTCCTGCTCACCGGCTCCGCGTCGCAGCCTGGTACGGAAACAATGCCTTAATTCGACCCTCTGGGAGCCTGCTCACCGGCTGGCCAGCTACCAGGTGACCGGCAGTTCGTGCAGGCCGTACACGAACGCGTCGTCCTTGACGGGGAGCTCCGCCAGCGGAACGGCCAGCCGCAGCCCGGGAATCCGGCGGAACAAGGTTCCGTAGACGATCTCCAGTTCGGCCCGGGCCAGGCTCTGCCCGAGGCACTGGTGTGGCCCGAACCCGAAGGCGACGTGCGACCGGTCCCGCCGATCCGGGTCCAGCGTGTCCGGATCGGGGAACGCCGCAGGATCATGGTTGGCGGCCAGCAGGGAGATGATCACGCCCTCGCCATCCTGGATCTGGGTGCCGCCGATCTCGGTGCCGGTCAGTGCGACGCGGCCGGTCCCGATGTCGGCGATCGAGAAGTAGCGCAGCATTTCCTCGACCGCGAGCGGGGCCCGGTCCGGGTCCGTGACCGCGCTCATCAGGCGGCCGGGATCGTTCAGCACGGCCAGCGTGCCGAGCGAGATCATGTTCGCCGTCGTCTCGTGCCCGGCCACCAGCAGCAGGAACGCCAGGCTGACTAGGTCGCGATGGTCTTCGTCGCTGGCTGGCGTCCGCCGGGTGACCTGGCGGCCGAGCAGGTTGTCGCCGGGCTCGGCTTCCTCCGCCGAGACTAGTTCGTCCAGGAAGCCGAACAGTTCGCGCAGCCCCTCGAACCGCTGCTCGGCGGGGACCCGGTGGCTGAGCAGCATCATGCTGCGCGATTGGAAGAACTCGTGCTTCGCGTACGGCACCCCGAGCAGCTCGCAGATGACCTGCGACGGCACCGGCAGCGACAGGGCAGCCACCAGGTCGGCGGGCGGGCCGCCGGCCAGTATCGCGTCGATCCGCTCGTCCACGATCTGCTGGATGCGCGGCCGCAGCAGTTGTACTCGCCGGGTGGTGAACTCGCCGATGACCGCCCGCCGTGCCACCGTGTGGTCCGGCGGGTCCATGCCGATCAGTGACGCGCCCCGGCCGCGGGCCCGCCGCTCGGCGGGGGTCACGGCTGGCCGCCGCGCCCCGGCCGGGGCGGGCCGCTTCTGCGGCATGGGAAACGACGGGTCCGATCGGTCAGCGGTGAACGCGGGAGCCGACAGCGCCGCTCGCGCGTCGCCCAGCCGCGTCACCAGCCAGGTCAGCATTCCGCCGGGCAGTTGGCCGGTAGCCAGGCCGGGCGCCGCACGGAGATCGCTGAACGCCGGCGGCACGCGGAACGGGCAGGCCCGGGGCAGCGGTAGGTGGACATCCGGCGGTTCGTGCATCGTTGCGTCTCCTGGCAGTGGGTGACCGGCCCGGTCGGGCCCAGCACGGCCGCTGCGGCCGGTGCCGCCTATGCCCGTTTCTATCACCGGTTCCCCCCACCCCTGGCCGGCCGGTTTTCATCCGGTTGTCCCCGGGCGATAGTGGAGAGGCGATGGCAGGAGAACGGGGCACGCTGGCGCGGCCAGGAAGGGAAATCATCCATGCTCTGCACGTTCGGCTTCGAGCGTATCGGCGTACTGATCAGCGACCTCTATTTCGTCCACCCCAACCCCCCTAAGGGGCAGGAGGGCGCGGAGCACGGGGTCCGGCTGGAACTCCGGGTACTCGAACGTGGTGACCTCAAAGGTTCGATCTACTCCGCCCAGCCGATCTCCGTCGGCCAGCCCATCTGGCGGGCCGACCTGCTCGAATCGGTCGATGGCCAGCCGGGCAGCTTCGACCGGACCCATCATCACCCCGCCTTTACGGGCTGGGAGCCGGGTCACCGCGTGTTCGTCAGGGAGCTTTCGGCGGACCCGATCGCCTGGCTCGCGTCGAAGCTGTCCGACCTTCCGGAGGTGCTGAAGGAAGCCGGGGTCAGCGCTGACGTGGCGGGCCCGGATGATGCGGCAGAACTGCGGCGCGCTGTCCCGGACATCCTGGACACGATCGAGCGGATGCTCGGCCAGGTGCGGCGCGGTGAACTGGGCACGGCCCCGCCGGGCCGCCCGGCCGACAACGTACGGGCCGGCTGGCTCTAGCCGGGCCCGCAGGGCCCACGCCGTGCAGCGAGGTCGTGCCGACGAAGATGCCGAACGCCAGCCCGCGGGAGATCGACCGGGACGCGGCGAGGATCGCAGGGTCGCATTTCCCGGGCCGACGCCGACTGTGGCGCCCGGCCACTCCCTGACCGTAACATTTCCTCGGCAGACCCGGTGACCAGGCCATTTCGTGGCATCGCAAGCCGCCGGCGAGGGCTATTAACGCATGCCGCCAGCGGGACTAGGCTAAGGGATATTCAGGTGGTGTAAGGGGGCATGCGTTGGTCGCGGACTCGTCGGCGATCGGTTCGGTGGGGGTCCTTACGATCGGCACTCGCGGTGAGCGCGGACCGGGGGAAGTTCGGATCAAGATCCGCGGTGGCTCAGAAACTTTCATTGCCTGGTCAGAGGAACCGTTGCCACAAGGCGCCACCGTGCTCGTCACCGATTCGCGGGGGCGCCGGGCTCTCGACGTGATGAAGTGGGCCGACGACCCGCTTGATGAGCTGGGTGATTATGGCGCTTAGCGCATTCGGGGACTCGCAGGACACAAATGCCGGCTCAAAGAAAAGCCGGCCGGCAAGTAAGCCGGTTTAGGAGATGAAAGATGTTTGGATACCGCGTTCCAGCGCCCGACGAAGCCCTGCTGATTTCCGGTGGGAGGGCTGGCCGCAGCGGTGCGCCATTCCGGGTGGTCACCGGCCGCGGGGCCTATGTGATGCCCACGTTCCGCAAGGCGCGTTACCTCACGCTGAGCCTGCAGGAGGCGGAGGTCGCCGAGACCTGCGTGACCAAGCAGGGTATTTCGCTGAACGTTCGCGCCGTAATCGCCTTCAAGGTCGGCAACGACGAGGAGAGCATCGTCAACGCCGGGCAGCGTTTCCTGTCCGACCAGGACCAGATGACGATTCTCACCGGGCGGATCTTCGCCGGTCACCTGCGCTCGATCATCGGCTCGATGACCGTGGAGGAAATCGTCACTGAGCGGCAGAAGCTGGCCAGCGAGGTGCTGGACGGCTCCAAGGCCGAGATGGCCACCATCGGCCTGACCGTCGACGCGCTCCAGATCCAGTCCATCGACGATTTGGGCGCCGGGTACATCGCCGCGATGGCCTCGCCGCACAACGCCGCCATCCAGCGACAGGCGAAGATCGCGCAGTCGCAGGCCGATCAGGCCGCCGCCCAGGCCCAGCAGGAGTCGCAGCGCCAGCAGGCCGAGTACGCGCGGCAGACGTCGGTCGTGCAGGCGCAGTACAAGGCGGAGGTGGACAAGGCGCAGGCCGAGGCGGCCCAGGCGGGCCCGCTGGCCCAGGCCGGCGCGCAGCAGGCCGTCATCGCCGCGCAGGCTGGCCTGGCCGCGCGCCAGGCCGAACTGCGGCAGCAGCAGCTGGTATCCGAGGTGGTCAAGCCGGCTCAGGCCGAGGCCGAGCGGGTCCGGATCCTGGCTGTGGCCGATGCGGAGCGGACCCGGATTCAGGCTGAGGCGGCGGCGTCCAACAACCGGGTCGCGCTGGACCAGATGCTGATCAACCAGCTGCCGCAGATCGTCAAGGAGGCGGCCGCCGGGCTGGCCAACGCGAACGTCAGCATCCTCAACGGCGCGGACGGCCTGAGCGAGGTAGCGGCCGGGCTCGTCAGCCAGGGCATGACCATCCTGGAGTCCGTCCGCAGGGGCCTCTCGGATCCTGGCAACCCGGCTTCCGGGAACGGGACGAGCCCGCGCCGCCTGCCCCAGGCATCCGCGGTCCCTTCCGACCCGGCCAACGGCCAATCCGGTAACTGACGGATGCCCCGCGTCCCGGTCCGGATACCTGGACCGGGACGCGCACAGCCCGGACGTGACGGAGCCGCCGGCACGGCGGCGCCGGCGGCTCCGTCACTGTTGCGGGCCGGTTACCCCGTCGCTCGGACGTACACCGGGATGCCGTTACTCGGCACCATTCCGGGGAAGATGTTCGCCACGTCCATCGGGATGCGCACGCAGCCGTGCGAGACCGGCTGGACCGGGACGTAGGTGTCGCCGTGAATGGCGTACCCCCCGTAGAAGAACACCGGGTTGTACAGCTCGCCGAGCGGCGCGATGTGCCAGCCCTTCACCCGCCACATGGTGCGGAAATTACCGGTGGGCGTCATCGCGTACGAGCAGCCGCTGTCGCAGTAGTAGTAACCGCCGCCCGACGAGATGTGGCTGATCAGCACGATCTTGTTGCTGCGGTACACGTACAGCACGTGGCGGCCCAGGCTGACCTCGACGCGCAGCGCCCCGCCCCTGGGCACCAGCGGGGTGGGGTACCGCGGATTGACCAGGGCCCGCTCCACCTTCACGGTGACGGTCCCGCTGGCCGGCATGTTCTGCACCTCTTCGAAGGCCCAGACCGCCTCCTCGGTGTCGGCACCGTAGCGGCCGTCCCTGGCCCCGGGGTAGTACGCGAGCTGCGCCAGCCGCTCCTGCAGGCGCCTGACGTCCCTGCCGTTCATGCCCGGCCGCAGCGTCCGCGTCGCCGGTGTGTAGCCCGGCTTGGACATCTTCGCTGGTGCCGCGTACGCCACCGCGGTCACCGCACCGTTCAGCACGGTCGCGGCCATCGCCGCCGCGCCGAGGCCAAGCCCCCACCGGCGAGCCGCCGATCTGGCCTTTCCCATCCTCACCCGAAGCCCCCCGAAAGAAATCCCGAGTGCGCCGCGCTGGTCCGGTATGGCGGAATCAGCCGGCAGACACCCCGCAGCTCTGCCGTTGCTGCATTAGACGTCTTACCCAGGTTTCCGGTTGGTCGCACCTAAGCGTCACGGATGCGCTTCGCAGCGTTACATAACCGGGATGTGGCGGTGGCCGGTTCGTGCCGTTCCCCCTCCCTCGCCGGGAGGGGGCGGTGCCACCCGGGAGTGGATCTGCCTATAGTTGACTTTCCTGACCGGAATTAAATAGATTCAGCCCGGTCAGGCGCTGGATGGCCGGTCAAGGTGCGGCTGGCGTCGCAGCCTGCTCTGCTCCCTTGTGGGCGCTGCGCGCCACCTGCCCCCTTGACACCGCAAGATCCGGAACGATCTGCTGAGGGGCGGGTGACATGAGTGACGGGCGATCCGGGCCGCAGACCCCGAGCCCGAGCGACAGTGGACGAGCGAGGAGCCTCCGGCATGCCAGCTGAGCACCAGCATCGCCATGACCCCACCTTCTACCGCTCGCCGGCCGATGCCGCCGCGGCGCCTGCGGAAAAGCTCGCCTACCTTGCGACGTTCTCCCGGCCGGCCGACAAGCCCGACACGCTGGCCGTGCTGGACGTCGACCCCCAGTCGCCGTCCTACGCCTCGGTGATCGGCTTTACCGAGCTGCCCAACACCGGCGACGAGCTGCACCACTTCGGCTGGAACGCCTGCTCGAGCGCACTCTGCCCGACCGGCGACCACCAGCACGGCGACCGCATCACCATCCCGGCCGAGCCCGCGCTGCTTCCCGTCATGAGCCGAACGTACATCCAGGAGGGGTAAACGATATGTCCGTCACCGACGAACTGCTGGCCAACAACGAGCGTTACGCCGAGGCCTTCCACGGCCCGCTGCCACTGCCGCCCTCGGCGCACCTCGCCGTGGTCGCGTGCATGGATGCGCGGCTGAACGTCTATGCCATCCTCGGCCTGGAGGAGGGCCAGGCCCACGTCATCCGCAACGCCGGCGGCGTCGTCACCGACGATGAGATCCGCTCGCTGACCATCAGCCAGCGGCTGCTCGGGACCACGTCGATCATCCTGATCCACCACACCGACTGCGGCATGCTCACCTTTACCGACGACCAGTTCAAGGCGAGCATCCAGCAGGAGGTGGGGATCAAGCCGGAATGGGCGGCGGAGGCCTTCCCCGACCTGGACGAGGACGTCCGGCAGTCGATCGCCCGGATCAAGGCGAGCCCGTTCATCCCGCACACCGACGATGTCCGGGGCTTCGTGTTCGACGTGGGCACCGGCCGCCTGCGCGAAGTCAAGTAAGCGAGGGCGGGGGGAAGACGCGTGAATTACCGTTTGCTGTGGTAACTAGCCTCTTGCCCCCATCGCCCGGCGCCGGGCGCTAGCGTCGAGAGCTGTGTCTGTACTGCCCGCTACGCAATCCCCGGCCAACGCCCAGGACGTCCCGCCGTCCCGGCGTGAGTGGCGCACGCTTGCGCTCGCCGCCCTGTACTACCTGCTGGCCGCCCTGGCCTTGCTGCTCTGGCTGTGGCGGCATCCGGACACCGGCACGGTGGCCGGGAACCCCAACGACGCCGACCAGTTCGCCTGGTTCTTCCGGTACGCCGCGACCTCCGTCGCGCACTTCCGGCTGCCCGCGCTCGTGACAACGGCACTGAACGCCCCGCAGGGCGTGAACGTGATGTGGAACACGTTCATGCTGCTGCCGGGGGTGCTGCTCGCCCCGCTGACGCTGCTGGCCGGGCCGCAGACGAGCCTGACCGTGCTGATGACGGTGGGCTTCGCGGGCAGCGCGTTTTCCCTCTTCTTCGTGCTCCGGCGGTGGGACGTCAGCGTCACCGGCGCGGCGATCGCGGGCGCCGTCTACGGGTTCTCGCCCGCGCTGCTGCAGTCGGCCGTCGGCCATTACGACTTCCAGTTTGCGGTCCTGCCGCCGCTGATCCTCGACGCCGCCCTGCGGATCGGTGCGGGCCGGGCCCGCCCGCTGCGTGGCGGCCTGTGGCTGGGCCTGCTCATCACGGCACAGCTGCTCACCGCCGAGGAAGTGCTGCTGGACACCTTCCTGGCCGGGCTCATCATGGCGATCGTGTGGGCGCTGAGCCGCCCCCGCGAGGTGCGGGACCGGGCTCTGCGGCTGGCCGCCGGACTCGCGGTCGCGGTCGCCGTGCTGCTTGTGGTCTGCGCCTACCCGCTGTGGGTCCAGTTCTTCGGGCCGCTGCACCAGCACGGCAGCGCGTTCACGCCCGACTTCTTCAAGAACGACGTCGACGGCTTCGTGACGCCCTCGAAGTTCCTGTTCTTCCACACCGCCGCCAGCGCCAAGGCCGCAGCGAGCTACCAGGGCGGAGTGCCGGAGTACCTGGCCTACCTGGGCTGGCCGCTGCTCATCGTGCTGGCTGCCACGGCCGTGTGCTTCTGGCGTAACCTCGCGGTGCGGGTCACCGCCGTAACGTTCGCAGTGCTCGAGGTCTTCTCCCTCGGCGGCACCCTCATGATCGGCGGCAACGACCACCACGACATCCTGCTGCCCTGGCACTGGCTGGGCTCGCTGCCGCTGCTGGACGCGGCGCTGCCGACCAGGTTCTCGATCACCGCGGCTGGCGCCGCGGCGGCGCTGCTGGCGTTCGGCCTGGACCTGGCGCGCCGTTCGCCGCGGGTCGCCGCACGGCGCTGGGCGCCCGGAGCTGTCACCGCCGTAGCCATCCTCGCGGTCCTGCCGCTGCTGCCGCGCCCGCTCCCGGACGCGGCCGCCGCTCCCGTGCCGGCCGGCTGGTCGGCCACGTTCGCCGCCCTGCACCTGCCGGCGGGCGCGCGGGTGCTGATCGTGCCCATGCCGACGGACACGTTCACCGAGCCGATGCGCTGGCAGGCCGACAGTGCCGTGCCCATCGACCTGATCGGCGGGTACTTCACCGGCCCCGGCCCCGGCGGGCACGCCTACATCGACGGCGGCGTCATGTCGCCGTCCGCGCTGTACCTCAACGTTCTGTGGGAAGGCGGGGCGTTCCTTGAGATGCCGCCGCGCGCCCAGATGGAGGCGCAGCTGGCGCGCTGGGACCCGGCCGCCATCCTCGCGGTCACCAGTACCCGCTCGGGCCTGGGAGAGTATCTGCTCGGCCTGCTCGGCCGCCCCACGTACCACGACGGCGCCATCCTCGCCTGGCGCACGTAGCGGCTCCGGGGCCCCGCGGCTGCCGTCCCGGCCGACCGCTGTGCCAGGCTTCCCCTGTGCGTGCTTTCTCTGGGCTTGCTTTCTCTGGGCTTGCTCTTGGTATCGCGGCCGCGCTGGCTGCCGTCGCCTGGCTCGTCCTGCTGCTGGGGCACGGCGGCTTCTGGCGGACCGATCAGCGGCTGCCTCCGCCGGAACCCGGAGCCGCCGGAGACTCCGGAGACTCCGGAGCCGCCGGAAACTCCGGGCCGGCCGCCTGGCCCGAAGTCGTCGCTGTGGTCCCGGCCCGGGACGAGGCGGCCATCCTGCCAGTCACGCTTCCTGCCCTGCTGGGCCAGGACTATCCCGGCCCGTTCTCGGTCACCCTCGTCGATGACGGCAGCTCCGACGGCACCGGCGAGGTCGCGGCCGCCATCGGGGCCTCGGCTGCGCGGGCTCTCCCCGGACTCCGGGGACTACGGGGACTCCGGAGACTCCGGGTCCTGCCGGGTGCACCTCCGCCGCCCGGCTGGGCCGGCAAGCCCTGGGCCATGACGCAGGGGCTGGATGCGGCCCGTGCGGCGAGAGACTCCGGCCCCGTGGGACACGAGTCTGCGGACGACGCCGGTTACGTGCTGTTCACCGACGCCGACATCGCCTGGGGCCCCGGCACGCTCAGCGCGCTGGTCGCCGCGGCTGAGGCCGGACGCCGCGATCTGACGTCGCAGATGGTCCTGCTCCGCACCGAGACCCGCTGGGAGAAGATGATCATCCCGGCGTTCGTCTACTTCTTCGCCCAGCTGTACCCGTTCCGCTGGGTCAACCGGCCCGGTGGCCGGACGGCCGCGGCCGCGGGCGGGTGCATGCTCGTCCGCCGCAGCGCTCTCGGCCAGGCGGGCGGCCTGGCTGCTATCCGCGGCGCGCTTATCGACGACGTCGCCCTCGGCCGCCTGCTGAAGCGCCCTCCGGCCCGCGGCCGGATCTGGCTCGGGCTCAGCACCGGGATCCGCAGCGTCCGGCCGTACCTGGGCCTGGCCGACCTGTGGAACATGGTCGCGCGGTCGGCTTTCACCCAGCTGCGGTACTCACCCTGGCTGCTGGCCGGGACGCTCGCCGGTCTCGCGTGGCTCTATGCACTCCCGGTGGCCAGCACCCTCGCGGGCCTGATGGCTATCACGGTGGGCGGCGCCGGGACCGGTCCGCTGCTGTGCGTTGCCGCCGGCCTGACCGGCTGGGCGGCGATGACGGTCAGCTACCTGCCGATGCTTCGGCTGTACCGGCTGTCACCGCTGCGGGCTCCCCTGCTGCCCGCCACCGCCATCCTCTACGCGGCGATGACCGCCGATTCGGCCCGTCGGCATTACGCTGGCCGGGGCGGCGCCTGGAAAGGCCGCACGGGCCGCCCCGGCGCACCGGGCGGCCGGGAAAGCGACATTAGGGAAGAGGCGCATAGTTAGCCCCCTAGAGGACACATCCGGTGGTGTCCGGAGGGTGCGGGCCAATACCGCGATTCCACCGCCCGGCCGGCGGGCAGGTATCTCACCAGGTGTTCTGCTCAGAGCTTGCTATCCCGAATACCCGGATCGATATTGCTGAAATTGACGTCAATTCGGCGCTCACAAGCCTAGGTCTGGGCCCTATTCTGCCATTACCGGTCCCACCCCTGACAAAAGCGCGGAGGCCAACGTGCTCGGCGGGATAGCTGACGACCAGACACCCGAGGGTGGCCGCCGGCCCAGGCACCGCCGTCCCGACCGGCTGGCGATCGCGCCGGCCGACGACACCGGCGGGCCTAGCTACGAAGAGCTGTACGTGGAGCACGCGCCGGTCGCGCGGCGGATCGCGCTGTCGATGGTGCCGCGTGACGTCGCGGACGACATCGTCGCCGAGGCGTTCACCCGCGTGCTGGGAGCGATCCGGGCCGGAGGGGGCCCGGGCATCGTGTTCCGCGCGTACCTGCTCACGGCGGTCCGCAACACCGCCAACGACTGGCTGCGGGCCAGCCGGCGTACGACGGCGATCGGCGACGTCGAGCAGGACCTCGAGGAGCGTGCGCCCGAGGAGAATATGGGCGTCGCCCGGCTCTCGCGCGGCCCCGAAGCCGAAACCGAAGCCCGGGCCGAGGCTCGTCTGGTCGCCAAGGCGTTCGGTCACCTGCCGACGCGCTGGCGGGCCGTGCTGTGGCAGCTAGAGGTCGAGGGCAAGGCGCCCGCCGCGGTCGCGCCGATGTTTGGGCTGTCCGCCAACGGGGTGTCGGCCCTGGCCGTCCGGGCCCGCGAGGGCCTCCGGCAGGCCTACCTGCAAGAGCACATCGGCAGCAATATCCCGGCGTCGTGCCGCTCGTACGCGGAAGCTCTCGGGGCGGACACCCGCGGCCGGCTCAGCCGGCGCCGCCGCGCTGCCGTCCACGAGCACCTTGCGCAGTGCACCGGCTGCCACGCGCTGGCTAACGAGCTGACCGAGGTCAACAGCCGCCTCGGGGCCATCCTCACGCCCGCCGCGCTCGCCGGTGCGGCGGCCGCCTTAGGCAGTAGTGGCCACGGGACCCTCAGCGCCGAGAGCGGGGCCGGGCTCAAGGGCAGCCTGATCGCCAGAGGCGGCACGGGGGTCAAGGGCGGGGCCGGGGTCAAGGGCGGGGCGGCGCGCGAAGGCAGCCGGGCCTGGCTGAGCGGGCATCTGCGGCTGCTGCGGCTGCATCCCGTGACCGTGGCGGCGGGCGCCGCGGCCGGGCTGGCCGCGGTCGGCGGCATGGTGTTCGCAGTCAGCGTCACGCCGGCCGGTCCCGGCACCGCGCCGAACGCCGCCGCGCAGCCCGCCGTTTCGGCGGCTTCGCTGCCGTCGACGGGACCGTCAGCCCACGTCAGCGTGGGCTCGGCCACCTCGACCCTCGGTAACGCGGTCAGCGGTACAACTCAGAAGCTCGCCGCCGGGCTGAGCAGCACGGGCCTGAGCGGCGTGGGCAGCGCGGTGACAAACGCCGGCGGCGCTGCCGGCAGCACCGTCCAGGGGGCGGGCAGCAGGGTGGGGGGCGTCACCAGCAGCGTGGGCGGCGTGGTCGGCAACGCCGGCCAGACGGTCGGCGGCCTGCTGGGCGGCAAGTCCTAGCGGGAGCCCGCCGGGCCTTTGGGCCGGCCGGGTCTTTCCGCCTACTGGGCGGGCCCGGGTCTTTCCGCCTGCTGAGCGGGCCCGGCGCTCTCCCAGCCCGGTTGCCGGTCCCTGGTCCGGGTGGCATCAGGTCACGCTCAGTGGCTGACCGGCGGCCCGCTCGCTATGCCGGGCGGCCGTGGCTTCATCCCGCTCTGATAAGTAGGGTGATGAAGGCGCTGCGGCCGGTTGCGGCCGGGCGGCCCGGCGCGAGGGAAGGGTTGAGCCGATGGCGGACAGCGTGCAGGGCGTGATCGCTCGCCAGAAGGGTGCCCCGGTCGAGGTCGCGACGATCCTGGTGCCGGATCCGGGACCGGGTGAGGCCCTGGTCCGGGTCCAGGCGAGCGGCGTATGCCACACCGACCTGCACTACCGGGAAGGCGGGATCGGCGATAATTTCCCGTACTTCCTCGGGCACGAGGCGGCCGGCCTGGTGGAAGCCGTCGGCGACGACGTGACCGACGTCGCCCCAGGTGACTTCGTCATCCTGAACTGGCGCGCCGTCTGCGGGCAGTGCCGCGCGTGCCGCCGCGGCCGGCCCTGGTACTGCTTCAATACCCACAACGCCCGCCAGAAGATGACCCTTGAGGACGGCACCCCGCTGTCCCCGGCCCTGGGCATCGGCGCGTTCGCCGAGAAGACTCTCGTCGCCTCGGGGCAGTGCACCAAGGTCGATCCGGCTGCCCGGCCCGAGGTGGCGGGCCTGCTGGGCTGCGGTGTGATGGCCGGCCTGGGGGCCGCGCTGAACACGGCGCCGGTCAGCCGGGGCGACTCGGTCGCTGTGATCGGCTGCGGGGGCGTGGGCGACGCCGCCGTCCTCGGCGCCAGCCTGGCCGGCGCGGTGCGCGTCATCGCGGTGGACGTCGACGACCGCAAGCTGGAGTGGGCGCGGCAGTTCGGGGCGACCGACCTGGTCAACTCGCGTGCATCCGATCCGGTCGACCGCATCCGGGAGCTGACCGGCGGCTTCGGCGCCGACGTGGTCGTCGACGCGGTCGGCCGGCCGGAGACCTACCGGCAGGCCTTCTACGCCCGTGACTTGGCCGGGACGGTGGTGCTCGTCGGTGTGCCCACCCCCGAGGTGCGGCTGGAGTTGCCGCTGCTGGACGTGTTCGGCCGCGGCGGTGCGCTGAAGTCGTCCTGGTACGGCGACTGCCTGCCGACCCGCGACTTCCCGATGCTCATCGACCTGCACCTGGACGGCCGCCTGCCGCTGGAGAAGTTCGTCTCCGAGACGATCGCCCTGGATGATGTGGAGAAGGCGTTCGGCAAGATGGAACGCGGCGAGGTGCTGCGCAGCGTTGTCGTGTTCTGACACCGGCCCGGGCGCGGTCGCGCCGGCACCCCATCCCTGACCCACAGCGCCCTGGGTACGGCCCAGGCCCACCCACACAGCGAGGAGCCACCGTGCCGACCATCCTGATGACTGGCGCGGCCGGCCTGATCGGGACCACGCTCCGGACCCGGCTGGCCCAGCCCGGCCGGACCCTGCGCCTGCTCGACGTGGCCCCGGTGACCGCGGGGCCCGGCGAGGAGGCGATCCAGGCGTCGGTCACGGACCTGGAAGCGATGACCGCCGCCTGCCAGGGCGTGGACGCCGTCATCCACCTGGGCGGGTACTCGGGGGAGGAGGAGTGGGGGGCGATCCTCGAGGTCAACATCAACGGTGGCTACGTCGCGTTCGAGGCGGCGCGCCGGGCCGGGGTGAGCCGGGTCATCTACGCCTCCTCCAACCACGCGGTCGGCTTCGCGCCCCGCGCGAGCTTCCCGGTGCCCGACTACGCCTTCCCCGAGCCGGACACCTACTACGGCGTCTCCAAGGTAGCCACCGAGGCACTCGCGTCTATGTACCACCACCGGTACGGTCTGGACGCGATCTGCGTACGCATCCTGACCTGCTTCGAACGCCCGGAAACCGCTCGCGCGCTGTCCACCTGGCTGTCCCCGGATGACGCCGGCCGGTTGTTCGAGGCCTGCCTGTCGGCGCCCCGGCCCGGATTCCGGGTCATCTTCGGGGTGTCGGCCAACAGCCGGGGCGGCTGGGTCTCATTGAACGAGGCGCGCGCGCTCGGGTACGAGCCCAAGGACGACGCCGAGGTTTACGCCGATGAGGTGCTGGCCCGCGAGCCGGTCGACCCCGATGACCCGGTCTTCCGCTACCTGGGCGGCGAGTTCACCCTCCCGGACAAGGACGTCCCCATCCGCTGAGCCCACCGGCGCCGATCACGCGGTGCCGCCAGCTGGCAGGCTCGCCTTGCATTCTTCCCAGCGCTGCAGGACGCCGGGGAGTTCCTTGCTGACGAACTCGACGTAGGCCGCGTGCTCCGCCATCCGCGTTCCGGCCGGCGTTCCGGCGCCGATCAACGCGATGCCCTCCCTGAGCAGGCCGCTCCACCGCACCAGGATCTGGTCCCGCAGCGAGATCATTTTGACCCAGACGTCGTCCGGCATCCGGTAGTAGTCGCGGCGTGACCCAGGCTCACGTTCCCGGTCGACTAGGCCGAGCTGGGTCAGGTAGCGGACGCCGTCCGAGATGGCGGCGCGACTGACGAGCAGAACGCCTGCCAGTTCGGCCGCCGTCAGCCGTCCCGAGTCCGTGATGAGCAGGGCGGCGAACACGCGGGCGGGCATCGGCGGTACCCCGAGCGAGATCAGCAACGAGGCAAACCGCTCGATGTAGCGCAGCACGGCCTCCCGATCCGGGCCGTTTGCCTCTTCTGCGGGCTCGCCCGCCCTGGCCACACTGGCCTCGTCCGGCACCCTTATGGCTCCCTTCCTGGTGGCGGCGCATGTGCGCGACGTGGCAATGCCGCCCCCTACGCAAGATTGCCGCCTAGTCTATGTTGTTAGCAACATTCATGAATTTATGAAATCTCTGTAGATCTGTAGGCGGGCCATGGCACACGCGATCGAGGTTCACGGGCTGCAGAAGAGCTTCGGTCCAGCCCGCGCCCTCGCCGGCCTGGACCTCACCGTCCGGACCGGCGAGGTGCACGCCTACCTGGGACCGAATGGCGCTGGCAAGACGACCACGCTCCGGATTCTGCTCGGCTTGCTGAAGGCGGACGGCGGCGAGGCGCGGCTGCTCGGCGGCGACCCTTGGCGGGATGCGACCCGGCTGCACCGGCGCCTCGCCTACGTGCCCGGCGACGTCACCCTCTGGCCGAACCTCTCCGGCGGAGAGATCATCGACCTGCTCGGCCGACTGCGTGGCGGGCTGGATCCCGGCCGCCGGGCGGCCCTGTGCGAGCGGTTCGCCCTCGATCCGGCCAAGAAGGCGCACGCCTACTCCAAGGGCAACCGGCAGAAGGTCGCGCTGGTGGCCGCGCTAGCGTCCGACGCGGAACTGCTCCTGCTGGACGAGCCGACCTCCGGCCTCGACCCCATCATGGAGGCCACGTTCCGGGACTGTGTGGAAGACGAGCGCCGAAGCGGCCGGACGATCCTGCTGTCCAGTCACATCCTGGCCGAGGCCGAGGCGCTGTCGGACCGGGTGAGCATCATCCGCGACGGCCGGTGCGTCGAGACCGGGACCCTCGCCGAGTTGCGGCACCTGACCCGCACGGCCGTTGACGCCGAGTTGGCTGGGCCGGTCAGCCTGGACGGGGTTCCGGGTGTGCATGATCTGGACGTCGTGGGCCTGCGGGTCCGCTGCCAGGTCGACAACGAGGCCCTCAACGACGTGCTCCGCCACCTCACCGAGGCTGGGATTCGCACCGTGACCTGCCAGCCGCCGACGCTGGAGGAACTGTTTCTGCGTCATTATCTGGCCGAACGGGACGTGGCGGGAGCCTCCCGATGAGCGGGCTGGCCGGTGCCGGGGTCCTGGCCCGGCTGGCTCTGCGCCGGGACCGCATCATGCTGCCCGCCTGGGTCTACGTGGTCACCGCGCTCGTCGCCGGCACGGCCTGGACGTTCAAGAAGGTCTACTCCCCGGCGGGCCGGGTGCAGCTTCTGGTGAGCGCCGGCCACAACCCCGGCCTGCTGTTCCTGTACGGCAGGCTCTACGGGACCTCGGTCGGGGCACTTACCGCCTGGCGGTACGGCGTCTGGGCGGCGATCTTCGCCGCGGTCATGAGCATCATGCTGGTCATCCGGCATACCCGGGCCGACGAGGAAAGCGGCCGCCTGGAGCTCATCGGGGCCGGCGTGGTTGGCCGGCAAACGCCGCTTACCGTGGCCCTGGCGGTCGCGGGCGCGGCCGACCTGGTCCTCGCGGTGCTGATCGCGGCGGCGCTGACCGTTGTCGGCCTCCCGGCCGCCGGAGCGGTCGCGCTGGCTCTCGCCATCACCACGTGCAGTCTCGCCTTTGCCTGCGTGGCCGCGCTGGCCGCCCAGCTCACCTCCGGAGCCCGCACGGCACGCGGGATCGCGCTCGGTGCGCTCGGTCTGGCCTACCTGCTGCGGGCGGTGGGCGACTCGGCCGGTGCCCGTGGGCCGTCCTGGCTGACCTGGCTGTCCCCGCTGGGCTGGACGGAGCTGGCCCGCCCGTTCACCGGGGACCGGTGGTGGGCACTGGCGCTTCCGCTGGCCCTGGCGGTAACGGCCGCCGTCGCCGCATACACGGTGACCGCCCGGCGTGACTACGGAGCCGGGTTGCTGCCTGACCGGCCGGGGCGCCCGGACGGTGGCCGCCTGCTGGGGGATCCGTTCGGCCTGGCCTGGCGGCTTCAGTGGGGCACGCTGACCGGCTGGGCGGCCGGCTTCGTATTCGGCTGCGCGGCCGCGGGTGCCGCCGCCAAGGGCGTCGGGGCCCTGGTCGGGGGCAGCGCCAGCGTCCGGCACGAGTTCACCCGGCTGGGCGGCCAGGCCGGCCTGACCAACGCCTACCTGGCGGCGGTCATGTCGATAGCGGGCCTGGCCGCGGCCGCCTACGCCGTCTCCGCCGTCTTGCGGCTGCACTCGGAGGAGGCCGCCGGGCTGGCTGAGCCGGTGCTGGCCACCGCGTGCGGCCGGATCCGATGGGCGCTCAGCCACGTGGCGATGGCGGTCGCCGGGTCCGGGGTGCTGCTCGTCGTGGCGGGCGTGGCGGCCGGCCTGGGCTACGGCCTCCGGGCTGGTAACGCCGGGACGGAGGTCGCCAGCCTGACCGGTGCGGCGCTGGCCCAATGGCCAGCCGCGCTGGCTGTGGCCGGGGCCACGATCGTCCTGTTCGGCGCCTTCCCGCGGGCCGCGATGGCGGGCGGCTGGACGATGGTGTCGGCGGCCGTGCTGGCCGTGTTCTTCGGCCCGCTGCTGCGGTTGCCCCAGTGGGTGATGGATATCTCGCCGTTCACTCACGTGCCGAAGCTGCCGGGGGCCACGGTGCACGCGGCGCCGCTGCTGTGGCTCACGCTGGCCGCGGCGATCCTGGCTGCCGCCGGCCTGGCGGCGCTGCGGCAGCGCGACGTCGGCTGACGCCGCCTGGGCCCGCAGGCCTGAGCCGCGCGTCCCGGTGGGGATCCTCCGTCCCGGAAGCGCAGGGGCCCGGGCCGGGACTGCTCTCACCCCGGTCCGTTCGGATCAATACGAACGGCCGAAAATGACCCGCTTGCCGTAAGCGGACGGCCTGTCGCAGCGGATACACGGACCGGACTCCGGCTCACCGTCCAGCGGGATGCACCGGGCCGTCGCCGCGGTCTCGGCCTTGATCTCGTTCTCGCATTCGGGCGTTCCGCAGTGCAGGGCCCGGGCCCATCCGGTGGCGACCGCCGCGACGAACTCCTCCCAGGAGTCGGTCGTGGCCGTGCGGGAGTCCCGGAACCTGGTGGCCCGCTCCAGCAGAAAGGCCTGGAAGGCCTCCAGTTCGTCGGCCAGCCGAGCGGGCGCCGAGTCCAGCGGGATGGATTCCTTGCCGTCACCGAGCCGTTTGGCCATCACCGCGGTGCCGGCGGCCAGGTCCCGTGGCCCGAGCTCCAGCCGGATCGGCACGCCGCGCAGCTCCCAGTCGTTGAACTTGAAGCCCGGCGAGAGCTGGGCCCGGTCGTCCACGTGGGTGCGGATTCCGGCCCCGGTGAGCCGCCGCGCGAGCGCGGCCGCGGCCGTGGCGACCTCCGCGGCCTGCTCACCGCGCCCGATCGGGACGATGACCACCTGGTAGGGAGCCAGCCGCGGCGGCAGGACCAGGCCCTTGTCGTCCCCATGGGTCATGATCACCCCGCCGATCATGCGGGTGCTCATGCCAAAGGACACGGTGTGGCACAGGGCCAGGTTGCCGTCCTCGCCGGCGTAGGTGATGTCGAAGGCGTGGGCGAAGTTCGTGCCGAGGTAATGCGAAGTACCGGACTGCAGGGCGCGGCCGTCGCGCATCATGCCCTCGATCGTGAAGGTCCGGACCGCTCCGGCGAAGCGCTCACCGGAGGTCTTCTCGCCCTCGACGACCGGCATGGCGGCCAGCTCGCGGGCGGTGGCCGCATACAGGCCGAGCGCGAGCATGGTCTCCCGCATCGCGTCCGGCTCGTCCGCGTGCGCGGTGTGGCCCTCCTGCCAGAGGAACTCGGTGGTCCGCAGGAACATCCGCGGGCGCATCTCCCAGCGGACGACGTTCGCCCACTGGTTCAGCAGCATCGGCAGGTCCCGGTGCGAGCTGATCCACTTGGACATCATCTCGCCGATGATCGTCTCGGAGGTGGGCCGGACGACCAGCGGCTCTTCCAGCTCCTTGCCGCCGGCGTACGTCACCACCGCGAGCTCCGGAGCGAACCCCTCGACGTGCTCCGCCTCGCGCTTCAGGTAACTTTCCGGGATCAGCAGCGGAAAGTACGCGTTCTGGTGACCGGTCTCCTTGATCCGCCCGTCCAGATCGGTCTGCAGCAGCTCCCAGAGCCGGTAGCCGTAGGGGCGGATTACCATCGTGCCCTTGACCGGCCCACGGTCCACTAGCTCCGCCTTGAAGACCAATTCGTTGTACCAGGCGGAGAAGTCTTCGCTCTGCGGGGTTACTCCGCGTTCGTCTCGTGCCACATCCACGAGGTTAGACCAGTAACGTGTGCTGCCATGACCGAAGCGGAGCGCATGTCACGGATGAGGTAGCGGAGACGCCTGTTTTGCCGCAATGATGAAATTTGACCGCAGTTCGGCCCTGCCCTATCAGACTCGGGGGTGACCCGGAATATGAGTAGCGGATGGCCGCCGGAGGAAGGTGGCGACCGGTGGGAGCCGGTCCGGCACGCTTCCGTCGTCGGCGGGGCGCATGATTCCCGTGTGCCCGAGCGCGGCTACTCAGGCTACGCCCGCTATACGCCCGCTGAGGGCGGCAGTGGCCGATTCGCGCGATATGACGGGCCTCCCCGGTATGACGAGTCAGGCTGGTACGCCCCGCAGGATGACTCAGCGGACGTGTCGCATCCCTCCGGCCCGCTGCCGGGCACGCCCGGCTACCGGGGCCCGGCCAGCCTCGATCTTTACGGTGCGCCGGTCTTCACCAAAGCGGACAACGGCGACGCCGGCCGCGATGACACCGGCTCTTATGATGCCGGCGACCTGGACCCGGACGCGCGGTATCCCGTCGCGGGATACCAGGACTCCCCAGACGGCGCCGCCGGATACCATCCGGCCCCGTACGCTGGCGACGGCTACGGGGCCGCGGGGGCCTATGAAGCTCCCGGTCCCTATGAGACCCCTGGGGCCACTGAACCGGACAGCGACTACTCCGGCCGGCCGAGGGCCTACCAGGCCGGCGGCTACGAAGGTCACGCGGCCGGCGGTTACGACAACCGCGGCTCCCAGGGCGATGCCGGCTACCAGCAGGCCGGGCGGCGTGAGATCGGCTATGCGGGCTACCCGGCCCCCGCCCATCAGGAGCCGGGCTACCCGGACGCCGACCCGGATCAGCGCGGCTACCAGCCCGGGCCGGACAGCCAGCCGGGCCAGGGCCAGCCAGGCTATGGCCAGCAGGACTATAGCCAGCAGGATTACGGCTACCAGGACTACGGCGACCCCCGGTACGACGACCCCAGTTACGGCGATCTGGCTTACGACGACACGCCGTACCCCGGCATCGCCTACGGCCGCACCGCCCAGGCTGAGTCGGCCTACCCGGACGCCGTCTATCCGGACGCCGTCTATCCGGACGCCGCCCATCCGGATGGTGCCTACCCCGACGCCGCCCATCCGGACGGTGCCTACCCGGACGCCGCCCATCCGGACGGTGCCTACCCCGACGCCGCCCATCCGGACGGTGCCTACCCGGACGTCGGCCGTCCTGCGCCTGACCACCCTGGCCAGGGTTACGCGGACGACGGCTACGGCGACGGCGCGCCCGCGGCCCCCGGCTACGCCTACAGCGCGGGGCCCGGCGGGGACTACGCCGCCCCGGCGTACCCGGGCGCGGATGGCGACTACGCCGATGACGACTACAGCACACACCCCGGCAGCGGCCCATCCGCGGGGCGGCCGGCCGGCCCGGGTTATGGTGAGACCCGCTACGGCGGCGGCTACCAGGCCGACCCAGGATCAGACCCGGCTGCGGACCGGGGCGAACCAGCCTACGGCGATGACGGGTACGGAGCCGGCCTCCCCGAAACGGGCCCGGGCGGGTACGAGATGCCGGGCTTCGTGGCCGCCGAGTACGCCACCGGGCAGTACCCCGCGGAAGTCGGGACGCTCGGCTCGCTGTCAGCCGGGATGCCCGACCCGGCCGCCGCCGGCATGCTGGACGCCTCGGGCATGCTGGACGCCACCGGCATCACGGACAGCGTGGAGCTGTACAACTACCATCCGGGCGCCGCCGAGGCCAACCAGGGATTCCTGGACGCGCCCACCCCAATGGGCGCGATCGGGACGCTGGAGGCATCCGGCCTGGACCCGGCCGCCTTCCTGGATGACCCGGGTCCGTATGACCCCGAGCTGGATGACCGGGGACGGCCCGGTCTGGACCCTCGCCACCAGGATTCCGTCGATCACGGACCCGTCCTGGGCGGTGCGGAGGCCGGCGACGCTACCGGTGTGCTGGAGGGTGGCGCCGGCTTCGTCGACGACCCCGGCCTGGCCGAGACGGCCGTGGCCTACCTGCCGCCGGAGTCCCTGCCCCGCCGAGGCGGGCGGACCGGCGGCACCGGCGCCCTGCTGCGGCCCCGGCCCGGCAGCCGGCCGGCGGGCCGCCGTCGCGGGCGAAGCGGGGACCACAAGCTCTGGATCGCCCTGGCTGGCGTCGTGGTCGTCATGGCCGGGGCGCTGGCCGCCATCTTCCTGCTGGCCTTCCCGTCCGGCCCCGGCGGGCCGGCGCACACGCTGGTCACCCCCAACCAGCTCAACGCCTTCGTGCGCCGACCGGCGCTGGAGCAGCAGATGAACGTCGGGCAGCTCCGCCAGGACGTAATCGACATGAGCTCCGGTCAGGCCCGGCGTGTGGTCGAGGCTGTGTATGAGGCCGGGAACTCCACTACGGGCAGCACCCCGCAGATCGTCCTGTTCATCGGCGGTAACCTGCTCAATGCCTCGCCGATGGTTTCGGTGACCAGCTTCACCCAGCGCTTCAAGGGGGCCAGCGTCACCAGCGCGGGCAGCCTCGGCGGTGAGGCCGCTTGCGTCAACGCGACCGCCACGGAGCCGGGCAGCGTGGCCATGTGCGCCTGGTTCGACAACGACAGCTTCGGCGAGGTCGTCTCCCCGACCATGAACGCCACGGCGCTGGCTAACACGATGCGCCAGATCCGGCCGCACGTCGAGCTGATCGCCAAGCAGAAGCAGTAACGATCGGGACGGCCCGCGGCCGGCCCGTCAGCGGCCGCCCGGTGAGGTCAGCTGCCGGTGAGGTCAGCTGCCGGGCTTCCCGGTGGTCCGCGCCTTGCGCAGCGACATCCGGGTGACCGCGATCGCGACGCCGAGCAGCAGGATGATCAGGCCGACGATCTGCGCGCCGAACTCCGAGCTGACCAGCGACAGCGGGATGGTCGACGAGTCGGCGACTGGATCGCCCTGCTTGCCGGAGTCGGCCTTGGCGCCCGGCGCCGGGCTGGGTGTCGCGGACGGGTTGATCTGCGGGAAGAGGCTGGACGCGCTGCCCGCCGGGATCGTCGTCGAAAACCCCGGTACCCCGGAGCCGACCACCGGGATGTTCCCGATGGGCAGGCTCGTAGCGAGACTGTAGGTCGACCCGGACACGCCCGGGATCGTTGCTGTGGAGCCGGCCGACGCCGAGCCGGACGTCGCGCCCGTGGTCGCCTGGCTGTTGGTCGCGGGCTTCGCCGTCGGGCTGGTCGTCGCGGCCGGCTTGGCCACCGTCACCGTGGGTGCGCTGGCGGTGGCGGTCAGTGTGTTGCCGGGGACCGACACCGTGGCGCTGAACTTGATCGTCTCCCCGCCGGGCGCCGACTTCGGCACGCTGACCTCGGCCTCAATCTGCGGCGTCCCGGGCTCGTTGGCCGGGAGCGTCAGCGCGCAGCTGGTCTTGTTGCAGCTGCCCACGGTGAAGACCGGGTTGCTGAACGCCGGGGTCTTCGCGCCCGGTGTCAGCGTGGTGGCGATCGTGCCGCCCTCGGCTGAGGTGGACCAGGCGGAGATCCTGAATAGGACCGTGCTGCCCGGCTGCACGCTGCTCGCGGACGCCGTGACGGCCAGCCGGGGTTTCGTCGGCGCGGGCGTGCTGGTCTGTGTGGGGGCAAGCGTCGGGGTGGGCGTGGCGCTCGCCGACGGAGTAGGCGACGTGGCCTTGGTGGCGGTCGAGCTTGGCTTAGGGTCGGCCGTTGGCGAGGGAGACTTCACGGTCGGGGTGGGCGAGGCCGCGGGCGCGGAAGATGTCGGGGGCGCCGGGGTGGGCGACGCCGCCGCGGTACTGGACGCTACCGGAGTGGCGGACGCCTCGGTGCTCGACGGGGTCGGCGTGGCGGCCAGGGCGGTACCGGCCGCGCCACTGGAGATAACGAAGAGACCGGTGGCCAGGCCCAGCGTGACCGGTCGCGCGTACGCGGATCGCATGAGGACACCCTGTCTTGTTAGCTGTGACTGCTGGGAGTGTGCTCTTCGTAACGTCGTGTCATCCTTGGGATACGGGTTGCCTTTGGGGCAGGAACGTTCTCATTCGACACTAATACCGGCGCTCAACGCCACCCCCCGGGACCGTTTGGTTTCATTCTGCTTCCAATTCGTGACTCAAAGTTAGCAGCCCGGAGCCGGGCCCCGGCGCGGCCCGGGCCGCGCCTTTACTCCGACGTTTCCCGTTCCCGGTTCGGTTCCGTCTATGCCCGCTGCGGACGCAGAGCCCGCTTGATCCCGACGCGGCTTCACCATTGGGCACTCGCTGATCATTGCGTACCATGCACGGTGAGACGCAACTTCATGCCCGTTTAGTCCCTGCCAACGGCAGAACGAGCACCACTGAGCAGCTACGTTGAGTGGTCACACACCGGCGCGGCGGGCTTGGCCGCGGTGGTTCAGGTCAGCCGTTCGACGGCCTGAACCGAAAAGGCTGGCACCGGCAGCGGCACGGTCGCCGCGCAGTTGCTGTACAGCGGTTCCTTCGTGGTCTCGGCCAGGTCGACCCGGATCGGCCCGGGCCGGTCGGCCAGCACCACCTGCCAGGACCCGGGCTCCGTGCGGATCGTGCTGAGCGGCTCGTACGCATTGACCCGCAGGTCGCCGACTGTTCTGCGGGCCGCGTCCTGGGCCGCTTGTTCGACGAAGCGGAACGCGCTGCGCCCGCGCAGCCCGTTCAGCACCACACGTCCTGCGCGATACTCATCCACCATCCGCTGCGCATCGAGGGTGTCAGCCCGGCCGTAGGTGATTCCGTGCGGGAACAGCAGCATCGTGGCCGCGAAACGGTCACCGCCGATGTGGGAGCACTCCCATACGGACTCCGCGTCATGTTTCGCGAGGAGCATGGCCACTGATCGGCCCCGGGTCGCGCAGCATTCGTCATGCCGCCCGTGCGCGCACGCGGCGACGATGGGATCGCGGGATCGCGCTCCCGGCTCGTCGAAGGCAGCGGTCAGATATTCCTCCGGCTGCCTGGCTTCGCCCCAGGTCACGGTCTCATGTCCCGGCGTGCTGTCGACCCGGGCCCACCGCCAGCGCCGGCCGTCCCGCAGCCGGGCACGTCCGGGGCGGCGGATGGCGACCAGCCGCATGCCCTCGGCCCCGGCCCGCCGCTCAATGCGCATGCCGAGGGCCCGGTCCAGGGCCGGCGAATCCCGGAAAGCATTGGGTCCCCACCCGCTGGCCACCTCCACCAGGAGCCACCGGCGCCCGTATGACGCGGTGGCCGCGAGCGATTCGTGGACGTGCCGTGACCGGGTGCTGCAGGGCGCTCCGCCAGCCGAACGCGGCTTGGCCCAGCGGCTCACGTCAGTCAAGGCGCTCGATCACCAGCAATCCCGAGCGGAGCAGGCGGCGCGTGACGACCAGGCTGTCCGCCTCGTCGAGTCCGGGCAGTGCCGCGGCCCCGAACCGCTCATGGTGAGCGAGGGCGCGGATCGCCGCCTCGCACGCGAGGGGAAGCCGGAGGCCCTTGCCGGGCGTCGCCAGGTGAACGCCGTCCGAATCCACCGTGACGCGGGTGTCCAGGCCCGCACGCAACCGGACCACCACGTCGCCGGCCAGCTCGGACGCGGTATCGATCGTGGCCAGCGGCGCGACCGGTTCCGGCCGCACCCGCTGCCGCCGCTTCCGGCGCAGGGCCTCGGCGGTGTGGGAGGGCGTGACGTCGGACGAGGCGTTCAGGGCGCCGAGAAATGCCGTGGTCACCTCCTGCACGGCCGTTTCAAGCCTATTGCCATCCGCGGCGGATCCCATGATCGGCAACGGAGCCCGCAGCGCCGGAGAACCGGAAACCGAGGCCACCAGCTCGCTGACCACATCGGCCCCGGTGAACGCGGCCACCCCTACGGTCAGGTGGATGGTTGTGCCCTGGAGTGCGGTGGCAGAGTGCAGCCATCCGCGCGGCAGGTACAGCACATCACCGGGCCGCATCATCACGTCCAGCACGGGCTCTTCCGCGGCCCGGGCCGCCACGGCGCCGCGATGCCGGGACCACGGCTCGTCAGCCCGCGGATGCACCAGGACCGGTGCGTGCACCCGCCAGTGCTTTTCGCCGTCGACCTGGAGCACGAATACGTCGTGCAGGTCATAATGCGGGTCGAATCCGCGCGATGACTCCGGCGTGATGTAGGCGTTGACCTGGGCGGGGTGCCCGAGCTCTTCGACCAGGCGGCGGGTAAAGGCCTGTATCGCGGGCCAGGTGCGGTGCAGTCCCTGGAGCACGATGGTCGCGCCGTCGGCGAATTCCCGGAGCACCATGGCGGAATCCACCTGGTCAGCGACCTGGGCGCCGAATCCGCCCGGGGCGGTGTAACGCTCAGGCGGCAGGACCGCGCCCTCCTTCGCCATCCGGATGAACGGCGTGCGCAGCGCCCGGTCGGTGAGCAACTCGTCGGCGGCCGCCGCGGAAAACAGGTCTGAGAAGTCACCCGGGAGAGACTCAGCCGAGGAGTGCAGCGGCTGGACCGCCCAGTATTCGCGGCCAAAGACCGCCGATCTGACTGAGACGCAGCGCTCGAGCGCCGACCCCCGAGCGTGCGTCTCCGTCTTGCTGTTGGTCACCCCACGTCAGGCGCTGCCGTCTGCGCCGCCGTCGTGCCCGCCGGGGCTGGCGCCGCCGTCGGCGGGACCTTCACCGCCTGCGCTGCCGTCTGCGCCGCCGTCGTGCCCGCCGGGGCTGGCGCCGCCGTCGGCGGGACCTTCACCGCCTGCGCTGCCGTCTGCGCCGCCGTCGTGCCCGCCGGGGCTGGCGCCGCCGTCGGCGGGACCTTCACCCGTGTTACCTGACTCGTTGGAGATGTCATCGTCGTTGATAGCCATACGGTTCCCTCCTGTGCTCCAACCGTCCCGGAACCGGGATCGGCCACACGCTCACCAGTGATCCATCTTCCTCTTGATGTCACAGCGGAAGACATCGGCCTACCACAGCACGCTGGCGGGTTACCGTTCTTTCCCGGCCGAGCCAGTTCATGCGGGCGCCGGGCTGAGCAGCCCCCAGGCCGGCAGCGGCGCGGCATCGTCGGCATCTCAGCCAGTAGCCAGGTCGGCCAAGGCCCCAAGACTTCGGCCGCCAGCCCTGCTCCGTACGAATCATTTGACCGGTGCTAGGGACGGTCATCTCACCCGGCATCGGGTTAGCGGTTGGTGACGCCGGTGCTGGCCGAGGTGAGCGGGAGCTCCACCCGCAGGCTGGTCCCCGCGCCGGCCGGGCTGTCGAGGAATATCCGGCCGCCGAGCGCTTCCACCCGGTCCTTCACGCCGGCCAGGCCGGTGCCGCCGGTGAAGCTGGCGCCGCCGGCGCCGTCGTCGTGTATCGCGATGCGCAGCACGTCGCCCGTGACGCCGGCCTCGACGCTCACGGCCGAGGCGCGCGCATGCCTGGCCGCGTTGGTCAGTGCCTCAGCCACGACGTAGTACGCGCTGACCTCAACTCGCTCCGGCAGCCGCCCGTCGAGACGTACGTCGACCCGGACGGGGATCGGGCAGCGGCGGGCCAGCGTCCGCAGCGCCGGACGGAGGCCGCCGTCGGCCGGGATCGCGGGGTGGATGCCGCGCGCGATCTCGCGCAGCTCGTCCAGCGCGCCGGCCACCCCGGCGACGACGCGGTCAAGCTGGCCGCCGAGTTCGGCGAGCTCCGGCGGCACGGCCGCCTGTGCCCTGCGCAGCTGCAGCGCCAGCGTGACCAGCCGCTGCTGGGCTCCGTCGTGCAGGTCCCGCTCGATCCGGCGGCGCGCCTGGTCAGCGGCGGCCACGATGCGCGCCCGCGAGGCGATCACCTCGGCTTGCGCCCCAGCGTTCGCGATCGCGGTGGCCACCAGCTCGGTGAAGCCGGCCAGCCGTTTCTCGATATCGGACGGCAGCAGCTCCTCATCGGCAAACGCCACGATCATGACGCCCCACAGCCGGCCCTCGACGCTGACCGGCACGCCCACCGAAGAACGGAATCCCCAGTCGTCCCCGGCGACCTGGCTGATCACACCCGAGCCCTCCTCGTAGTCGATGCGGGCTGGCTGTCCCGTCTGGTGGACCAGCGTGCTGACGTTCCGTCCGCCGAGCGGCAGCCAGGTGCCGACCCCGGTCGGAGCAGGGCCTCCCGGCGTGGTCTTGGTCCACTGGCCAACGACCTCGAGGTTCTGCTGCTCGTAACGGATCAGGACGGCGAAGTCGGCCATAACCAGCCGGCCGACCTCCTCCGCGACCGCGGCGAATACTTCGTCGGGCGGCGCTCCGTGGGCCACGAGCGTCGCTACCCGCCGCAGCGTCGCCTGCTCGTCGGCGATCCGGCGGAAGTCGGCGTACAGCTGCGCGTTGTCCAGGGAGCCGGCGAGCTGGCCGGCGATGAGCCGAACCGCGTCGAGCCGTCCAGCGGTGAAGGCGCCGCGGATGAGCCGGTTTTCCAGCAGCAGCACCGCCCGCAGCAGGCCCCGGCTGAGAATGGGCACGGCTAGCAGCGAGCAGCAGGCGACGCCGGTGAAGTACGGATCGCGGGCAAACCGGTCATCGGCGGTGGCATCGGCCACGGTCAGCGGCTCGCGTGTCCGGCGCAGGTAGCGCAGCACCGACATCGGGATCGCCCGCTTGCCGTCGCCGTCAACGGAAGTGGTGCTGCCGCCGTCACTTCCCGTTCCCGACAGCCAGTCCTGCCGTTCTTCGTCCCATAGGAGCAGGCGCACTTCGGTGGCCCCGGTCATCGCGGCGAGCACCTCGGTAACCCGGGCGTGCAGCCGCTGGAGGCTGGTCTCCGAGCTCAGCGCCTGCGAGGCGGACAGAATGCCAAGGAGGTCGATGGCGCCGATGGCGCTGAGGATACGGTCCTGCGTCGCGCCGGCGGGCTGCTCCCCATCGGGGCTGATGTCATCCAGCCGCAGCGCCGGGTAGGCCCAGTCCAGCTGCCGGAGGACCTTCGCGGTGGCCCCCCAGGCGAGGTGCTCCTGGCGGGCGCGGGCGAGCAGCTCGTAGCCGGTCTGCTCAAGACCGTGGGCCAGATGGAAACGGGCCGCCCGCTCGGTGATCAGCGCCCGGTGCCACGGGCGCTGGCGGGCCGCGGCCTCCCGCCGGCCGGCGTCGAAGGCGAGCGCGGCGGCGCGGAAGTCGCCCTCCGTCCACGCCCGTTCCGCCTCCACGAGCCGCAGCAGGTGCAGGAAGTTGTCCGGCGCATCGGCGGCCCGGGCGGCCAGCCAGCGCACGACCTCCTCCAGTTCGGTCAGGAGCGCCGCGCGCTCGGCGCCGTCCGCGGCGCGGGCCTCCCAGGCCAGGCTCAGCCCGCGCATCGGATGGGCCATGGCGCTATTGGCGAACCCGACCGTGACCGGCAGCAGCGGCAGTGCCGCCGCGCTGTACCTGGCGAGGCCGATCTGATCGCCGAAGATTCGCCGCGGCGATCGCACGCGTGAGGTAGACGTGGACGAGCGAAAGCGGATTGCTCTCGTAGATATCGGCCGGAGGCGCCTCGCCGGCGGTTCCCTCGCGGCGCAGCACATCGGCCAGCCAGTGGTAGCACTGCAGCCACTGGTTGGGCTGCTCGCTGCCGGTGCGGCGCACGAAGCTCAGTCCCGCGTCCACCTGGGCCAGGCAGACGCCCAGGGTTGGCGCGCAGTCCAGCAAGCCCACCACCGTCTGATGGTAGGTGTAGCTGGTAAAGGCCAGGTCGCCGCCGGCGAGCAGTCCCTCGCGTGCCTGCTGGCTTGCCGGGATGCTGTTTTCGACCGGTTCGAACCAGGGTTGCAGGAGCGAGATCACGTGGCGCGCGTGCGACAAGTCGGGCACGTAGCCGCGGGCCTCGCTCAGTGCCAGGACGCGCCGCGCCACCCGATAGGCCGCGGCATAGTCGCCCCGCCGCGCTATCGCGCTGAACGCGGCGTTGATGGCCGGGGCGACCAGGGTACGTGCGGCGCCGTGCTCGGTCCAGATCCGCAGTGCCAGCAGGCCCACCCAGCCGTAGGCGGCCGGGTCGTCCAGGAAGAACGTCGACGCCAGCATCGCACTGAGCAGCAGGCCCGCCGTGACCAGCCCTGGGTCGGTGACCTCGGCGTGGGCCGGGTCGCCGTCGGCGTCGGTGTGGTTCAGCCACCAGTACATATGGTCGAGCTGACGACCGACTTCGGCCGCCAGGCCGTCCGCGGCCGGGACGGTGATACCGCACTCGCGCAGCGACGTGATGCCCAGGTCGGTCGCCTCGGCGGAGTGGCCCCGGTTGGTCAGGCTCGTCATCTGCACCGCCGTCGCCTGGGGGCGGTCGAGCACGGTGCTGGTCAGGGCGTCGATCACGGCGTAGTCCTGGTCAGCCTCGTCGAAGCGGCCGAGGCTGTACAGGGCCGCGTGGCGGCGGGTGCGCAGGTCCAGGACCGTGGCGGTCTCGTCCGGCTCGGTTAGCGCGAGCGCCGTGGTGAGCAGCCGTTCCGTGAGCCGGTAATCACCGATCATGGCCGCCTGGTCGGCCGCGCGCGCCAGCAGCACCGCCACTACGCGCCGCTCAGCGGTGTCGCCGACCGTGTCGGCAACCGGCAGGTACTGCTCCGCCGCCACCGCGAACAACTCGGGCACCGCCAGCCGTCGCGCCATGGCGAGTTGCAGGGCGCGCCGCCGTTCCGGCTCGATACCGGCAAGGACCGCCTCGCGAATGCGGTCGTGCCGGAACCGCACCGCCTCGTGCGTCCCGGGCTCAAGCACCAGCAGGCCATCCTCGATGGCCGGCTCCAGGGCATCCGCCATCTCACCGGCCGTCGTGCCGGTCGCTATCCGCAGCAGGCGCGGCTCCGCCCGCCCGCCAAGGCAGCCCATCGCCTCCACCGCGGCGCTGGTCTGCTCCGGCATGGCCCTGAGCCGAGTCCCTTGCAGCGAGGCGTCCTCGGACCTGTCCAAGCGGGCCCGCACGGCTTCCGCCTGCCACCGCCACCCTCCGGGGGCCGGGGTGAGCACGCCGTCACGGCGCAGCGCGTTGAGCAGTTCCACGGTCTCGTACGGATTGCCGCGGGTACGGGGCTCGATCGCGTCGGCCAGGACCGCCGCCTCCGCCCGGCCCGCGTGCAGCATCTCGGCGACGATGGTGACCAGGCCTGGCCGGTCCAGGTTAGCCAGCCGCAAGTGCCGCACCGTCGGCTGGCCGCGCCACCGGGACAGCGGCGCCGCCAGCGGATGCCCCGCGACCACATCGCCATCCCGGTACGCGCCGACGAGCAGCAGGCCCTCCGCCGGCTTCTCGCTCAGCATCAGATCCACCAAGCCGAGCGGCATGGTGCCCGACCACTGCAGGTCGTCGAGGAACATCAGCACGGGCCGTTCCTTTGAGGCGATCGCCCGCAGCGCCCGCGCGGCCGCGAGCTGCGCCCTGGCCTGAGCGGTCAGCGGATCCCCGGGATCGGGCGGCACCGCCAGCAGCGCCGCGAACTCGGGGATCACCGCAGTCAGCAGGCCCGCGTTCGGCCCGACCGCCGACAGGATCCGCTCCCGTACCTTAGCCAGCTCATCATCCGGCTCGGCGAGCAGCAGCCGGCCCAGCGCCCGGAAGGCCTGATGGGTCGCGTCGAATTCCAGGTCCCGCCGGTACTGGTCGAACTTGCCGGTCACGAACCAGCCGCCCCCGCTGGCGACCACCGTCCGCAGCTCGCCGGCCAGCGCCGTCTTCCCCACCCCCGGCGCACCGCTGATCAGCACGCCCGCGCACCGGCCGTCCAGCGCCTGGGCGAACGAGTCGCAGAGCTCCGCGACCTCCGCGTCGCGTCCCGCCAGCCGCGACGGCGGCAGCAGCCGGACCGGGACGTCATGCTCGCCCGCCTGCGGCGCGGTCGTGCGCAAATCCGCGCCGGCGTCCCGCAGCCGTTCCAGGTCGTACACCAGGCCGTCCGCCGACTGGTAGCGGTTATCGGGCTCCTTTTCCAGCAGGTGCATGATGATCGCGGACAGCGGCTCAGGCACATCAGGGACGACCGCGGCGGGCGGCACCGGCACTCGCGCCAGATGATCGTGCAGGAGCCGCGACGCGGGCCCGGTACCGAACGGCGGTTCGCCCGTGGCCAGCTCATAAAGCGTCGCGCCCAGCGCATACAGGTCGGTGCGCTGGTCTACTGGCCGGCCTGTCCGCCCGGTCTGCTCGGGCGCCAGGTACGCCAGCGTCCCCACGATCTCGCTGTGGTGGGTGAACTCAAGGCGGATTTCCGCCTGCGACGTCGCGAGCGCGAAGTCTACGAGGCAGGGTGCTCCGTCGGCGGAGAGCACAACGTTGGCCGCCGTGATGTCGTGGTGGATCACCTCCCGGCGGTGCATGCCCGCCACCGCGCGGGCCAGCGGCACTGCCAGCCGGATGAGGTCGTCCGCGGCCAGCGGTCTGGCCAGTCCCGCCAGGCTCTTGTCGCCTGCGTCCGCCAGCACGACCGACCCCGGGTGCCGCGGGCCCTCCGCCAGCTGGGCGACCCCCGCGACACCACGCAACCGGGCCAGCATCGCCGCCTCATGCGCAAGCCGACGTGCCGCGTCCGGTCCCAGCGGCTCCTTACGGATGACTGTGCCACCAGCAAAGAACATCCGGGTAACCCGCGTGCGTCCGCTCTCGTGAACTATCTCGGCACGGACGGCCTCAGCTGGGCCCAGCAGCGCTCCGGCTCCCTCCATCCGGCACCTCCGCGCGCTACCGGACCTACTCCAGACCTTGCCCGCGTTCCATACAATGCCCGTGCCCGATCGGTGGCACAAGAGACTAGGAGCCAGTCAGCCCATCCCGAGGACACGGCGGATGGCGACAGCCGACAGCTCGGCCTTGGCCAGGAAACCGGCGGTAGGGCTGTCCGCGATCAGGTCAGCGTAATCGTCCTCAGCGTGCGAGGAGATCATGATCAGCGCGGCTGGGTGCCCGCCGCCGGCCAGCTGCCGGGCCGCCTCGAACCCAGACTCCCCGCCCAGGCGGATGTCGATCAGCACCACGTCCGGCCGCAGGGTCCGTACCTGCTCCACCGCCTCCGCGCCGCTGCCGGCCACCCCGGCCACGGTCATCCCGCCCCGCTCCAGCAGTGTCCGCGCCGCTTGAAGGAACCCCTCGTCGTCATCGACTATCACGCACCGTAGCTGCACGCGAATATTCTGCCAGCGAGCACCTGTGCTCACATTGCAGGTAGCAGGAATCGCTACTTAAGTCCGCCTCCAGAAAGGCGAGCACGGCCAGGACCCGGCGGTGAACCTCGGCTGTCTCCGGCAATTGCAGCTTTATCAGAATACTGCGTACGTGCTTTTCAACCGTCCCCTCAGTCACCCACAGGGCCTGCCCTATCCCCGCATTCGAGCGTCCCTCTGCCATCAGGGCGAGTACTTCCCGCTCCCGCGCGGTCAGCCCACCCAGCCGATCACCATCGCGCCGCGCCGCCACCAGTTCCTGCACCAGCGCCCGGTCAATCGCCGACCCACCGCGCTCCACTCGCTTGAGGGCGTCGACGAAATCTGTTATGTCGGTGACGCGGCTCTTGAGGAGATACCCGGTGCGCTGGCCATCGGCGAGCAGGTCCATCGCATGCTCGACTTCCACGTGCGCCGACAGCACCATCACCGCCGTCTGCGGGAAATCCCGCTGAATCACCCGGGCCGCCTCCAGGCCCTCGGTCGAGAACTTCGGCGGCATCCGGATATCCACCACGGCCAGGTCCGGCCGTTCCCGGCCGACGAGTTCCATGAGTTCTGCGGCGTCGCCGGCCTGGCCAACGACCTCCAGCCCGGAGCGGTCCAGCAGGCTCGCCAGGCTTTCGCGCAGGAGGACGTCATCGTCGGCCAGCACCACTCGCGGGCGGCTCGTGCTCACACGACGATTATGGGTCCGGGCCGGGCCGCGGGCTACAACGAGGAACTCGCATCGTGGAACGATGAGCGGATCCTGGTGAGGGCCTGAGCAGTGTGGTGACTGCGCAGGTAGCTGTATGGCGCGGGCCGCGCTGAATGGCGCTGGCGGCGGGATCTTCCTGCTAGCCCTACTGCGATCTGGCCGCTGGCAGCAGCGACAGAAGGGCGGGCAGGGCCGCATCGTGGATGGGTACCTGCGGCAGCGACGGTACTGGAGGCAGGCCCCGGCGCTGGGCCATAGGGCGGCCGGCCGCCCATGGCCTGGCTGGGGCCGCGCCAGACGGCCGTGTTCTCGGGGGTACCACCGCCCGCCCTGACATCGTGCATCGCCGTGACGAAAGACATCCCAGGAGCTGATACGAGAATGGTCCCCAGCCGGGCGTGCGGCAGCGAACCCGGCCGGTGATCGTCGGCTCTGGGCGTGGCAGGTGGTGCGGGGTCAGGCGGCTGGCT
>Ga0302220_10000254_pt1 | contig 48105 bp, 50 predicted proteins | sample II_Palsa_E1_3_FD_194572 | JGI IMG/M metagenome (GOLD analysis project Ga0302220, IMG submission 194572) | Peat permafrost microbial communities from Stordalen Mire near Abisko, Sweden - II_Palsa_E1_3 | ecosystem: Environmental > Terrestrial > Soil > Palsa > Peat permafrost | place: Sweden...
GCGCCAGGCGTTGCCTGCGTAATTATTCGACAGCGCGATCTTCTTGGTCGCCGTGTTCGTCTGTGACACTTGCGCATGCGCCGCCACGGCGCCTAGCGAAAGGCCCAACACGGCACCTAGCCACGCAAATTTCCTGGTCATCCCGTTCATCGTCACGTCTCCGTAGATATTATTGAATCTGAGCCAAACAGTTGAAATTAACGTGCAGCGCCCCGCACACCTACGTGGAGCGAGTAAAGCGATGCACTGGCGGTAATGAAGAGGCGGTTGCGATTAAGTCCGCCGAAAGTCAGGTTGGCAGCGGTTTCCGGCAATAAAATCTTGCCGAGCAAAGTGCCGTCAAGCGAATGGCGGGGCCGTTTCCATTGGCCGGATTCGCGCCACTGCAAGCGCGCCGGCTTACACACGCACACCGGTAGGGTGGAAAATGCGATCATTAATCGCGCGCGCTCGAGTAACGTGATGTCGTCGATGCCGCCGCAGTGGGCGCAGATCGAAAGCGAATTGCGCGTTGGTCGAGAATGAGCCGACGCTGACGGGAGAGACCGTTGTCACGGTTCCGTATATGACGCTGGCGTTCACACGAAGAAAGTCTGGGTTCGACGCTTTTATCGTCGATCGAAGCATTGCTGTGCTCAAGGAGAAGTCGCTGTTTCCCGACAACTCGGCGGTCTGCTCACGCGAGAAGATCCCGCAAGACATTGGCCGGATATCTGGGAGCTGGCCGGAAGCGTTAGTGCTAACCGAACTACGGTCGCGTCGCACGCCTGGCTCGATTCAAATTTGACATAAACTAAATGTTCAATTTTTCGTATGCGAATAGTGATCAAACTCGACAGACTGACCGACGCGGAATGGGCCCATCACCGTCAATTTTTCGGCCGTCTGGCGTGGCGTAATTGTTAAATCGCCAAGTCTAAAAAGACATGCCCTCGTCATCAGGGCCTCGCGGTTCTTACTGACGTCGGCTGCTCAACGATGAGGTTGACTGATTTTCGTACCGCTTCCGACCGACCGAAGGGCAGAGAGAGGGGCCCTTATAGAGAGCTTTTTTACGCGAAACATTGACGGTTTCCTCGTCATACGTCGATGTTGTTGACCGAAGATGTGTTAAAGCAACATTGGTTCGAAGAGAACAAGCCCGGCTGTTTCCTGGTACGGTCTTAGCACCGCTTGGACCTTGGTACCAATTACTGGTGGCGAATCCGGCTCGTCGACGAGATTGCTATACACGAGGGGTCCGTCTTGAAGACGGACCAATATGACCGTATAGGGAACAGCATCGGTCAATTCCTTGAAATAAGCCCGATGGAATCGACATGCGCTAGCAATGACCCCTTGGCCGGTCAGGTAAAGCGGGTCGGATTTCTGAGACAGGCAAGCCGAGCAATGTAGCGCGGGAAACAATCTGACCTTGCCGCATTCGCGGCACTTCTCGCCGACGAGCTGGCCACTGCGAACCTTCGACCAGAATCCCAAATCTTGATCCGACACGGTGATCGCAGGTCGTTGATCATCTTGCATGAGTCTCTCCTTTTTGTGCCCAGTTGAGCCTTGTATTGGGTGTCGAGTGTTTCTTGCTTTGCGATTTCCAGCTCCGCAAATGCGTCCGAACCGGTCAATCAAGTAGAAATGATAGGTTCGCGGCCGATGCGGCTCAATCCGCAAGTGCAACATACATTGCATAACCGAATTTAAGGTTGAGCGATACGAATGAAGATAGCAAAAGCGACCACGTATCCGTTGCGCATTGAAACCACTCACTCAGAGCCTAGACTCCTGCGCGGTCGTCGCGCGGCCCAGGATCAGCACCTGAATGCGGGGGTATGCATAGCAGCAGGGAGATCGCGGTTTTCCCTGATATCCGTCTTACTGCGGACGTTACAGCAAATGCGCGAAATCTCGCAACAAAGCGCTACAACCGCGCTGCTCCTAGGTTTCACGGCGGGGCCGATGGGCTAAGAATGCTGCTTACCGGCATCATACTTTTGGTTATAACTCGTATGTGCTTCGCGCGGATTGTGTGGCCCAAACCCGGTGCCTATGATGATCCAAAGGGGCGCGTCCATGGATGCGGAGCGTTTGACCCCGGGAAACGCCGACGCGTCGAACTCTCGATACGGTGCCCGAAAAAACCGCAGGCCCTAGCAAGGTTCAGCAAATCTAACCATTGATTTAGGACAACAAATTAATTAGTAGATACCAATTTAGCTTTTTGATACGTGGCAACCCTGTAGCGAAAACATAAAAACGATTGTCAAGGAGACAGAATCTGTGAAAAAGCTAACGTTGCTTCTCGCGTTAATGGGGGCATGTCCTTGCCTTGCTCTCGCACAGGGCAGTGTGACACTCTATGGTGTTGCCGACGAAGGCATCAATTTCAACAGTAACGCGGGGGGGCATCACCAATACTATCTGGCCTCGAGCGTACTGTCAGGAAGCCGATTTGGTTTTCGCGGCGTTGAGGACTTGGGAGACGGCTTCAAAACGGTCTTTACACTGGAGAACGGCTACGACATCAATAGCGGCAAAGCAAGCCAAGGAGGGCTCTTGTTCGGCCGTCAGTCATTCGTAGGTGTGACGAGCGATCGCTACGGTTCTATTACACTAGGTCGTCAGTATGATTCGTCCATCGATTACGTCGGCCCGCTGTCAGCATCGAATCAATGGGCGGGATATATCGTCGCCAATCCTGGCGATATGGAGAACTTCACCGCCGCCAATCACATTAATAACGCGGTGAAGTTTGCGAGTCTTGACTACGGCGGTCTGAAGTTTGGCGGCTTGTACGCACTTGGCGGCATCTCGGGAAACTTCTCCCAGAACCAGATCTATTCTATGGGTGCTTCTTACGGACGCGGGCCGTTCCACATGGGCGTTGCGTACATGAATATCCGCAATCCTAACGCGTCGTATTGGGCTACCAGCGCCACGAACGGCACCGCTGCGACCAACAACTTCTATTCGCCGGCCGACAGTGGCTACGCGTCGGCGCGAACGCAGCAACTCGCGGAAGTGGCAGCCTCTTATTCGGTCGGCAATGCAACCCTGCTAAGCACTTATTCGAATACCCAGTTCAAAGACATGAACGGCGTCGCCGGGCCTTTGAATCCCGCGGCAGTACGGGGAACCGCGACGTTCAACAGCATCGACGGTACGTTGAAGTACCAGTTCACGCCAAGTTTTCTGCTGGCGGCAAAGTTTAGTCATACGCACGGCAGCTCGGTTGGCAGCGCGGGCGGCGCGACCTACAACCAGTTCGATTTTGGTACGCTCTATTCGCTTTCGAAACGAACGGACTTGTATGCCACGGCGGTGTATCAACGAGCTTCGGGGCGCCAGTCGAACGGCGCTCCTGCGGTTGCGGCGATCAATGTGCTTACGCCGTCGTCAACCGACCACCAAGCGGCCATTCGCTTTGCGATCCGGCATTTTTTCTAGGCGGCTTAGATGCGCACGCTTGCGAACGATACCTTAAGAGATAATTGAACCAATATGACTTGTCTGAACGTTTCTCGAACACGGAAGGCGGCGCGGAGCGTTGCATGCGCGACATTATCGAACAGAGCCATGCTCAGAGCAATCCCGGCGAGCGCGCAGGAATTATCGGGGGGGCGATCATGAAAGCCATCGTCCAGGAGCAGGTTGGCGGTCCGGAAGTGTTGGAGCTTCGCGAGGTCCCGGAGCCGGAAGTGCGGCCCACGGACGTGCTGATTCGTATCGCGGCTTGCGGCGTGTGTTATCACGACGTTGTCGTGCGAAATGGCATTTTTCGGCGTCTAGTGCACAGGCCCCTTGTGCCTGGCCATGAAGTATCGGGCGTGATCGAGAAGGTGGGCTCGTCCGTTCGTCACCTGCGCGTTGGCGACCGTGTCTGCACACTTCAGCGCCGCTCGGTTTGCGGCTATTGCAGGGAGTGCCGGGATGGGTTCGAAGTGAATTGCACGAACAGGGAGTTCATGGGCGACGCGGGTTTGAACGGCGGCTACGCTGAGCAGGTTGCGGTGAGTGAAAATTGTGTCGCGGTCGTGCCCGACTCTATCCCGCTGGACCAGGCCGCGATCGTGGCGTGCGCGATCGGCACCGCGCTGAATGCAATTCGAGACGTGGCCAAACTGCGGCTTGGCGAAAACATCCTGATTACAGGCGCAAGCGGTGGCCAGGGCGCCCACGGGGTGCAGATCGCGCGGGCGAGCGGCGCGCATGTCATCGCTGTGGTGTCGACGCAAGCCAAGGCGGCCGCGGTGCGCGAACTGGGCGCTCATGAAGTGATTGTTTCGCCACATGGAGAAGACTTCTCTCCAAGCGTGCGAGCGGTCACCGGCGACCGCGGCGTTGACGTTGTTATCGACAATGTAGGCGCCGCGATTTTTGATCCGGTGCGCCGCAGCATGGCGAAGCACGGTCGCTGGATCATGGTCGGGGCACTGTCGGGAGAAACTGCGCCCTTCAATACCGCGCAAATGTTTCTGCACGACATTTCGCTGCTTAGCGCCGTCAGTTGTTCCCGACGTCAACTTGAGGATGCACTGACGCTGGTTGAGCGCGGACTCGTCCGTCCGCTGGTGAGCGCCACGCTGCCACTTTCTCTGGCAGGTCGCGCTCACGCGGATCTCGAGCGCTCCGGCGTCATGGGACGCATCATTCTGAAACCCTGACGAACGAATGGCATGAAGAGCCGCGCACACAGCGCTTTTCACACACAATATACGAGACATTCATGCAATCCAATTCTTTACCGGGCGCCGAAAATCCGCTTGCGGATATCGCATACGGCAAGATCACCCGGCGCGTGGCGCCTGTGCTTTTCATGTGCGCGTTGATGAATTACATGGACCGCCTCAATGTAGGCTACGCGCAGCTTCAAATGAAGGAGATGCTGCACTTCAGCGATGCGATCTATGGACTCGGCGCGGCCATATTCTTCATCGGTTACTTTGTGTTCGAAGTCCCGAGCAACCTGCTATTACCGAAGGTCGGCGCGCGAAGTACGCTGTTTCGGATAATGTTCCTGTGGGGACTCGCTTCGACCAGCACCATGTTCGTCAGGACGCCCACGCAGTACTACGTCGTGCGTTTCCTGCTGGGGGTATTCGAAGCCGGGTTTTACCCAGGAGTGCTCCTTTACCTAACGTACTGGTTCCCACCAGCCCGGCAAGCGCGGATGGTTTCATTCGTCTTCGTCGCGGGCGTTGTTGCCGGCGTAGTGGCAGGAGGCGTGTCGGGATGGATTTTGCAGAACATGAACGGCGTGAACGGCTGGCAAGGATGGCAGTGGATGTTTCTGCTCGAAGGTATCCCGAGTTGCGTCCTCGCAATCGTTACCTATGTGTGCCTGAGCGAACGGCCCGCGAACGCGTCCTGGTTGAGCGAACAGGAAAAGGAGCTTGTGTCGCGCGATATCGCCGCCGCAGTCGCGCTGCGGAGCGCGGCGCGCTCGCACCCCGCGCGTCAGCCGTTCTTCGACCCGATGGTCTACTTGTTGTCGTTTGCGCTGTTTGCCGTGCTTTGCGGTCTCTACGCGCTGATCTTCTGGCTTCCTACCGTGATTCACGGCTTGGGCGTCTCGAACATGCAGCATATCGGACTGTATTCGATGATCCCGAGCGCGGTCGGCGCCGTCGCGATGATTCTTTACGGCAAGCATTCCGATCTCCACGTGGAGCGCAGATGGCACTTCGCCCTGGCCGCTGTCGCTGCTGCATTCGGTCTCTGCGTTTCGACGATGACGAGCCACAGCCTGGGGCTTTCGCTGGCGCTGTTCGCGTTGGCGAACGCGGGGATCAGTGGTGCATTGCCGGTGTTTTGGGCGATGTCCTACAGCCAGTTGTCAGCACGCGAAAGCGTGGCGGGAATTGCGATCATCACCAGTCTATCCAATCTGGCCGGCGTTTTCAGCCCGTACGCGCTGGGACTTATCAAGACCGCGACCGGTAGCCTCGCGAACGGGCTTTACGTGATCTCGGGGCTGCTCATTGTGGCAGTTCTGTTTGTGTTGCTGGGCGTGCCCGCGATCCCGAGTTCAAGGGATGCCACGGACGGAGCAAAGTTACCGAGCGCATGAGACGCGCGCCGATTGTCGGCTGTCATCAAACTAATATAAAGATATCGTCGCTGATATACGGATCCGGCATGACAGATTTGCTTCCGGCGACCGACACAGAGATGCTCGATCCCGACTTGCTCGCGACTTTTTGCCTGGTCGCTGAAACCAAGAACTTTTCACGTGCCGCGTTGCGCATGGGTATTGCGCAACCGGTTGTCACGCGCAAGGTGAAACGGCTGGAGGAGGTGCTGGGAACCCCGCTTTTCACCCGCACCAACCGGGGCTGTGAATTGACGCAGTCCGGAGAGTTGCTGGCGTCCCGGGCAATGGGAATCCTGCATCAGCTCGAGCAGTTGAAGCAGGAAGTAAGGCACTCGGGCCAGGTCGTGGCCGGGACGATAACGCTCGGCATGACGCACGTCGCCGGCACGCTGCTGGCGCCTCACCTTCTTCCCGCGGTAGCAGCGCAATGGCCCAATCTTCGGGTAAGTCTGGTGGAGGGCGTGAGCCACGTCCTGAGCCGGCTCGCGCGCGACCGCGAACTGTCGCTCGCTATTCTTTATGACCCTCCGGTGGACGCCGATCTGATTCTCACGCCCTTGCTGATGGACCGGCTTTATCTCGTCGGCGCTCCGGGCCCGGCATGGCAGGAATTGAAGCGGCCGGGCGTAAGAAGCATCGCAACGTTGCCGCTCGTGCTGCCCAGCGCTGGGCAGACCGTGCGCGTCCTGCTGCAGGACGCATTCTCCGAAATCGGCGCGCCGCTCGTCCCGGCATATGAGGCCAACAGCATTACGCTCCTGAAGGCGATGGTGGCGCAAGGGCTGGGCTATACCGTCCTGACACTCGGCGCCGTGGCGGATGAGGTGGCGTCGGGCAAGCTGATGGCCGTTCCGCTGGCCCAGCAGGGCATGTCGATCGCGCTCACTCTGGCGTCTACGCGAGAACACAGTCGCTTACGCACCGTGCAGTTGATGTCAGAGTTGATTGCCACTGAAATCAGGCGGCTTGCCAAGTCTGGCGCATGGCCTGGAAGTCCTCATGTGATGCGTGGGTGACAACGGTCGCACGGGCGTTCGCGCCGGCTTGAACGGGTATCTCCTGAACGTATGGCAGTCATGTTTTTCCGCCGCTAGCGAAATTGCAAGGTAATCCTTATAGTTGTTTTGACTGGGGAGAACGTTTCACCCCCCAACCAAGGAGACAAAATTATGAGCTATCTTCCCACGGGCATGCCTGTTCCCGAGCCTGGGCCGGAAGACGCGCCTTTCTGGCAGGCGTGTCAGGATCAACAGCTGAAGATCAGGTTTTGCGACAACTGCTCGCGCCACTTCCATCCCCCGTTGCCCAGTTGTCCTCGCTGCGGCTCGATGCACGTCAGCTGGAGGGAACTCAGCGGGAACGGCACGATCTTCACCTATTCGGTTGGCTATCATGCCGTTCACCCGGCCCTCAAGGGACATCCCCCGTACAACGTGTCCGTAGTACTGCTGGACGATGCCGATGACGTCAGGCTTGTCACCAATATCGTAGACGTGCCCCCGGATGAATTATCCATTGGCATGCCGGTTACCGTATGTTGGGAAGACGCCGGCAACGGAACACTGTTGCCGCGCTTCAGGCGGACGACTTCGGACGTCGGCGGGTCAGGGAGCGCCGCATGACATTTCCAATGACCGACTGGCCACGCAAGCTACAGCCCTGCATTGTTGGCGTGGGGGAGACCGCTTATGCGAAGCGCGGTGGTCTTGACGACCGGACAGAGCTGTCGCTGTGTGTCGAAGCCATCAACGCGGCGGCCACCAATGCCGGCATTAGCGCGAGCGAGATCGAAGGCTTTGCATCGTTTGGATTCGAACGGCACGAACCCGCTGTCGTGCAGGCCGCGCTCGCAGCGCCGTTGCTGCGCTACGCGTCGATTGTGTGGGGCGGCGGCGGCGGCGGATGTTCGGGCGCCGTCATGCTCGCGGCCATGGCGGTTGCTACCGGGCAGTGCCGCTATGCCGTGGTGTATCGATCGATTTGTCAGGGGCAATACGAGCGCTATGGTCAGTATCGCGCCCGGCCGTTGTGGGGTGGATTCGTCGCACCCTATGGCCTGATGTCACCGGGCATGATGGTGGCGCTCACCTACCGGCGGTTCATGATGGAATGCGGGACGTCGTCCGAGCATCTAGCAGACATTGCGATGACCCTGCGTGCCAACGCCCAGGCTAACCCACGGGCGGTCATGCGCGGCCGGCCGCTCAACCGGGAAGAGTACTTTGCATCGAGGATGGTCGCCGATCCGTTCCGGCTCTACGACTGCTGCCTTGAAACCGACGGGGCCTGCGCGGTCATTGTCACCACGGCGGACCTGGCCGACCGTCTGCAGGTTCCCGCCGTGCCTATCCTGGGGGCGGCGCAAGCCAGCGGCCCGAGGTGGACACTGGGCCCCATGGGTTCGCATAACATGCCCATCGAAGACTATGCCACGACCAACTCCAAGGAAGTCGCCAAGGCGATCTACGCGCAGTCCGGTCTTGCGCCTGGCGATATCGATGTTGCTCAGATTTACGATGCATTCACCGGCCTGATCCCGATGGGGCTGACTGACTACGGCCTTTGTGAACGCAGCGAAGTGGCTTCGTTCATCGAGTCCGGCGCGTTGAAGCAAGGTGGCCGACTGCCGATTAACACGGCGGGGGGATTGCACTCGGAGGCCTATCTGCATGGGCTGAATCTGGTGATAGAAGCAACGCGCCAGGCACGAGGCGACGCAATTCTGCAGGTTCCCGGTGTCCGGCACAGCCTTGTCACGAGTGGCGGGGGCACGGGGCACAAGAGCGCCCTGATTCTTGGTCAGCCTAACTAATCAACGAAATGCGGCCGCGTCAGGCGATTCCGAGCCGCGCTCGGCGTCGCTTCGCACCCGAACGAAAGGACATCAATCATGGCTGAGGCCGTTCTGAGCGTCGATGCAGAGGTTGCCTTCAAGATGCACATGGATCTGGGAGAGGGCCCGCTCTGGGACGCCTCGGTACAAGCGCTTTACTGGACCGATCTTGTCAACAGGAAGCTATATAAGGGCGATCCAATCTCCGGAAGATCGGTCGAAAGAGACCTGCCTTACCGGGCATCACGCGTCACGCCCTGCCGCAACGGACAGATGCTGTTCTCCTTTACGCGAGGGCCCGCCATAGGTTCCTACGACGGCGATGTCTTCGCGCCGCTGGCCACCGATTTCGAGATACCGAAGGAGGTGCGGGTCAACGATGGCGCGTGCGACGCGAGCGGCCGCTTCTGGACCGCGACCTATGACCCGACGCTGAGCGCGGCGATCGGCTGCATCTACTGCGTTGAGAACGGACGCGTCTCGACCAAGGCGACCGACATCACGCTGGCGAACGGCATCCGCTTCAGCCCTGACAACAAGACGATGTATTTCGTCGAGTCGCTGCCCGGCCGTCTGTGGGCCTACGAATTCGATCTGGCCGAAGCCCGCCTGGGCGGCCGTACGCTCCTCGTGGACTACGAAGGCACGGGCGTGAAGCCGGACGGCTGCACGATCGATACCGACGGCTGCGTCTGGGTCGCCGAAGTCAACCGTAGCCGGATTGCACGGTACACGCCGGCGGGAAAGCTGGATCAGGCGGTTCGCGTGCCGGCGCTCAAACCAACGTCGGTGTGCTTCGGCGGCGTAGCCAACGACGTCCTCTTCATCACGACGCGCTGTACCGGCGATGAAGACAACCCCCTCGCAGGTTCCGTGTTTGCCGCACGCGTACCGGCGACGGGCCTGACCGAACACCCCTACGGAAACGCTTGAGAAATGGAAACGTCGTCCCTCGCCGGCTCCGGGCTTCGGCCCGGCCGTGAAATACAACCCGCAGTTGCCATGAACACAATACCGACGTTGTCGTTTGACGAGATCAATGGTCTCGCCCATTCCGTCTCTTCCGACCTCCGTCATCTGTTCGACCAGGCGGCGCAGGCCGTGACAAGCGTGTGCGCCGCAGATGGAAGACTAGACCCGGCACGACTCGATGCGCATCAATACGTCTGTTATGAACTCGCGCTAGCCGCCGCCGAATTATTGGCTGCCGAGAATGCGCTGTTGGACGTGGCCAATTGTTCGCCGCTCGATCGCGCGCTGGCATTTGCTTTCTTATCGGATACGGCTAGTGTGGTGCTGCAAAAACTCGAGGTGATCTTTTTTGAGCTCGACGTCAACAGCGCTGCGCTACAGGCGCTGGCGGCAAATGCGACGCTCGCGTCGCTGCGGCGCGCGTCGGCCAGCAATGCTGCATTGACGATGATCGGCCGAGCCGTTGCCGAAGCCGATGGCGACTGCGGCGCGGTTACGCTCGACGACTCGACTGAAATGGCGCAGGCCGCGTTTCGCCGGTTTGCGGCGGAGGTGGTTGCACCCCAGGCCGAGAAGATCCACAGGCACGACCTGACCGTACCCGAAGCACTGCTTCAACCACTGCGCGAAATGGGCGTCTTCGGCTTGTCAATACCAGAGACCTACGGCGGCAGCGCGCAAGGCGAGGGCGCGGGAGACGCGCTGATGATGATCGCTATAACAGAAGCGCTGTCCGCTGCATCGCTCGCGGCAGCAGGCAGTCTCATTACGCGGCCTGAAATCCTGGCGCGCGCGCTGTTGAGCGGAGGGACCGAACGCCAGAAAGCGCATTGGCTGCCGAAAATAGCAGTGGGCGAACCGCTGTGCGCGATAGCGATCACCGAGCCGGATTTCGGCTCGGACGTGGCTAGCCTGAGCCTGAGAGCCACGCCCACGAGCGGCGGCTGGCTGTTAAACGGTGCCAAGACGTGGTGCACGTTTGCCGGCAAGGCCGGGCTGCTGATGGTCGTGGCGCGCACGAGTGCCGAGCGCGCGGCGGCGCATCGCGGACTGAGCATCATGCTGGTGGAGAAGCCTTCGTCGGACGGACACGAATTCGACTTCGTCCAGGAGGGCGGCGGCCGGATTCAGGGCCGCGCGATCCCGACTATTGGCTATCGCGGGATGCATTCGTTTGATCTCGCGTTCGAGGAGTTCTTCGTGCCCGACAGCCATGTGATCGGAGAGGAGGGCGGGGTAGGAAAGGGCTTCTATCTGACGATGGCCGGCATGGTCGGCGGTCGCATGCAGACCGCCGCGCGCGCAGTAGGCGTGATGCACGCGGCGTTGGGCGCAGCTGCGCGCTACGCCGGCGACCGCCGTGTATTCGGCCACGCGTTGATCGACTACCCGCTTACGCAGGTGAAAATCGCGCGCATGGCGGCGCGCTTTGCAGCGTGCCGGCGCCTGACTTATGCGGTCGGTCGGAGACTGGAGTCCGGAGCGGGTCGAATGGAGGCGAGTCTTGTGAAGCTGCTCACATGCCGCTCGGCCGAGATAGTGACGCGGGATGCAATGCAGATACACGGCGGGATGGGTTACGCAGAGGAAAGCGCGGTCAGCCGATATTTCGTCGATGCGCGGGTCCTGTCGATCTTCGAAGGAGCCGAGGAGACGCTGGCGCTGAAGGTTATCGCGAGAAACTTGCTGGAACAGAAACTTGGGCTGCTCCATGACTGAGCGCACGGGGATCCTGGCGGGCTTGCGCATGGTCGAGGCTTCCGCGTTTGTCGCAGCGCCTTTGGGCGGCATGACGCTCGCGCAGATGGGTGCCGATGTCATTCGCATCGACCCGCTTGGAGGCGGCCTCGACTACCGGCGATGGCCGGTCACGGATGACAACGTAAGTCTCTTCTGGTGCGGGTTGAACAAGGGCAAGCGCTCAGTGACGATCGACTTGTCAGGACCTGAGGGGCGTGAACTGGCATCGGCGCTGATCGCGGCACCCGGTGACGCTGGGGGAATCTTGCTGACCAACTTTCCGCCACGGGGTTGCTTCGACTACGACGCGTTGCGCGCGATGCGTCCCGATCTCATCCAGCTAACAATCTCCGGCGATCGCGAAGGGGGTTCCGCAGTCGACTACACGGTGAATCCACGCGTCGGCATGCCGTCTTTAACTGGGGATGCCAGTGCCGAGCGCGTCGTGAATCATGTGCTCCCCGCGTGGGATCTCGTTACCGGTCACATGGCAGCGGTCGGCGTGCTCGCGGCCGAGCGGCATCGGCAAATGACAGGCGAAGGGCAACACATACGGCTTGCGCTGGAAGACATGGCGTTAGCTGTCATGGGGCATCTCGGTTTTATCGCCGAGGCGCAACTGGGCACCAAGCGCGCGCGCACCGGCAATGACCTCTATGGCGCGTTTGGCCGTGACTTCGTGTGCGCGGATGGAGTCCGCGTCATGGTCGTGGCGCTGACCGGAAAGCAGTGGAAAGCGCTCTGTCGCGCGACGGAGCTTCAGCCGGCTATCGCCCAACTGGCGGCGAACACGGGACTAGATCTCGACAGGGAAGGCAACCGCTTCATCGCCCGGGCGGCGATCGCCGGGTTGATCGAACCGTGGATATCCGCGCGTGCCTTTGCATATGTTGCCGACACGTTCAAGGCCCACGGCGTCTGTTGGGGAAAGTACCAGACAGTGTCGCAACTGGTGCTTGACGACCCTGCTTGCTCAACCGCGAACCCGCTTTTTTCACACGTCGATCAACCCGGTGTCGGACGCGTCCTCGCACCGGGGTCCCCGCTGAATTTTTCCGCGTTCGAACGGTTGTCCGCAAGCGCGGCACCGCTTCTCGGCCAGCATACCGAGGAGGTGCTGGCGTCCGTGCTTGGTTTGAGCGGCGCGGCGCTTGGACGGTTGGTCGATAAAGGCGTGGTCGGTCGTCTGGTCGACGCCGCATAGGGGATACGATGCGCGATGACATGCTCCCAGACCTGACGCCGTATCTGCGCAGCGGAGACACCGTCCTGTGGGGGCAAGCCACGGCCGAGCCGCTCACGCTAACACGCGCGCTGGTCGAGCAGCGGTATCGCATAGGGCGGCTGCGGCTCATCCTTGGCATTGGTCTCGGCCAGACGCTCAAGCCCGAACACGCGGACAGCTTCGACTTTGTCAGCTACTGTGGCACGGGCGCGAATCGCGCTCTTTCGCGCGCGGGATTGCTCGATATCCTGCCTTGTTCCTATTCGCAGCTGGCCCGCTGGCTGCGCGACGGCGCGCTGAAAATCGACGTGGTATTCGTGCAGGTGTCTCCACCCGACCACGAAGGGCGTCACAGCCTTGGCCTGGCGAACGACCTGCTGCCAGGCGCGCTGGACAGTGCGCGGGTCGTGATCGCGGAAATGAATCCGGACGTGCCCTGGACGTACGGCGCGCGGACGTTACGCTCGGTGGATGTCGACCTGATGGTGCCGGCAAGGTCTGGCCCGCTGGAACATCGGCTGGATCGCCCGTCGGATACGGATATGAAGATCGCCGGTCATGTCGCCTCTCTGATCGACGACGGCGCGACTTTGCAAGTGGGCCTGGGAAGCGTCCCGGACGCGGTCCTCGGCCTGCTGACAGCGCGGCGCGATCTGGGGATACATTCGGGCGTTATTGGCGACGGTTTGGTGGATCTGGCGGAAAGTGGCGCGCTGACGAACGCCCGGAAGAGCATTGATCCCGGCAGCAGCGTTGCGGGCGTCCTGATGGGAAGCCAGCGTCTGTTCCGCTTCGCGCACTGCAACCGGGCCCTGCAATTGCGCGGCTCCGAGTACACACACGGCGCATCGGTACTGAGTCACATAGATCACTTTGTTGCGATCAATTCTGCGATAGAAGTGGACCTGACCGGCCAGGTCAATGCCGAAGTGGCCGGCGGTACCTATCTTGGCGCGGTAGGCGGCGCGCCGGACTTCTTGCGCGCCGCGCAGCTGAGTCGGGGTGGCTTGCCGGTCATCGCGTTGCCAGCCACGGCAGGCGAGCGCAGCCGCATTGTCGCGGCGTTGTCCGGCCCCACCACTACCCCACGGTGCGACGCGGGAGTCATGATAACCGAGCACGGCATTGCCGATCTACGGGGCCTGAGCCTCAAGGGCAGGGTCCGCCGAATGATAGACATTGCCGCGCCGGAACACAGGGAACGACTGGAACGCGAGGCATGTCTATGAATTCCCCATCGATACGACGACCTTGCCGAAGAACATTCGCTGCTCGTAGAATCGTAGTGCATCGGCTGCGTGTTTGAACGGAAAAATGCGGTCAACTACCGGTCTGACGCGCGTGTATTCAAGCGCGCGGATCAGGTCCTCGAGCGCCGCCCGGTTGCCCGCTGAGCTGCGACGAATTAATGCTGCACTCCGGAATAATTCCTGGAAATCCACCTCGGGGCTGGAGCCGTCGAGGAAGCCGATCAGCACAACCTCGCCACCGGCGGCCACCGCCCTGATCGATTGCGGAAGTGTTCCCGAACCGCCTACTTCCACAACACGGTCTACACCCCTTCCTTGCATGAGCTCGCGCGCCTTCTCGCCCCAACGGGGGTGGTCCAGGTAATTGATGACCTCGTCCGCGCCGAGTGTTAGTAGTTTTTCGGCCTTGCTGGCGCTGGATGTGGTGGCGATCACGCGCGCCCCCAACATCTTGGCGAACTGCACGGCAAAGATCGAAACGCCACCCGTTCCTTGCGTCAACACTGTGCAGCCGGCGCGAATCGGCGCACCGTCCGTCAGTGCGGACCATGCGGTGAGGGCGGCGCACGGAAGCGTCGAAGCCTCCTCGAACGAAAGATGAGATGGACATGGGACCAGTGCTTCCTGATTTACGGTCTTGTATTCCACAAGCCAGCCGTCCCGAGCCGATCCATAGCTATCCTTCGATAAGGTCGAAGGAGGCGCTCCGGCGTACCAACGGGGATGAAACGAGTTGATGACTCGTGCCCCGACGCTGAACCGGTCGACGTCCGCGCCCACTGCGACGACCTCTCCTGCCGCGTCGCTGACCGGAATCAATCCCGCGCGCTGCCCTCGAGGGTAGGAACCTTTGATCATCGCCAGATCACGGTAGTTCAACGATACCGCGCGCACGCGAATAAGTACCTCTGAGCGTTGCGGCTGTAGCATCGGTTCATCATGAAGCGTCAGATGCTCGATAGCGCCACCGTTGATAAAACGATACGCCTTCATGCTTGCTCCATGTTCACGGCGTATCCGAAAAGATGATCGAACTGCACAGCGGCGATGCGCACATGTAGTGAACATTGTGGGCATTTTTAACTTGCCGCGCGCCAGCCGATTGCCTTACCTGACGCACGCTTTCCGCTATCAAGCCCCACCCCTGCATGTAGCTTTCCGAAAGATGTCCGCCATTGGTATTGGCAGGGTAACGGCCGCCCAGCGCAAGATGCCCTTCGGCCACCCAGGCGCCCGACTCACCCGGCTCGCAGTAGCCGAAACCTTCAAGCGAAAACAACACGGTAGGACTGAAGTTGTCATAGATCATCAGCGCGTCCATGTCGTCGCGCGAGAGACCTGCCATCGAATAGACCGACTCGCCCACCGCCTGCATCGGTGCCCGCCAATAATCTGCAGGAGGAAACCCGGACCCGACCATTTTGGTTTGCGTACCAATCCCGCGCACATAGACCGGAGGATGCGGCTGATCTCCTGCGGTCTCTGCGTTAGAAAGAATGACTGCGACGCCACCGTCGTTGATCAGGCAGTAATCGAACAAACGCAGCGGCTCTGCGATAAACCGCGAGTTCTGATGATCCGCCACGCTGATTGGCTTTTGCATGACCGCGTTCGGATTGAGCGATGCGTGTCGTCGGAATGTCACCGCAATGTTGGCCAGCGCAAGCGGGTCCGTTCCGTACTCATGCGCATGCTGGGCGAACATCATGGCGTGCACCGCGCCCGGCGAGGTCATCCCGTAGGCCCGCCAGATACCTGCATTACCGCTCCCGTAACCGTCGGCCTTACCGCCGTACTTCGCGCCGGCCGAGCGACCGTCGTTGCCGTACACGATAGCCACGGTGCGCGCCGCACCAGATGCTATTAGCGAGGCGCCGAGTTGCATTGCAACGCCGGTCATGCGTCCTTGTCCCTGCAAAGCAAATGCAAGGTTCGGGTCGACGCCGTAGCCTTCAGAGAACTGCTGATAGTCGGGAATACGGACAACAATCAGCGCATCGATATCACTCCGATCGATGCGCGCGTCGGAAAGCGCTTCTGTGAGCGCTTTCGTGCCAAGCGAATAAGCGTCCTCGTCGGGCAGCACGCCAAACCTCGTAGCGCCGATACCCGTCACTATCGCCTTGCTGCGCATTTTTTCAGCCATGCGGCACCTTGGCTTCAAGGGTGGCTGGGACACTACCCGCGAGGTTGCGGCGGTCCCAATGTGACGGAGGCAGGCCAGCGTCCATGATGCGAAATTTCTCTATCTTGCCCGAGGCGGTCTTCGGCAGGCTAGCCTGGTACTCGATATAACGCGGCAGCATGAACTTGGGCAGTCGCGAATCGAGCCACTCGGCCAGCCCGGCTTCGGCCAGCGTCGCCTGCTCCTGAATCACGACAACCAGTCTGATATCGTCTTCGCCGTCGCCCGCCGGGTGCGCGACGACCGCGCATTCGACTACTGCTGGATGCTGCATGACAATTCCTTCAACTTCGTACGACGATACGTTCTCGCCGCGACAGCGAATACGCTCCTTCTTTCGGCCATCGAAATAAAAATAGCCTTCTTCATCCTGGCGCATGTAGTCACCGCTGTGAAACCACAGGTTGCGCATGGCACCCAGCGTTTCGGCGGGCTTGTTCAGGTAGCCCTTCATCATCAGCGAGGGCATTTTTGGACGCATGACCAGTTCGCCGATTTCGCCCGCCGGCACATCGCGGTCGAGTTCATCCACCACGCGCACTTCCCAGTCCGGCGCGGCCCGTCCCGATGAACCTTCGCGCCGCTCAGGATGTGGACTGTAGACGGTCAGGCCCAACTCAGTCATCCCATGCGCCTCGACCAGACGAACCCCGAAACGCTCTTCAAACTCGCGGTCGTGATGAGCGTTGAACATGACGCGCAGACTATGCGCGCGGTCAAGGGGCGACGGTGGCAAGGCCTTGAGTGTCGGTGGAATGGTAAAGATAGTGACGCCAACCGTCGCGCGGGCCTCGGTTACTTCCTGCCAGAAGCGCGAGCCACTGAACCGCGGCGCCAAATGCACATGTGCTCCGAGCAGCAGCGCCGGAATCGTGCCCATCGTGCGGGACATGCCATGAAAGAGCGGCAACGGCGCATAGATGATGTCGTCGCGACCTATTCCGGCTGCGTCGATGCAGGTCAGTGACGTATGGACCGTTTGTGCGTAAGGAACAATGACACCCTTGGACGGACCCGTTGTGCCCGAGGTGTAGGGGATGATATGAACGTCGTCGAAATGCGCGGGGTCGCACACTATGCCGGTTGCTTGGCCTGCATCGACAAGTTCTGCATACGATGTGATGCATTTTATGTCGAGGTCCGGATGGGAAACGGGGCCGCCACCGACCACAGCTAGAACGTCGACTTTAGCCATCGGTTCCGGTCCCAAGCCTATCAGGTTGGCAACTAGATCCGCGTCCGCAAGGATTGCCCGCGCGCCGTTGTCCCGCAGGATATAAGCGAGTGTGTCACCCTTTAGAGCCGTGTTGACCGGAACGATAATGGCGTTCAAAAACGTCAGCGCCCAGTAAGCGACCATGAATTCAGGGCGGTTGTTCATCAGAAGGACGACAGGATCCTGACGACCGATGCCCACTTTCTTCAGGCCCTTTGCGAGCGCCTGCGACTCGGCAAAGAATTCCGCGTAGGTCCACTGGCTTTGCTGGAAACTTAGGTACGGTCGTTCTGCGTCGATCTCGACGCGCTCGATAATCAACTGGCCGAAAACCCGCTTCTCCAGCGGGATGCTCAATGCGCTCACAATGTCTCCTTGTTTGGATATTAGCTAGTCGTGCTTTGGGATAAACCGGTGTTCGGGAAGGCCTTGCGCGTCTACCTGGTAAGCGAGCAAAGCGCCGGCGGCGGCTTCATTGGCAAAGGCGGGCTTGTCCGGCGGGTAGCGCGAACTGGTGACGAACAGCGTTTTCAGATCCGGGCCTCCAAAGGTGCAATGGGTTGGATGAGAAACGGGAAGTTCCAGTACGTCTACCAGCCGTCCGTCGGGTGAATATCGGTCTATTCGGCCACCCCCCACGCGCGCGCTCCACAAACAGCCCTCGCCGTCGACGGTACAACCGTCTGGTCGCCCCGCGTCGCCATCCAGTCGCGCGAAGACGTGGCGTTTCCCGAGACGGTCGCCGCTCGTGGTGTCACCCGCGGACAGTTCGTATCGGTAAAGAGTCCGTTCGAAGGTGTCGGAGAAATAGAGCGAGTCATTTTCGGGACTGAAGCACACGCCGTTGCCTAATATGGCGTGGGTTGGCGAGACGGCCGTGTTCAGCCTGGAATCAACACGAACGAGCGAGCCTATGTTGCTCTTGAGCGCCCGGTCCATTGTGCTGATCCAAATATGTCCGCGGTGATCGCATCGTCCGTCGTTGAAACGCTCGTTAGTGGAGGGCGGTAACACGAGCGGAAGGGCGGAGAGATCGCCGCTCGTCGTGTCCATGAAGGCGAGCGATCCGCGCATAGCGACAAGCAGGGACCCTGTTTCGTTGATGAAAATGGAAGCGGGTGGCTTCGGCAGGGTGAACCGGCGAGTCACCTGGCTGGCCATGTCCCAGCGCAAAACGGCGAGTCCGATTACGTCGATCCAATACAGCGCCGACTCTGCTGCGCACCAGAGCGGATTCTCTCCAAGAACGCATTTTTGCGTGGATATCTCAACGACCTTCGAACGCAGTTTCATAACGAGCCCTTGCAGCAATTCAACTCATGTTAGGCATCGAAAGGACATAGCACAACGCACAAGCGAGGCATATAATTAATAACTAAAAGTATGAGAAGCAGGAGACATGAATGGACGAGTTTGACGTGCGATCAATTCGCTATTTCCTGGCAGTCGCGCACCACGGAAGTTATTCGGAAGCAGCCTTTCATCTGCAGATCACGCAGCCTGCGGTAAGTCGGCAAATCCTTCTGATGGAACGCGCTCTCAACGTTAGATTGTTCAGGCGGGACGGCCGCAGGTCGCTCCTCACCGAGGCAGGACAAACCCTGCGCGCGCAAGGGCAAAAGATCGTGGACCAGATGGACGCGCTCAAGCACGCTGTTGGGCCCTCCGTGCAGGAGCCGAGCGGGCGTCTCAATGTCGGCATTCCGATCACTACAGCCGAATATCTGATGCCGGGCGTGGTACAGCGCTATATGGAAAAGTATCCGCGCGTGTCGCTGCATCTGGTTCAGAGTTATGGTTCGGACTTGTGCAACCAGTTGGTGGCCGGGAAGCTCGACCTTGCTTTGATATATGGCAATCCGAGACTTCCCGAAGTGGAGTTGAAAGGGCTGATCGACCTGGAAATGGGGGTTATCGGCGCGGCGGACTGTCAGTGTCCGGAAGTCATGTCAAACGATGGCGCGAGGAGTATTACTCTCGAGCAAGCCGCTATGCTTCCGTTGATCCTGCCGGGAGAAAACCAGGAACTGCGGCGCTTTATCGAAGAGGCCTGTTTGCGTCAGGGCGTGGCGCCGAACGTGGTCATGGAAGTCGACGGTATCACGCTGGCAAAAGCGCTGGTCAGCAAGGGCATGGGCTATATGTTTCTGGGCTATAACGGCGTTCACGACGATGTACAGCGAGGGGTCCTCCGCTATATCCCCATCTCCCAACCTGCCTTGCCTTGGCGGCTCAGCGTGGCAGTGCGCTCGCTAAAGCAGGAAACGCTTGCCGCGCGTGCAATGACAACTGAAATATCCGATGCAATAGTGCGGGGCGTGAGCGACCATACGTGGACGGGCACGCTGTTGCCTTCGGGCTGATCAAACCGGCGCTTGAGGCCACCAGGGTGCGATGTCAGGGCGGAGTTGCCCGGGTAGGCGTTCAGCCCGTGATGAGCGAGACAACGTCGTGATCGAACGCGATGGCAAAGCGTCAAGCACATTGCCTAGGTTGACTGAAAACGTGGACTCGAATGCGGCGGAGAAACGCCTTGCATCGCCCATGCCGGACATCCGAAGAGTCGGGTCGCGTAAGGCGCGCTCGTGAAGCAGGCCCAGCAGCGCGCGCATCAGTCGCTGTTTTAGAACGATGCCGTTGAAGCTCTCGCACTGTGCGAAGAGCAGCGCACGCAGTTTTGACTGCGTGCATCCGAGTCTCGTTGCGACTTCGCCGCAAGTCCATTCATATTCCGGTGCGCAGAAGATATGACGCTTGATCGCGTGAACCAGCGTCCCGCTTTCGCGTTGCACGGGCTTTGCGTCTGTTATGGCGGTGATGGTCGTTAAGTCGATTTCCCATGTTGCCGATGCACCGCCTTGATTGTCGGGTTCGGCGACATAGTCGAATTGTACGAAAGAGGGAATCCTCAGTATATCGCGACTGCTGGCGCGCTCCAGCCGCCGGTCGTATCTGAAGGAATGCGTGCCTCCTTCAACGCAGCACGTCATGTCGAACGGAAGCGCAATTTCGCACAAACGCAGCGGTTTAGAAATACAGATACGAATCAGCATGAGCGTTATAGTCGACCAGGAGAGCGGATGAGACTTGTCGAACCCGGGAGGCTTGCTCGCCTATCAAGCCGTTGACGCGATTCGCTTGGCTTTTAGCATGACGGGCAGGTCGACCATCTTGCCGTCAACAGCCACTGCTGCGCCCATGCTCTTGTCCACTGCGGCGAGCACGCGCTGCGCCCACGCCAGCTCTGCGTCGCTCCACGAATATGCACGATGCACAGCGCCAATCTGCGCTGGGTGTATGCAAAGCTTGGCGCCGAAGCCAAAGCGCCGTGCGCGCCGGCTCTCGGCTTCGATCACGTCCTCTTCCATAATGTGGGTAGAGACACCATCGACGGGCGGCGCAATATCGGCCAGTCGCGATGCGGCCACGATTTGAGACCGGAAGAAATCGAGCTCTTCGGCGTCTCCGTCGATGCCAAGATCGATCTGAAAATCAAGGGTCCCGAACGCAATTCGGCTCACATGTCGCGCATCGCACAGTTCCCGAAGATTCCCGAATCCGCGCGCCGTCTCGATCATTGGCACGATCGCCAAAGCCGGGTGCGCGTGCTCTAGTACCGCCATCACCTGATCGCCGGTCTCGGCCTTAGGCAGCAGGATGCCGGCCACGCCGAGGATGCAGCTGAGCGCAGCGATGTCATCGGCAAACCACGGCGTCTGCGAGCCGTTGATTCTCACCCAAGCCGGCCGCGCGGCGTCCGCGGCCGCGAGCACGGCCGCGCGCGCGTCGGCTTTGCGGTCGGGCTGCACCGCGTCTTCGAGATCAAATATCACCGCGTGAGCGCCTGCCGCGCGAGCTTTGTCGAAGCGTTCCGGGCGGTTGCCCGGAACGAACAGGTAGGAACGCGGCAATGCGGCGCTCATGCCTCTGCCCGCATGCCGACCGATCGTACTTCGAGAACCGAGTAGCGCGCGCTGCCCAGGTAGTATGGAAATTTCATATCGATGCCTGTCAGAAGGAGCGCGGCAAACCAAGAACGTGCTCGGCCACATAAGAAAGAATGAGGTTGGTCGAAATCGGCGCGACCTGATAAAGACGTGTCTCACGGAATTTGCGTTCGACGTCGTACTCGCACGCAAAGCCATATCCGCCATGGAATTGCAAACAGGCATTGGCCGCTTCCCACGAGGCATCGGCAGCCAGGAGTTTCGCCATGTTCGCCTGCGCGCCGCAGGGTTCGCGGGCATCGAAACGCCGGGCTGCCTCGAAACGCATCAGGCTTGCCGCCTCGACGTTGATGAACGATCGCGCGATCGGGAACTGTACGCCCTGGTTCTGCCCGATGGGCCGTCCGAACACGATGCGTTCCTTGGCATAGGCACTGACCTTGTCGACGGACCAGTAGCCATCGCCGATACATTCGGCCGCGATCAGCGTGCGCTCCGCGTTGAGGCCGTCGAGGATATATCTGAAGCCCTGACCTTCTTCGCCAATCAAATTCTCGGCCGGGATCTCGAGATTATCGAAGAACAACTCATTGGTCTCGTGATTGACCATGTTGAGGATCGGCTGCACCGTCATGCCGTGCCCAATGGCGTCCCGCAGATCGACGATAAAAATCGACATCCCCTCGGACTTCCTGGTCACGTCCGCGAGCGGCGTGGTTCGCGCGAGCAGGATCATCAGGTCGGAATGCTGAATTCGCGAGATCCAAACCTTCTGGCCATTGATGACATAGCGATCGCCGCGCCGCTCGGCGGTGGTCTTGATCTTGGTTGTATCGGTTCCGGTGCTGGGTTCGGTGACGCCCATCGATTGCAGTCGAAGTTCGCCGCATGCGATCTGCGGCAGGTACCTGCGCTTTTGCTCTTCTGAACCGTGGCGCAGCAGCGTCCCCATGTTGTACATCTGTCCGTGGCAGGCGCCCGAATTGCCACCCGCCCGGTTTATCTCCTCCATGATGACCGAGGCCTCTGTCAAGCCAAGGCCTGAACCGCCGTAGTCCTGGGGAATCAGCGCGGCAAGCCAACCGGCTTTCGTTAGCGCGTCGACGAACGCTTCGGGGTAGCCACGCGCCTCGTCGATCTTGCGGAAATAATCGCCGGCAAATTGCTTGCACAGATCGCCAATTGCTTCACGAATGTCTTGAAAAGAATCTGATTGCGTAGTTTGCATTGGGAAGTGATCGAGTCGGGAAAGATCTGAAGAGATCAGGAAAGAGTGGCGGTCGCGCGCATCGTCAGATAACCCTCGTGGTCTCTTGCCCAAAGGTCGACGGTATTGCCGTCGTCGGATGGCTTGCCGCAAAGCGTAAGCGGGCAGTCCGCAAATGCCGGACGCAGTGCCTTGAAGGTGAAGCTCTGAAGCGTGGCGTGCTTGCGCTCGCGCCGAACGAGATCGACAAGCAGCGTCGCAATAAGCGGCCCGTGGACGACAAGACCTGGGTAACCTTCCTCCCGGATCACATAGGGGTGGTCGTAGTGAATGCGATGACCATTGAAAGTCAGTGCTGAATAGCGGAACAGCACGACAGCGTCGGGGATGACGGTGTTATGCCACGATTCGTCGTCCGGCGCACGTGCCGGTTGCGGCGCCGCTGCTCCGGGCTGAGGCGCCCCGCGATACACGATGTCTTGCTCTTCCTCTATCTTTAACGCGCCGCCGACCTCAACCGTGTGCCGCGCCGTGACGAATATCAAGCGCCCGGAGCGGCCCGTCTTGTCTTCGATGGCGGCTATGCTGGAGCGCCTTGTAGCGGTATCGCCGAGCTTGAGCGGCGCGTGAAAGGTGATGCGCCCGCCAGCCCACATGCGCCGCGGCAGCGGCACCGGTGACAGCAGACCGCCTCGGCGTGGATGCCCGTCCGCTCCGATGTCCACAGCCGGTGCGGCGGACAGGAAATAAAGCCAGTGCCATAGTGGCGGAAGGTCGTCGCTCGTTCCAGCACAATCGAGCGTAGCTGCAAGCGCATTCATCGGAAACAATGTAATGGAGTCCTCTATAATTGTTTCCTTGACGGACCGGTCGTCGAGTTCCTGAATCTGTTCAGCCACGCAATGTCTCCTGATTTCCGCACTCGTCTGTAATCTTGAACACGCATGTGGCTTTGTGTTCCCGATTGAGACTGTAAGTAATACGGCGGTTTCACGAAAAATCATAGGTTCCCACGGGCCATAATTCAATCCTGTGTCGTGGCATATGACGTATAACTGAATGTATGGGCGCTGGCCGGCAAAACGTCAGGAAGCGCTCGCTTGTTGCGCATATAGCCGCGGCGTACCTAGGGGATTTCACCAGTCAGAGTAAATGGCCTTTGTCGGAAAATTACACCGCCGGCCAAGGGTGCGCGCCCGGCAGCGGGTGCAACGAGGCGCGTTATACCGATTCGGTATACCGCGATAGCTAAATCGCTCTACCGGGAGACTTGCGACGGCATATATATTGGAGTCGGGCCTTGTCATGTCGCAAAAAAAAGCCGGTTCCACGAGATGCCTTGTAAAGCAATGAAGCTATCCGCCGCGTGATCGAGTTTGCGTTTTGAACCAACGCACCAGCATTCAAAAAATAAATGGAGACATCTTGCAACCCGCCTCATCGACTCTGACTGACCGTTCTCCTGCCGACGCGACTTATCGCAAGATTACGCTCCGCCTAATACCGCTGCTATTTATCTGCTACACCCTCAATTACATGGATCGCGTGAATATTGGCTATGCGCAGTTGCAGATGAAACATGCGCTCAATTTCAACGACGCTATCTATGGTCTGGGTGCGGGGATTTTCTTTCTTGGTTATTTCATTTTCGAGGTGCCGAGCAACCTGCTGCTCAATCGGATAGGTGCCCGCAAGACAATCTTGCGGATCATGTTCTGCTGGGGTGCGATGTCGGCAGCCACGCTATTCGTTACCACCTCTTTGCAGTTTTACATCGTGCGATTCCTGCTGGGTGTTTTCGAAGCAGGACTGTTTCCCGGGATCATCCTGTATCTCACGTACTGGTATCCGCCGGCGCGACGCGCTCGCGTAGTCTCGCTGTTCATGCTTGCGACCGTGGCGGCTGGCCTCATCGGCGGCCCCACGTCAGGCTGGATCCTGCAGAACATGAACGGCGTGAATGGCTGGGCTGGCTGGCAATGGATGTTCTTGCTGGAAGGCCTGCCGAGCAGCGCGCTGGGTATCCTGACATACCTTTACTTGTCCGATGGCCCGGCCGCCGCGCGCTGGATGAGCGACGCGGAAAAAGAGCTCGTCAGGCGTGATGTCGCGTCGGCTACGGCAGCTCAGGGGGTCCCCGAACGGGAGCGTTCGCATCACGCGTTCCTCGACCTAAAGGTGTATCTGTTGAGCTTCGTGCTGTTCTGCGTACTTTGCGGTTCTTACGCGCTCAGCTTCTGGTTGCCGACCGTGATCCACGAACTGGGCGTAACCAGCATGCAACAGGTCGGCTTGTACGCCACTATCCCGGAGATAATAGCCGCGGTCGCGACTCTTTTATATAGCCGTCATTCTGACAAACATGCGGAACGCCACTGGCACTTCGCGATCGCAGCACTGCTGGGTGCGTTGGCGTTAAGCGCCACGACCTTATTTCGCCAGGATCTCGGCATGTCGCTCGCGATGTTCGGCCTGGCGCGCGCCTGCATTGTCTCTTCGTTGCCGGTATTCTGGGCCATGTCGACGAGTCAACTGTCGGTGCGCTCAAGCGTCGCGGGCATCGCCGTCATTGCGAGTCTGTCGAATATGTCTGGTGTGTTGAGCCCGTATTTGCTGGGCCTTATCAAGAATGCAACGGGCAGTCTGGACAACGGGCTCTATGTGATTTCGATACTGATGGTGATCGCGGCAATCTGCGTTCTCCGGTTCATTAAGCGCCCCGACTTGCGCAACGCGTCGGGCCTAACCCAGCCATCGGACGTGCAGGTTTAGGGCGCACCCGTCGGCTTCGAGTGGTTCGAACAAATAGGGCCAGTAACGACGCGTCAAACAGCTGTCTCGCGATATTTCCGAGGGGCCCATGTATCAAGTAGCAAGGGAAGGGCGGCAAGTTTCAGCATAGAGGAGCTCCATGCAATGAGGCCGATAACTTAAACAACTGGAAACTACGATGAAAATTGGGATTCTTGGCGCGGGGTTCATAGGTCGCGCGCTTGCTACGTTGGCAACAAACGCCGGTCACGAGGTCATGGTGAGCAATTCGCGCGGCCCCGAAACGCTGTCAAGCACCGTGGCAGCGATCGGCTGCCGGGCGGGTACCGCCCAGCAAGCAGCGGAATTTGGCGACGTGGTCGTGGTCGCTGTACCTCTACGCAACTATTCGGCGTTGCCGTACGCGGCGCTCAACGGCAAGATCGTCATCGATACATGCAACTACTATCCACAACGTGATGGGCACATTGGTGCGCTTGATCGGCACGACACCACGACTAGTGAACTCATCGCAGGGCAACTGCTAGGTGCGAGGGTGGTCAAGGCTTCGAACGCGATTCTGGCGAAGGATCTCGATACGGACGGCAAAGTTCCCGGCACGGCGGACCGGCGGGCTTTGCCCATGGCAGGCGACGACGAGAAGGCGAAATGCGTGGTCGCCGAACTGATGGACCAATTTGGCTTTGATACGGTCGACGTTGGCGCACTGTCGGAAGGATGGCGCTTCGAACGCGCAAAACCGTCTTACTGCATCCGTTTGACGCGCGCGGAACTCGAGCAGAAATTGGCGGAAGCCCAGCGCGATGTCGAGTTGCCACACGGTTCGTGGCGCCATTAAGCTAGTCCAGCATCGGTGATTATATAACTTTGATTCTCGGGCCGGCGTCAGAACGCCGGTTCACTAAGGCTTGGCGGCCCCCATACCGTACGGATACACAAAAATTATATTTCTTTCAGATTAATGACTGTATGAGCAAGTAGCTAGCCGACGTCCAGATCGCGTAACGGCTTAAAACAGTTTCTAACACGCGATGGTTGTTCGACTCGAAGGGTATCGTGTCGAGACCGCCGCCAACGGGGATGCGGGCTTGGCCGACGCGAAGGAGGTGCAACCAGCCCTCGTGATCGTTAACCGTTCGACGTCGCAATGGATGGAGTTGCGTTCTGCCGTCGACTTATGGGCAATACTTCCTTGCGTTGCGCCAGACAATCGCCAACCGCCGGGTGAGCAGGCAGCACTGTTAAACAGGCGACGCCATCAATGATGGTTACTGCCACTTTCCCGATTGATTTTACATAATTAACATGATCACCGAAAAATTCGCCTCCGGCAAGGAGAGGAGTTCGTGCACTGACGGCGCGATATCCTGCGACGTTTAGTCAGTGGTCGGCGAGAATGATCACATCTCGCTCGACGTTGTGCGGGATTGCAGTGGAACTTCATCATGACCGCCGGCGCGGTCCTGCGAAAAACGCAAACGAACTCGGCTAACTCAACAAAACGCGGGCCTCCACTGGCTGAAGTTGCGCGGAGCAAGTAGTGACGAAGGAACTATCTATAACGACCAGCCGGCTCGGCGACGGGGAGAGGGCGCGTCCGCCTTCAAGTTAAGCGGCTGCACGAGCGCCTTCTTACCTGATTGCGTCACTGATTAATAGCTGCGAACGCCGGTCGCGGAGGGTACCGGCCATTCGAACGACGATTGAGCACCAGAAACTCCTAACGGACATACGGAGCTCTTCAATGACCGACTACAAGGATCAGCCATGATATAATGCGTCATGGCTGACAGAAAAATTTATGACGACCGCCACGCCATCGCGAAGCGCAGAGGTAACGGCGAGCTACGACGCGAGGTGTGGGTTGACGGAGCCGGCACAGTGACCCGCTACAACCTTGCCTACATCAACCATGACTTGCATCAGGGCGACAATGGCCGGGTGGTCGGCTACGACAATGCGCATGGTTTTCACCATCGACATTACTTTGGCCGCGTTGAGCCCGTCGAGTTTGTGAGCTTCGACGACATCGAAGACCGGTTCGCACGCGACTGGACAGCGTTACGGAGAGAAACATGAAGAACACAGTGCTTGAAACGGGAATCGGGACGGAAGCGGAGTTTTTCGCGCGAGGTCGACGCATTGCGCAACGTGCCGATCGTAAAGAGCGTATCCCGGAAGCGCACGTCGTCACTTTCGAAGATCCGGCTGACCTCGCGCGGCTGCTCACTGCTGCTCGGATCGGGCTCTTTCAGGCAATTAAAGCTGAGCCTGCTTCGATCACTGGCATTGCCACACGACTGCATCGCGATCGCAGCGCTGTCAAGCGCGACGTCGACGCGCTACTACGCGCCGGCCTCGTGTCGGTCGAAACTGCAGTGAATGCCGGGCATGGCAACCACAAGGTCGTGCGAGCGGTGGCGTCGCGGGTCGATCTGCATGTACTGATTGCTTGACGCGCTCCTTGATTGACCACCATCTAGGGCATCGAAACTGAGAATAGCGATTAATTGGACCCCCGCTAGATGACACCAAGCCAGTCGACGATAGAGAAGGGCGACGGATTCAGAGACGCAGGTGCCCCCATCCTGCGAACCAAGTATGTTGGTTTACTGAGATGGACCCGGCGCCCCTTCGGGGAAGCGCGATACTACTGAATGTCGTCTTCACCAGACCACATCGGGAGGTTCATCATGGAAATCGAAATTCTCGGCATCGACCTGGCCAAACACGTTTTTCAACTGCACGGCGCGGATCGCAGTGGACGTGCGGTGCATCGCTCCAAAGTCGCTCGCGGCGCGTTAGCCGAGACGGTTCACAAGCTTCATCCACAAATCATTGCCATGGAAGCTTGCAGCTCAGCTCATCACTGGGCGCGTCGTTTCATAGCGTTGGGTATTGAGGTTCGGTTAATCAGTCCGCAATATGTGTCACCGTTCGTGAAGACGAACAAGAACGACCGCAACGACGCTGAGGCAATCGTTGAGGCCGCAGGTCGGCCGACGATGCGCTTTGTCAGCATTAAGTCGGTCGAGCAAGAAGATATCCAGGCCGTCCATCGGATGCGTGCCATTCTGGTGCGCCAGCGGACTGCCGTGATCAATCAGGTTAGGGGCCTGCTCGCAGAGCGAGGTCTGATCATTGCTCGTACTCCGCAAGCTTTCAAGCACGCCATCCATGAGGTGTTGAGCAATGAGGGTTCGGAATTGACCGGCTTCTGCCAGGCGCTCCTCACCGAGATGTTGCAACATCTGCAGGCGCTAGAAGCGCGAATTCACTGGCTTGAGGTATCAATTAAGAACTTCGTAAAATCATCGCAGCTGTGTCGCAAGATCACTGCTGTCGAGGGCGTTGGTCCCCTTACTGCAACTGCGATCGTGGGTGCTGTGGGTGACGCTAAGCAATTTTCTAACGGACGTCACTTGGCTGCTTGGTTAGGATTGGTGCCACGTCAATACTCATCAGGTGGGAAGGCACGATTGCAGGGCATCAGCAAGCGAGGCGACACCTATTTACGAACGCTATTGATTCACGGCGCGAGAACCGTTTTGCAATATGCTGCGGGTAAAACTGACAAGCGTAGTCGCTGGCTGCAGCAACTAATCGCTCGACGTGGCTACAATTGTGCGGCGGTGGCTCTAGCCAACAAGAATGCACGTGTTATCCAAGTCTTATTGAGCGGGAATGCAGCGTATAGACCGGCTGCCTTCTGAACGCGAGATCGTGAATCTGTTGTTTCACCCAGCGCAGGTTTGCGTAGCTCTTAAATGTGATGACGAAATTGGTTGAACCAGCATCCTGAACCCTGCTTTCAGTGCCGGCTGATTAATCTCAAGCCGTTGGTTTGCTCAGGACAGGATGCGCGGATCTCATCGAGGCTGCGGGCGTGCGTCAGGAAATGCCCACAAGCAAGCCGGATACATGCATGCAGACCGTTTCCAATCACAGCAAAGAGCTTGCAAAACGCGTCGGGTCCATACATGCACTGAATCCTGACCCTGACGCAGTCACATCAACAACAAGACATCCGGGCTCGTTCTGACCAGGCTCTCAACACGCTTTCAAGCACGGGGCTAGTCAGCGTCCGAGCGACATGAAACGGAAGGGGGCGTCGGCTTGCAGCATTCGCCGCAGCATGCATGTCCGACCCCACGCCCGATCAAGCCAGCCAAGACACCGCTCGTCTCGTGCTCCAGATGGATGCCGCCATTTCGGCATTCAGGGCAGGGCAGAGTGCGCGGTGCAAGCTCTCGATGCGGCGGGCCGCTCCGTCAGCGGTGCACCCAACGACCCTGTGATCGGCGGCATACCCGGAACCTACGCGCGCCTGTCGAACGTCGTGTAGCGCGTCGACCGAATAGAGTGGAACTCGCCGTCCTCACGGTGTTCGCCGATACTTACGGCGCCTAGATGCTGAGTAACTCCTCCTCGGTTACGTGCTGCGCCTCTTCGCCCGACACGGCGGCGTCGTGCTCGCGCAGCGCGTGCTGTTCGGCGGGTCAGCGGCGGATCAGCAGTTGTCGGTGATGCTCACTGCGACCGGGTTGCGCGTACGCATGCGCGGCGACAATTGACTGTCCGGCGGTTGGCGACAACTATCTTGGCAGGTTGGTGAGCGCTGAGGCGGCGTAGCCGCCGTAGCGGCCGCCCCACGTATCTCAAAGCACGGGCAGCGGGCGAAATGTGTGAGGAGAGATTTGAGGATCTCCTGATGTCGATGTGGAGGGACGGGCGGCGGTGCGCCAAACCAGATTGTGACATGCACCGCCAAGCGATCGATGCGATGCAGTTGGGCATGTCATGGACCGTCACGCAAGCCGCTTTTGCAGACGACGGCTGACGGGACCGTCGCGCAATTCACACTATGGCTTTTGTTCATCGTCAAGTTCTGACAATGCGCTTTGCCACTGCTGCATGAACGCCCTTTAGGCCGCACCAACGGTCGTTCGCTGATTCCTGATCGCGGAAGAAGCAAACTTCGCCCGGGTCGTGCCAAATCTGTCAGACATTTCTGTATCACTTTTAAAACGGCCGACAAACGCTTATGCGATCACGGTTTGAAGCCCGCAAAATAGCGATTTCAAATGGTGTTTCAAAACTCGGATGCTGCTCCAGTAAGGGATTGGGAGGACGAAAGCGTTTGCGCGATTAATCGGACGGATAGGGCTGATTTGATCGTGCAGTGTTCAAGAGTGAATCAAAAACGTTTTCATCCCCAGTGTGCGCTGCTGCATATCCTCGGACGTTCCATGATGGCATTGGGTTTGCGCCTGCTGGCACGGTCCTCGCTATATGTGTGGTGCGGCACTAGCCAAGGTCGATATTGGAAATCAAGCAAACGACTTTGGACAGAGCTGCTTACGGGGCCGGTCACTACATGTCTTAGATAGATGCCATCAGATGCATTACGAGACGCGGCGTGGACTGGAATAAAAAAAGTAGGGCGCACAGCGCAAACGAGAAGAACATCATGTTGAACCTTCAGTCAGACCTGCACGGCAATCATTTGTTGGGCTCGCTTCCGGCGCACGAGTGGCAAGCGCTTACGCCTCACCTGGAACTCGTTCAGCTCCGGACAGGCCAATTGCTTTGCGATTCAGGACAACGCATCCATCACGTGTATTTCCCGACGACAGCCATCATCTCGCTGCTTCACTCGATGGAAGACGGTAGTTCGGCTGAAATCGCAGCCATCGGCCGTGAAGGCATGACCGGCGTTCCTATCCTGACCGGCGGCGACACCATGCCGACGCGCGTTCAGGTTCAATGCCCGGGCTTTGCTTATCGCATGAGCGCCACCGCCTTGCGCGAGCAGTTCAATCGCTCGGATTTCCTGCGCCGCCTGATGCTGCTGTACATGCAAGCCCTGCTGACACAAGTCGCGCAGACCGCTGCATGCAACCGTCACCACTCGCTGAGCAAGCAGCTGTGCCGCTGGTTGCTGATTGAGATCGACCGTACGCCGTCGAACGAATTTCAGGTGACGCAGCAGATGATTGCCGACATGTTGGGCGTGCGTCGCGAAGGCGTCACAGAAGCGGCTGGAAAGCTCCATGACGCCGGTCTGATCCATCACAGCCGTGGATGTATCAAGGTGCTCGATCGCGCAGGTCTGGAAGCCCGTGCGTGCGAATGCTATGGCATCGTCAAGCGCGAGTTCGACCGCATGCTGCCGCGCGTGCGCCAGGCTGAGGAAGTCTGCTAAGAGTTGTCCTGCGATAGCGGGGGTTAGGTCGTGCGGATTGGCGAATGAGTTGGAAGGACAGCGGGAGGTAGTCGTCCTTTCAGTGCCGCAACAGGGACGACCGCGTTTCGATCGGCTACGCGAGTGCATAAATTGCAATTGCACGAGTAACGGCCATCGCCTTATTGCGTTGCAGCGATATTTGACTCATTGCGGATGGCGGCGGATTCGGTCATACGCGGCCAGGTGTTCCGCATGAACGATCAACGACGGCGGCGTCAACGCTAATTGCAAATCCGATGATAGAGATGGATTAGCGACGCTTGGCGATCGCAATGTTTTGCAATACGTACGGTCTCTATATATCGCAAACCTAAGCATTGGGAGACGGGCTGCAATGCGCCTACTGATAGTCGGCTGGCGGCGAATCAAGCGCCGCCGGGGAATGGCCGCCGCGGGACAGTCGTCGATCGAGGCGGTTGTCGCCGCGTGACCTACGTCCACCCGTCGGAATAAGGTCTTGGGGTACCTTATACCCCAAAATCTCCCGAATATTTTCGGTGCCGCACGCCCACTTGGGACGCCAGCGAGAACCGTCCTCGCGGGCTATCGCAGTGCGCCTGCCAAACGTCCAACCGGCGATATCAATTGCGATGTCGATTCAAATCAGAGCGACACGATTTGTCGCAATAGTTCCAAGGCTTTCATTTCGTCAAGGCGACCTGTACGTGCTTTGCCCGCGAGTGTCTTTATCAGCGCCTCCGCTATCGGTTCAATACCAAGCAGATCGTCCAGGCTGGTTGCCGAAGTGAGACGACGCGGCTCCGTGATGACCTGCGTTACGAGGGCTGGTGCAAACTGCTGACGGGCGGCGGAGAACGAGACATCGTTATCAACGGTTTGCCGAGTCACGGGATCGGCAGCGGACGCGGCCGCTTGGTCGAGTTTCCCCGTGACCACATTCGTCTCAGCCGCGACGCTTGTTGGGCCACCAGTGACATCCGCATCAGGCTGTATGGCGAGTCGAGCACCCGCAGCTTTCGCCTTCACACCCGCAGGCTTCTTCGCCGCCGTCACTTTTGGCTCAATCGCAGGCGACTGTTCTTGCTGAGCGGACGCATGGCCCCGCGACGGGGGAACAAGCAAATCCGACACTGACTCAGGGATGTCCGTTACTGAACGCGGAACGTCCAACCAGCCAGTCGGCAAACCAAGGCGTTCCGTGAACCGGTTTGCTTCGGCATCGTTCATACGTTTCTGTCCGTAGAAACGATTGGCCATGTTGGAGTCGCTAATTTCCATCACCGCGCCGAGCCGCACCTTCGATCCTTTGCGGGACGTAAGCACGTGCAGGTTAGCGCGACGAATGTTTTCCAAAGCTGCGACGTCGTTCAGCGGCAAGGATTGCTGAGTCCCCGACTTTGAAGGCGTTTTGACTTTCGCAGGTGCCGATTTCGGCGCGGTTGCCGTGGCAGGCTTCGCCGCCGTAGCGCTGCTCTTCGCGACGGTCCTTGGCGACCCGACATTTGTCTTCTTTGGCATTTCTGGTTCTCTGTGCGAGCGATCGGTGAGGGTAGAGTGCTGATTGGCCTGGGTAACCGGAGCCGGCTTCAATACTTGCTCGTACGCAATGTCCGGTTCCGCGTTCGCATGAATGAAGTCAAGTGGCGATCTCAAGCGCCCGATGGTCTCGGGCGTAAGAACAGGATTGGGCTGATCGAAAAACCCATCGGGTAGTCCAAGCGTCGTTTCGATATGAAAGGCTGTCTCAGGTGTGAATCTCTCGCCGTTCACCAATTCGGCCACGCGTGTTAAGTTGGAGTCGAGTCCCAGTGCGATGTTCTCCGCGCCCACCGCATCTACCAACAACTTAAACGAACGTGTTTTGAAAATGGACGCGGTGTGGGCCGGGTCTCGAGTAGGTGGAGCTTTTACGTATGGCTTGTTCTGTCGGTGGGATGTCGTTTTTGAGGGTTGGCGCGATTGACGCTGACCCTTGTCTCGAGATCCCGAGTATCGCCCGTGTGTCTGACTCATAAAATAGGGCTCCCCCGCGAAATGACTATCAGTTTTGGCATTATAGACGAGGGTGTATTGACATCGGACTCGCCGTCAGGCAATGAACCATTCTCGTAACCCGGTGACTACGTTGCTGTCGGCGACCTCTATGTCAGGATCTAGGGACGGCTCGAAGCTAAAGAATGCGTAGATGGCGAATCTTGCCGATGCGCGCGGAGCGTTTCAAGATGAGATCGGTGATGTACCCGAGAAGAAGGGCGCGCGGAATGTTCGCGGGCACGTCTTCGACCACCTGCGGCGGAACCTTGGCGATGTAGTCGTCGGGCACGCCCGTCAGGCTGTGCTCGTAGCTGACGCGATAGTCCATGATGGGGGAGAGTTCGGGAGGTCGTTGTCACGCCGGATTTTTCAGCGCGGACCGTTTGCCGGCTCCTTTTACGGTGACGTTCCGGCTTACGTTTTCGGCGTCCACATGAAGCCGCCGTTCATTAGGCGCTTCACCCACGCTCCACGGTTCCCGTGTTTCGCCATCAAACGAACGAGGCCTCTGCGAAATGCGGCGTCGTTTTTGACGCACGCGTAGGCCTCTGCAAGATCCTGAAGAAGTTGAAACGCCGCACCGTATGCGTGGCCGGACCCGCGCTGTAGTTTGGTGTCGAGGCGCTCCCATGTCATGCTTTCGTGCTCGATCAGCGAATCCAGGTAGCGGCGACGTTCGGCAATACGGCGCACCTCTGCAGCGTCATTTGCTGCCCGTTCACGACGAAGTCGAAGCGCGCGGGCAGCATCGCGTCGAGCGTCTATTTCAGCAACTGTCCGACGCGTCACTGGCTCGGCCCGACCGGGATTACGAGTGCGATCCCAGTTTAGAAACCGAGTGCGCAAACCACGTTCGGTTTCCTGAGCGTTCCCACGCAGCAGTTGGCGTAAAGCATCACGCATTTCCGCTGCGGTGAGTTCAAGCAACCATGGCTCGAAGCGCGCGTCGTCGTCGACGTCGGCCAATAGAGGCGGGCTGGTTTCGGCTGCTGCTGCGAGCCAGTCTGGATCGAGCATCATGAACTCTGCCAGTGACGCCTGCGCAGGCGTCAGCGTTTGCAGCCCGTTCGGCAACGAGGGTTCACGGTCGCTGTCGCGCAGTTCTCCATTGACTAGCCGGGCGAGCCAGCCGAGGTACAGAGAGCGTGTGTCGCCTCTTAGTAGTTCATCACGCAAAGGCAACAGCCTTGCCATCCAACCCGGACCGTCTGCCTGTTCATAAAATCTGGCGTGTTCGCCGGAATCGTCGTTGAACGCCCAGTCAAGAATCGAGTGCTGAGCGGTTCGATTTACCTCGAAAGCCGTCGGCATGGAAGCACTCGCCGAGTGACCCGGGGTGTCGACACAGTCGAGTATGACCTTCGCGTCGATGACGTCCCGTGGGATACGGAGCAGCAGGCGGCAATTTCCCCAACTCGAGGAATAGACATGAGCGTCGAAAAAGCGCTCGACCCAGTCAAGCGGTTCACCCTTCAGATTGCCCCAGTGATATTCGTTGATAAAGCACGATGCCGTGATCGTCGCTCGTGTAGAGCGGCTTCGCAATTCGGATTGTGCTTGCTCCGTCAGTTGTTGATTGACCGCGGCAAACTCATAGTATTGATATTCGCTCATGACTTATTTCGTAGACGCCTTCAGGGCTGGACCGGTGGGCCAAACTTTAAACCATGCCAAGTTTGGTTTTAGGCGCGAACTTGTTCAATCAGCGGGCCAGGCGTCGGCCCACCTGGCGATCAATTTCAGTTAGATCCACATTGCGTCACCGGCCCAAACTGCGCGGCAGTGCATCGAATTCGATTGCGGCCACCACATCTCAAATCTCGTCACTCGGATCGCGCACTTCGAGCTTGAACTGCCATCCTTCAAACGGCATCAGCATGCGACCGAGTTCGTCCCACTCGACGCGGCGACCATCTATGACGACGCATGGCCTACGTGAATTCTCGAAACCGTCCCATTCGATTCTACCGCGGACGGTTTCGTCGACGATCTGCAATCCGAGATCGCTGTCTCTTACGTGGGCGATCGCAAGCAAACCGCGCATCTTTTCAATCAGCTTTCCCAGCAAAACGAATTGATCCGATAGCGGATCGCCGATGATCTGAAAGCGATATCCCGACGGTTCTTCCTCGCTCGTCGAGTCGAATGCTTCGAGAGAAAGCTTGTCGCCGAACAAAAGACTTCGAATATGGAACTCGTGGACGGTTCCATTGGCATCGGACAGGTGCACCGGTTTAAACTTGACTTCACCGAAATCATCAACACCGGTGTGGTGAGCTATTTCTCGGTTGAAGCAGGCGGTGCACAATAACCGGTCGCCGTGTCCCTCGCTGACGGTATTGACGGTGTCATAGTGCGGCACGATGGCGCCGCAAGCCGCGCATTGGATAATGGACATGACGGAACTCCAGGTGAATCGAATAAGCAGCGCGCTGCGCGACGCATGCGATCTCGCGGTGGCGTGCTGCAGTACAACAGATCTGCTTTGTCTGCGATGCGCCTATTTTGTCACGTCTGAGAAAGCACTCGCGACGACACACCAAGGGCAACGTGCACGACATCGAGGACGCTTGGGAGCAACCATCGGCAAATGGTCAGACTCTTTGCCGCGAAAAGACTGTGCGTGCGGATTGCGTCGCGCTATGACTGATCGCGGTCGGCCAAGCGCCAACCGCGAGATGAGCAAATAAATCGCTGTCTTGTTGGGTTAGCTTACGCCAGCGGATTGGTGGCGTTCTTTGATATGGACTACAAATGAAAATTCGATAATTGTATCTAATTTAGATTATTTTGATATCCTATTTTTTTGACTATCAAGCGTCGATTGAAACCGGATTATTGAACGGTGGCCATGTTGAACGCCTGGATGTAAGCGGTTGCCGACCACAGACCGTCGGACGAAGCGGAGATAGATCGAGGAAGGTGGCGCGCTAGGTAGTGAGCCAGGGGAAAGCCCAAAACCGCGTGTTGAGAATTGACGTCCCGTCTCCAGGCCAGTACGATTGGCAGAACAGGCCTGTAAAGTCCTCTTAACGATGCGTCTTGCAATGAAGGGAAATCATCCGACATCGAATCGGACTCAATTTCCGCCCATCTTTCCGGACTGGCTCTCACGCGTCACGTGTGAGAGACGCCACAACAAATCCAGAGACGTCTTCGTCCAGCAAGAAGGTGGAGGGCGCGCTATCTAGGCCCGGTCGCGCGCCGCAACAACCTTTGGTCAGTTATCCACCCCGTATGTGTCCCGATCTCGAGGAGCGCGTAATCGGGATGAGCGGGATTGAGTAGATAGTTAAACTCAGCAGGAACGACCGCGCTCGGAACTGTTAGCACGGCACTCGTTCCAGCGTGTATCCACGCCGCCCCGATTTGTTGAAGGTCATTCCTGGCCGAAAGCTCGCGCCAGTCGGTGGGCAACGTAGTTTGGTCGATATGCACGACGATTTGCTCGGGCACGCGAACTGGAATCATCACATAGCTGGCATGCAGTGGTGCGTCCTGCACCAGCATTTCAAGGAGAGCAAGCGACTGCGTTTGGGCCGTATAAACCATCGCGAGGCCCTTGGGGTTCCACCGTCCGCCATACAACCGCGCGCCTTCCCCCGAAAAGGCCGTATCTGCGTATCGTTGCGTGACCACTCGCCATACCGTGCGCATCAAGCAAACACACCATGCTCGATGCGGCCCAATGTGTCCATCACACTATCGGCCCCGATATCGGTATCGATAAGACTGAGCGGTGTCGCACCTTCCAGAGCCTCAATGGGAGTCTTTAGCCAATTGAGCGCGGCATCGAGTCCCTCGAATACCTCCGCGGCCCGGGCCACCGTCCGCGCGAGTCGTAGCAATTTCGCCGACTCTTCGCGACTGAGCACGCCTTCGCGTTTGCGCCGCGCCAGGGTCCGCTCGGGGATGTCCAGTGCCTGCGCAAGTTCCGCCTGCGATAAGCCGATCGACTTCAGCATTGAATCGAGGGCCCTCGAGGAGATGCCGTGACGGACCACATCGACCCATTCAAGGCCCGACCGAGGCGCGCGGGCAAATACCGCGCGCCCGCCAAGCAACGTGTCTGCTGAAACAGTCTCTATAACGCTCACGATTCACCTCCTGCCATTTGGCATCAATTTTACACCAAAATGGCGGAATTAGAACTCTGCGGAAGTGGCAGCATGGGGACGCCAACTCATCGGATTGGAGATGTGCCCGTCAGAGGAAAGGTCGAGAGCCATTGCGTTTCCACTCCCGCGCCATAAGTTGGCGTACCGGCAGGGGTGTTTACTGCGTTGCATGAGCCAGCAGACGGTCGGGTTAGATAACAATCATCCGGCGTCCTGTTGGTGATCATCGTGTATGTGGACTATAATCAACATGTTTTACAACAGGGAGATGCACATGGGTAAGGCACTCGAAGTCCGGGCACGCAAGTCCACGAACGTCACGCTGCCGCCTGAAGTCCTGGATCGGGCCAAGGAGCTCGGGATCAACCTTTCGCGCGCGAGTGAGCGTGGCGTGCGCGAAGAAATTCAGGAGACTGAGGCTCGTCGTTGGGCCGACGACAATGCCGAGTTGGTCGCAGCATACACAGCGATGGTTGAACGCGACGGGCTACCGCTTTCGAAGTACAGGACGTTTTAATGGCGCGTTTTGATCTCTACGATAACCCCGACGATGAGACGCGGCGCCTTGCACCGTACCTGCTCGACGTGCAGAGCACGCATGTCGGAATCTTGCCGACGCGCATCGTGATTCCTCTGAGACCTACCCCGGATCTCGGGTTCTCAGGCAAACCGTCCGATTTGCTGCCGGTCTTAGAGATCAATGGCGAGAAACACTTCCTCGACACGCCTGCCATGAGTGCGGTTCCCTTGAGCGCGCTCGGCAGGCGCATCGGCTCCCTTGCGGATCGCCGCGATGCCATCTTGGCCGCGCTCGACCGAATTTTCGGCGCCTACTGACCGAAGGCAACATGGGGTCAGTCGGTCTCACAGGCGAAAACTGGCCAAGGAGCGGCCTTAAAACTGCCGTGCGCTCTATGCTCGGCGACCACCTGAATGATCTTGAACCGATCCAGCTCACGCATGTTCGCCGTGACAAACCGGATATTTCTAAAAAGCTTGACAGACGGATATATGCGGCAATTGCATGGCGCGTTAATTTCGGAACGGCCGCCGTTGATTAGTGCAGAGTTCGCGCGCCGCGATTCGTGCCCGCGGCCTCGACCTGTTGGAGGATATTCGCGCGACACTCGGCTTTGATCTGGTTCGACGCTTCCCTAACCAATGTGTTGCCGTAAAAACGCGCAACTTTCGCGTCGATCGTGTCTTCCACGTGCTGAATGGCGGCTTCGACGCTCACCGGGTCGTCTGGATCGAAGCCGGTCGTAATGACGTCCTCCTGTAGTGCCTTGAGCCCTTCGCCCGCTTCCGCGAGAATTCGGGTCAACTCATCGGACAGCTTGTTCACAGAGCCCTCTCAACTTGATTGATCGACGGCACGCAGCGGCGTTTTGAGGAGATGCCAACTGCGGCGATCCAGGATTGCGGACGATTATTCCCGCGACGTTTGGTTTTTCGGAAGCGCGCCGGCGGGATCAAAGATCGACATTGTATCGGCCTCGTTAAACACGCTCAGGTAGAGCACAAGGTTGGTGCCCGTTGAAGCTAGACGTGAATTGAAAAGAACACCTTTGGCTCCGACACTGAGCACCAAATCGCCAAGCACCCAACTGGGCGGTTCAATCTGATTGCTAAACCACAACGCGCGCCAATCGCAATAGAAATCCTCCCAGAGCGGATCCCATTCGCGCGCGTTAAATCCTTCACGAAAATCAACGATCGGTGCGGCGCTAATCTGATAGGTCACGAACGTACCGGGTGGCAGAAGCGTCGAGACCTGTTTGTATTCATCAATGGCCGTTTGTACATCAAGTGCGAGGTAAAGCGCCTCGACCCCGGGTCGATTGGCGCGGCCACCCTGGGTAGCCGCGCCAGCACCACTGAGAGGCATTGAAGCCCACTTGGGCGTGTGAACGCGGTAGGCGGTGATGCGCTCAAGCTGCGTGACAATCATCCAGCCGCGCCCGCTTCAAGCGACACGACATAGCGGATCACATCGTCAGCCCGCCCGTCGGAGACGAGCTGTTCGGCGGTCTTATAGCCAAATACGGGCAGAGGCTCGTTTCGATACCAAAACATCGCGCGCTCAATGTCCCTGGAAACATCGCTTGCGGCTCGAAGGACCCGTACCGCTTCGCGCAAGAATCGTTGCACGCTTTCAGAGCTCGGTGCACGGCTGATCGTGTTTCGGTGCACGTGGGCTTGCTGGGCCAAGGTTTGAAGGTCAATTTTCAGCGCTTGTCCGAATGCACGCGCGGACAAGGCCGGCGAGTCCGAGTCACGCAGGGACTCCATGAACTGTTCGAAGCTGGCGCGATGACCGGCAGCTTGAGATAGCGATGCGTCCACCTTCGCCCCCTTAATGAACAATATTTGCACCATTATAGCAGCTTAATCGCACAAAATCGTGTGGCCATCTCTGAAGCCCGCGTACGGATAGTCGCGCCAGGAGCCGCTCAGCAGCGAGGACCGGCCTGCGGCTAGACGCCGGATCACATGCATTCGTTTTCAATTTATCTTATCAGGTAGCCAGTTACTTAAATGTTGATAAATAACCTTATGTCAAATCGTAGTTTTCAATGGTCTATCTTGAACGCTCGTGTCACCTGCGCTTCGGCCACAACCAAGAAGCCTAGTGGGCCGACAGGCTATCCGGTGTGGCAGCCACTGATCTGGTGTCTAACGTCGCGCCTTTGCGAGCCTGCAGTCCAGCGCAGGAAAACAACTGCGGTAATTTCCTCAGAGATAATCCCGGTGCTTCAATAGCCATTGCTGCGGTCGCCATCGGCCCACTGATTTATTGGGGCGTCAACGAGGCGGTGAAGAAGATTTTCTCGCGTCCTGAGCGAAAACCTGAAAAATAGTCTCCAAGGTGGAGATGTCAAATTGGCCGCAGAAAGTAAAAGGCCCGACAAAAGCCGGGCCGCAAATCAAGGTGGGAACCCCCGTTACCGCCTTGATAGTGTTTCTCTCGTATCTGACCTTTTGCCTCTGAATCGTGGTTTTTATGTGTTCGGGCGGTTGTTGTCGGTCAGTAAATGCATGGTATGTGCAGACGGATGATCGCTATGTGGTGCACCGCACATTCCGCTTACTTTCGGTTACAAGTGTCGCCGTCGCGCCACATTTCTTAAGCGACGTGCGCGAGGAATTTCAGCGTGTATTTGCAGGTCGCGGTGACGCTCCAACGGGGGTGCGCTATCATTAACGCATCGAAAAGAGGTGACTCTCATGGGAAGAATTCCGATCGACCCCGCTCTTACCGAGCACGACAGTCTCGAAGAGGCTGAAGCCTACGACGCATGGTTTTGCGCCGAGGTGCAAGCATCAATCGACGAGGTTGGCCCGGACATCCCGCACGATCAGGTCGTCGCGGAGATGCGTGCGCACATCGAAGAACGGCGAAAGGCGCGCAGTGCACGTTGACTGGCGCACGCGCGCTCGACGCAGACTCCAAAGCATCTTTGACCATATCGAAGAACAAAGCCCGGCGGCGGCAGATTTTGTTTTTGAATCAATCATAGCGGCTGCCGCCGCACTGCCCGATCACCCCATGTCTACCGGGAGGGGCGAAGGCCAAATACTCGGGAAATGATTGTTCTGCCGAACTACATCGTCGTCTATCGCGTGAAGTTGGATCGAATTCAGATTCTGAACGTGTTGCACGCGCGGCGACGCTATCCGTAGTAACAGACCAGATCACTGCATCGACCGAGCCTCACCCAAGAACGCTTGCACCTCGGTGGCCGCCGCTCGACCGTACGGTACCCGCTCGCGCGGTATGAAGTACTCCCCATGCGCCCTGCTATTTTTCCGACAGTGCGCAGCCAGACAGCGATAGTGTGCGTTCAGTGAATTAGGGGGAGTTGCTTGTCTACCCAATTTGAAGAGAGCGACTACGCGTTAAAGCCGCATGAACGGCCGCTGGTACTGGGCGGCCCTGCCAGTCCCGACCATCCGGCGGCAAGGCGCTATGCCTATTTCGCGATCGGCTGCCTGATCGGCATCACCCAGGGCCTGGGCAATGGGCTGGTGTCGGTGAATCTGAATTACGCTCAGGGGACGCTCGGCCTCTACAGCAATGAAGCCACCTGGCTCACCGCCGCCTATTTCATGGTCTATGCGACCGCCAACCTGATCCTGGTGAAATTTCGCCAGCAGTTCGGTTTGCGGCGCTTCGTCACCTCCCTGCTCGGCACCTATGTCGTGGTCGCCCTGCTGCATGTGTTCGCGCAGGGATTTGGCTCGGCGGTGGCTGTGCGGGCTATCAGCGCTATCTCCGCAGCCGGCCTTTCGTCGATGGGCATTTATTATCTGATGCAGTCGTTTCCCCCGCCGAAGAAGATGCTCGGGATGCTCATCGGCATCAGCGTTCCCCAGCTTGCGACGCCGCTGGCGCGCGTTCTGTCGCCCGGACTGCTGGAGACGGGTGACTGGCACAGACTCAACTGGTTCGAACTGGGTATGGCGCTGGCGACGCTGGCCGCCGTGATGGCCCTACCCTTGCCGCCGAGCGAGCGCCGCAAGGTATTCGAGCCGGCCGACTTTCTGACTTTGGCCCTGCTGGGGTCGGGGCTCGCACTATTCGTGGCGATATTCTCCGAAGGCCGGATCGAATGGTGGACCGAACGCGTCTGGCTCGGCTGGGCCCTCGTCGCCAGCGTGGCCCTGATTGCCGCGGGCCTGATCGTCGAACACTGTCGCATCAATCCATTGATCAATACGCGCTGGCTGGGCACCCGCGAAGTAGCCCGCGTCATGCTGATCGCCGCAGCGATCCGCATCCTCCTCTCCGAGCAAACCTTTGGATCGGTCGGCTTGCTGACGTTGTTCGGCATGCTCAACGACCAGATGATCACGCTCAATTCCATCATCCTCGTTGCATCGGTCGCCGGGATCGTCTTCAGTGCGCTGACCCTCGATCCAAAAAATCCAGGCAGGCCGATCGCCGTCGCGGCCGCGCTGATCGCGATAGGAGCCTTCATGGATGCGGACGCAACCAACCTGTCGAGGCCGGCAAATTTCTACATCAGCCAGGGATTGATCGGCTTCGCCTCGCTCCTGTTCCTGGGGCGGGCGATGGTGATCGGTGCTTCGCGAATGGTCGTGGCCGGCAGCCAGAATTATCTGGTGAGCTTCATCGTTGTATTCAACATCAGCCAGAGCGTTGGGGGAGTCGTCGGCAGCACCTTGCTCGGCACCTTTCAGACGGTTCGCGAGAGGTTTCATTCGAACGAACTCGTTCAGTCTCTTGTCATGAGCAATCCAGTGGTCGCGGCGCAGGTTCGCGAAGGAGCGGTGCAACTGTCGCAACGCGTGACGCGCGAAGCGAATGTTCTGGCCTATAACGACGTATTCTTGCTGGTTGGTGTGTTGGCCAGCCTGACCGTTGTTTGGGGCGTGGTAATCCAGTGGTTGATGTGGCGACGTCGCGAAGTCTCGCCGCTCATCCTTCTTCAGCAACAAGTGATGAAGGCAAATCAGGCACAAGCCAACAGGAAGAGCCCGGAATGAACGAGCCCAAAAAAGATCCGCCCGCGGGCGATAGCCAGACGCAAACGGTTGTTTCTCCTGCTGCCTCTCCCGCTGCGGCGGCTGTGCCGAGCAGCTGGCATCCGCCGAAGAAGAGCCCGGTGACGATCATCGTCATCGTGCTGCTGGCGCTGTGCGCGATTGGCGTGGTCCTCCGCGCCTGGCGTCTGCCGCCTTTCGCCGGCACTTCGGAGGATACCGACAACGCCTATGTGCGCGGGCTGGTGACGACCATCAGTTCGCAGGTGAGCGGCTATGTCACCAGCGTGCCGGTCGACGATTTCGCCGAAGTGAAGTCCGGCAAGATTCTCGCGACCGTCGACGACCGCATCTACGCCGCGAGGGTCGCGCAAGCCGAGGCCAATCTCGCCGCACAGCAGGCGGCGTTCGCCAACTCCGCGCAATCGCAGCGCTCGCGCGAACTGGCGACGCACAGCCAGGACGCGAACAGCGCAGCCGCGCGTGCACAACTGGTGCGCGCCGAAGCCGACATGCGCCGCGCAGACGCTCTCGTCAAAGATGGATCGCTTTCGAAACGCGAGTACGACCAGACCCGTGCCGCGCTGCTCGCGGCCCGGGCCTCTCTACAACAGGCCGTCGCGGGCCGCTCCATCGGTACGGAAGATGTGCGCACCGTGGTTGTCGCGCGGGCGGGATTGCAGGCGGCGATCGATTCCGCCAAAGCGGCACTGCGCAGCGCGCAGGTTGATCTGGAGAACACCGTGATTCGCGCGCCTGTCGATGGACAGCTCTCCGAAATCGGTGTGCGCAACGGCGACTACGTCACGGCGGGCACGCAGCTGATGTCGCTGGTACCGCACACCGTCTGGATCGTGGCCAACTACAAGGAAGCGCAGACGCATCGCATGCATGCCGGCCAGCGCGTAACGTTCCGGGTCGATGCGCTTGGCGACGCGGAGCTGCATGGCCATCTTGAAACAATATCCCCCGCAACGGGATCGGAGTTCGCGGCGATCAAGCCCGACAATGCGACCGGCAATTTCGTCAAGGTCGCGCAGCGCATTGCCATACGTATCAGCGTGGATCCGGGACAGGAATTGGCGCGGCGGCTGCGACCGGGCATGTCGGTCGAAACCGCGGTCGATACTCGCGATGGTGACCGATGAAGCGCTGCGTCCTTAGTTGCGTTCTTAGCTGCGTCCCTGGCTTCGGCGTTGCCCTGCTGCTGTCTGCGTGCGCGGGGCCGCCAGTCAAGGTCGCCGCCGTGCCCGCTGTCGTCGAGCCTGCGGCGTGGCAACACGATGCCGCACAGACGATGTCGCTGGACAAGGACTGGTGGCGGCAATTCGGCGATCCGGTCTTGACCGCGCTGGTGGAAAAAGCGCTCGCCAGCAATACCGATATCGGCAAGGCAATCGGCCGCGTGCGCGAGGCGCGCGCAGACGCAAGGATCGCGCGTGCGGCGTTGCTGCCGACGCTCAACGCCGGCTTCGATCATGCCGGGCGCTCCCAGATCGTCAGCCCGTTTGGTACGCCACTCCAGCTAAGCACCGGACAGGTAGACATCGAGGCTGCGTGGGAAGTGGACCTGTTCGGCCAGTTGGCCGACCAGCGTGCCGCCGCGCGCGATGCGTATCTCGCCAGCGCGGCCGCACGCGATGCGACGCGGCTGTCAGTCGCCAGTTCGACGGCGAGCGGCTATATCACGCTGCTCAGTCTCGATGCACAGTTGAAGATCGCCGAGGCAACCCTGGCCGCGCGCGCGAATTCGCTGCGCCTTGCCAAAACGGAATTCGAGAACGGCTATTCGTCGCGGCTGGAATTGCAGCAGGCGCAGTCGGAATACGATTCGACCGGGCAGCTCATCCCGCAGACGAAGCTGGCGATTACGCGCGCCGAAAATTCGCTGAGCGTGCTCACCGACGATATCCCAGGCGATATCCCGCGCGGCAAGGTGCTCGACGCGCTGACCGATCCGGTCATTCCGCAGGAGTTGCCATCCGGGTTGTTGCGGCGGCGCCCCGACGTCGCTGCTGCGGAGTACCAGCTTTCAGCAGCAGACAAGTCGCTCGCCGCGGCGCGCAAGAACTTCCTGCCGCAGTTTAATCTGGCGGCCTCGTTTGGCCGCTCCTTCGGCACGGAGCAGGTCTACCCGTTCAACCTCTGGTCGATAGGCGGGAGCATTCTTGCGCCGCTGTTCGAGGGCGGCAAGCTGATTGCGCTTGCCGAAAAGGCCGGCGCGCAGCGCGACCAGGCCGCCTTCGCCTATCGTGGCACTGCACTGACCGCGATCAGCGAGGCTGAAAAAGCGTTGGCCGCCGTCCAGCGTCTCGATGAGCAACTGGTGCTGGCAATCGCCCAGCGCGACTCCCTGTCCGAACAGTTGCGGATTGCCACCAATCGATATCGCGAAGGTTACGCGGGCTATCTGGATCAGCTCGACGCGCAGCGCAACCTGCTTTCAGCGGAACTCGGTGTGGTGCAGCTTCGAGCCGATACGCTTGCGGCGCGCGTGACGCTCTATGAGGCGATGGGTGGCGGATGGAGCGCAGATATGATCGACAGAGCGGACGCAGACTAGTTAACGTCTCTGTCTTCCGCTACACCCGGGTTTGTATGAGCTGTGTATTTCAATCGTCTAGAAATATTAAGCTGGAGAGCGAATCGAAGTGCAAGGGCTCCGCTGCTTTCATCAATTTGAGGCTGCTGAGATCGGCGCTGCGCGCCAGCGTCGAGTAGGCGACCGGCAGCGGCGAAGAACGGCGCGCGCTACTTGCGCCGATCATTCCAGAAGGGACCTACAGGCGGCGCCACGAGCGGCGCACCCGCGACGAGTCAGAGAAGGCCAAACGACTCGCGAGCGTGGTCGCGCGACTACCTCCTATGTGTGGAACAACCCGGAGGACGCGCGGTAGTTTCCAGACACGCCCCACCCGCTGCTCGAGGGACACATGCCATTAGATGTCGGCCTAACAGAACTGGGCAACGGCCGCTGCACGAAACAGGCGATCATCGTAATGCAGCCAAGAAAGTTAAAATTTAAATGAACCAGACTCCGGATAGTTCAAACCTAAGCGCCCCTCGGGTTCAGAGTTGGGAACTGTGGCTCGCATACGCGAACAGCGGCCGCGCGGACGCGAGCCCCACCGATAAGCTGTCGAACGTCTTCGAGCACGGAGCCCGAAAACAAGTCAGTCATAAGTAAAAACCAACAACCTTCCCAGTTTTTGCGCGCGCCATTGTCGCGTCAATTGCTCGCGCTGCCTGCGCAAGTGGAAGGTTATCAACTGTATCCAAACGCGCTCGAGGATCTTCTTCGCGACCCAAGGTACCCCTGAGTTATAGGCCGCGTAAGCCCGATGTCACAGGAGATTCGACCGTCGCGCCGCTTTCCGCTTCTGCGTCAAGCACCCTACTTCGGGACCCTGCGGAAGTAGGGCTGAAAAAAACACCGCACGCATCTAATCTGAAGTCATGCCGTTTAGTTTCGTTCAGGGGGTGCGCCGTCACTCTTCACGACTCTGCAAAAATTGTTCATCGACTCAGTGGGTGCGGCGCGCTCGTTGCTGTCAGTAGGCGCGTGCAACCCAAAATTTCCCGGAGTAAAACCATGAGGTATTTCACCACGTGGCTGGCATCCATACTGATTGCGATGCTGGCCGTTTTCTTCATTTCCGTCACGTTGCCGAATTCGGCCTCGGATGAACTGACCCGCGTTTCAGCGGCTCAGAGCGTATTCACCGGCCTCGGCGCCAGCGTACCGTCGAATCACGGGTTACCGAAGATTGTTTCGCGCTAAGGTTGCAGGAGTAAAATCCAGACGGACATTTTCCCGAAGTGAAGCGCGTGGTTCAGCAGCCTTGCGACTGTCGAGATCGGCGGCTTCACGAAGCGGTTGACTCGACCGGCGCCATGTACGACGCCATACCCTGTCGAAAGTCGGGATCTCAAGCCAAACCACAGAGGCACGCGGTCTTGCTGGGCAAAATGCCGCAATCGCGAAAACACTTTCTGTGGGGTGCCATCGAATATCGCGTCGCCCGCAGCGCTGGATTCGGTTTGCTTTGGCTCGCCGAGGCGACTGTTGCGCTTGATCCGCCGGCCGACGTATCTACAACGGAGCGAGGCGCCGCTTTCAAAGTTGGACACGCCCCATATTGACTTCCCGTACGCCTTTTACATCACGCAATGCGATCGCCGCACGGTTAAGTTCGTTGCGCAACTTGGTGGAGATCGTTAATTTTGTGAGCGGACAAAATTTGGGGGAGAGGCGCTTACGGTTGACCGACCTCTGGCGATCTGGAGTGAGGTAAGCGCTTGCCCAAGCACGTCTCCAGCCTACCGTCGAGCACTTGGCACGGCAACTCGGTGCCGTCGCTTTCTGAGCCTTCTTGAATAGCTACAACGGGTGTCGAGCATGTTACTTATGTCAAATCGATTCGGTATACTGGTTAAAGAACCTCCGATGCCTTACATAACTTTGTCACTGCATTGTGTCTGGCTTGCCGATAAATCGATCACAGCCACCAAAAAAGATCAACTTGCATTCACTGCCTGATTGACTATCGTCTTCGCCTCGAGAGGCTGCGGTGATCGCTGTGGGCCGATGTGACTGGCTATCATCGACACGGAACTGCCGTTGAATTGCTTACATCTTCGTGAGCGCATCCAAAGTGCAACGGGCGCTCGTCGTGCCAAGTGATCGGCGAGTTTTCGAGTACAGCGGTCCCTCGTCTGTTCGATGTCGCGTCAGATACTCGGTTGCGTAGTCGCTTGTCTTGGGCGGACGCAACGCCGTACCGACGCCCCTTATACTCGGC
>Ga0302220_10000258_pt1 | contig 47234 bp, 36 predicted proteins | sample II_Palsa_E1_3_FD_194572 | JGI IMG/M metagenome (GOLD analysis project Ga0302220, IMG submission 194572) | Peat permafrost microbial communities from Stordalen Mire near Abisko, Sweden - II_Palsa_E1_3 | ecosystem: Environmental > Terrestrial > Soil > Palsa > Peat permafrost | place: Sweden...
TCCACATCGCGCCCATCCATTTGTCGAGTCCGATGGGGCTATCTTCCATCACTGTTCCGACTTTGATGGTGAACTGTTTGCGGCATCCTTTGCAGTGCCATAGCTTGCGCGTCTGTACGAAGGAGTTGCGATCCGAACCGCAACGGGGGCAAGTAATAACCCCATCCTGCCAGCGCAGGTTGACAGCGTATTCAAAGCAGCGGTCGGCATCGGAGAAGAAGATGATGGCTTGCTGAAGTGTGTGAGGCGTTTCCATCCCTCAAATCTAGTCCAAATTGCCTTGTGTGTCAAGTATATTATTACCCTAACTAGTTACCTGACGCAAAAATGCCCTGTGCGCGGCTTGAGGTCCACGCACAGGGCGTTGGTCATTGCGACGTACCGTCCGGCTAGTGCTTTTGCGGCGTAGTCAGCAGCGACTCAAATTCAGGGTTGCCGTGCAGCGTAGCGAGTTGCTGATCCTGCTGCAGCTGCTGCCGGTCCTTGAATCCTTCGTCGATCGCCTTGTGCAAGTAGAGGATTGCCTGCGTCTTCATTCCAGCGTGCGCATAGATCTCCGCAAACGTGAGGTAAATTTTGGCGAGCTCTGCGGGCGATTCGGTCTGGGTTATGCCGTTGAGCGCGATCTCCTGGAAGATGTCGGGATCGAGCAGGAACGCTTTCTCGTAGGCCTCAGCTCCGTTGCTATATTGGCGTTCGGCCATGTAGACCGCGCCGAGGTTGCTCCAGAAGGGCGCGGTGGCTGCGTCCAGCTTGATCGACTTCTTATAGAGCTGTTGCGCACGTTTGTTGTCGTTCTGGTGGAAGTAGACGGTGCCGAGGTTGTTGTAGGGCGCGGCGAACTTTCGATCGAGCTTCGTTGCCTGATCATAATTCTCGATCGCCTCTTGATCTCTGGCCATGCGCTGGTACGCGATGCCGATCTTGTTATAGATCTGGGCATTCTGCGGCCGTATTTTCTGATAGGCCTCGATGGCGTCGGCGTAGTGCCCATGCACCACCATCATGTCGGCGAGCACCTCTGGCGTGACCACGGTGGGCTCGGCGTTCGAGGACGGGGACTGTTGATCCACGTGTCCGAAGTTCAGCGTGTTGTGGGTCTGCGCCATGGCGACGCCGGGTGCAAGCGTGCCGCACGCGAAGACCAGACCGACTACTCCTGTGCAACCAATCAAGCTCATCGCAGTCAACTTCATACCTACCTCCCATTTTCGTGACGACGTACAAACCCTCGTATTCTCAACGCGTGCTCTAGACCCGGACGGGATCATCGGATTAGCATGATCCCAATTGGTTCGGCTGGATAGGCCCACTTACGCAAAATCCACCGGACCACTTTGAAGCCAATCCTTCGCCCCGGGGCGTTTCGGTCGACCCAACGCGAATGCAGGGGAACGCATGACACGCCGCACCTCAAGCTTTGAACTCGTTCTGCCGCCGCGTCCGGAAGCCGTGCCGTCGTTCCATTGGCTGCGCAATGCTCTGCGCGCGGAGATTCTGAACGGCCGCATCATGCCGGGTTCCAAGCTGCCAGCGAGCCGCGAGTTCGCTCGCCAGTACCAGTTGTCGCGCGGCACGATCCTGGCGGCGCTCGACGAGCTGCAGGCGGAGGGCTATGTCGAGGGCCGCCGCGGGTCCGGCACCTATGTCTCGCAGATCCTGCCGGAGCACCTTCTGCCTTCGCAGCGGGTTACTGACCAGGAACTGAGCGCCAGCGCAGCGGCAGGGCCGCACCTTTCTGCCTATGCCACCCGGGTGCGCCCGTTCACGCTGCCGGTGAAGCCGGAGAACAGCGCCTTCCGCACCAATCTTCCTGCGCTCGATCTTTTTCCGACTACGTTATGGGCGCAGCTTACGGGTCGCCGTCTTCGCTCGGCGACCACGCGCGATCTGCTGGGGTGCGAGGCCCAGGGATATCTTCCGTTGCGCCAGGCGATTGCGGACTACGCGCATTCGTCGCGGGGGATTCAGTGCGCGCCGGAGCAGGTAATCGTGGTTTCGGGTGTGCAGGAGGGTCTGGATCTTGCGGCGCGGCTGCTGCTCAATCCCGGGGACAAGGTGCTGATGGAAGACCCTGGCTACCAGGGTGCGTACGCGGTCTTTGGGGCCATTGGTGCGCGCATCGTGTCGATGCGGCTGGACGACGAAGGCGCGGCTCCCCGCGAAGCTGATTTCCGCAACTGCCGGTTCGTCTATGTGACGCCTGGCCATCAATATCCCGCTGGCATGACGATGAGTCTGCAGCGCCGCCTGCAGCTTCTGGCGTGGGCAAAGAAGTATGGCACACCCATCTTTGAGGACGATTACGACAGCGAGTTTCGCTTCTCCGGCCGGCCGCTTCCGGCGATGCAGGGGCTCGACCACGGGGGAAAGGTCATCTTCTGCGGCAGCTTCAACAAGGTGATGTTTCCTTCGCTGCGGCTGGGGTATGTAGTGGTGCCGCGCAATCTCGTGGATGTTTTTGCCTACACCAAGGCGCTGACCACCCGGCATCAATCGCTGCTGGACCAGGCGGTGTTGTGCGACTTCATCGAACAGGGACACCTGGGGCGGCATCTGCGTCGGATGCGGAAGATCTACCAGGAGCGGTACATGATTCTGCGCGAGTCGGCGCAGCAACATCTTGCCGAGTATCTCGAGATCGCGACGATCGAAGCCGGGCTGCAGACCACTGGCCGTCTGGTCGGCAGCCTGGTCCACTGTGGCATCACCGCCGAGAGGGTCGCTCAGCGAGCCGCGTTGGTGGATCTCGACGTCGTGCCTCTCAGCCGCTACTGTCACACGGCCACCGTTCCCGAGGCGCTGCAGATTGGGTTCGCCGCGGTGCACGAGAAGGAGATTCATCGCGGCGTGGAGAAGCTGGCCAGCGTGTTTGACCGCGTCAAGGCAGAGCGGCAACCGGGCACGGCCATCTCCAATTAGTCGGAATTTTGTTTGACGGATCGCGGTCAGGTGGAGAATACTAGTGCTTCTCGCAGCGAAGTGCCGAAGTGGTTATCTTCCTGTCCTCAGAGCACGAAGAGTTGTAAGGATTCTCTACCGAGCCGTTAGCAGTCAGGCCCACAACGGGCACGCGCAGGAGGGTTCGTCGATCGCTCTACCAGGCTGGACTTCCTACCTCCGAGACCGTCTAGCAATATCCATGTTCAGCGTGTTCAGAAGTCCATCGCCACCTGATGGAGGAAGCGTTCATCCTTCATCCCGCCCTAACCGCAGCTTCAACCGAAGGCACTAAAGGAGATCTCCATGAGCGCTATCACTGATTTGTTGGTGCAGAAAACCGGCCTGAGCCCGGATAAGGCTGTCGAAGTCGAGCAGGTCGTTCTTTCGCACGTCATGTCGTGCGTACCGGCGGAATTCCAGGGAATGCTTAGCTCCGCTATCGGCTGCGCAGCCCCCGAAGCAGCAGCGGCAGGCGCGCCCGCCAGCTCAGGCGGGCTCGGCAGCCTGATCGGCGAAGCCACCAGTTTCTTCGGCAAACGGAACGCCTAGACCGGCCGACCTTCTCCCATGTACTGATGCCGCCTTTCCGCAGAGTCGTTCGGTGTTCGTGCCCAACCTACATCCCCGGGTTCGCAAGCGCCCGGTTGCCCGTTAAGCCATCTACGGAGACACGCATGAAGTTCAATCGCCTCACCTCTTCGCTCCTCATCCTCGCCTCGTCGGTATTGTTTGCTGCTCTACCCGCTGTTGCCCAGCAGTCTAAGTCAGGAACTCCTTCTTCCGCGGCTGCCTCCATGGGACTGGTGGACCTTAACACCGCGTCCGCTGAGCAACTCAAGGCGCTTCCCGGTGTGGGCGACACATATGCCGCGAAGATCATCGCCGGACGCCCGTATGCCAATAAAACCCAGCTCAAGACCAAGGGCATCGTTCCTGCCGCTACCTACAGCAAGATCAGCAAGCTCGTGATCGCGAACCAGGGCAAGTAGCCCGCCGGCCACCTATCTCGCCGAACCCAGTGTCCGGCAATCTCGGCGAGCGGAAGCCTGCTAGCTCCGCTCGCCCCTCACCAACAAATCCTAAGGAGCTCCCCTCACCATGAAGACCAACCTCATCAAGATGATTACCCTGGGCTCACTTCTCTCGGCCAGCCTCGCCTTCGCACAGCCACTCAAGGCGCAGACCACCACTACCACCACACCCACCACCACGGAAACCAAGGCGCAGAAGAAGGCCGCCGCCAAGGCAGCAGCAGCGACACCCACCACTGCGACGACCGCGACCACCACCACCAAGGAAACCGCGGCACAGAAGAAGGCTGCGGCCAAGGCAGCCGCGACACCGACGACGACCGCGGCAACGACCACCACTAAGGAAACCGCGGCACAGAAGAAAGCCGCCGCCAAGGCCGCCGCCGCCACTCCAGCGTCAGCGCCCGCGACGAAACCAGCGCCTACGCCGGCACCGACGATGGCCAGCAAGAGCGCGCCACCACCGGCGATGGCACCTTATTCCAAGGGGACTCCTGCGGCAATGCCAGCAGCGAAGGCGCCTGCACCCAAAGCCGCCGCGCCAACCCCTGCGAATGCAAGCGACATCGCTTCCGCGAAGTCCAAGGGCCTGGTCTGGGTGAACCTCAACACGAAGGTCTACCACGGCTCTGGTGACAAGGAATACGGCACGACGAAGAACGGCAAGTTCATGACCGAGGCCGACGCCAAGGCAGCCGGCGCTCGTCAAGCCGCGAAGTAGCAGACCCGGAAGAACATGCGGCCGATCGCGTTGCCCTAGTAGCGCGATCGGCCGTTCGTTTGCATCGCGTGCGCGCGTTGCAGCAGGCGAACCATCTCTGCGTCTTCCACCTGCGCAAAGTTCCGGTAGAACTCTCCCACCGCCGCAAACGGCTCTGGCAGATCCAAACAAACAATCTCATCCACCACCGTCCGGAGCCACTGCCACGCGGACGCCGGCGCCACCGGCACGGCCAGCACCAACCGCGCCGGGTGCATCTGGCGCAGCGCCTGGATCGCCGCGTAGACACTGGCTCCGGTAGCAACGCCGTCGTCCACCAGGATCACGGTCTTCCCGAGAACGTCCAGCAGCGGCCGGTCTGCGCGATATACACTTGCCCGCCGGTCCAGCTCCTTGCGCACCTCACCGGTGATCCACTCCACCTGTGCGTTTGTGATCCCGGTAGTGCGCAGGATGTATTCATCCAGATAGCGTTCTCCGTTGGCCGACACGGCACCGAACGCCAACTCAGTCTGCCCGGGCACGCCAAGCTTGCGCGAAAGAAATATATCCAGCGGGGCGCCGAGAGCGGCCGCTACTTGATAGGCAACGACCACTCCACCGCGCGGCACGCCTAGCACGACCACGTCCGGTCGATGCGCGAAGCTTTCCAGCCGCTTCGCTAAACGCCGACCCGCATCCACGCGATCCTCGAAGATCATCTGCGGTCTCCCGCGCCTTATCCTATGCGCGAGCTTAAGCCTACGCCGCCGTTGCTGGTAGCCGAGAGAAGCCTTCGCGCAAAATTTTCGCCCTTGATGTAGGCTTTTGATCGATGTCGGCGAATGCATCTCCTCGTCGCCAACTTCCTACGATTACCCCTGGAAAGTTGTCCCATGACTCGTCGTCTTTCGCTGTGCTCCGCCGCCGTCCTCGCCTTTTCGCTCGCCCCCATCAGCTTCGCGCAGGCCCCCAGCCAGGCTCCAATCCCGGACAGCCCAGCGATCGAACAGCGCATCGACGCGATGCTCGGCAAGCTCACCACCGCCGAAAAAATTCAACTGATCGGCGGTACCGAAAACTTTTACACGTTCCCTGCGCCGAGCATTGGTCTGCCGCAACTCAAAATGTCGGACGGGCCACTTGGCGTGCGCACCTGGGGACAGTCGACAGCGTATCCTGCTGGCGTGGCGCTCGCGGCCACGTGGGATCCGAAGCTGGCGGAGCGTGAAGGCGTCGCGCTGGGTCAGGACGCTCGCGCTCGCGGCGTTCACTTTCTGCTCGCCCCCGGCGTGAATATTTACCGCGCTCCCATGAACGGCCGCAACTTCGAGTACTTCGGCGAAGATCCATACCTCGCCGCGCACATGGACGTCGGCTACATCGATGGCGTGCAGAGCCAGGGCGTGTGCGCTACCGTCAAGCACTACGCGGCGAATAACTCCGAGTACGATCGCCACAACATCAACAGCGTGGTCGACGAGCGTACTCTCCGCGAGCTCTACCTGCCTGCCTTCCAGGCGGCCGTGCAGCAGGCTCACGTCTGCGCTGTGATGGACAGTTACAACCTCGTCAACGGGGAACACTCCACGCAGAACAAGGTTCTCAACATCGAGATTCTTAAGAAGGACTGGGGCTTCAACGGCCTTCTCATGTCTGACTGGGATGCCACGTACGATGGGGTTGCAGCGGCCAACGGCGGGCTCGATCTCGAGATGCCGTACGCGAAACTGATGACTGCGGACACCATTTCTGCTGCGCTCAAGAGCGGCGCCGTTTCCGAAGCCACGCTCGATGACAAGGTTCGACGCCTGCTCCGCGTGACGATGATGTTCGGCTTCCTTGATCGTCCTCAACTCGACACCAGCATTTCGCAGAACAATCAGCACGGTGCGCAGGTGTCGCTCGAAGGTGCGCGCGAGAGCCTCACGCTGCTGAAGAACGAAGGGGACTTGCTGCCCCTCAACGCCGCGCACATCCATACCATCGCAGTGATCGGTCCTGATGCGTCGCCCGCAGTTTCAGGTGGCGGCGGCAGCTCAACGGTTGAGCCATTCCAGGCCGTTAGCATTCTCAATGGGCTCAGCAACTCCCTCGCCGGCAAGGTAAATGTTCTCTACGCGCGCGGCATTCCGTCCATCCAGGACATCTTCTTCCACACCGAGTTCACGCAGCTCAAGGAAGAAATTTTTGAAGGCGAAGACGCGACGGGCAAGTCCGTAGTGAGCTCGCCGCATCGCATCGCAAGCTGGACCGACGAGATGTTCCGGCCGCCGGCCAAGACGCCGCAAACCGTGCGCTACACCGGGGTCTACACACCAAAAGAAGATGGGCCGTATCTGTTCGTAGCGGCCGCGCCCGGCGAAGATCGCTTTATGCTTGAGGTCGATGGGAAGCAGCTACTCGATCAGCCGCATCGCGAAGGGCACGCACCCAAGACCGGCACCCTGACGCTGCACGCCGGTCAGCCTATTCACTTCACGCTCCTCTATCATCCCTTCTCCAGCGGACAGAGTATCGCCTTCGGCATTCGCCGCGAGCAGGATCTCATCGACCCCGCTGCGCTTAAGATCGCTGCCGAGGCCGACGCCGTCGTCCTCAGCGTTGGCTTCAGCGGGTCGACCGAGAGCGAAGGCTTTGATCGCACCTTCGAGCTGCCGTGGGGACAGGACGCTTTGATTCGTGCAGTCAGCGCGGTGAATAAACATACGATCGTCGTGATCACCGCCGGTGGCGCCGTCGACGCCATGCCGTGGATCGGCTCGGTTCCAGCGCTGCTGCATAACTACTATCCCGGCCAGGCCGGCGGCACGGCTCTCGCGGAAGTTCTGTTCGGGGAACGCTCGCCCGAAGGCCGGCTGCCCTTCAGCTTCGATCGCTCGTGGGCAACTGACCCCGTTCACAACACCTATTACCCGGCCGAGATGCCGAAGAAGCCTGAGGACATCATCACCGTCAACTACAGCGAAGGTCTCTTCAATGGCTATCGCTACTACACCAGCGAGCAGCTTACGCCCGAGCAGCAGCCGCTCTTCCCCTTCGGTTTCGGTCTAACGTACACGACGTTCGGCTATAGCCACATCAAAGCCGTCGTCGAAGGAAAAGGCGACACGACTACCGTTACCGTCTCGGTCGACGTGACCAACACCGGCAAGCGCGCCGGCTCTGATGTGGTGCAGCTCTATGTCGGCGACCCTTCCGCGAAGGTCAAGCGTCCTGCCAGGGAGTTGAAGGGCTTCGAGCGCGTGAGTCTGGCAGCGGGCGCGACCCAGCGGGTGCAGTTCACGCTGACGCCGCGCGACCTCTCCTACTGGAGCGTCAACGGCCATCATTGGATGATCGATCCAGGTGTGTTCAAGGCTTACGCCGGCGGCAACGCCGCTCAAACCCCCGAGATCGCCGACTTCACGGTAGCCCCCTAAACGATCGGTAGCCTACCCGGATCTCTCTCCGGCATCCCACAGGTCCGGCGCGTAAGTCGGCCTCATTCCGCCGCAAACGGCTCAAAGGCGCAGGAGTGGCACTGCAGAATGATATTCTGGCCGGGACTTGGCAACGTCGCCACAGTGCCGTCGGCAAATCCACTTGTGCAGCGCATGGGGTGCGAGTTTGCTCCGGTCCTGAAAAGTTTCGTGCTGATTGGATGCGTGCGGGATGAGCGAGAAAAAGGGAGCAACGGTTATCGATGTGGCCCTGGCCGCAGGCGTAGGTGCGTCGACGGTTTCGCGGTATGTTCGCGGCGGCCAATCGGTGAGCGCGGCGGTGGCGGCACGCATCGAAGAGGCGATATCGCGGCTGGGATATGAGCCAAATCATTTGGCGCGGGGGCTACGCGGCGGACGGACCCAGACGCTGGGGGTGCTGGTACCGCATGTAAACAATGTGTTCTTTGGGAATGCTATTCGAATTATCCAGGTGGAGGCGCAGCGGCGTGGCTATACCGTGATGCTGCTGATGCACCAGGAAGATGCGCGGCTGCAGGAAGAGCAGCTCGCGTCGCTGAAGCGGTCGAGGGTGGACGGGATTATTCTTGTGCCGGCCGCGGAGACGAGCGCGGATAAAGTGAGGCGGATCCTTGAGGAGACTCCGGTGATTGCATTCGACCGGCCCCTGCATAGCGAGCTGGATGCCATCACGCTCGACAATCGAGGTGCGGGACAGCAAGCCACGGAGCACTTGTTGTGGCATAAACACCAACAGATTGTCGCGGTGACGGCGCCTTACAAGCTGCAGCCGTTGCAGCGCCGGCTGAAGGGGCATCAAGAGGCAATGGATGCGGCGGGGTGCAATTCGGAGACCATCGTGCTGCACAACCCAGAACAGATGGGACGGGAGCTCGCGGCGACGCTGCGGCGAAAGCGCTCGCCCGCGACGGCAATCCTTTCATTGAGCTACACGTTGAGTATTGCAATTCTCGGGAGCTTGCGCGACCACGGTATTGCTCTTGGAAAGGTCGGATTCGTGGGGATCGACGATCTGGAATTCGCGCAATTTGTTGAACCGGAGTTGACCGCAGTGGCGCAGCCAACGGAACAATTGGCGCAACTATGCGTGGAGCAACTGATGCGCCGAATTGAGGGGAACGCGGACCGGCCGGTAAAAACCAGTCTTCCGGGAATCTTGAAAGTGCGTGCGTCCTGCGGTTGCAGCTTGCTGAAAGCGGGGCATGGAGAGAGTCACCCACGCCCGAATTACGGAGCGTTCTGAGCCGGAATTACCAGCGAAAAGATTTCCGTTGACGTTTTCACTTTCGATAGCATAGGATTTCGCCTAAGTTTGGCAACGTTGCCATATTCTCCTGACAGGTTGCAGCCACGAAGGCTTCAGCCGGAATTCAGCGTTGGGTATGCACCAAAACGCGGAGACGAGTGAATGAAAAGTGTACGGATTTTTGGCTTGCGCCGTTTCATGACTGTGATGGCGTTGTTGTTGGCATGTTCAACGAGCGCGCTTTGGGCGCAGGAGTTTCGTGGGACGATCAGCGGTACGATATCGGATCCAAGCGGCGCGGTCGTGCCCGGGGCCAAGGTCGTGATGCGCGAAGTGCACACGGGGGCCGTCAGCCAAACTAAGTCGGATGCCCAGGGACAATACGTTGTTCCGTTCCTTCTGCCGGGGGAGTATTCCGTAACGGTCACGATGGCAGGCTTTGAGACGGTGACCCGCAAGGCGATCACGCTCCAGGCGCAGGAGCACCCGATCGTCGACATGCAAATGGTGGTGGGCCGCCAGGATCAGACGGTAACGGTGACCAGCGCGGCGCCGCTGATTGACCAGGCGAATGCCTCGGTGGGGCAGGTGATCTCGACGGAATCGGTGGCGGACTTGCCATTGAACGGAAGAACGCCAGCGGTGCTGACGGAGCTTTCGGTTGGCGTGATTACGACTGCTGCGCCGCAACTGGTGCACCCTTTCGATAACAACGCGGGCAATTCATGGAGCATGGGCGGAACCCCGAACCAGGTCAGCGAAGTGTTGCTCGATGGTGCGCCGGATCTCACCTTGCTGGGCGCGCTTGCGTATAGCCCGACTCAGGATACGGTGCAGGAGGTATCGATTCGCCCATTCGATACGGACGCGAGTTTTGGACACACAATCGGTGGCGTGATCAACCAGATTACAAAGAGCGGAACGAACTCCTTCCACGGAACGGCTTATGAGTTCTCGCAAATCTCGAATCTGGATGCGAACACCTACTTCAACGACAGGGCTGTGCCTGTACCGAAGTTGGCGGTGACGCACTTCAACCAATATGGGGGGACCATCGGGGGGCCGGTCATCATACCCAAAGTATTCAACGGCAAGAACAAGCTGTTTTTCTTCTTCGCCTATGAGGGATTGAGGGACTCGCAGCCAGCGACGACGACGCTATCGGTACCGACGGCGGCGGAGAGGAACGGAGATTTTTCACAGACATTGTTTGGCGCATGTAACAGCAACAAGGGCGGACCGTACACGATCGAAGCCTCGGGCGTGGCGTATTGCAACGACACGGGCAAAGCGGATCCAAACCAGTTGTACGATCCGTTCACGGCAGGACTCTCTTCGGGGGTAGTCACGCGCAGCCCAATCGTCAACAACCAATTGCCGACAGCGGGAGCGCTGAACCCGGTGGCAGCGAACTATTTGAAGCTGTTTCCTTTGCCGAATACGTCTGGCTCTGGAGTGGCGGCGGATGGGCAGGGCAACTACATCAGCAATGCGCCGAGCATTGATACGTACAACAACGAGTTCGGGCGGCTGGACTTCAATCTAAGTTCGCGGAACCACTTATTTTTCGATTTCCGACATAACAACCGCACGCAGGTGAAGAACAACTACTTCGGCAATAACTCAACAGGAACGACCTTGTTGCGCGAAAATTGGGGTTCGACGATCGACGACGTGTTTACGGTCAATTCGACGACGATCCTTGATGCACGATTCAACTGGACGTACTTCGACGAAGTGCATGGAACGCCGGCACAGGCGTACGGGCCGACGGTCATGGGCTTTCCTGCCGAACTTCAGACATCTTCGGAGTTGGTGCAGCTGCCCTGCGTCAACTTCACAACGTCATCGACTTTAGGATCATGCGGAAGCACGACTGGATTCGCGAATCTTGGTGATACGAGTTCGGCGCTGGACCCGACGACCAGCTACCAGGCATTTGCAGACGTGGTGAAGATCTTCGGCCGACACACACTGAAGATTGGGTTCGATGGGCGGGAGTACAGACTGCGGGTGCAAAGCTTCGGCAATTCATCAGGCGCGTTCAACTTTACGCCAACGTTTGTGGAATCGGGGTCCAATGGCGCGAATCAGAACTTTGGTGGAGACCTGGCGGACTTCTATTTTGGCTTGCCGACGGTCGGGCAGTATGACCTGGCGGCAAAGGCGGATTATCGCTCGTTCTACATTGGCAGCTTTGTGCAGGACGACTGGCGCGTGAACGACCATTTCACCCTGAATCTGGGGCTGCGATTCGATATCGACACACCCTATGGCGAGAAGTACGGCCGTACGGTGAATGGGTTCAATACGGCAGCGCTGACTTCTGTGTCGGGAGCCGCGTCGGCGGCATTCGTACCGACGACGGTGACGTCGGGTGCAGGATCGCCTCCGCAGTCCTACACGGTTAGCGCAATCAACACGGTGGGCGGCCTGACATTCCCAAGCCCGCATGAAGGCGCACCCTTCCAGACCAACAGCGGATTTCTGAGTCCAAGGATCGGGTTCTCGTACACGCCGCCGATGTTCAACAATAAGACCGTGATTCGCGGAGGCTTCGGGATTTTCGTACAGCCGGAGACGGTGTCGAACCTGAATGCGACGGGAACGTATTCGTCCACACCGATCAATAACCAGGAGGGATTCACCGCGTCCACGCAATATGTTGCGTCGACAAACGGAGACCTTACCCCTGCGAATACGTTGAGCAATCCTTTCCCGAGCGGGTTCCAGCAGCCGGTTGGATCGAGCCAGGGAGCGAGCACGTTTCTTGGCCAGGCGATTAACTTCCTGGCACCGGTTCAGCATGATCCCTACTCGGAGCGGTGGAACCTCGGCGCGCAGCAATCGCTCACGAGTTCGACGCTGTTCGAGGTGTTATACGTGGGCAACCACAGTGTTCACCTGCCGGTGGCATCGCAGAATTTGAATGCTACGGAACGGCAGTATTTGACTACGGCGCCCTACCTGGATGAGTCGCTGGCGAGCGCCTATGGAAAGACGGTAGCGAATCCGTTCAAGGGGCTGCTGCCAAATAGTTCGGGGTGTAACGGGTCCACGACCAAGTTTTCGAATCTTCTGGTGCCCTTCCCTCAATTTTGCAATGCGGCAGTGACGGAACAGAACCAGACGATCGGCCAATCCTATTTCAACAGCGTCATTGTGCACATTGAGCAGCGCGCTAGGCATGGACTGACGCTGACTGCGAATTACAGTTTTTCGAAGCTTCTGGAGGCAGATACCTTCTTAAACGATCAGGACGCGAAGCCGACCTTGCGGGTGTCGCCGTTTGATCACACGCACCACTTCACGGCGGGTGCGACGTACGAGTTGCCGTTTGGCCGAGGCAAGATGTACAGCTTTGGAGGCAGCCGGCTGGCAGATGAGTTGATAGGCGGATTCGTAATCAACGGCGTCTATCAGTTCCAGACGGGTCCACCGATTGAGTTCTCGGCGGACATTCCGCTACAGCCGGGAGAGACGATTGCGGATATTAAGAGCAGCCCGCGGAATACTTCGCCTGTCGTTTCCGGAGGGACAGGAAGCCCGGCATTGAACACGGCGGTATTTGTTACGGGCAGTTCGACCGCGTGCCCGAGCGAGGGGGCGTGTGACGGAACCGTGTTTATCAATGGGCAGTATTCGAATCATCTGCGCACGCTGCCGCAGACGATTTCGTCGGTGAGGGCGGACGGCTTCAATAACATGGATGCGTCGATTCTGAAGAACTTCAACTTTACGTCAACAAGCTATCTACAGCTGCGCTTCGAGACATTCAACACATTCAATCACCCTGTCTTCGCCGCACCGAATATCTCGAGTGCAACTGCAAGCAACTTCGGCTACATTACCGCAACGTACGCGAATAGCTTGCCGAGGCAGGTTCAACTGGGCGCGCGCATCGTGTTTTAGAGACGGCATACCTAACTGGGCGGTGAGGGTCTCCTTGATGGGGCCCTCACAAGTCCACTGTTTCGTGATCAATCCGAGCGACCACCCCGCATGAGTCATGAGATGCAATGCGCCGGGCCTCCGACGGAGCTAGGAAATGTCTGGCTATGCCACTACTTCATGACGATCGTCTTTTCCCTGCAGATCCCGCGACGCGCGCAATGGCGCGCCGACTGTATGACAGTGTAAGGGCGCTGCCGATTGTTAGTCCGCATGGGCATACGCAGGCGTCCTGGTTTGCAAACGATGAAGCATTTCCTGATCCCGCGAAGCTGTTTATTCAGCCGGACCATTATGTGCATCGCATGCTGTACAGCCAGGGAGTTTCTCTAGAGGCATTGGAGATTGGGGCGGAGACGATTCGCTTTCCGCGCGAGGTCTGGCGAACGTTCGCCGAAAACTATTATCTGTTTCGCGGAACACCCACCCGGATGTGGCTGGACTATGCGTTTCAGGAGCTGTTCGACCTGCAGGAGGTCTTGTCGGGCGCAACGGCCGACCTTTATTTCGATAGGATTTCGGCGGAACTGCAGAAGCCTGGATTTCGTCCGCGAGCCTTGTTTGAGCGCTTCAATCTTGACGTTCTTGCAACAACAGATTCAGCACTTGATGGCCTTGAATATCATGCAGCGATTCGCGAATCAGGATGGCGAGGTCGAGTGATTCCCACGTTTCGCCCGGATGCAGTGGTTGACCCGGACTTCGACGGATTTGCAGGGAATATTAAGAAGCTTGGTGAGCAAACTGGAGAGGACACGGCGACGTGGTCGGGATATCTGGTCGCACTGCGGTTGGCGAGAGAGCGGTTTCGCGCCATGTGTTGTACAGCCACCGATCATGGTCATCCAACAGCGCGAACCGCAAACCTTTCCACGCAGGCCAGTGAGGCGCTGTTTGCAAAAGTGCTCACCAGGAGAGCGACGGCGGGTGATCAGGAGTTGTTTCGCGCGCAGATGCTGACCGAGATGGCGAGAATGAGTCTGGAGGATGGTCTTGTGATGCAGATCCATCCCGGAAGCATGCGGAACCACAACGCGAAGCTCTACGCAAAGTTTGGCCGGGACATGGGCGCAGACATACCAAAAGCGACGAACTACGTGGATGATTTGAGGCCGCTGCTCGACCAGTTTGGTAACGAGCGGAACCTGACGATCATTCTTTTCACGCTGGACGAGTCCGTCTATAGCCGGGAGTTGGCACCACTGGCGGGGCATTATCCGTGCCTGTGGCTAGGCCCTCCTTGGTGGTTCCACGACAGCCCGGAAGGGATGATGCGCTTTCGAGAGATGACGACCGAGACAGCAGGTTTTTACAACACGGTTGGATTCAACGACGACACGCGCGCGTTCCTGTCCATACCGGCGCGACATGATGTGGCGCGCCGGGTTGATTGTGCGTTCCTGGCACGACTGGTGATGGAACATCGTTTGGCGGAAGAAGAAGCATTTGAGACGGCGCATGATTTGACTAGCACCCTTGTACGCCGCGCGTACAAGCTTTGAGTTGAGCTTCTTTGGTTGCAAGATTGTTAGGCAGTTGTTCTATCGAGGAGAAATGATGAAGAACCGGATGCTGAGAGGCGCACTGCTGATAGTCGCTGGTGTGGGATGCGTAGCGAATGCGAATGCTGCCAAGGTTTGTTCTGTGCGACAGTACGGAGCGAAGGGGGATGGTGCTACCAACGACTCTGCGGCCATTCAGCGGGCGATTGACGATTGCAGCGGACCCCATCCAGGGACGGTTGTGCTGGATGGCGGCGCGGTGTTTGTATCGTCACCGTTGATATTGAAGAGCCATATGATCTTGCGAATCGCGGAAGGCACAACATTGGCGGGAAGCACAGATCATGCGGATTATCCTGACAAAGAGGAATTCAAGGACAAGGGCAAGCAGGCGCTGCTAACGGCAACCAATGCGGAGGATGTGACGATCGACGGCACGGGTGTGATCGATGGAAGGGGCGAGTCGTGGTGGGATAAGCCGCATGATCCGCGACCGCGGTTGATCGTATTTGACCATTGCAAGCATGTCCACATGAGCGGGGTGACGGTGAAGAATTCGCCGATGTGGCAGATTGTGCCGTATTACTCGGACGATGTGTCCTTCACGAATATGAAGGTGCTGGCTCCGCAGCATTCGCATAATACGGATGGCATCGATCCCTTCTCGTCCTTGAATATTGTTATCGACCACCTGACGATTGACACGGGCGACGATAACGTAGCGATCAAGAGCGGTCAGCCGGATTCTCCTGGACCTGATGCGCCGTCGCGTCATATCGTGATCACGGACTGCACGTTTCTTCATGGACATGGGCTTTCAATCGGGAGCGAGATCGCCGGTGGGGTGCAGGATGTCCGGGCGGAACGCATCCATTTCAAGGGTACGGACCAGGGGATCAGGGTGAAGTCGAATCGTGATCGCGGCAATGCTGCGATCGGTCACTTCGTGTTTCGGAATATCACGATGGACGACGTTCGGACGCCGATCCTCATCAGCGAGTTTTATCCCAAGGTGCCAGACACGATCAGCGAGGAGAAGATTACGCGCCTGACTCCGTTTTTCGACGACATCCTGATAGAGAATGTAACGGCAACGGGCGCTCGGCAGGCGGCGCTGATCGTGGGATTACCAGAGTCGCCTATTCGGAATCTAAAACTGGTTCACGTTCATCTTTCGGGAGAGACGGGCGCGATTGTGCAGTATGCGGATGTAAACGCCAGCGACTTTACGGTGACGGCCGCGCATGGCGAGAATGTACAGATTGGTGCGGGTGTACGCGGAAACCTGAAGTAACCCTAAGCGATGAAGAGTCCGAAACTTCTATTCACGGTGGTTGCAGTCATCTTATGGACAGGGATGACGTGTGCGCAGGACGTCCATGTACGGGTCTCGCCCGACTCAAAAGGAGACGTGTCCAGCGTGGATGACTTTCCGACGATCCAGATGGCGCTGGATCATGCCGCGCAACTAGGCACAGCCGGCCGGCTGTATGTGCATATTTCGCCGGGTGTGTATCGCGAGCGGGTGATGGTGACGCAAAATCGGCCGCGCACAACGTTCCTCGGCACGGGAGCAAATGCCGGAGACGTGGTGATTACGGCTTCTCAGAATGCAAAGAGCGCTGGCGGGACTTTTTTTTCTTCGACGGTCGTTGTCAATGGAGAAGCATTTGAGGCGGACAATCTTACGTTCGAAAATGCTGCGGGGAATACCGGGCAAGCGGTTGCGATTTCGGTTCGATCGGATCGGGCAATCTTTAAGCACTGTCGATTTCTCGGAGATCAAGACACTCTATTTGCGGATTGGGGACGCCAATATTATGTCGCCTCCTATATTCAAGGGGGAGTTGACTTCATCTTTGGCAATGCTGCTGCCGTGTTCGTCGACGATGAGGTTCATATCATCCGCGCCGGGTATGTGACCGCGCAGTCGCGAACGAGCGCTGATCAGCAAACGGGGTTCGTATTCCTTCATGCGCGCGTGACGAGCGGTGATCTTGGCGGGAAACAATTCTTTCTTGGGCGGCCGTGGCGAGCGTTTTCTCGCGTGATTTTCTTGGAGTCTGAATTACCAGAGGGTCTTAGCCCGCAGGGTTGGTCGCCGTGGAAACAAGGTGGCTCGCTGGAGACGGCATTCTATGGGGAGCACGGCAACAGGGGTGCGGGCTCTCGGATGAATGAGCGCGCCGCCGGATCAGACTCGTTGACTGCGGCAGAGGCGGCTGGATTTACACCGGAGCGTTTTCTGGCTGGCGACGATCATTGGAACCCGGTTGCGGAGGCTGCGAAGCTCCCATGAATCTTTTGCGGATTTGCAAAAACTTCCGACGACCCTCCTGGCTGTGTGTGCTCCCGGTTGCAGTGTTCGCACAGGATCGGCGGCCCCTTGTTGAGCCTAAGGCTCCGCCGATTTGCGTAGTGTTACGAGCTAGTCTTCCGCTGCACGATGGCAGGTTGGACGGGAGTGACGAATCAAAACTGGACACGGCTCGCATTCAACAGGCACTGAATGCATGTCGTGAGAATTCGGCCGTGGACCTTGCGCCGGAGGGGGAGATGAGCGCGTTCCTGATTGGACCGGTTCAGATTCCGACGCGTAGAACGCTTATCGTGGAGGGCGGTGTGACGGTGATGGCGTCGCGCGATCCTCGGCTCTACGATGTCCAGTCGGGAAGCTGCGGTGTGGTGAATCAACAGCCGCCCGGATGTAAGCCCGTAATTTCGGTGCAGGGCGCCGATCATGTTGCGATCATGGGATCGGGCGTCGTGGATGGACGGGGTGGTGAGACGCTGCTGGTTACGCCAACCCGCTGGTGGGATCTTGCAGAGACGGCACGCACGGGCAGACGACAGCAAGTGCCGAGGCTCATTGTCGCTGACCATTCCAACGATTTTGTTGTCGATGGCATAACGTTGCGCAACTCCCCGAATTTCCATTTGGTATTCAGCCATGGACGCGGCTTTACTGTATCGAATGTGAAGATCGATACACCTCGTTCGGCAAGGAATACCGACGGCATCGACCCGGGTGGAGCTGAGGACATTACGGTGCGAAACAGCTTCATTCGCACGGGCGACGACAATATTGCCATCAAAGGAGGCGAGGGTGGCGTGGCTTATATGACAGTTGAGGATAATCACTTCTACGCCGGGCACGGCATGTCGATTGGAAGCGAAACGTTTGGTGGAGTTCATGACATCGTAGTGAAGAATCTGACGCTCGACGGAACGGACAACGGGATTCGAATCAAGAGCAACCGATCACGCGGCGGACTGGTGGAGCGGGTGACGTACTCGAATGTTTGTATGCGTAAGGTGCGTTGGCCGATCGTGTTGGATACGCAGTACGACAACCCGGGTCCGCTGTCTGATCGATTCCCGGTGTATCGCGACATTCGTCTTGAGAACGTGGGTATCTCAGGTGGCGGCCACATCCGTTTCGAAGGAGTCGATGCAGCTCATCCAATCGCTGTTGTTCTGGATGGGGTGGAGCTAGACAACCCGCATGAGTACACGCTGTTGGCCAAGCACGCGCTGATCACCTATGGCCCCAGACCTGTGAACTTCAGGCTTACGGGAGAGGATGTTGCGACCAAGGATCAGGCTGGAGCGGCCGTCGTCACGGATTGTGGTGATTCGGTGTTCGTTCCATTTGGCGCTCAAGCATCATTGGATAACCGTTCTGAGCAACCGCTGCGCGCGAAGCAGTAAAGGAGAAAGACATGAAACAAGAGCTGACACTTCCACGATATTCAATTGGAGTGGGGGACCGGTTTGGCATGCAGGCGAAGGCGCAGTTGCAGGCATGCGTGCTGGCGCTCGATGCCGGAGTGGAGGTGGTGCCCGTCTGGAACAAGTCCAATCGCGAGCATGTGATCATTGGCTCGGAACCCGGTGCGGTGCGGGTTGCGGCAGACATTGCTGTGAAAGAACTGAGTTGGAGCAGGCCTTACTTTGTGGATGCCGACCATGTTCAGTTGAAGACGGTTGATCGGTTTATTCAGCCTTGCGATTTCTTCACCTTGGACGTCGCGGACATGATTGGGCAGCCGGCTAACCCGGCTGACGTCGACGAGTTTATTGCGCGTCACGGGGAATTGGTTGGAACGGTGGTGATCCCAAATGTGGATGCTCCGTTTGAGGTGGACCAGCACTTTGTGCGGAGGGTAGCCAATAACTTTCTGGCGGCGGTGAGGGAGGCTGGGAATATCTATCGCGCGATTGAAAAGAGCAAAGGCACGCGACGGTTCGTGTCTGAGATTTCGATGGACGAGACCAACACTGCGCAGACGCCGGTGGAGTTGCTGGTGGTGCTCGCAATGATTGCGGATGAAGGGATTCCGATCCAGACGATTGCGCCGAAATTTACCGGGCGCTTTAACAAGGGCGTGGAGTATGTCGGCGACGTGGCTTTGTTTGCGCGCGAGTTCAGTGAAGGGATTGCGGCGATTGGTTATGCGGTGGAGCGGTATGGTTTGCCCGAGAATTTGAAGCTGAGTGTGCATTCGGGTTCGGATAAATTTTCGATCTATCAGGTGATCCACGAGGCTATGCAGCGTTCGGGGGCGGGTGTGCATTTGAAGACGGCGGGGACAACGTGGTTGGAGGAGCTAATTGGATTGGCGGAGTCGGGCGGTGACGGGCTTGGGGTGGCGAAGGAGATTTATGCTGAAGCGTTTGCGCACGCCGACGAGTTGACTGCACCGTATGCAACGGTCATCGACATTGATCCTTCGATGTTGCCATCGCCAGGCGAAGTGAATGGCTGGAGTAACGAGGAGTTTACGGGTGCGCTGCGACATGACGGAACGAGTGCGGCGTATAACCCTGGTTTTCGTCAGCTATTGCATGTCGGGTTTAAGGTGGCGGCGAAGATGGGGCCACGATATCTCGAGGCAGTCAAGGAAAACGAAGAGATTGTGGGACGGAATGTGACGGCGAATTTGTTCGATCGGCACATCAAGCCTGTGTTCCTGGGAAAGTGAATTGACGGCGGCGCTGATGGCGGTCCCAGGATAGCGGAAAGCATGATGGGGACTTCGCTTGCGGAGCCCGCGGGATTCAGTTGAGCCTTGCAGCACTCCATCCCGAGGCGGTGGCTGATCTGAAATCGATTTCGCGAACAGGCAGTGGCCAGCACCATAATCACTGAAGTGGTTATTGCATGCAAGTGGTTCATCTGTGAGTTTAGAAACGTAGAACGAATGTACGTGCAGTTAGCAATCAGTGGGGAGTGACCCGGCGTGGCCATACGAACGATATTCGCGTCAGCTGCAATCTCGTTGGCCTATTGCGCAACTGTCACTTGCGAACACGTCTGCGCTGCCCAGGCGTCTACGGCAGTGCCGGTGGTGGTCGAACTCTTTACCTCCGAGGGCTGCTCTTCATGCCCTCCTGCCGACGCCTTTCTGCAGAGATTGCAATCAACGCAACCTGTCCCGGGAGCGAGACTGATTACTCTGAGCGAGCACGTCACGTATTGGAACCACGACGGATGGAAGGACCCCTATTCCTCTGACCAGCTGACCGATCGTCAACAAGTCTACGTCAGCAGATTCGGACTCCCTTCCGCATATACACCCCAGTTCGTAGTGGATGGAGCCGAAGAACTGAAACTCACTGACGCGGACCAGGTACGTGCCGTCTTTGAGAAGGCCCTCAAAGATCAGACGATTCCAGTGAAAATAACCTCAACTCATATTGACCCTGCGGGATTTGGTATCCTCCGTGGCCATATCGATGTCGACGGCAGTGCCACCAAACAGGCTGCAGATATCTTTGTCGTCGTAACGTTGCACCAGACGAACTCTGACGTATCCGCCGGCGAAAATAAAGGACGAAAACTAACAGAAACTGAAGTCGTCCTCAATCTTGAGAAGATTGCGAAGACTACTCCGGGCCACGCTTTCTCACGGGATTTCGAAGTGAAATTGAAATCAAGAGAAGACCCCGCCAATTTGGGTCTTGTAGTCGTCGCACAGGCGGGGGGAACCGGAAAAATAGTAGGCGCGGCGTCCGTAGAAGACATTAACTCCGTGCAGCCCAGCACGGTGTCAGACAATCGTCGATAAGATTACACTCCGTACCGCTTCATCGATTCATGTCTGAGACTGCTGTTGGGCATTCTCACGTGCGGCACCCAACCCTCAATTCTGGAGCAGTCTTGAAGGTGGAAAGAACGACAAGGTGCTTTGGATTCCGAGTCTACGGCGCTGGGGTTGCGGCGCTGGGGCTGACCTGTTTGGCGTTTGGGGACTTCGACCCTGGGCAGGCCGTGCCCGCTAATTTTCCAGCGCGCACCTCCTTGGCCTATTGCGCCGGCGCGTTTATGGTCATCGCGGCGTCGGCCATTGAATGGCGCCGAACTACGGCATGGGCTGCCGCTGCGCTGACTCTTTATTACAGCGTCTTCGTTCTGCTTCTGATGCACGGGCGTCTGCTGCTTAGCGGTTACAGCGTATTCGGTACCTACGAAGACATTGCTATGCAGTTGGCAATCGCAGCAAGCGCTCTCATCCTCTACGCCAGTAGCGCCCAGATTGACGGGGCCATCGCCGTGCGCCTCACGCGCATTGGCCGGATGGCGTTTGGCGTCTGCCCTCTCATATGGGGAGGCGCGCATTTTATGTATATGAACATGACCGCCCCCCTTGTCCCCAAATGGCTACCCCCGGGGCAGGTTTTCTGGGGATATTTCACGGGAGTGTGCTTCATTGCGGCCGGGCTCGCCATCCTTGTAGGAATACGGGCCAGACTGGCAGCGATCCTGCTGACGCTCATGGTCGCCTCCTTCGGCGTGCTGGCGAATGGGCGGATGCTTGTTGCCGATCCGTCAAGCCATTTCAATTGGACGGAAAGCGCCCTGAATCTCGCTCTCACAGGGGCCGTCTGGGTTGTGGCTGACTCTTTGACTCAAAGCTGCCAGTAGGAAGTGGCTAGGCGCATGGCCACCTTGACGCTGATACGCGCGACCACTAATCTGCTGGAATGTCGAAGCGCGTCGCCTCCGGAACCACGCCAGTGATCCGCATCGATCGGAACGTTGCCGTGCCTTTCCATAGGCAGATATACGACGCAGTACGGACAGCGATTTCGGAAGGCCGCCTGCGTCCGGGACAGCAGATCCCATCGAGCCGTCTGCTTGCTATGGAACTCGAGGTATCGCGGGTACCTATTCTCGACGCGTACGCGCAACTGTTGGCTGAGGGTTATCTGACAGCCCGGATAGGTTCGGGCACTGCGGTGTCCAGCCAACTGCCCGACCGTTTTACGTCGACTGCTCCGACACTGAAAAACAAGAGCGCTGCTGCCCGCGAAGGCTCTCGAAAAGTTGCGCAGCGAACTTCGACCCTTCCGTCGTATCTGATGATGCCCTGGACGCGAAACTGGGGTGCGTTCGGTGTCGGGCAGGTCGCTGCAGACAGCTTCCCTTTACAGACATGGTCCAACATCGTCACGCGCCGTTCAAAGAACATGAGCGTTCGATCGTTTGGATACGGAGATCAAATGGGGTATCTGCCGCTTCGTCAGAGCATTGCGGCGTACCTCCGGACGGCTCGGTCCGTGTCCTGCGACGCCGACCAGATTTTGATCGTTTCTGGATCCCAGCAAGCCCTGGAAATCTCAGCACAAGTGCTCGTCGATCCGGGGAATCCTGTTTGGATTGAGGAACCAGGGTACCGCTTTTCGCGCGAGGTCTTTGCTCTGGCTGGAAGTCGTCTTGTGCCCGTACCCGTGGACGATCAAGGTCTCAACGTCAGCGCAGGCATCAAAAGGTGCCGACGTGCGCGCGTTGCGATCGTAACGCCATCACACCAGTTTCCATTAGGTGTGACGATGAGCGCCTCGCGCAGGCTGCAGCTTCTGCAATGGGCCCAGGAGAACGGATCGTGGATTATCGAAGACGACTATGACAGCGAGTATCGATACGAAAGCGCGCCAATCTCCTCGTTGCAAGGCCTCGACAGTAACGAGCGCGTCATCTATATCGGAACGTTCAGCAAAGTGCTGTTTCCTTCTTTACGCATCGGCTATGTCGTCGTCCCGCGAGATCTGCTGGGTCACTTCATAGCCATTCGCCGCGCGACGGATCTTGGTTCGCCGTCTCTAACCCAGGAAGTCTTAGCAGAGTTCATCAGCGAGGGCCATTTTGAGCGACATATCCGACGCATGCGGGTGCTCTACAAAGAACGCAGAAGTGTGCTCGTTGAATCCCTCAAAATGGAACTCGATGTCGCTGGCGAAGTGCTGGGCGCGGAAGCGGGCTTGCACCTAACGCTTACACTGCCAGGGCTTGAATCTGATTACGACGTCGCGCGCCGCGCTGCATCGCAGAACTTGTGGATGTGGCCACTCTCCGCAGCGTATATCGGCGGGGCACCCCTTAACGGATTGATCCTTGGCTTTGGCAGCACCCAGCCCGCCGATATTCCCGCCGCCGTTCGCAAAATTCGTACGGTTCTCTTGCACTCGAAGTCCTCAGGCGCCTGAGGGACGGCACCACGACCACCTTGGGGTGTGATAGCCCACACATACGACACGTGCTTGATTGAGCGCCTGCGAGCAGGGCCGATCGAGCAACCTCACCAATCGATAGCTGACCACGGCCTCGATCAGAGTCTGCCCGCAACCCACGCAAGTGGTCGGCGAATCCCGGCGAGAATGGCTATTGCCAGCGACGACCTGTCCTGTGAAGCTAGCACTGTTTGTTCTGTAGGCATGTGTGGCCCTGGCACCAAATTTCTCTGGACCCGACAGAACACTCAGCTCCGCTTCAGCTGCACGCGACCCTGAGCCGCCTGCTGGCTAGTCCGATTTTCCAAGCTTCGTCAGTTTAAAGACAAACGTTTGTCTCATAAAACAATTCACTTCGCACTATGTAGTCTTTTTGAACTCTGGAGGCAATATGAAACTAAGCTGGTCAGCATTCAGAATCGTTGCCATTGCTATGGGCGGCATTCTGGGATCAGGCAGCGTGTGTGCTCAAAGTACGAACTCCGGCGATATCCGCGGCCTCGTCACCGATCCATCGGGGGCCTTGATTCCGGGAGCCACTGTCAGCGTGTTGAATCTCGACACCGGCGTCGCAAAAATTTTCCCATCCAACAACGATGGCTTGTACGACACCAACTCGGTCGTCGCCGGAAGTTATAAGCTCACCTTCACGAAAACCGGGTTTGAGACGTTAGTGCGGGGCCCTGTCACCGTCGAGGTCGGCGTAACCACCGTCAACGCCAGTCTGAAAGTTGGCTCGTCATCGGTTGAGGTCACAGTCAACACAGACGTTCCTCTCCTCAACACCGAGTCCGGTGAACAGTCCGCAACTCTCGAAGCTCACGACATGGCGCAACTGCCCAACGTCGGCGGATCCAATGGACCCGACTGGCAGAACTTCATGATTCTCCTTCCCGGAGCGTCCGGTACCTACAACAGCAGCATGAACCAGGCGAACGCCTCCAATCCTGGCCAGGAAGTTTCAACCAACGGCAATATGCCGTTTACCAACGTACTCGCGGACGGTGCTTCCACCACGCTTCCGAGCAGCCAGAACGCCAATCCCGCTGCATTCGAAGATGTCGAGGAGCTGCAGGTCAATCTCTCGTCGTTCTCTGCGCAGTATGGCGTAGGCGGTCTCATCATCAACCAGATCACCAAGAGCGGCACCGACAAGTTCCACGGCGTTCTATACGAGTACTTCCAGAACACAGCGCTGAACGCGGCCAACTACGGCTTTGGCAACCAGGAGAAAGTTCCATACCTTAACTACGACGACTTCGGCGGAACGTTCAGCGGCCCAATTCCTTTCTTTGGTCTGAGAAAGAAGGCGTTCTTCTTCTTCGGGTACGACCAGATCCACAACAACGCCGTCAGTGCCGGCTACCAGACGGTTCCAACAGCTGCCATCATGGCCGGCGATTTCAGCGGGAACATTGCGGCTAACCCGACAGCCCCGTACCTTCTTTACGATCCTACGACGCAAATCATTGCGACGGATTCGGAAGGCCATCCATACCCCATTCGTCAGAGTTTCCTCAGCGAGTATGGAACCAACGCCATTCCCGCGGGCATGATCGATTCGGTTTCGAATGCCTTCCAGCAGTACTATCCGACCCCTGATAACCACATCTCCTACGGCAACTTCGTGCCGAACGCAACCCTCAATAGTGCCGGTGTCCTAACCAACAACTTCTATTCGCAGTATCCAGTGCCCCGGCCGTGGAAGCGGTATTTCGGACGCTTGGATTATGCGATCACTCAAAATAACCGGCTTACGCTCTCCGATACGCAGGGCGACGAAATTGAAAATGGCGCGAATGCCATAACCGAATGCCCCGTCGGTTGCCAGATCGGCGACGTCGATAACAACAACGCGCAAGTTACGGATGTCTGGAACATCAGCCCGCGCACCGTCAATGAAGCCAGATTCGGTTACACGGATCAGCTGAACTTCTTCGCGGACGCTGGTACGAACTTGGGCTATCCGGCCAAGATCGGATGGCAGTTTGCCAAAGCCGATGTTCTCCCATCCGTCCAGTTCCAGCGTAACAATCCCTACACAGACATTGGGCCGGCTACCAATGCGTCCTACAAGGAATTTGTCTTCGATCCTTCCGACGTGGTCACCATGATTCGCGGCAAGCACGTGATCCACTTCGGTGGTGAGTTCGCGTTCTATCGCGACGACACGACGACCTGGGGCAATATCAACGCGGGCACCCTCCAGTTCTCCGGCGTCTATACCGAGAATTGGACAGTCAATGCTATGACAGGTGTGGCCTCAGCCAACAGTAAGTCGGGCGAGGAGTATGCCGACTTCCTCCTCGGCTACGCGCAGAACTGGAACGCCAGCGTCTCTCCTGAATATGGAGTGCGTTTGAAGAAGCCCCAGATGTTTGCTCAGGATGATTGGAAGATTAAGCCAAACCTGACCATTAACCTCGGCCTCCGTTACGAAATCAGCCACGGATATAACGAAGTCACCGGCAACATGGATAGCTTCGATCCCACGGTGACGAACCCAGCAACCAATACCCTGGGCGCCTATTGGTATGGAGAAACCCACGCCAACGGCCGCACCTCGCTGGAGGCTAGCGTGTTCAGTACGGTTCTGCCGCGAGCTGGCTTCTCCTGGCTTGTACATCCGAACACTACGGTGCGCGGCGGTTTCGGACTCTACTCCTACAACTGGAGCACGGATAACTATGGCGGCGCTACCAACGCGGGCTTAGGTCAATCTGTTTCTTCCTCCGGGAGTGTCAACGATTCATCCAACGGAATTTATCCGACGACCAAGTTCGATGGGCTCGGAACTCTCTTTCCCTTGGGCGGAGGCGCAATGACCCCTCTGCCCTATACAGGCGCTTCGCAGGATCCAGCCCGCTTCAACGGACAAAACGCTGGCTACATCGGCTACCACACCCCTATCCCGAAGATCTATCAGTGGAACTTCGGCATGGAGTGGCAGCTGAGCACCAACACCGTGGCGACCATGAGCTATGTCGGTAGCCACGGCCTTAACCTGACCTTCCCAACTAATATCAACGCGGCGCCTTTAGACAGCCTCTCGTCCAGCGATCTCTCGGGATGCGGCACAGGGTCAACTATCAACTGCGTCGCGGCGTATCCCATCTATAAGCAGATCACCGGGAACATCTACCAGGCGCTCTCAAACTACAACGGGCTGCAGGTCACCATCACCAAGCGCCTGCAACATGGATTCAGCTTCAGCGCCAACTACACCTGGTCGCACTTCCTGGATGACCAGGATTCGTCGGGATGGGGAACGCATGCTGGCCCTCAGCCCTATCAATACGCGAGCTTACTCACGGAGAATTATTCGGGTAAAAATTACGGAAATTCAAACTTCGACGTCCGCAACGCCTTCAAAGGATTCGTGGTGTACCAACTACCTTTCGGTAAAGGCAGGGCGTACCTGAATAAGAACTGGCTCGAAGATGTAACGGTCGGTGGTTGGCAGATCTCCGGCACGGTCATCGTGTCGGCAGGAAACCCATTCCAGGTGCTCGCAACGGACTGCACCTACATGCAGTCCTGCCCCGGCACGCAGTTTCCCAGCTTCTCTGGAGTCTCCGCACGGCCCGCACATAGGGGCATCGCCGAGTGGTACAACCCGGCCGCCTTCATCAACCCTGGAAACGGAAACTTCGGCAATGCAGGTAGAAACCCGCTCACCGGACCCGGATTCAACACCGTAAATATCTCCGCCCTCAAGGAATTCCACCTGCCCTGGGAGCGGATGGCCTTCTCCATTCGCTGCGACGCTTCCAACGCCTTCAATCACCCTGCCTTCAGTCCGCCGCAGGGTCAGCTTGCGGGAGATAGCGGTGCAGGCACGGAATACACCTCCACCAGCAACGGAGGAAACCAGATCACCGGGGTTCAGATTGGCGGAAGAACGCTGCAGCTGGGGGCTCGCCTCGCGTTCTAACAAAAGTTTACCGTAGTACCTCCTTGGAGACGGCGACGACCAATCGCCGTCTCCCTTTTTTCGCGGGCACCCACCGCGCCCCCACACTTTCTCGCGCCCTCAGGCTGCCCGCGGCGGCGCTCCGCTAGACTCCCTCACCACCAACTGGGGTTTTACCTGGATCGTTGCCGGCAGATCTTCATCCGCCATCCTCCGCAACAGCGCCGCGGCCGCCGTCCGTCCCATCAACTTCAACGGTTGCTGTATGGTCGTTAGGCTTGGCAGCCGGTACGATGCGGATTGGATATCGTCGAATCCGACGATCGACACATCCTGCGGAACGCGGTACCCATGGTCGTGCAGCGCGCGGATGCTGCCCATCGCCGAGATGTCGTTGAAGCAAAGAATCGCAGTGAATCGCCTCTTGCTCGTCAACAGGTCGTGAATCCCCGGATAACCGATCTCCGGAGACGTCGAATCCGTGGCCAGCTGAATCACAAGCTGCTCGTCGACCGCCATCCCCAGTTCCCGCGCCACTTTCATGGTCGCGGACCAGCGTAGCTCCGTATCCGCACTCACCTGCTGTCCTTTCATGAACACAATCTTGCGATGCCCCAGGTCGTACAGATGCCGCAGCGCCAGCCTCGCTGCGTGCTCATGATCCAGCACCACGTTTGTCACATCCTGCAACGTCGACTGACCCGCGATCAGCACCGCCGGTAGTGGAAGCGGATGGGTGAGCTTCGTATCGATCGCCAGGATGCCATCCACTCCCCGCGCCTGGAGCAGCGCCGGGTATTCCCTGATCAGGCTCTCCAGGTGCCGATGATGCACCGTGAAATAGAAATATCCTTCTTCCATTAACAGGTCGCCAATCCCGGAGAGCACCTGCGAGTGATATCCCTCGCCCAGCACCGGTAGCAGGATGCCGATACTACGCATAGGCTTTCCCAGCAACGATCGTGCAATCATGTTCGGCTTGTAATTGAATTCGATCGCTGCCGCTCGAATCCGCTCGCGTGTCCCTTCAGGAATCGAACGTCCCGGCGTGTCGTTCAGCACATAGGATATTGTCGACGGACTCAAGTGCAGGTGCGCCGCGATATCTTTGAGACCCACCCGGCGAGGGTGCGCTCTGACATTGGGCGTCGAGTCGTTCGCTTGAGGTTCTCGCATAGAGGCACCACCACGACGATGTCCGTTAGTTTTCGGCCTCGGTTCTCGTTAGCCGCAATATCAACCCGCTTCCCACAGGCTTGGCGACGACGCCATCCTCCCTCCCTGGCCTAACTGAAAAACGGTTTCGCACCCTATTTCCCTTGCCTGCTTATATTTTCAGAAGGGGAACTCCCAGGCAATATCCACTTATGTCGTTCTGATGCTGACCACCGGCACAGGCCTGTGCGCCGCCGCTGCAAGACAGTGCCAATCCTTTTAACAATCACTTGCCGACGTAGAAGGTGATATTACGTCCAGCCCCAGTGTTTGTGTTGGTTTCCGTGCATTGGGCTGTTTCTGGAGACTTACTGGAGACTCGAAATCTCTTTGCATCGCTGCTGTCATGCTTTAGCAAATTGGCAAACGAACCGTGACCTGCGATGCGGAGAAGCGTCTTCGCTTTACCTACCAAAACCGTGATGGCGCCTACAATCAAGGACTCGCCGGTCCCAGTACAAGCTTGTTTGATAGGGGTGAACCGGAACTCGGCGATCGTGTCCCAATTCGTCTCCTGAGGGACAACAAACTTGATCAGTGGCTGGTTCTATTGTGGGAGCGGCGAGAGCCTTGCGGCAGTTGCGTAGGCGGAAATTGTGAGAAGTTCCAGACAGATCCGTACTGGCGTGACAACGTCCTCTTCTTTGAGTACTTCCACGGCGATACCGGCGCGGGTGTTGGCGCGAGCCACCAGACGGGATGGACCGGATGCATCGCTCGAATCATTCAGGCCAACGGAGCCTTCGAAGAAGAAGATATCTCCGGACGGGATGCAGAGCGACGCGCCATCAGGCTTGGGCAGGGTCAGACCGCAGAGCAGATTGACGCTGCCGTAGTGGCCAAATAATGAAGAGTCTTCCCGGGGTCGGGTCGAATTCCGACGAGACACTATTCTCTATGTGTCGAAGGCGAAGACGCGCTTCCAGTCATTCTTCATGTTGACAATGATCCGGGCGTTCTTTGTTGCTTTCAATAGTAGCTCTTATGAGAAGGTAGCGACGCCGGTGTCGGGCAGGCCCGTGGCGGGGCCATAGGCGTATTCGCGTTTGGCGTCGTCGTGGAGAACGAGCATCATCAGCCGTGCTCCATCGCCCGCCTGCGCCCATTCCAGCATCCGTGCGTCCCCGGACTTGGGGCCCACGCCGCTGCCCGAGTTACCGAAGGCCGCCTGGGGTCGCTTGCCGATAAAAAGGTTGATGCCGATGACCTTGCCAGGCCCGTCGTCGACGAAGAAGGGCTGCGGCTTCCGCATCAGCACCGGCTTGCCGTTTGTGTCAACGCCGTAGACGTGTTTTCTAGACCCCACAACTGGCAGTGGTGATAGGTTTGCCCCGTGAAAATTCGTTACGACCTGTTCTGCGATTCCTCACTCTTCGATGCGGAATGGGACCGGCAGCCCATATTTCCGGAAACAGCTTGTTTCCAACAGCTTGATCCTATCTTGAAGGCGTAAATCTTTGGGCCTTCCCTATTTCTAACCGGCCATCCACTCCCAAAACTCCGCCGGTTCTCAAGAAACCTGTCAGTTTTTACAGTTCACCAAAACGGTGGTGACAGGGTATTCCTTTAGAGCGCACCTTTCCATGCTTGGGGGCAGAGTGGGATGAGTGTTGCGCACGCTACGTAAGTTGATGGCGAGCGAGAAGCAACTACTGCTCGCGGGGAATTAGCAAGGCGTGATCGCGAGAGCGAACTTCAACGAAATTGAACCGACGCGAAGGGGAAAAAATGGCAGACAAGAAAAAGCAGACAGCGAAAAAGCCGAACATCCTTGTCATCTTCGGGGATGATATTGGGCAGTCGAATCTCAGCGCCTACACGCATGGCTTAGTGGGTTACCACACTCCCAATATTGATCGCATCGCCAAGGAAGGCATGATGTTCACCGACTATTACGCGGAGAACAGCTGCACGGCAGGTCGTTCCACCTTCATCACCGGTCAGTCTGCGCTGCGCACGGGTCTTTCGAAGGTCGGGGCTCCGGGCGCTCCCGTTGGCCTTCAGCCTGGAGACGTAACGATTGCGCAGGCGTTGAAGTCCAAGGGCTACACTACCGCGCAGTTTGGCAAGAATCATCTCGGCGACAAGGACGAATACTTGCCGACCGCGCACGGCTTCGACGAGTTTTTCGGCAATCTGTATCATCTCAACGCGGAAGAAGAACCGGAGCGGCCGTATTGGCCAAAGGGCGATGCGGCGTTCATCAAAACGATGTCGCCGCGGGGTGTAATCCATAGCGTTGCCGGCGGCAAGATCGAGGACACCGGGCCGCTCGACAAGAAGCGCATGGAGACAATCGACGATGAGACGGGTGACGCCTGCGCAGCCTATATCAAGAAGCACGCCAAGAGCGACTCTCCTTTTTTTGTGTGGATGAACTTCACGCGCATGCACGTGTTCACGCATGTGCGGGAGTCGATGCTGGGACGAAGCGGAATGCCGGGAAATGAATATGCCGATGGGATGCTGGAGCACGATGAAGATGTAGCCAAGCTGCTCGACCTGCTGGACGAGCTGAAGATCGCCGACGACACCATCGTCATTTACACGACGGATAATGGTCCGAACATGTTCAGCTGGCCCGACGCTGCGATGACACCATTCCGTAGCGAGAAGGACACGAATTGGGAAGGCGCCTTCCGCGTGCCGGCCATGGTTCGTTGGCCAGGCAAGGTGAAAGCGGGGTCGATATCGAACGAGATCTTCTCGGGACTCGATTGGTTCCCGACTCTTCTCGCGGCTGCTGGCGACACCGAAGTTACAGATAAGCTGCTGAAGGGCTGGGCTCCCACGGCAGGCGGCCCAACCTTCAAAGTTCATCTTGACGGGTACAACCAACTGCCTTACCTGGTGGGCAAACAGCCGAAGAGCAACCGCAACGAGTTCTACTACTTCAACGATGATGGCGACCTGGTCGCGATGCGCTGGGGCAACTTTAAAGCCGTATTCTCAGAGCAGCGCGCCCAGGGCAACATGTTGATCTGGGCTAATCCGTTCACACCTTTGCGATTACCGAAGATCTTCAATCTGCGCATGGACCCGTACGAGCGGGCGGATATCACGTCGGATCAGTATTGGGATTGGGCCGCGAAGAACGTGTACTTGTCGGGCGAAGCCACGTTGAAGGCGTCGGTCTTTCTTGAAACTTTCATTGCGTATCCGCCGAGCCAACGACCCGCGAGCTTCAGCGTCGACCAGGTGCGCAAACACGTGGACAGGAAGATTGACGAGGCGTTTGCAAAGCGTGGCCTGGAGTAGCAGCAGAGCGGTACAGAGATTCTCACATCAACCCACCACCGCCGCGCCACTAGAAATTAATCCTGGCGCGGCGGATTTTGCTAAACAGGAAAATAGCCCAACTGCTGCAGATCGGCGGCGTCGGATTGGACCCATGGCACCTAACGACACACTCGTGCACTCCACCGTTTCCGGAGGCTACTCTGCTGACCGCAATAAGCAGGTTGTCGATCCAGAGACCGGATACCACGCCAGGATCGATAGCATAACCTAGACCTCAGCGAGGAAGATCCTATGGCATCACAGATTCCAGAGAACCTTGATCACGAACCCACGACCGAGGGCACGGTCAACCATCCCGGTCTGGTCTGGATACCTGGCGGAACGTTCGCCATGGGGTCTGAAGCTTTCTATCGTGAAGAAGCGCCCGTCCACCAGGTCAGCTTGGATGGCTTCTGGATGGACAGCCACGAGGTCACCAACGAACAGTTCTCTGAGTTCGTGAAGGCGACCAGCTACCTAACGCTCGCCGAGCGCCCACTGAATCCTGCGGACTTTCCTGGCGCCCCTCCTGAGAATCTTGTGCCCGGCTCGATGTTATTTCGCAAGACCGACCGTCCAGTCGATCTCAAGAACTACGTCAACTGGTGGAACTGGTCGCCCGGCACCAGTTGGCGCCATCCGCTAGGACCGGAATCCTCGCTCGAAGGCCGTTCGCAACACCCCGTAGTCCACGTCTCCTACGAAGACGCCGAAGCATTCGCAACGTGGGCCGAGAAAGCACTCCCCACCGAAGCCGAATGGGAGTTTGCTTCGCGCGGCGGTCTTGACGGGAAGAAGTTCACCTGGGGTGATGAGGATTTCCCAGACGGCAAAGCGATGGCCAACACCTGGCAAGGCGAATTTCCCTGGCAAAATCTGCTCCAGGACGGCTACGAAGGAACTTCCCCGGTCGGGTCTTTCCCGCCCAACGATTTCGGCTTATATGACATGGCCGGCAATGTATGGGAGTGGACCTGCGATTGGTTTGTCCCCCGCCTCGGCGACGAGATGAAGAAATGTTGCGGCCCAACGTTCAATCCCCGAGTAGCTTCCCCCGAGAAAAGCTACGACCCCAATCAGGCGCAATTCCGCATTCCGCGTAAGGTGGTCAAAGGTGGGTCGCATCTCTGTGCACCGAACTACTGTTTACGTTATCGTCCTGCGGCACGCCAGCCCCAGATGGTCGACACCAGCATGAGCCACATCGGCTTCCGCTGCATCGCACGACCCCAGAGTGAACCCGTGTAGTGTAGCTCGCCCGAACTGGCGTCGGGTGTCTTCCTGCGCCTCCTCGAGCCGCTCCCGCGGGCCGATCGGTAGTCCTGGATTCTTCAGCATCGACGTCGTCCATCATCAATTGCCGAGAATCTCCCGAAGGAGGGTCGATGCTCAATAACCCGAGCGGTCGGCAACACCAATTCCAATTGACCCAGGGCGGCCTCGCGCAGAAGCTAAAAGTCCGGCTTGGTTTGAAACATCCAGACAATTCCAATATTCCGCGGAGGGCTGTCCTTTCTGTAGTAGTGACGTGGGTTCCGTTGTTAATCCTGTCTGCTATCAACGGAGATGCGACAGGACGTCATGTTACCGTCGCGTTTTTTCATGACTTTGCCGTACATGCAAGATTTCTGTTTACTCTGCCTTTGCTAATCCTGGCGGAGGCCGTGCTGGGACCGCGATTGGAATCGGCGGCCGACAATTTTCTTCAGTCCAGGTTGGTCGTCGGCGACGATGTGCCCAGGTTTGAAGCCGCAATTGACTATGCTCTCCACTGGCGAGATTCCGTCGTTCCCGATCTTATTCTCATCCTCCTGTCCTACACGACAGCATTTACCGCGTTGCTGTCGACGGGCGTTCATGTTTCTACGTGGTATTCAAACGGAAAGGCCCCAGGTCTGGCGCTGACATTTGCTGGCTGGTGGTTTGTGGTCCTTTCCGTTCCTCTACTGCAGTTCGTGACGCTGCGTTGGCTGTGGCGACTGTTTTTGTGGGCTCAGTTTCTGTGGCGTGTGAGCCTCCTGGATCTCAAGCTTGACCCGTTGCATCCCGATGGAGCCGCAGGGTTGGCATTCGTTGGCAACACGGAACGATTCTTTGGACTGTTGCTCTTTGCCTTTTCAATCGCAGTATCTGGAGTCCTGGCGAATGCGATCTTTTATGACCATCTAACTCTGATCAGTCTCGGCCCGACGATTGCCATCTACGTGATCATCGCCGTCAGCATCGTTTTGTCGCCATTGCTGGTCTTCTTTCGATTACTCTTTCGAATCAAGGAAAAGGGGCTCTATCAATACGGCACTCTGGCAACAGAGTACACATTGTCCTTCCGCAAGAAGTGGATGAGCCAGCCGCGCCAGACGGAGGAAACACTTCTCGGCACTGGAGATATTCAATCGCTCGCCGATTTGGGTAACAGTTATTCCTTCGTAGAGAAGACAAATTATCTGCCCATGACGATGCGGACTCCGATTAGCCTCGCCATTGCGTGTCTGATTCCAATGGCGCCGCTGTTGCTAACGATGATGCCAATCAGCGAAATTCTAAGAACGCTCTTGAAAACAATCCTCTGAAAGCGATTACTTGAACCGAGAGCTACGATTGCGGTGAGGAACCCAGTGACCCATCTCGAATCATCTGTTGCTCCCTTATGGCACATGATTGGGGATAAGTCTGCCGGCGGGCGTGGTCGTTGCGCCACTCGATGGTATCTGCTGGGCTGCCTCATCGCAGCTTTGACCGCTTGCCCGTTGCATGCATCGGGTCGCAAAAAAACAGATGTGGTGTACATGAAGAACGGAGATAAGATCACTTGCGAGATTCGATCGCTGAGCCAGGGCCAACTTACTATCAAGCAGGATTATGCGAACTCCACAGTAGTACTGGACTGGCTGAAGGTAGACCACATCGAGAGCAGCCAGCGTTTTGTGGTGATCGATACGAAAGGCCATTCGGCCAGCGGTAAGTTATCGGAAACAGCCAGTGACCAGATCCTGAGCATTGAAGAGATTACGCAAGAGCATATTCCGCACGCGGATGTGGTGGGCATCCAGGAGACCGGAAAAACATTTTTCGAAAGCCTTCAGGGAGATGTTGATCTCGGCCTCAGCTTCGCGCAGTCGAATGCGCAGAAGAATCTGACGGTGCAGGGCGATCTGAGTTACCAGGGTAAAAAAGACATCGCGTCGATGAGCATAAGCTCGCAGTTTGCGAGTCAGAAGCAAGTCAACAATACCAATGAAACGACGGCGAAAACGGGATTTTTCAGAGAACTCCGGAAATCGAATTGGTATGCAGGAGGCATCGCGAATTTCCTGTCGAGCTCGGAGCAGCAAATCGATCTGCAGACGACGCTTGGTGGCGCGCTCGCGATTCGTCCGATATACACCAACAAGACAAACGTTGCGTTCATTGCCGGCCTTGCGTACACCGATCAACGGGATGCCTCCGACACCACAGCAACGGCAGCCAACCACAGCCTCAATGCTGCCGGGGCAGTTCAGTTCTCAACGTTCCGCTTCGATGCGATCAGCTTTGACACCACCATCTGGGTGTACCCAGGGCTAACCACACCCGGCCGGGTGCGCATGACGTTCAACGAGGACATTTACTACAAGTTCTATCGAGACTTTTATATTCGCGGAAGCTTCTACGACAACTATGACAATCGCCCGGTCGAGGGCGCCCCGTCCAATAATCTCGGTTTCACTTCGACGCTTGGTTGGTCATTCCGGTGAGCAGGCAGGTGCAGGCTCTTGTTTATGGAAAGCGCTAAGAGGACGGGAGCGACGACAACAGACAACAGGCGCCGCAAAGTGCCGACAGCCTTCCGAACAGCCACAGTGCCCGAAAAACGGCGTTTTGGGCAACTACGTTTCGCCCCCAGCTGACAGGAATAGGGCGCGTATATCATTGATAAAACTATCTTTAACTATCACTTGCCGATGCAGAAGGTGATATTACGTCCAGACCCAGTGTTCATGCTGCATTGCGCCTTGGGCTGTTTCTGGAGACTTACTGGAGACTCGAAATAGCCACGAGGCGAGAGGCTCTCTGCAACTGGCCAGCCCGGAAGCATCGACACGTGAGAATAATCGCGACCGCGAAATTTTTGCCGTCATATGGCCAAACAGGAAAGCCGATGTAAGGTGCGTATTCTCTGGAGAGGGAAGTTTTCAGCCAACACCATTACTCCAGACGTTCAGGGGGTCGGCGAGCTGGCGCCACTCAGTCAACCGATGCGCGCTTCCGATGACCACTTGTTACTATTCGTCCTCCAGGCTACTCAGTGACCGCTTTGGCCCGCTGTCTACAATTGAGAATTGCCGAAAAGATGACCATTCAGGCACTTCGCGGATTGGGCCCCTGCAGGAGCAGATTACGATCCCTACCCGCACCGATGGGTGCGTGCGCCTGTGCGCATGCGGCTATTCCCACGGATCGATCGCGGCGCAACTGCTTGCCGCACACCACCAATTCCCCCAGGATAGAGGTGGTTGCCGCTTTGCATCAGCGCATCGAACCTAATCTGAATCGGCGACGCTCACGCTTCGGTCTATAGCCGATCGGTCGACTTCGCGACGGCAGGTGAGGGTGACTGGATCGACCTTGGCGGCACAAGAAGAACGCGTCCAGGCACGCCCATCATCGTGGCCCCCTGAGGGACGTCGTCAATCACAAGGGTGTTGGCGGCAATCCTTGCACCGCTTCCAATCCTGATCTGCCCCACCAACGTCGCTCCGGTACCAACATAGACATTGTCGCCAAGCACGGGTACGCCTTCTCTTCCCATCGCGGCGGATCCGATGGTTACACGATGAGAAATGTCGCAGTCTCGTCCAATCACCGCGTGCGGACTGATGATGACGCCTCCGACGTGACCGATATAGAGCCCCTCTCCGATCGAAGCACGGGGCGAGATGCCCATGGAAAAAAATGCTTCGCAGAACCAGTTCGGCAGGAAGCAAAACGCCACCACCGGAATGCGAATGACCCAGGGCGGGTTCGCTACATTCACCCAATTGCGCAGTCGATAGAACGCAATTGCCCAAACGACTGGACTCAACCACAGAGCCTTTCCATGGTGACCGTTGGCCTTGTAGCGTGCTATGTCTGCGGAGAATTTACTCACTCGTCATCCCACCGATCCAATTACGACAGTTCAGTGCGCCTAATGGGAAATAATTTCTTACTTAATGAATAACATTTTCACTCTTCGTCTAGGGTCAACCGCGAATCGGTTTACCCTTTGGTGACAAGGCACTGCACAAAGGTATAAGGCTGGCACACCCCAAGGGTTACCCTTAACTTAAAGCGAGGATGATCGCATGGATCTTCGTTCCCAGCAAGAAATACTTGACAAAACGTACCATCCGATACAGACTGATGCTTCATTTCCGGATAGAAAGCATGTCGCTCTTGGTGCTTATGTTGAGTTAGGCAAGCATTCTTCTCAACTCAGGTCACGCTACTTCAAGATGGCCCTTGACGTGCATTCGAAATTGAGTAACTGACCACCCGTGACGAATTGCAAAATTCAGAGAGGCAGAATCATGAGCAAATTGACAATTACTTCTCCCCTACAGGATGACTCTCTCGAAGTCTCGATCGACGATCGTATCACAGCAATTGTCGACGATCACATCGGACGACTTCCCAACCTTGAGCAATTAACGAGCGACGAGGTTCGCGGGATCATCGCAAGATATTCAGCCGTCCTCGAGGGCAATTTTATTTATTGGATGACGGCGACCTATCTCGCTGTCAAATCCGAAGAGGCGCGCGAGATCATCATCGAGAACCTGACGGAGGAAGTTCGGGACAGCCACCCTGCGATGTTACGCAAATTCGCAACCGCGGCAGATGCGTATCCCACCGAAGTTGACTCTCTTGCTATTGGCCCCGATCTAACCAACGTGCGCTTGTTCCTTGGCAAACTGCAGGGAGTGCAGTCGCTAGCCACCATGGCATTCTTCGAGAGCTATATTCAACGGTTCATGTCCTACCTGGCGGACCTCGCTGCTGCACGCGGCTCGGCTGAACGGGTGTACACCGATGTGCATGGCGTCTGCGACGTCGAACATTCCCAGGAACTCTTCCGCGCGGTTTCACTGGAAATGTCGGTCAATCCCATGAAGGCGGGGTCGAATCTTTATGAGGGGGTTGAACTTCTCAGCGCACTGCTCGACAGCATCAACCATGGGACTGCAAAAGCTGCGATCCAGTGGCGCGCGTAAGAAGGTCGGCCGGCTGAGTATGGACGTCAAAGCGGAGGTAATCGCGCAGTTCAAGCAGGTCGCTGCGGAGCAAGGCATGCAGCTGGCTCCTTTGACGGACGAGCTTGCCCTCTTCGACTCAGGGCTTGATTCGCTCTGCTTTGCGATCGTCGTGGTGAGACTTGAGCAATCATTCGGAGTCGACCCCTTCAGCGCCAACGATCTCAGCTTTCCGGTAACCTTAGGAGACTTCATAGGTTGCTATCAAAATGCCGCCAACTAACCCCACGTCCCTCTGCGCTTCAATTCTTGCTGCCGGGAACTTATCAGCGAGTATTGATGTGGGTGTGGGCGCACCTCGAAGCTGGGGTGAACTCGCAGGCGCCGCCGCTTTCGTCGTGCGGAAGGCTGAGCTCTACGGAAATTGCGTGCTGGTGGCGACGACCGGCCAGTTGGACGCCGCAGAAGCACTGATACAACTCGACGGGGTGGTCAGAAGGATGGTCCTCTATCCTCCTGATCTGTCGCGGGAACATCTTGACTATGTCGCGCGATCGGCTGAGGCAGATTGGATCGTGACAGACCATCCAGGTCTCGAATCCTCCCATTGCATTATCGAACGCATCCTTCCCCCTCGTGGACGGAGCGGGAACCAGAATCTCGCTCAGGGTCAAAAGGTAGAGACCGAATGGGTTTTGCTTACCTCTGGCACGACTGGACTCCCAAAGCTGGTTAGGCACACACTGTCAAGTCTGACTGGCGCGATCTCACTTCGCGATCCTTCGTCCGAACCGATTGTGTGGAGCACCTTGTACGACATCCGGCGCTACGGGGGCCTGCAGATATTCCTCCGCGCTGCGCTCACGGGGACGCCGCTTGTCCTGTCCGGCGCTCAGGAGTCCACTGCAGAGTTTCTCTCACGGGCTGGCATTCGCGGTATTACGCATATGTCCGGAACGCCTTCGCAATGGCGCCGGGTACTGATGAGTCCGTCGGCTAATAAGATCGCGCCCGCTTACGTCCGCTTATCCGGAGAGATCGCCGACCAGTCCATCCTGAACCAGTTGCACTCTCAGTATCCGGAAGCAAGAATTGCGCATGCGTTCGCTTCAACAGAGGCGGGGGTGGTGCTTGAGGTGAACGATGGTGCGATGGGCATTCCCGCCGATGCAATCGAACACACTCCTTATGTGGAGATGAACGTAAAGGATGGCACGCTGAGGGTTCGCTCGAGCCGCACTGCCTCCGCATATCTTAGCCAGGACAGTCTTCCTTTGAGAGATGCCGAGGGATTTGTTGATACAGGCGATGTGCTGGAATTACGAGAGGGTCGTTATTATTTCGCCGGGCGGCGAGACGGAACCATCAATGTGGGAGGCCTCAAGGTTCACCCCGAGGAAGTGGAGGCGGTGATCAATCGTCATCCCGAGGTTGGCATGTCGCTCGTCCGGACCAAAAAGAGCTCGATCACCGGAGGCCTGGTCATCGCAGATGTGGTGCTGAAGAGGCCGGAGCAGCCGGAAGGTAGCGGCGCTCAAGCTCTGCAGCGCGAAATTCTACAATTTTGTCGCGCAGAGCTCGCGCTTTACAAGGTCCCGGTCGGAATTAACTTTGTGTCCAATCTCGCTGTATCCCAGACCGGAAAGCTGCTCAGACACCATGCGTAACGTGATCGTCACTGGCGGCAGTCGCGGTTTGGGCCTGGGCATCGTTCGCCGCCTTGCGAAGGCAGGCTTCCGCCCAATCGCGATCGCGCGGAAGGAAGGCGACGAATTTACGGCGGCGAAGCGCGAAGCAGAGGTATCTGGCTCGGGATCGCTTGATTTCATCCCGTTCGATCTGACAGAGATCGACCACATCCCAAAGTTGGTAGTGACGCTGCGAGAGAAGTTTGGTGCGATCTACGGTCTGGTGAACAACGCCGGCATGAGCACGCATGGCGTTCTGGCTCTAACCCCTGACGCTCAGATCGAACAAGTTGTGCGATTGAACACGCTTTCGCCGATGGTCCTTACGAAATATGTGGTCCGTTCGATGATGGCGGACGGGGGTGGGCGCATTGTCAATATCTCCTCCATCACCGCATCCGCGGGTTACAACGGGCTTTCGGTCTACGCCGCTACCAAAGCTTCACTGGTCGGTTTTACGCGTTCTCTAGCGCGGGAGGTCGGACGCATGGGTGTGAACGTTAATGCAGTTGCTCCGGGCTTTGTCGCTACCGAGATGACCAGGGGTCTCACCGACGAACAGCGGCAGCAGATCGAACGTCGCAGCGCATTGAAACGCCTGGTGGAAGTGGACGATGTGGCGGACGCTGTTCACTTTCTTCTTAGCGATCAATCCAGGAATATTACGGGTACGGTGATTACCGTCGACGCAGGCAACACGGCATGAGCGACGTTCGTAAAGGCAACGTGATACCCGGCAGCAGTTCCTCTTCAATTCCATGGTTGCGCGCGCTGGAGCTGACAACCCCCATCGCGACCCATCGCCATCGGATCTTCCCCGTCGCGATCGATGAGATTGCCGCTCGTGAGGGCAGTAGGCCGGCGTTGCTTTCGGACCGGGAAAGCTTGACCTACCGCGAGCTCACGGAACGCGCAAACCAATATGCGCGCTGGGCGCTGGAGCAAGGTCTCGCGAAAGGCGACGTCGTTTGCCTTCTGATGACAAATCGGCCGGAGTATATGGCGATATGGCTTGGAATCACCAGCACGGGAGTGGTCGTGTCCCTGCTCAATACCCAGCTTGTAGGAACGTCGCTTGCCCATTGCATCCGTGTTGTCTCGCCTAGGCACATCATCGCGGCTGCCGAGTGCGTCGAGACGCTGACGGCGGCGCGGCCTCACCTTGAGTCCTCTCCAGTGATTTGGGTCCACGGTGCTGGAGCTGCTGACCTGCCGCGCATCGATCTGGAACTCGCTCGTCATTCCGTCGAGCCGTTGACTCGGCAGGAGCGTCGCGAGACCGTCATCGATGATCTGGCGCTCTACATCTATACCTCGGGCACAACTGGATTGCCCAAGGCCGCTCGCGTCAGTCATGCGCGTGTGATGCAGTGGAGCCACTGGTTCGCTGGCATGATGCAGGCGACTGCCGATGACCGCATGTACAACTGCTTGCCGATGTACCACAGCGTCGGAGGAGTCCAGGCGCCCGGTGCGGTGATGGTCGCCTCAGGCACGGTCGTGATCCGCGAAAGGTTTTCAGCGAGCGAATTCTGGAATGACATTGTGCGTTGGGATTGCACACTGTTTCAGTACATAGGGGAGCTTTGCCGATACATCCTTCACACCGCGCCGTCTGAACTTGAGACCGCGCATCGCATTCGTCTCGCGTGCGGCAATGGCATGGCGCTGGAGGTCTGGGCCGCATTCAAGGATCGATTCCGCATTCCGCAAATCCTCGAATTTTATGCCGCCACCGAAGGAAACATCTCGTTGTTCAATGTGCAGGGAAAGCGCGGAGCCATCGGCCATATTCCGGGCTACCTTGCGCATCGATTCTCGCCGGCGCTGGTCCTGCTCGACGTCGAAAGCGGCGAGCCGGTCCGTAATGAAAGAGGGTTCTGCATCAAGTGTGCGCCAAATCAAATTGGCGAAGCGCTTGGCAAAGTCATTGACGATCCGATGAGCGTGGGTCGCCGCTTTGATGGGTACAAGAACGAGGAAGATTCGAAGAAGAAAGTTCTTCGCGACGTTTTCGAGACGGGTGACACCTGGATCCGCAGCGGCGATCTCATGCGGAGAGATGAGCAAGGGTTCTTCTACTTCATTGACCGCGTTGGTGACACTTTCCGCCGCAAGGGTGAGAACGTCGCTACTTCCGAAGTGTCGGCAGCGATATGCGAGTTTCCCGGCATCCGGCATGCAAATGTTTATGGCGTCGCGGTTCTCGGTACCGAGGGCCGGGTGGGAATGGCAGCAGTCGTCGCCGAGACTGAACTGGATCTGGCTGCATTTCATCAGCATTTGACGAGCCGGCTCCCACACTATGCGCGCCCATTGTTCCTTCGGATGCGCACCAGCGCAGACGTAACGGGTACCTTCAAGTATTCAACCACCGAACTGGCGCGGCAGGGATACGATCCCATTGCGATCGCCGACCCTCTCTACTTCGATCTATCGGAATCGAACGAGTATGTACCGCTCGATGAGAAGTTGTATCACCGAATCCAGACGGGCGAGATCCGACTATGAGCAGGACAAAGACCTGCAAATTAGCCAGATCAACGTTTGTGTCTACGGGAGGAAGCATTCGTTGAACATCGGTCAAATTCAGCGCGAGTTCGCCAGGCTGGAGTCTGAGATCGCCGACGGCCCCATCGTCCCCAATGTGACGGCGGAGGAGATTCGCGCGCATCTCCAATCGCGCTACGACTTCCAGCAAAGCATGAGCCTGGATGAAGTCGTCGCCGACGTGGAAGCGATGCTGCGGAAGTGGCAAGTGCAGGTGACGCACCCGCGCTACTTCGGCCTCTTCAACCCCAGCGTGACGCTGGCTTCGGTTGTCGCCGACACCCTGACAGCAATGTATAACCCGCAGCTGGCAAACTGGCGCACCTCCCCAGCGGCCAACGAAATGGAGCGCCACACTCTCGGTTGGCTCTCCGCGAAGTTCGGTCTGCCGCAGGATTCGATCGCAACCTTCACCAGTGGAGGGATGGAGGCGAATCTCTCTGCGGTCGTCGTGGCGTTAACCCGGAAATTTCCCGGCTACGGCGAACACGGCCTGCGACACCTCGCGGAGCAACCGACCATCTATCTCACGGAGGAGGCTCATCACGGCTTCAACAAAATCGTGCACATCACCGGGCTTGGACGGCACTGTCTTCGTCCCATCGCGACAGACCGCCAGCTCCAAATGGCCGTTGAACAACTGAGCAGCACGATCGCCGACGACCTCCGCAACGGGTTCCTGCCGTTCATGGTGGTGGGCACCGCTGGTACGACCGCCGCGGGAGCGATCGATCCGCTGCCGGAGATCGCGCGCGTTTGCTCGGACGCTAGTCTATGGTTTCACGTCGATGCCGCATGGGGTGGCGCGGCGATCATCTCGCCTGATCTCAGGCATCATCTCGCTGGTATTGAGGCTGCGGACTCGATCACCTGTGACGCGCATAAATGGTTCTCGGTTCCCATGGGTTGCGGAATGTTCTTCTGCCGGCACGCAGAAAGCGTCGCGCAGGCGTTCCGCTCTGAGGTCTCCTACATGCCTGGAAAGCCACCCGGGGTAGGCGATGAAGCTTCCGATACATTTAATCCCTTCACCAACTCAATCCAGTGGTCCCGTCGTTTCATAGGACTGAAGCTCTTCATGGCGCTCGCAGAGCAAGGCGAGGCGGGCTACGCGGAGATGATCGATCATCAGGCACGCATGGGCCGTTTGCTGCGAGAGTTGCTGCAGGACACGGGATGGCGCATCGTGAATTCCACGCCGCTTCCGCTGGTCTGCTTCACCCGCGATGGGCTTGTTCCCTCCCTACTGCTGGCAGCTCTGCGCAAAAACCAGGTCGCGTGGATGTCGGAGGCAGTCCTTCATGGAGTTTCCGTTATGCGCGCCTGCATTACTAGTTTCCGCACGACCGAGCAGGACATCCATTGTGTAGTGGATCAGATGAATCGCCTTTTTTCAGAGTCTGCCCCTGGCACGAACAATAATCCGGATCCGACTACGATCAACGAACCCCACACAGCAATCAGAACAGGGACGACTCAATGAAGCGCGAGACGATCGCGATACACGGCGGCTACCAGGTAGACCCGACCACGAAGGCGGTGGCTGTCCCCATCTACCAGACCGCCTCTTACGCGTTCGATAGCGCCGACCATGCTGCCGCGCTCTTCAACCTTGAGGCCGACGGCTTCCGCTACACCCGCATCCAGAATCCCACCACCGCGGTGCTCGAACGACGGGTTGCAGCTCTGGAGGGCGGGTTGGAGGCTCTCTGCGTAAGCAGCGGCCAGGCGGCAGTGAACTTCGCCGTCCAGAATGTCGTCGCGCTGGGCTGCAATCTCATCTCTGTTCCGCAGCTCTATGGAACCACGCACACACTGTTTGCGCACGTTTTACCAGCACAGGGAGTTACCGTCCGGTTCGCAGCCTCCGACCACGCCGAGGACATCGCCAAACTGATCGACGACAAGACGAGGGCCATCTTCTGCGAAAGCGTCGGCAATCCCGCAGGCAATATCTGCGATATCGAAGCGCTCTCCAAGGTGGCCCACGATCATGGAATTCCGCTCATCGTCGATAACACGGTCGCCACGCCCATTCTTCTGCGCCCGATCGAGCACGGCGCGGACATCGTGGTGAACTCCCTAACCAAGTTTCTTGGCGGCCATGGCACAACCATGGGCGGCGCCATCGTCGACAGCGGGAACTTTGACTGGAAGGCACACGCATCGCGCTTTCCCGCCTTCAGTCAGCCGGATCCTTCGTATCACGGCCTCGTCTACACCGAACACTACGGAAGAGCCGCCTACATCGCGCGCTGCCGCAGTGTCTACCAGCGCACGATGGGGGCTGTTCTCTCCCCGCTCAGTTCCTTCCTGTTATTGCAGGGGATTGAAACGGTGGCGCTGCGTGTAGAGCGTCACGTGGAGAATGGCAGAAGAGTGGCAGAGTTTCTGCGCGCCAACCCAGCTGTCGAGTGGGTGGGATATGCCGGCTTCCCCGAAAGCCCTTATCATGCGTTAGCGCAAAAGTACTTGGACGGTCACGCTTGCTCCCTCATGTCCGTTGGCATTCGGGGAGGCTATGAAGGTGCCATGCGATTCCACGACGCGCTAAACCTTGTCACCCGGTTGGTCAATCTCGGGGACGCAAAATCGCTCGTCTGTCATCCCGCATCGACTACCCACCGGCAGATGTCACTGGAAGAGCAACGCAACGCCGGAGTATTCCCGGAGATGATCCGGCTAAGTATTGGAATTGAACACATCGATGACATCCTCGACGATCTGGACCAGGCGCTCAAGGCCGCCTACCCTGCAACTCCGGCCACACGATAGCATCTTCAAAGGAGGTGCCCATGCCTGTTCGACTGCATTCAAGCCGATCCGACCACGACCTTCCTGAAGGCGCGTCGCGGCCCCCCCACAAGCAGCCGTCGCAGCCCTCGGAACCATCGTGCAGAGCCGTCAGAATCGGCTTGGTCAATAACATGCCAGAGGCTGCTTTCAAAGCGACCGAGAACCAGTTCGTGTCGCTGCTGCAGTCTGCGTCCGAAGGTCTGGCGGTCGAGCTGTCGCTCTATGTGCTGCGTGGCGTCGCAGTACCCGCCTCAAACGGAGACCCCGCCGCCAGCAGGTATGCCTGCGTCGATGAGCTCTACGGTCAGAGCCTCGACGGCCTCATCGTCACGGGGACCGAGCCGTTGACCGCTGCCCTTAAGGACGAGCCCTATTGGGAGAGTTTCGTGCAGCTGCTCGATTGGGCACGAGACAACACCCGCTCCACCATTTGGTCCTGCCTCGCCGCACACGCCGCTATTCTGCACATGGATGGCATTGAGCGGCGCCGCAATCATGCCAAGCACTTCGGAGTCTTCCAGTGCCACCGTGAGTCCGACGGTGGGTTGCTGAAAGGCGTTGCTCCGCGCTTCGCCATCCCCCACTCCCGTTGGAACGGTGTGGATGCGCGAGAGCTGGAAACGCGCGGATACCGTGTTGTCTCGCGGACGGCCGACGCCGAGGTCGATGCATTCACGAAGCAGGAAAAAAGCATGTTCGTCTTCTTTCAAGGGCATCCGGAGTATGCGACCGATACGCTCCTGCGCGAGTATCGCCGGGACATTGGAAGATATATCCGAAGCGATGCGGGAATCTATCCGCAGGTGCCGCACGGCTACTTCGACAGAGCTTCGGAAAAGGCATTCTCTTCGCTTCGAGAGAGCGCCAGCTCACGTCCCAGCAACGAATTGCTTGCTGGAGTCGCAGCAGTGATGGAAAAAGTACAGATCGAAAACACATGGCAACCCACCGCGGCGCGTCTTTATAGAAATTGGCTGGAGTATATCTGTGGATGCAAAGATGCCAGCCAACCGCCGCGTAAGGTCGACGCTTCTCACGCGGCTTGCCAATAGTCATTTGAAGGAGCAAGTTCTATGGCCAGTACTGTCGCCCTGCATGACGAAGTCAAGGTTGCACTTCCGCAGCTCAAGCTTCTGATCAACAACCGCTGGGTTGCGAGCGCGTTGGGGAAAACATTCGCGACCATCAATCCCTCCACCGGCGAAGAGATATGTCAGGTGGCCGAGGCGGATGCCAAGGACGTCGACCTCGCTGTCCACGCGGCACGCCAGGCATTCGAACATGGTCCATGGAGAAAGATGCCTGCGTCCGAGCGGGGAAGGCTTCTTCTTCGCCTCGCCGATCTGATTGAAAGCCACGGCAGCGAACTGGCGCGCCTCGAGGCCCTCGACAATGGCAAGCCAGTCTTGGTTGCTACGGCCGTTGATGTTACCAAAACCGTCGCCTGCTATCGATACTTCGGCGGGTGGGCAGACAAGATCCACGGCAAGACCATCCCCATCGATGGCGACTACCTTTGCTACACCCGGCACGAGCCGATCGGCGTTGTCGGGCAGATCATTCCCTGGAACTTCCCCATGCTGATGATGGCGTGGAAGCTCGCTCCTGCACTTGCCACCGGGAATACCATTTTGCTCAAGCCCGCAGAGCAAACGCCCTTGTCCGCTCTGCGTATCGGCGAGCTAATTCTGGAAGCGGGATTCCCAGAAGGAGTTGTGAATCTGCTGCCTGGATTCGGGCCGACCGCCGGCGCGGCCATCGCGCGCCACATGGACATCGACAAAGTGGCCTTTACCGGCTCTACCGAGGTCGGCCGCCTCATCATGGAAGCAGCCGCTAAATCCAATTTGAAGCCGGTCACGCTCGAGTTGGGTGGGAAGAGTCCCAACATCATCTTTGCAGACGTTGATCTGGACGAAGCCGTCGAAGGTGCGCATCGGGGACTGTTCTCCAATCAGGGCCAATCCTGCTGCGCTGGATCGAGAGTGTTTGTTGAAGAAACGATTTACGAACAGTTTGTTGAGAAGAGTATCGTTCGAGCCAGATCGCGGGTGGTCGGCGACCCCTTCGATCCCCGCACCGAACTCGGACCGCTCGTGGACCAATCGCAATTCGACACCGTCATGAGGTATATCGAATCCGGGCGCAAAGAGGGAGCCACTCTAGCTTGCGGAGGAGAGCGCATCGGAAATTCCGGCTACTTCATGCAACCGACGGTCTTCGCCGGTGT
>Ga0302220_10000259_pt1 | contig 47231 bp, 41 predicted proteins | sample II_Palsa_E1_3_FD_194572 | JGI IMG/M metagenome (GOLD analysis project Ga0302220, IMG submission 194572) | Peat permafrost microbial communities from Stordalen Mire near Abisko, Sweden - II_Palsa_E1_3 | ecosystem: Environmental > Terrestrial > Soil > Palsa > Peat permafrost | place: Sweden...
CTTCAAGGAAGTGCAACTGCGTCGCATGCGCATCGGTGAGCCGGTCACGATGACGGCGGATGTCTACGGTTCCAAAGTCAAGTACCACGGACGGGTGATCGGCTTCTCGGCGGGTACGGGCAGCGCGTTCGCGACGCTGCCGGCGCAGAATGCGACCGGCAACTGGATCAAGATCGTGCAGCGCCTGCCGGTGCGTATCCAGTTCGACCAGAAAGAGCTGGAAGCCCATCCGCTGCGCATTGGGCTGTCGATGCAGGTCGACGCCGACACGCACGACGATTCCGGCACGCAGCTCGGCGCGGCTGTGAACACGACCTATCACACCGATGTGTTTGCGCAGTACGGCGAACAGGCCGATGCGGAGATCGCGAAGATCATCGAGCAGAACGAAATGGAAGCACCGGTGAAGACTGCACAGGCGAAGATCCCGCAGGCGAAGACTGCAAAGCCGGTTGCGACGAAGGTGGCGATGGCCAATTGAGCGGACGCCGCGCGGCTGCAGGACGGATTGCGTTCGACGTCAAACCGCCGCAGCCTTAAAGCGCGCCGCCACTCAGTTCTTTTGCCGGCTTAGAACATATCCGCAGCCGCCTGGCGCCCTGCTCCCTTACTTCCCGCTTCCCGCTCAGAGCGGGACGGGATAAACGGCCCGGTGATCATGCCCGAGTAGCTTTTCCCCGGCCCCACCATAGGAAACACATCGGCGTCGTAGTCGATCATGACTTCGAGGAAAGCCGGTCCGGCAAATTCCACGAAGTCCTTGAGTTTGTCATCGAGTTCGCTCAGCGTTTCAACGCGCTGGGCAAACTCAAACCCGTCGGCCCGTGCCGCCATGACAAAATCCTTGCGATGCAGCGACTTGTCGCTCACCATCAACCGCCCATCGTAAAAGAGACGCTGCCACTGGCGGATCATCCCGTCACCGACATTGTTGAGCAGCAGCACCTTGACAGGCACGCCATAGGTCGTGGCCGTCTCCAGGTCGCCGATGTTCATGCGGATGCTGCCGTCACCATCAATGTCAATCACGAGCGCATCCGGCCGCGCCATCTGGGCGCCGATTGCAGCGGGCAGTCCGAAGCCCATCGTCCCCATACTGCCCGAGGTCAGAAAGCTGCGCGGCTCGACGAAGTCGAAAAATTGCGCGGCCCACATCTGGTGCTGGCCGACGCCGGTCGTGACGATGGCCCGTCCGCCGGTAATTTCACTGAGCTTTTCGACCACGCGCTGCGGCTGAATCAGCGGGCTGTTCCGGTCGTAGTTCATACCGTAGACCCGCTTCAGTTCCTTGATATGCTCGAGCCAGTCCGAAGGAGCCTGCACCGCTGAATCGTGCTTCATCAGCGATATTAAGGTTTCCTTTGCGTCGCCCACGTGCGTCCAGTCCGCCTGTTTAACCTTGTTGATCTCCGCCTCATCAATGTCGATGTGCGCGACATGCTGCGCGCCCGGCGCAAATGCGTGAGGACGGCCACCGGCAACGCGGTCATCGAACCGGGCACCCACCGCGATCAGGAAGTCACAATCTTCCACTGCGTAGTTCGCACAGGCTGTGCCGTGCATGCCCAGCATGCCCAGCCCCAGTTCGTGTTTCACGGAGATTGAGCCGAGACCCATCAACGTGTTCACCACGGGGATGCGATAGCGCTCTGCAAACTGATTCAACTCTGCCGTCGCGCCGGCCGTAATGATGCCGCCGCCGACATACAGCAGCGGCCGCTTACTCTGCGCTAGCAGATCAAAGAATTCGCTGCGCTTGTCCTCTTCGAGAAGCGCGCCTTTGGCCACCTTGCGAAGACGGTCGGAGTAGCCGCGAAACTCCAATGTACCGTGCCCCTGGTAGGTGCCTATCCAGTTCTGGATGTCCTTCGGCACATCCACGACAACCGGGCCGGGACGGCCGGTGCGAGCGACTTCGAATGCAGTCCGCAGGGTCTGTTCCAGCTTTTCCGGGTCGGTAACCAGAAACACCTGCTTGGCGCACGCCGACATGATGTTGAAGACCGGCGCTTCCTGGAAAGCATCACTGCCGATCGCGGCACGCGGTACCTGCCCGCTGATGAGCACGACCGGGACCGAATCGCCGTTACAGTCGGCGATCGGCGTCACCGCGTTGGTCGCCCCAGGGCCCGACGTCACCATGAATACGCCAACTTTTCCGCTCGCGCGTGCATAACCCGCGGCCATGAAGCCGGCGGTCTGTTCGTTGGCGGGTACCACGAGGTTGATCTGGCGCTCGGGCGTGTCCTTGTGCATTTCATTGAACCGAAACACAGCGTCGTACGTCGGCAAGATTGCGCCGCCGCTATAACCGAATACGGTGTCGACGCCCTGCTCGCTGAGTACGCGCAAGATGATGTCGGCACCCGACATCGATTCACCGGCAAGCGGTGGTTTCGGGAGGACTTTTAAAGCAGTTTTCGGGTTTCGGGTCATGGCTGGCTCGCATGGAAACGGGCGCTGACAAACTCAGCGGCCAAAATCAAAGGACGATTTCCCTTCCAACTCGAGAACAGCATATGTTCCGTACCAGCTTATGGATGATTGCTTTGACGGGTTCTCCGTTCAAAGCACCGCCCATCTAGCACCCTTTTGATGTGCTTCTGGAAGAATCGTGAGAAATGCTTCTGTCCATTCTGACAACGATTGAAGCTGCGCGGGCGCGGAAGAAGGCTGTCTATGGGCCAAGATAGGCTGCATCTGGGCCAATACGACGCGACTGCCGCGCACCACTTTCCAACACCATCAAGGATCGCCGCCCGGGCGCGTTATTCGTGCCCAAGCGGCTGAAATCCTCCCTACAGCCTCATCGCGATACGCATGCGCCGTTACTGCACGAATGCGCTCGAAATAACGGCCGCCTGTCTCGCCACGTACGCCGAGTGGTAACCGGGCGCGGTCGATGCGGATGCGGACGGCCCGGCATATTTCAGTTGCGCGCCCGCAGGCAGCATCTCACGCAACTGGGGCTCGACAAAGCTCCATGCACCCTGGTTGCGCGCTTCCTCCTGAGCCCACACCACGTTCTTCAGGTTCGGATAGCGCGCCAACTCCGTAGCCAGTTGCTGTGCCGGGAACGGATACATCTGTTCCATGCGGATCAGCGGTGTATCGGCAGCGCCAGACGTGCGGCGACGTTCGAGCAGTTCGAAATACACCTTACCTGAAGATACGATGACGCGCTCAACGCGCGACTCCCGCGACGGCTCAACCTGCGTGTCGCCCAGGATCTCACGGAACGCGCCCGTGGCCAGATCGTCGAACGCGCTTACCGCTTCCGGATGACGCAGTAGCGACTTGGGTGTCATCACCACGAGCGGCCGGCGATCGAAGACCGTGGCTTGCATCCTCAGCAAATGGAACAGTTGTGCAGGCGTTGTCGGTTGGACAACCCGCATGTTCTCCTGCGCACACAGTTGCAGGTATCGTTCGAGCCTCGCCGACGCGTGTTCCGGTCCTTGCCCATCCTGCCCGTGTGGCAGGAACAGCGTCAAACCACTGAGCTGCCCCCACTTCGCCGCACCTGCTGCGATGAACTGGTCGATCACAACCTGCGCGCCGTTCGCGAAGTCCCCGTACTGGGCCTCCCAGATAACGAGCGCGTTGCGGTTCACTGTCGAGTAGCCGTATTCGAAGCCCAGTACCGCCGCCTCCGACAGAATGGAGTTGGTCACGGTAAACCGGCCTCGCCCCAGGCCAATGTCATTCACGTGATCGAGCGGGATGTACACGCCGTCCGACCGGCTCGTCCGTTTTTGATTGTGCAAAACGGCGTGCCGGTGACTGAACGTTCCCCGCGCGCTGTCCTGCCCGCTCACCCGGACATCGACGCCCGCCTCGAGCAACGAGGCGAATGCCAGGTGCTCGCCCATCCCCCAGTCGAGCGGCTTCTTTTCGGCCGCCATCTCGCGGCGTGCGGCCATCACCTTGCCCACCAGCGGATGGAGTTCATAACCGTCCGGCACGGTCGATATCTGCTGCGCGAGAGCCCGTACCCGCGCGGGCCGTGCCGGCCCATAGGTGACGGGGCCGGAATAGTTGTCGAGAAACAGCGGCCATGGCGGCATGTCCTGTGACTGAGCGGGCGCCTCGGGCGCCTCGCTGCTGTGTGCACGCTCCAGACCGTCGCGGGCTGCGGCGACATACTCGTCGACCTGTACGGACGTCACCACGCCTTCCTTCATCAACTGTTGCGCATACACAGTCCGCGTGCCCGGATGGCTGGCAATCGCGCGGTACATGAGAGGCTGCGTGATGGCGGGCGTGTCCTGTTCCTGGTGCCCGTACTTGCGGAAGCAAACCAGATCGATCACTACGCTGCGTCTGAAGGCCGTGCGATAGTCGAGCGCAAGCCGTACCGCCATGGCAACCGCTTCCGGGTCGTCGCCGTTGACGTGCAGAACGGGCGCCTCGATCATCTTAGCGATGTCCGTGGTGTAGAAGGATGAACGGGTATCGCGCGGGTCCGAAGTCGTAAACCCGACCTGATTGTTAACGACGATGTGGACCGTCCCGCCCGTACCGTGCCCGCGAGTGTACGAAAGGTTCAACGTCTCCATCACGACGCCTTGTCCGGAAATAGCCGAGTCGCCATGAATTTCGACGGGCAGCACGTCACTCCCGTCTCCTGCGCTCGAGGCATCCCCTTTGGCGCGTGCCATGCCCTGCACCACCGGGTTGACGATTTCCAGATGTGAGGGATTGAAGGCAAGCACAACCTCGACCGGCCCGTCGCTCGTCTCTGTGACGCTGCTGAAGCCCTTGTGGTACTTGACGTCGCCTTCCGGAAGAAGGTCGCCGGCCTTGCCGTCGAACTCATTGAAGAGCGCTCGCGCCGGCTTGCCGGCAGTGTTCACCAGCACGTTCAAACGACCGCGGTGCGCCATGCCCATGATCACGGTGCCGACCTTCTTCGACGCGCCATAGCGGACCAGTTCGTCCAGCAGCACGATCAACGATTCCCCGCCTTCCAGCGAGAAACGCTTTTGTCCGACATAGCGGGTGTGCAGATACCTCTCCAGCCCTTCGGCGGCCGTCAGACGCTCGAGAATCCGCTTTTTCTCCGCGACTGAAAACGCAGGCTTCGCACGCGTGGACTCAAGCCTCATCTGCCACCAGCGCCGCTGGTTCGCATCGGTCAGATGCATGAACTCGGCGCCCAGCGTGCCGGTATAGGTCTGTTCGAGCGCAGAGACGATGTCGCGCAAGGTTGCGTCTTCGTCGTCATCAAAGAGGAACGTGTCGGCCGTGCTGAATCGCGTCGCCATATCTGCCGCGCTCAAGCCATAGAACGCCGGTGTGAGTTCGACCAGAGGCTGCGGCAAAGTCCACATCAGCGGGTCCAGATTGGCCTTGCGCGTGCCGACCATGCGGAACGCGGCAATCAACGACTGCACCGCCACCTGTTTTCTGGCGATCGCAAGGCCATCGTCGCGCACCATCACGGTGGCACGCGGGCGTTTGGCCAGATCGACGAAGGTGGACACGACAGGCGCGTGCGGTTCGTCATCGCGGTCGCTGCCGTCGATGGCGGGGGTTTCACGCAACGCGTCGAAGTAGGCGCGCCATTCGTCCTCGACCGAAGCCGGGTCAGCCAGGTACAGTTCGTATTGCTCTTCGATATACGGGGCGTTTCCCCCGAACAGGAAAGAGCTTTGAAGTTTTTGCATCAGCATGATGAATCTATCCTCGATTAGCCGAATTGATGACATAAAGGATAGATGCCGGCACGGCAACTGAAACACGTGGATGGTGCCGTGCCTGGCCAATTGCGATGAGATTTGGGCCACGTCGCGACAAGGCTTGCGCGTGCAGCAGTCGCGGCGCGGAATCGGCTAGCTTTCGACGATGATCACATCCAGGTTCTCGTCGTCGAAAGCGACAAGAAACTCTTCAGGCATCAGCCATGAATCGACACTCACCATGTGTGCGTCGATGTCGATGCTCACCTTCGCGTCGGAATCGACGCTCTTCATCGCATGCTCAATCGTTGAAACATCGTCTGAGCGGATTTCATTTTTCACTGAGAATTTCACTTGTCGTTTCTCCAGTCAACAACGCTTGAATAAGGCAGCACACCTACCGACTCATCGGCACCGGTGCGTGCGCGCATCGATTGTACGCATTCCCAGTTATGCTTGCTGATGCGCGCACGCCGTCTGTTGAGCCAACGGAAAAGGACTGTTTCCAGGCAGGCGCGCGGTCCCGGTGGCGGGCGCGCCGTCTAGCTGGATTTGTGAATGGAATGGACTGCTACGCGAACTTTGTTGGCTGCAAGAAGCGGACCTGTCTCCTAGAATGACCTCAATCCATTGCGCGTCAGCGGGGAAGCCTTCCCATTCCAGCGCCCCGCTAAACACTAGTAGCCTCGCGGACTCTTATGACCACCGCCAAGCCAGGGACCACCGGAACGCCAGCACCGAACCCGGCACCGACGCCGGCGCCGGTTTCCGCGCAGGAAACAGCAACTCCTGTGCAGCAAGCGCCCAAAGAACCCGAACTGCCACTTCGCCTTGCTATCGGCCTGCTCGGCATGCTGCTGGCGTCGCTCCTGGCCATACTGAACGAAGACGTCACCGAAGTGGGCCTGGAAGATATTCGCGGCGCGCTCTCGATTGGGAATGACGATGGGACCTGGGTGACGGCTCTCTTCGAGGCGACGAACGTCGCCACGATGGTGTTCGCTCCGTGGTTCGGGATCACGTTCACGCTGAAGCGATTTACGATCAGCGCGGTGCTGGCCGTAATGTTGCTGGGATTCCTTAGTCCCCTCGCACCGAACCTGCCTAGCCTCTACGTGTTACGCGTACTCCAGGGGATAGCCGGTGGATGTCTGCCACCGATGCTGATCATCGTCGCGCTTCGATACCTCCCCCCGAAAATCAAGTTATATGGACTCGCCGGTTACGCGCTGACTGCGACTTTTGGACCTGCGCTCAGCACGCCTCTCACGGCGCTATGGACAGAATATGTCGGCTGGCAAATGGCGTTCTGGCAAATCGTCCCGCTTGGCTTAATAAGCTGCCTGGCCATCTACATGGGACTTCCTTCGGATCCCACCAAACTCGAACGGTTCCGTTTATTTAACTGGCGCGGCGTCTTGCTGGGGTATCCCGCTGTGGTCATGCTCGTCATTGGGCTTCTGCAGGCCGATCGCCTGGACTGGCTGAATTCCACGTTTATCTGCGTGATGTTCGGAGTCGGGACGCCTTTGCTGGTGGCATTCCTGATCAACGAGTGGTTTCATCCCCTGCCGTTTTTCGGGCTCAGGTTGCTTCGCCGCAGGAATTTCGCGCACGGGCTGCTGACGCTGGCAGGCGCAGTGGTGCTGCTGGTTGGCGTCGCCGCCATACCCAGCCAGTTTCTGGCGCATATTCACGATTACAGGCCGCTACAATCCACGCGGCTGTTTTTGCTGATTGCCATTCCCCTGCTGATATCGCTTCCTCTGACCGCCGCCCTGCTGAACCTGCGGCAGATCGACCACCGGTGGGTCATGGCTGTTGGACTTTGCCTGATGGTCACCACCTGCCTGATGGGAAGTTATATGGACTCCGAGTGGGTTCGCGAGAACTTTTACTGGCTTCAGTCGTTACAGATCCTCGCGCAACCGATGGTGATCATAGGAATCCTGATGGGTGTGACGACAGGCCTTCCGCCAACGGAAGGGCCGTTCGCTTCGGCCATGTTCAACACGGTCAAAACATTTTCGGCCGCTGTGGCCACCGCGATTCTCGAAGGGGTAGGCACCGCGCGCGAGCATTTTCATTCGAGCATGCTGGTGGACCGTCTGGGCAATACCCCGCTGGTGGAACGGCTGGGCAACAACCCGTTTGCCAGCGGTCAAAACTTCGAATCAGGCCATGGTCTTGGAGAACTCGCTCAGCGGATTCACGAGCAGGCGGAGGTACTGACGTCGGCCGATCTCTATCTCGTGATGGCGGGTATCGCCGTCGCCCTTCTTCTTGTCATTCCGTTTTTGCCCGTGCGGATCTATCCGCCGTGGAGCACCACGCCACCCCCGTCCCATTGAGCAACGATAACCTATGTCAACCACCTCCTCATCTCGACTCAAAATCCTGGGTCTTGTCGGCTGCGTCGTCATAGTTGGCCTCGTTATATGGGCTTGCGTGGCGTTGTTTGCCGACTCACACAGCGAGACCACTAACGACGCCTATGTCGTGGCCGATTTCACGCTGGTCGCGCCGCGCATCCCCGGTCAGCTTTCGGAGGTACTCGTCGAGGACAACCAGCAGGTAAAAACCGGGCAGTTGCTGGTGCGCATAGACGACCGCGATTTCCGCGCCTCCCTGGCAAGTGCACAAGCCAACGTCGAGGCAGGCAAAGCATCGGTTGCGAACTACGACGCCGAGATCACACAGCAGCCCTCACTGGTCGACCAGGCGCGGGCCACGCTACGCTCGGATGACGCGGCGATCGAGTTCGCGCGACAGGACGCCACGCGCTACCAGAACCTTTCGGTGTCGGGTGCGGGAACCACGCAAGAGCAACAGCATGCTTCGAGCTCGCTCGCCGAGGGACTCGCGCAGCAGGCCCACGACCAGGCCGCACTCGTTACGACTGAGCAGAACCTCGACATTCTGCGTACCGAGCGCGCCAAGGCGGCAGGCGCTTTGGCTCAGTCCGAGGCCGAACTCGAGCAGGCCAAACTCAACCTGTCCTATACGGAGATCCACGCGCCCGTCGACGGCAAAGTGGGACGACGCTCGGTGCGGGTCGGCGCGTACGTCACAGTGGGCGAGCCACTGCTCGCGATCGTTCCGCTTTCGGAAGCCTATGTCGTCGCCAACTTCCAGGAAAATCAGCTCACCCACATGCGCCCCGGCCAGAGCGTGCGGATCCAGGTCGACACCTTCCCAGGCGTCGTGATCCACGGTCACGTCAATAGTCTTGCGCCGGGCACTGGTTTGAGCTTCGCGCCTATCGCGCCCGACAACGCAACGGGCAACTTCACCAAGATCGTCCAGCGCGTGCCCGTGAAGATCACCATCGACCCGGGACAGCAGGCTGCGTCCGCGTTGAGCGTAGGACTGTCGGTCGAAGCGAAGGTGGCCGTCGACAGGCGCGACGATACGCGGATCGCAGGAGCAGACACGCCATGAATGCGCGCGAATTCCGTGAGCTGGCGCTGTATATCCTGGCGTGCTTCACGATGACGGGTTGCATGGTCGGCCCCAACTTCAAACCTCCGCAGTCGACTACGCCTAACGTGTTTAACCGTACCCAGACTGCGCAGGCATCCAGCAAACCCGTCGAAGCCGACTTCGGTCCGCAATGGTGGACGCTGTTTAATGACCCGACGCTCGACTCGCTCGAACAACAACTGGCCGATACGAACCTCGACGTAGCGGCAGCATCGGCGCGTTTGCGACAAAGCCGTGCGGAGCAACGCATCGCGGGCGCAGATGAATATCCCACGCTGGACGCCGCCGCATCCTATAACCGCGAGCGCGCAAGTCCGAACGGCATTCTGGGGCTGCTGGGCGTCAGCCCGACGGGAAGTCCGCTGGAGTCGGCGTCGGGCAGCGCGCCGCTCGGTGCGGCCGCGATACCGCCGCCTCCTTCGGGCTCGCCGGCTTATAACCTCTACCAGTTCGGTTTCGATGCCTCCTGGGAAGTCGATATCTGGGGCCGCGCCCGACGCGGTGTCGAGGCCGCGACCGCTTTGTCCGATGCCTCCTATGAGGATCGCAACTCCGTGCTGTTGTCGGCGCGCGCCGAACTGGCGCGAGACTACATTCAGTTGCGCGATGCGCAGATCCTGCTGCAGATCGCAAGGCAGAACCTGCAAATCGCCCGCGACGCAACGACGCTCACGGAAAAGCGAGTGCATGAAGGCGTCACCACGGATCTGGACGTGGACAACGCGTCCGCACAGGCTGAGTCGATCGAAGCCCTGATCCCGACGCTCGAATCGCGTTGCAAGACCACGATCAACGCGATCGGCCTGCTACTGGCGAAGGAACCGGGTGAACTGCAGCAGATGCTCGGCGATCCGCGCGATGTGCCGGCACTGCCTGAACAGGTGCCCATCGGGGTTCCGTCTGAACTGGTGCAACGCCGCCCCGACATCCGCAAGGCAGAGGCGCAACTGCACGCGGCGACCGCGTCGATCGGCATGGCGAAGGCTGACTTTTACCCACGCATCTCGCTGAACGGCAGCGCCGGCTTCCAGAGCCTGCAATTGTCGAATCTCGCCAACTGGGCCTCAGGCCAGTACGTCGTGGGACCGTCAATCACGCTTCCCATCTTCGAAGGCGGACGTCTGAAGGGCACACTCCATTTGCGCGAGGCACAACAGCAGGAAGCGGCGATTCTCTATCAACGTACCGTTCTGGATGCCTGGCGGGAGGTGGACGACGCGCTTGTCGTCTACGACGCGGAACAGCGCCGTCGCGATCGCCTGAAAAAAGTCGTGAGCCTGAACCAGAACGCCCTGTCGATCGCACGGCAACGGTATAAGGAAGGCGCGGTCGACTTCCTCAACGTGCTCAACGTGCAGAAACAGTTGCTCGATTCGCAGAGCGACCTGGAGCAAAGTCAGGCCAACGCGGCCGCCAATCTGATCACGCTATGCAAGGCGCTGGGCGGTGGATGGGAATCGACATACGCCAGACAGGATGGGCTCCATTGACGCGGCATTCCGTCGCGAGCGCACCAAGGCTCTCCTCGCACCTGGGCTCCACGAGCGCGGGGACGTCGAAGATCGGCTAGGATATTACGTCGACCCGCTCGCGAGTCAGGCGAGTGGCGGCGCCGATCAGTCGCTGAAGGAGCAAGCGCTATGAGCAACGAGTCAACGCCGGGCGGTGACAAGCCTCACGATCAACCGGCGGAGAATGCGGGCCGTATCGACGACCCCGCGATCGTCGAAGACCCGAGCGTGCTCGACCATCCGCGTTATCAGCAGATGTTTCCGGTCCTCACGGACGCCGAAGTCGACAGGCTGCGGCGCTTTGCCAGCGTGACGCGTCACGCCAAAGGGGAATTGCTCTATCAGGCGGGAAAGATCTCCCCAGGCGTATTCGTCCTGCTGTCGGGCAAGATCCGCATTGATGGCCGGGACGGCCTGGGCCATGTGCGCACCGTTCACACTTACTGGCAACGCGGGGAGTTCACCTCCGACGTCACCCAGCTCTCGAAGAGGCCAGCGGTTGTCGACGCGCATGTGATCGAAGACGTCGAAGCCCTGCTGATACAGCCCGACCAGCTCAGTGCCATGATGGTCAGCGAAGCCGATCTCGGCGAAAAGATCATGCGCGCACTAATTCTGCGCCGAACTCTCGTGATCGACCGCGGACACGGCGCCGTGCTTGTCGGCGATTCCGGTCATCCGCGACTGCTCGCCTTGCAGAATTTCCTGCGCCGTAACTCCTTTCCGAATATCGTGCTCGACTCCCAGCACGACGCCGAAGCCATCGCGCAACTCGAGCGCCTGACGCCGCAGCCCGAAGACTTCCCGCTCGTCTTTTGTCCAAACGGCACGGTGCTGCGAAACCCTAACGAGGGACAGCTTGCCTCCTGTCTCGGACTGATCCCCGAGTTCGATCCGACCCACCTTTACGATGTGGCGATCGTCGGCGCCGGCCCGGCCGGACTGGCGGCGGCCGTCTACGCGGCATCCGAAGGGCTGTCGGTCGCGGTGCTCGACTGCCGTGCGCCCGGTGGCCAGGCCGGCACAAGCGCGCGCATCGAGAACTATCTGGGCTTTCCCACCGGCATCACGGGTCAGGCGCTGGCCGGCCGCGCCTTTATCCAGGCACAGAAATTCGGCGCGCATATCGGCATCCCGTGCGAGGTCCAGGCCCTGTTTTGCGACCGGCAACCGCCTGTTGTGGAGCTGACCGATGCCCGCCGCGTCACCGCGCGTACGGTGGTCATCGCCACCGGCGCAGAGTATCGGCGACCGGACGTCGCGGACCTCGCGCGTTTCGAGCGCTGCGGCGTCTACTACTGGGCGACACCAATCGAGACGAGGCTATGCGGCAAGGAACCGGTGCTGCTGGTTGGCGGGGGCAACTCGGCGGGACAGGCGGCGGTGTTTCTGGCATCGCAAGTCGAGCACGTGCATATGTTCATTCGCGGCCCGAGCCTCGAGAACAGCATGTCGCACTACCTGATCGAACGTGTCACATCGCTCTCCAACGTGACACTTCATACGCGCACCGAACTAACCGCGCTTGAGGGGGATGCGCATCTCGAACGCGTCCACTATCGCGGCGCCGGAGGCATGCAAGGCAGCATGACAGCACGTCATCTGTTCGTATTCGTCGGCGCCGAACCGAATACCAACTGGCTCAAGACATGCGGCGTGTCGCTCGACGACAAAGGGTTTGTGTTGACGGACATCGACCTTGCTGAAGCTCGCACACGGCCGCTGCCGTTTCAGACGAGCGTCGAGAGTGTCTTTGCGATCGGCGACGTTCGCTCAGGATCCACCAAGCGTGTCGCGTCGGCGGTGGGTGAAGGCGCGGGCGTGGTGGCGCAGATTCATCGTTTTATGGCCGGGGCCCGCTGACATGGCTTGCTGATGTAGCTTGCAGACTGCGGGCGGCGCACCATAGCGTCGCCCGCACCCTTGCGCCTAACGCAGCTGCCGGAAGCTCACGCGTACTTCTTCCGTGAACTCCTGCGGCTGTTCCCAGGCCGCATAGTGTCCGCCTTTGGGGAGGCGGTTATAGTGAATCAGCTTCGGATACGCTTTCTCCGTCCAGCTTTGCGGGGCAGAGTAGATTTCATCCGGAAAGACGCTGACGGCAACCGGAATGGCCACGTGCTTGGGCGCAAAGAAATTCAGCTTGTTTTCCCAATACAAACGAGCCGAAGAGACTGCCGTGTTCGTGAGCCAGTAGAGCGTGACGTTGTCGAGCACGTCGTCTCGCGAAAGACCCTCGGGCTGACCGTCAAAGACACGGGCGATCATGGCCTGACTCGCGGCGTCGTGGTCGAGCATCCAGGCGGCGAGACCGACCGGCGAATCTTCAATTCCGTATAACGTCTGCGGGCGGTTCGCCATCTCCAGTGCGTAGCCAAGGCCGTGCTTGTAGAAATAGTCGAGCTGGTCGAACGCGTGCTTCTCGTCGGGCGAGAGGCCTGCCGGGGCCGGCTGGCCCAGTTTGAGTGCCTCTGCAATGTCGTCCGGTACGGTAGCCGGCATGTTGGTGTGAATGCCGATCAGTTCAGGCGGCGCCAGCAGGGCCATCTGCTCCGTGACAGCATTGCCCCAATCGCCGCCTTGCGCGACATATCGCGTGTAGCCGAGACGCTTCATCAGCGCGACCCAGGCGCGTGCGACGCGCTGAGGGTCCCAGCCAGTCGCGGTCGGCTTGCCTGAGAACCCGTAGCCCGGCAGCGACGGAATCACGATGTCGAACGAGTCCGATACATTTCCACCGTGGGCCACAGGATCGGTCAGCGGACCGATGATCTTCAACTGCTCGATGATGGAACCAGGCCACCCGTGCGTGACGATCATCGGCAACGCATTGGCGTTTTTCGAGCGAACGTGGATGAAGTGAATGTCGAGCCCATCGATCTCGGTAACGAATTGCGGCAGCGCGTTCAGCCGCGCTTCGACTTTGCGCCAGTCATAGCCGGTCGACCAATAACGCGCGAGTTTCTGCATGGTTGCGAGTTGCACGCCTTGCGACGCGTCAGTTACCGTTTCGCGCTCAGGCCACCGGGTGGCTTTGATGCGTCTCTTCAAATCGATGAGTTGCGCTTCCGGCGCGTGCACATGAAGTGTACGAATAGCGGTCTTGTCACCGCCGCTCGACTGAGTGATTTCAGTGATGGATTGATTCGTGTCTGCGAAAGCGAGTTGGCTCAACGAACCCGCCACAGCGGCCGCCGCTGCTACGCTAATAAAGCGGCGACGCGACGGGATTTGGGGAAGGATATCTTCAGGCATGACAGTCTCTTTTTTCAATTAGTACGATTAAGTGGAGCGATGAGTGCGGCAGCAACGCAATATCCTGAGAAAACACTTTCACGGTTGTCCGTTTGAGCCGTCTATCGAGGCGGCCCGTTGGCCACCCTCACATCGTTACCGCTTCAGCCGACCGTAAACCGCAGTCGGCAGTAGTTATAGTGATTGTGCGGATGCCAGCCCTTCGGGTAAATGCCCAGCCTAGAACAACACTTGTGTCGGTCGTGAACAAATCCGAATTGCTTTGGATTGCTTTGCATAGCTCAATGCAATGTCCGGATTCTTGATTGATCAAGGCATGCGCGTTCATTGGTATCCGGTTACCGGGTACCTACACTAATTCGTGTGGGCTGCACGTCTTCGGGGCCCGGCGAATCAGGTTGCGCAACCTGAAGCCGGCGCGAACCAGGCGTTCAAGATCACACGCGTGGCGCCTGCATACTGGCGCGTCAGCATCCATGCCGAACTCGATCCGGCGAAGTCAATCAACCGGGCAAGTAGTCCATCTCTCAACCTGGCAGCGACCGGCTGTCAGGCTTATGTCGGCAACCGCGTGCCGGCCTGCTCAGCGACGACATAGTCTGCATACCAGTCCGGCCAGTTTTCGTCATGCTGCCCGGTCAGCTTTTCATGCTCGCCATGCGCCGCCGCGGCGCGTCGAAGTGCCCCTGCGAGTTCTATTGAAGACGTGAAATTCGTGGTTTGCGCGTCCACTCGTCCCGGGAGTCGAGTGGTCACCTCCTGGAAGACCCAACCGTTTCCATCAGGATCGCTGAACGAGGCAAACGAACCATAGCTGCCGCGCGTCGGATGCGGGCCGCTCACGCGCCCTGCCTCACCGGCGTGGTGGAACAGGCCGCCGACGTCATGGAAAACTTCGCTTACTTCAATGCCGCGCTCGACAAGCGCTGCGCGCGCCGCGTCTATATCAGACACGATGAGATGAAGTCCCTGCGCCGAGCCCGGCTCTTGCGTCGTGACGCCGTTGCCGAACAGGATCGAGCTTTGCGACCCCGGAGGCGTGAAATGAACGACCCGAAACTGGTCGTCTTTCGCGATATCGACATCGAGCTTCCACCCTAATTCAAGGTAGAACTGCTTGGCGCGATCGACGTCGGAGACGGGAATGACAACCACCTCGAGCTTCATGTCGACTGTCCTGGCTTCGTTACCTATCTGTGCATTGCTCACGTCAGACTCCTGGTGTTTTGATGATCTGAAGGCCGCATATTCGACCAGCGAATTACGTTAAAGGGACTATTCGAGCATCTATCAACGGCCCGGTTGCCCGTGTAAGAAGTCTTCAAGAAAGCTCCGCTTCAATACAGCTTCAAAGAGGAAAAACAATCATGAACAACGCTCACTAGTGCCCTGGACAGCAACTACCTTTCACGCCGTCAGAACCGCAGCTGATTGAACACGTCGCCGACGGTTCAATGCCGTTAGTGGTGCGCGAAGAGATTGCCTTGAACTGCGACCACCGCACGGCTACCCGATTGCGCGCTGCCGGCCGCTACGCCACCGTATGCCTGTTGTGCACTAACGCCGTTCTGGCGCTCAACACCGACGGTCTCGGCGTTTTGGCCACACTGCGAGGCAGGCGCGCCAACCGAGGGCCGATAGAACGGTGCCGGACCGTAGCCGCTGGCAAAAGCCGGGGTGGCGGCAATGACGGTGACAGCTGCAAGCAATGCGGCGACAAGTTGGGGGGTCTTCATGAGGTCACTCCAATAAAAGTTTCGGACGGGATAGGTGCTGTCGCCCGCATATAACTCGCATACGATGTAAGCGCGTGAGACGCATAATTACCCAACTCTGCTCCCGTGTCAAGCGCGTCCGATTAACTCGTGTGCGATATAGTCGGAGCGAAGATCTGCCGACAGACCCGGCCCCCCGGCCAGGAACGTATTAATCGTGGCGCTGGACCGCGTCACGGCGTCGCTCCGCGCACGCCGCAAGTCCAATCCGGACAAGGGACACAGCCCGAAACACGATTTGTTCCTCCGAATCACAAGTGTTTGTCCTCGCTGGGTATTTGAACTTGACGCCAACGCGCCTAGATTTGGTCCCTATCGGAGCCGCGTGCCCGATCGGCAGCAGAGCCCATTCAACTGATTCGGAGGTTTCACATGAGCACGTCACAAAAGGTCGTCGTCGTTACTGGCGCGTCGCAAGGCATCGGCGCGGAAGTCGTCAAGGCGTTCCGCAAGCTCGACTATCGCGTGGTCGCCACCGCGCGCAGCATCAAGCCGTCGGAGGATCCCAACCTTCTGACCGTGGTCGGCGACATCGGCGATCCCGAAACCGCCCGCCGCGTGATCAGCGAAGGCGTGGCGCGCTTCGGCCGCATCGACACGCTTGTCAACAACGCCGGCATCTTCGTTGCCAAGCCGTTTACCAGCTACACCGCGGAAGACTATGCAGCGGTCCTGAACGTGAACCTGAACGGCTTCTTCTACATCACTCAGCTCGCCATCAAGGAAATGGAGAAGAATTCGAGCGGTCATATCGTCAGCATCAGCACGACGCTGGTTGATCACGCGGTTGATGGCGTGCCTTCGGTACTCGCTTCGCTGACCAAGGGCGGCCTGAACGCAGCAACCCGGTCGCTCGCGATCGAATATGCAAAGCGTGGCATTCGCGCCAACGCGGTCTCGCCGGGCATCATCAAGTCGCCGATGCACGCGGTAGAAACGCATGCGGCACTCGGTGCGCTCCACCCGATGGGCCACATGGGCGAAATGCAGGACATCGTGAACGCCATCCTGTATCTGGACTCCGCCCCGTTCGTCACCGGCGAGATTTTGCACGTCGACGGCGGCCAGAGCGCCGGCCACTAAGCCCGACCAAGCGGCCGGTTCGTCAAGTACGGCAACGGAGAACACCATGCCAATTGTCACGATTCAGGTGACCCGCGAGGGCACCAAGCCGGGCGCCGACTCGGTCACCGCAGAAGAAAAAGCCGAACTCATCAAGGGCGTCAGCCACCTGCTGCTGGACGTGCTCAAAAAGCCGCTCGAAGCAACCTTTGTGGTTATCGAGGAGGTGGAAACGGAGAACTGGGGCTGGGGCGGTCTACCGACTGATGAATATCGCAAACAGCGAGGCTTGAAATAGGGGCGTTGGTCGAGCCGTGGTTCTGCGGCGCGTTCGTTTGGCCATAAACGGAGAAAATCGTAATGGACGGAAAACCTCTCACGCACGGCATCGACCATATTGGGTTGACTGTTCGCGACCTGGCCCTCACGCGGGATTTCTTCATGCAGTGCCTCGGCTGGAGCCTGGTTGGAGAGCGCCCCGCCTACCCCGCTGCGTTTGTGTCCGATGGCCACACGATGCTGACGCTGTGGCAGGTGACGGATCCGGACAAACGCATTGAGTTCGACCGCAAGACTCACGTCGGCCTGCACCACCTCGCGTTCCGGCTACACAGCGAAGAAGCGCTCAACGAGATCTTTGCGCGCGTCTCAGCATGGCCCGGCGTCGTAGTCGAATTCGCACCGGAAAATCTCGGTGAAGGACCCAAGCGCCACGCGATGGTGTACGAACCCGGCGGCATCCGGCTCGAGTTCGACTTCGATCCGCGCATTTAATCAGCAAGCATTGGGGATCGATCTGCGATCCCTGCATTTTTCCGCTCTTCCTTCGAGATAAATGATGGACCAGCTTTACATGTTGAGAGCCTTCGTTGCAGCAACACAGCATAAAAGTTTCAGCCAGGCGGCAGTTTCGCTCGGCGTGACGACGGGATCCATTTCAAAAGCCATTGCCAAACTCGAGGCGTCCGTCCAGACGCGTCTGTTGCATCGGACCACGAGGTCGGTGACCCTGACGGAGGAAGCAAAAGGCTATTACCTGAGTTGCTGCCGGCTGCTCCAGGAACTCGACGAGGCGAACCGGCGAATCATGCAGCAACGGGAAGTCGACAGCGGCAATCTTCGTCTGGTCGTTCATCCCATGCTGGTGAATGGGACCTTCCTGAAGTTGATGTCGGACTACCACGCGATCGCGCCGAACGTAAGCCTGACGGTGTCGGTGCAGGCGAACGTGGTCAATCTCTACGATGGACGTTACGACATCGCCATTGTTCCGCCGCGCCTCGTCGAGCAATTGGCGGTGATTCGCAGAACCTTGTCGAAGACCTCGAATGTGCTGGTCGCTTCGCCATACTATCTGAGCAAATACGGCATACCAGTGCACGCCGAGGACCTGTCCAGACATTTTCTGCTGATCGACTCGCAACTCCGCCAACAGGACAGCAACTTTATCGATCTGTTCGAGGACGGCCAGCCGGCGAGAGTCCTGGCGATGGCATCGATGGACGGCAGCGAGGCGCTTCTACGCGCCGCAGCGCTCACGGGTACCGGTATTGCGGCGCTGCCAGAAGCGATGGTTCACCAGGAGATAGCCCATGGCCACCTGGTTCAGGTATTACCCGGCTGCTCGACGTCCGATAGCGACGTCGAAATCTGTTTGTTCTATTCACATCGCGAGCTGCTGCCGGCGCGCTTTCGCACGTTTGTGGATTTCTGCACGGCGTTTTTCCGCGAAGAACATCTCGGCCAGCAACCGGCGGCGAACGCGGCGCGGAACACGCATCGTCAACGCACCACGCCTGCGTTAGCGGCCGCGTAATCGCACCACGTAGCACACGGGCGTAGCCCACCGTCCCAGCTCATCGACCCAGCGCGTCGAACGGCGACGTCCGCCCACGCCGCGCTTCGACCGGTCGCCAACGGTACTCTTCCCCATAGGCCTTGGCAGGTATAGCCGTTTCTGTATCCATGGCGTCATATCGAGCCGACGATCTGAAAAACTGGGTGCAATAATCGATGAACGTCCTGAGCCGCACCGGAAGCAGTTCCCGGTGCGAGTAGAAGAGACAGATCTCCGCCTTGCTGTCGGAGGTTGTGCACAGCGGCAAGATATGCGTAAGGCGCCCGGCCTCGATGTCCCCACGCACCATGGTTTCAGGCAACGCGGCAATGCCAGTGCCCATGAGGGCCGCCGCCCGAAGCAATATTTCGTTGCCGTCCATCGAAGACTTGGGACACACGCTCACGCGTGTTTCGTTCTCAAGCAGATCGACGACGTCCACGCCCTTCTTCCGCGAATCCGTATCCAGCAGGAGAAAATGATGGCTCAGATCGGCGGCAACCTGGGGAATACCGTACTGCTCCAGGTAACCGGGCGCCGCGACGAAGATGCGCGGCGACTTCGATAATGTCCGACGAATCACGGCAGTCTGCTCGACCAGATGCGGCGGAAGAATGGCCATGTCGAATCGGCCGTCATACAGGTTTGCGGCGCCCTCCTGAACGGAAACGATCAGACTCACATTGGGGGCAATCGCGTGATAGCCCCGCACCAGGCGCGAAAAGGTTTCGCTCATCAGCATGGGGTGCACGATCAGCCGCAGCTTTCCGCTGTCCACTTCACGCGCTCGCGTAATGCGACGATTCGCTTCATCGAGTTCCTCGAGCAAACGGCAGCAACTCAGATAGTAGGACTGCGCCGCTTCAGTCAAGGAAACGGACCTCGTCGTCCTGAGCAAGACCCTCGTCTGGATGCAATCTTCGAGTTTGGCGATCGCTTTCGATACCGACCCGGTGGTCACATTCAGCGATTCCGCCGCCTTGCTAAAACTTTGATACCGCGCGGCCGCAACGAATGCACGCAACATGTAGAGCTGGTCCATCTCGCACCTCACTGGTCAATGTAGAGCGGCGTATCCCGATGCCGCGAATCGTCACTCGCACACCTGGCTTGTCTGCAACGGCTCAATCGCGTTTAAGGCCGATTCGAGGATCATCGCGCGCGCATTGACCGGCGTCGGTTTCGTACGGTGCGGATGAAAGATGCGGTCGCCGCGCCTGATCCGTTGCCCGCTCAACGCGCATATCCCCGATACCTTGGCGCTCGCGGCCCGCCAGATCTGGGCGCCGTAGAAGCAGCTCGTCGGATCCCGCCACGCAATCGTCACCGTTGACGAGGTGGTCCGCTCGACCAGACTCACCCTCAGATGAGGCGAGCAACTGGCACTGGACGTCACATGGCGGCCGTAGGATGGCTCGCGTTTTGCAACAGGCGCGGGATCATCGCCGGCATCTGGGTACCGGGGTTCCGATGACAAGAGTTGTATCGTCTGAACCCACGGATCAACTTGGCAAAGCAGCATGGCCACGCTCCTTATGAATCGAAACGTGACGTTCCACTCTCACTGAGCGGGACGCCGCGCCGGTAACAACACGTTAAGCGCGCCGACCGGATGCGCTATGACTCGAGCGCCCAGGGACGGCCGCCGTCCGCTTTACCGTAAGGTATCCAATGTTTCGCCGTGTCGCCAGTCGTTCAATCGGATGTGCGATGCACCTTATCGTTCAACCTTTTCATACTTTCGAATAGGCTCGACGCCACCCGCCCTGTACCTCGTCAATGGACCTTTTACGCGGTGACGGCAATGCGCCTCGAGGGTTGAATTGCCATCGTTGCCCGTGGGTCAACAATTCGCGTCACTTATCGGACACGATCTAATCTCTATCGATTGACATATCGAAATGCTCCTGTATTATTTCTCGCACTCGATTCGTTCGCATACGATATACATGGCGTGCTGACGGATCACACAGAACGTGCGTTCGCCGGCAAGAACGACTGCGCCGCAGGAGCCGAACATGGAGATAGACAATGACGACCAATCCGCCTGACACACACGCTACGAAGCCCCCCATGAAGCATCTGCACGTTGAGACCTACACCAGCGGCCTGCTGGGTCCCAGCCAGCCGATGCTGGGCCCCCTCGCCGACGGCGGCACGCTGATCACCGGGACGCCGCCGGGTTGTTGGGGGCCCATGATTACGCCGGCATTTCAAGGCGGCCACGAAGTGACGCAGCCCGTCGCAATCGCCGGCGCCGAAATCGGCGACGCGGTCGCACTCAAGATTCAACGGATGCGCGTGACGTCCATGGCGACCTCTTCCGGCGTCATGAAATTTGTCGAGGGTCGCTATCACGGCGATCCGTTCGTGGCGAAATTCTGCTCGGCGTGCGGCACAGAACACCCCGCCAGCCACGTTGAAGGAATCGGTGCAGAGGCGATTCGCTGTAGTCACTGTGGCGCCGAAGTCAGCGCCTTCCAGTTCAGCCACGGCTACGTGATCGTGCTGGACGAGGAGAATCAGGTCAGCCTGACGGTCAACCAGCAGGTTGCTGATCGTCTCGCGGGAAACGCGCCGCAGATGTCGGCACTGCCCGAGCTGGCGGCCCAGCATTCCATCCTCTCGCTGGCTCGCGCCGACATCCCCGGTGTGGCCGCGCATATGCGCCCCTTCCTCGGCAACATTGGCACCACGCCGGCGCGCGACCTGCCGGACTCGCACAATTGCGCGGATTTCGGTCAGTACCTGGTTGGGGCGCCGCATCGTTACGCGTTGACCACCGAAGAATTGCATGCCGCGAAGACCGACGGGCATATGGACACCAACTCCGTGCGCGAGGGATGCATCCTGATCTGCCCGGTCAAGGTTCCGGGAGCGGGCGTCTACATGGGTGACATGCATGCGCAACAAGGCAACGGCGAAATCGCGGGGCACGCCACCGACGTCTCCGGCGAAACCGAGCTCACTGTGGAAGTGATCAAGGGCCTGACGATCGACGGTCCGATCCTGCTGCAAAACGTGGACGATCTGCCGCCGATGGCGCGTCCCATGAACGCGGCACAGCGGCAGAAAGTGGCCGAACTGGGTGCGCGCTGGGGTCAGCACGAAGTGGAACAGAGCGGTCCGATTACTTTTATCGGTAGCGGTGTGAATCTCAATGTCGCCACTGAAAACGGTCTGCGCCGTGCGGCTGACGTTACCGGACTAAGCTACGAAGAAGTGCTCAATCGCGCGACCATCACCGGTTCTATTGAAATCAGCCGGTTGCCCGGCACGGTGCGCGTCACCATTCTGTGTCCCCTGGCCATTCTCGACCGCATGGGGATCGGTCATCTGGTGCGGGAAAAGTATCAACTGTAGTGATGGATGCGCTACCTCGGCGGCGTTGCGCGGGCAGCACGCCTCAGCCGTTCGAGGTATGTTCTATCGCCAGACTCTCGGTGTCTAGCGCGCCATCGGTCCAGTCGCGCAGGAATTCGATCCATGTTTTGATCTTCGCGTCGAGATAGTGACGCGACGCATACACCGCGAAAACATTCAGCGTCTGCAACTGATAGTCCGGCAGCACGCGTTTTAACGAACCCGAGCGCAGCAGCGAGCGCACCGTGAACGTCGGTAACGCGCCAATGCCCATTCCTTCCTGCACCGCAACCGCCATGGCATCGGGGACGTTCACCTTGAAGCGGCCATCAGGCAGCATGAATTCGTGCTCTCCGCGCGCATTCTCCAGAAGCCACCGGTCCGCCGGAAAAACCGGCATGGCGACCTGAAGACAGGTGTGATTCGATAAATCGTCAACTGTCTGCGGCATACCGTGTATCTCGAGATACTTTGGAGACGCGCACAGAATGCTATGGAACGCGCCGAGCCGCCGCGAGACGTAGGCCGAGTCAGGCAGCGCTCCCGAGGTCACCCGCAGGGCCACGTCGTAGCCGTCTTCCAGCAGATCGGGAACGTTCTGCGAGAGCGTGAGATCCACGTTGACTGCGGGATAACGCTCCTGATAGGCCGCAGCCGCGGGGACCACATAGTTTTGCCCCAGACTCGATAACGCGTGAACTCGCAGCGTCCCCACCGGCTTCGCATGCGCGTTCGACGCCTCAGCTTCTGCCTCGGCAACCGACGCGGTGATCACGCGGCACCGTTGTAGATACCGCTCGCCTGCCTCTGTCACTGCGATACGCCGCGTCGTGCGGTTGAGCAAGCGGGTGCGCAGATGAGATTCGAGTTCGGAAATCGCCCGGGACACGTTGCCCGTGGTGCTGCCAAGTTGATTGGCAGCCGCCGTAAAGCTCCCCGCCTCGGCCACTTCAACGAAAATCTTCATGTTGCGGAGCGTGTCCATGCGGGGTACCCGTCGTGTCGTCCCAGTCGATACGCTCAGGCAGCGAGACGCTTGAGCGACTGTTGAATGTTGGCTGCCGAAGCGTAGCCCGCGCTGATCTGGCCAATCTTGCCGTCCAGTTCGCCAAACACCGATGGGAAGCCCGACACGCCCAGCCGGCGGGTCTGCTCGAAATCGGCACGAGCGGCCTGGATCGCATGGTCCGAAGCCCAGACGGCATAGAACGCCTTGGCATCGACATCGAACCCCGCAGCCTTCAGCGCCGCTGCACCGACCTCCGCCAGAACCTTACCGTCCGTGGTATCGGCCCCATCCACATAGAACGCCCGCTGGAACGCGCCCAAGACTTTCAACAGATTGACCGAAGGCTGGATCAGACGGGCCGTGACGACGGCGCGGCAGACCGGTTCACTGTCATAGACGAAGTCCTTGCGCGCGAGCAACGCTTCACGATTGAATTGCGCGCCGCTCATTTGTTCGACGCGAGCCCAATGCATCAGACGGAACTGCTTGCCCGCGTCATCCAGAATCTTGGTGGAACCTGCGGAGAGGCCACCCATCACGACCTGTACTTCAAGGTCGGGCATCTCTTCTACAATGGTCTTCATTTCCTGGCTAAAGCCGTAGCACCAGGAGCACATCGGATCGGCTACAAGTATCAGTTTCATTGTTACTTCCAGTTAAATTGCTCTGTTGTGGATAGCATCTGCCGGCACGACTATAGGACCGAACTTTGATGCCACCAAGCTGCCTGGCCTCAATTCACTTTTTACATCGTGTAACCAAGGTCGGGGGCATACTGCGGCACCGCTACTTCGCGGCAAATTCCGGCAAAACGATGCTGCCCAATTCATCGAGTATTTCGGCGTATGGACGCGGCGTGACCTTCGGATTGAGCGCAACGTGATTGACGCCTGCGTCTCTCGCTCGCGCGAGAAGGTCTCGCAGCGCGCGACTACCGATCGCAAATCCGCCTCTGATGCGCCTGAACGCATACTGAGGATTCGGGTGAAGATAAAGAAATCCGCCAAAGGCAAGCGGCTTCCCACTGCCGTTCCCGGCATGGGGCGTCAGGTCCCGCCAATCTTTTCCAAACTCATTCAGCTTGTCTGGATCGGGGACGAACCCCAGGTAGCCATCCATGTTGTCGGCGATCCATTCCAGGCTCTGCTGTGAACGGCCAACCGCAATGGCGGGCGTGCGGCCGTACGGTGGTTTGGGCAGCAGATCCAATGAGCCATCGCCCCGGCCGAAACGAGCGGAACTGAATGGTGGGAATGAACGTTCGCCGACCTTCCTGTAAACACCGTAGGCATCTCTAAAGCGCTCGCCCCGTGTGTCGAAATCAATGCCGAAGATCGGATACTCAGATGGACGGTCGCCGGACGACATCCCAACCACAAGCCGCCCCTCCGTCAATTGATCCAGTGAATTGATCTGCTTGGCCAGCAGCAGCGGCTCGCGCAACGGCAGCACAATGCCTGCGGTGCCGAGCGTGATGCGACTTGTGGCCGCGGCCAGATGCGCAATGTAGATGAGCGGATCGAAAATCTGGCCAACATCGCCATACGCCGGGTCGAAAAATGGAATGTCCCGCGCCCACAGGGCGGCAACTCCGATCTCTTCCGCCTTGCGCGCCATCGCGATGTGATCGCGCATGGTGGGCTGCGGAGACTGCGGATGCGTCTCGAGCGGCAGGATGAGGCCAACCGTCAGTTCGCCTTCGCGGAACACGCGGTTGTATCCCGGATGTGCTTCGATACGAATGACGTTATTGGCCGGCGCTTGCTCGATGAGGGGTAGTGACATATCCATGGCATTTCCTTAGGGTCTCGAATCAGAGTACTGACTTTTCCGAGTAAGTGAAATGCAGCACTGCTAAAAACACTTGATACACCGAGTCATGAATGGCGCAGCGTCGCTCTTCGACGCGTGGCGCGGGCCCTCGAGCCCGCGCCAGATTGAGACTAGCCCTGCAGGAGCTTGACCAGTTCCGTGGCGGTCGGGCCCGATGAGGCCGGGTTCTGACCGGTGATCAGTTTCCCGTCGACGACTGTGTATACCGACCAGTCGGGGCCTTTTTCATAGAGGCCGCCCAGACGCTTCAGTTCGTCCTCTACGAGGAATGGCACGACCTTGGTGAGTTGCACCGCTTCCTCTTCGCTATTAGCAAAACCCGTGACGCGCTTTCCCTTGACGATCGGCTGCCCCTGGAAGGTGACCTTATTAAAGACAGCGGGGGCGTGACAGACGGCAGCGACCGGTTTGCCTGCGTTGTAGAACTCCTCGATCAGCGCAATCGATTTCCTGTCATCCACCAGATCCCACAACGGGCCATGGCCACCGGGATAGAAGACCGTATCGAAGCCGGCCGATGTTATTTCGGAGAGCTTGATGGTATTGGCGAGAACCTTCTGGGCTGCAGAGTCCTTTTTAAAGCGTTCCATCGAGTCGGTCTGGTTGCCCGGCTCATCGCTTTTGGGATCGATCGGTGGCTGGCCGCCCTTGACCGAGGCCACGGTCACTTCTGCCCCGGCATCCGTGAAGACATAGTAGGGAGCGGTGAACTCTTCAAGCCAGAAGCCGGTCGGCTTGCCGGTGTTGCCAAGCACGTTGTGCGAAGTCAAAACCATCAAAATCTTCATTGTCAGTCTCCGTTCATTGAGAGGAATGCCCGAAGGGGCATCGCCGGGGGGCACTCGCGAAATCGATATCCCCGGTGAGGCGCTCGCGGCCTTCACCGAAAGAGTTTGAGCAGACGTGAAGAACCCTACTTCGAATAGCCTCGGCAGACCATACGTCCATGGGATGCCGGCGAGCGCTCTTCGGTTGGGAGACCCATACCAAGGTATGACAGATACCGCGCGTCCGGATGCATCCCGGCTGCAAGGCGCGAGCGATCCACTCCGCCGACATCCTCGAAACCGACTTTCGATCCAATCGGATATACCGTCGTATGAGTCCCACACGCTTTTTCAGAGGCAACGCCACCCATTCGTACAATGGTTTTCAGCCACGCAACCATCTACCTTGATGTCATGGCGAGCCGCCGTCTCGCGCGCCGCCGGCCAAGGAGGGCGAGTCGTGAATGCAAGAGAAATGGCAGAACCGGTGACCCGTCTGCACCACGACGCACGCTCATCAGAACCGAGCTTGATTCAGACTGACGCCGACACAGTGAATGCCCTCTCCGAGCGCGTGCTCAAAACACTCGTACTTGTGGTCTGTGGCTGGTCGTTGATTGAAGCGCCGCTAGAGCTGGATGTATCCGACGCCTACGCCGGGGTGTTTGCGCTGGTGCTGTCGAAGCTCGTCTTGATCGGCACAGGCCTCGCAGCCGTTGCGAAAGTACGCTTCGCTCGCGAAGTGTTTGCCTTTATCTGCGGTGCGAGCGTGTTGGCCATCGCACCCGGACTGCCGACGGAATTCAAGCAATCCTTCGCGATAGCCATGATCTCGGCAGTCGAATGCGTCAGCAAAGCCGCGTGCGTGTTGGCATTCGGACTCGCAACGTCGCGAGCAAAGCAGTCGCGCCAGCAATAGCGTCCGCAGTAGAAATCCGCTTGCATATCGACGCGACTGTTTGAGGAGAGGGATATGTCCCACGTATTACACAACTGGATTTTTCTCGGCAGTAACGCCTACGACGAATACACCTTCGTCCCGTGGCTCAACAAGAACATCTACCGTCGGACAGTGGATCTGAGTCGTGTGTGCCTGCTGTAAATCACCGACGCATCAGCGCGATTCGTCAGGAGAAAGAGCGCCTCTGCTATAGCGCCGGTCGCTACCCGGTAAAGGTGACCTTGAAGCGTCATGACACCAGGAAAGACTGCGCGCAATATGTAGCGATAAGTGCGAGCATTGCTTACTATACGAAAAGGATCGGCGTGGGGTTACCGTAACGAACTTTTCATAGACTGAGCGATGAAACACGACAGCGTTGGGGCGGCAAGTGAATCATTGCGAGACTCGATCGTTTATGTGGTCGACGACGATGAGTCTATTCGAGGCTCGCTAACCACTCTGCTCATGTCAGTTGGCATTCACGTGAGAGCATTTGAGTCGGCCGACGAATTTCTGGCTGCGGAAATGCCGGACGTGCCGAGTTGTCTCATTCTCGACGTTCGGCTGCGAGGCGCGAGCGGCCTGACCTTGCAGCAGGAGCCTTTTAAAGAGAGTGTTCGATTTCCGATCATCTTTTTGACCGGGCACGGCGACATTGAGATGTCCGTCAAGGCAATGAAGGCCGGTGCTTTCGATTTCATGACAAAGCCGTTCAAGGACCAGGATCTGATCGATACGATCGCCGCTGCCCTGAAAAGGGATAGCGAATTAAGGCGCCAACAAAGAATCGTCGCGGGCATCCGTCAAACTTACGATTCACTGACCACGCGCGAGCGGGAAGTCATCAGACTGGTCGCCGATGGACTATTGAACAAACAGATCGCCGACCTCCTATGTCTAAGCGAGGTAACGGTCAAGATCCATCGGGCGCAAGCCATGCACAAGCTGAATGCGGGCTCAGTGGCCGATGTCGTCAAAAAGTTGCAGCAGGTACCGGTCCAGCAAGGCGCCAGGTAGAAGTTTCCGCATTTCGCTGCGCTGCGACCCATCTGAAGCGCCGGGAACGTCTCCGGCTAATACGAACTGTCACTAAAATCATTCGAAGGTCTTATTGTCGCCTCGTCTGCGGGCTTGTAATTTGTCTATAGGATTCACCTTTCCGAATCCTTTCGATCCCCTGCGGACTCGCGATGAAATCACAACGCTCTGCTGCAGTTATTGGGGTAGTGGACGATGACGAATCCGTCCGGATGGCGATATCCAGTTCGCTTCGTTCGGCGACCTGGAAGGTCATTGCCTATTCGTCCGCCAGCCATCTGCTAGGTGATACGCGCCGGTCGCAACTGAAGCTTGTTGTCGCGGATATCCACATGCCGGGCATGGACGGCTTTAGGCTGCTCGACTCGATCAACTTATGGAAGCGGCCCGTTCCTGTCATTTTCATTACCGCCTACGCGACGCAGGAACTTCAAGAGCGGGCCCAGGCCGGCGGAGCCGCCGGTTTCTTTTCAAAGCCAGTGGACGACACGCGACTGCTCGCGCTGATTGGCGAAATACTCCAGAAGTAACCTGACCGACGCTCCGTGGCGCACGCCGAGGAGACGCCGAAGAAACGCCGTCACGCTACCGCTTGCTCAAAGCATCCGAACGTATTAGACGAACATGCGACTGCACAACGAATCACACCACATCGGACGATAGAATCGCGAGGCGTTCGCGCTTACGCTTCAATCCACTCTCTTCGTGTCCTTACCTGCGAGGTGCAAGATGGATCAGCTTTACATGTTGCGTGCATTCGTTGCGGCCGCGCGGTACCAAAGTTTCAGCAAGGCCGCCGATTCCTTGAACGTGACCACCGGGTCAATATCGAAAGCGATCGCCAAGCTCGAGGGATGCATCCAGACCAGGGTCTTGCTCAGGACAACCCGGTCCGTCGCTTTGACTGATGCGGCACAGCCCTACTATCTGAGCTGCTGCCGTTTGCTCGAAGAGCTCGATGAAGCAAACCGTCGCATTTCACAGGAGCATGAAGTCAACGGCGGAAGGCTGCGGCTTGTCGTGCACCCGATGCTGATGAGCGAAACGTTCTCCCGCCTGGTGCGGCGCTATCGCGCGATTGCGCCCAATGTGAGTCTCGTGGTTTCGGTCCAGGATGGCGCCACGAATCTGTATGACGGCCGCTTCGATATAGCGATTCTGCCGCCTCATCTGGTGGAGCAATCCGCCGTGATTCGCCGGACGCTGTCCAGGTCGCCGCGCATTCTCGTCGCTTCACCGGCTTATCTGGAGCAGTACGGTACGCCGGATACCGCTTCGCAGCTCGCCGATCACTTCATGCTGGTCGACCCCGAGTCGAGGAAGAAGAGCGCGGATTTGATCGAACTGCACGAAGCTGGCCGAAGAGTGAGCGTGTCTCCCATGTCATCGATGGATGGGAACGAAGTACTGCTGCGGGCGGCCGCGCTCACCGGCACCGGCATTGCCACGCTGCCTGAAACCATGGTTCGCGAAGATATCGACATGGGACATCTCGTGCACATCCTGCCAGACTGCACGACCTCGGACGGCAACGTTGAGATATGCCTCTTCTATTCGCATCGCGAACTGCTTCCGGCCAGGCTCAGGACGTTCGTCGATTTCTGTGCCGAGTTCTTCAGAGCGCCGGGCCGCCCTGTTGCCCATGAAGCGATCCGGGTTCCGCAGCCCAAGAACCGTGATGAAGACCTCGAAACGATGGCATGACGCGCTGTCATGACGCGTTATCCGCGTATAGCGCGTTTCGCCGGCTCGTTGCCCGGACGCCGTCCGTTACCTTGCGCGGGCAACGTGAACTGAAAGGTGGCGCCCCTCGGGGAGTTTGCCGTCACCCATAACCGCCCTCCGTGACTTTCCACGATCGAGCGGCAGATCGGCAGGCCCATCCCCAAGCCGTTGGACTTGGTCGTAAAAAATGCCTCAAAGACGCCGTCCACATGACCGGCGTCAAGGCCTGGTCCGGAATCCTGCACGGAAACGCAGATTTCGCTGGCGTCGGTCCTGGTGGTTCTGATCAGAAGCGTCCGCTCGCCGAGCCTGGTTGCGCTCATCGCTTCAAGGGCGTTGATCATCAGATTGAGGATCACTTGCTGCAGTTGTACCCGATCCCCCTCGATCTGCGGCAATCCCTCCACCAGCTGCGTGACGAGCTCGACACCGTGCCTGCTGGTTTCGCTTTGCATGAAGGCGATCAGTTCGAGAATCGTTTCGTTGATATCGAGGCCGTCCTTTCGCTGCAGTTCTTTTTTGAAGAACGCGCGGGTTCGGTCGACGATGTTATTGGCGCGCTCGCTATCCTCGACAATCCGATTGAGTGCCTGACGCGCTTCGCCGAGATTGGGCGGGTGGGCCGCCAGCCAGCGCAAGGCGGCACTGGCGTAGGCAATCGTTGCGGTGATGGGTTGCTTCACTTCGTGGGCAATCGATGCCGATAACTGGCCCATCGTCGCCACGCGGTTTGAATGCGCCAGTTCTATCTGGAGTTCGAGATAGCGTCGTTCACTGTCGCGCACTTCCTGTTGGGCCCGCTTCTGGTCGGTCAGGTCGATGATGAAAGCGACGCCCTGACCCACGCGGTCGCCAAATGCTGCCGGCCCGATCAGCACGGGCACCCGGCGGCCATCCTTGCGAAGATATTCTTTCTCGAAGGGCTTGGCGCTTCCGGTGGCCTTCAATTCGGCCTTCGCCAGTTCGTCCCGTTCACGCCACTCAGGCGGTGTCAGATCGGGCCAGCGGATACGCCCTGAGAGGAGATCTTCGCGGCTGTAATCCACAATGCGCAGAAAAGCATCGTTGGCTTCGACAACGTTGCCTTCAAAGTCCCAGATGTGGATTCCGATGATGTTGGAATCGACCAGGCGCCGAACCCTTGCCTCACGTTCCTGAAGGTCGGCATAAAGACGGGTGTTCTCGAGCGAAATAGCCGCCTGTGACGCGAGCAAATCGAGCAGCGCCGAGCGGCGCGCGGTAAAAACATGCGAGGTGGCCGTGTTCTCGAGATACAGCAGCCCGCCGAGTTTGCCCTGCCGGACCAGCGGCAGACAGAACAGCGAACGCGTCGCTCCGCTTGCCACGTAGCTGTCCTGAGAGAACATATTGGGTACCAAAGCGTCGTCGATGATCACGCTCTTTTGCGTGTGAATCACGTAACGCAGAATGCCGGCAGGCACAGCGGTATGAGCCAGCTGCTGCCGGCTCAACTCTATGCCGTTCCCATTGACGCGCGCCTCTGCCTCGATCCGGTAGCCGTCCGGCTGCTGCGGCACGACCAGGAGGCCACGATCGGCGCCGGCGATCTGCAGTGCGATGGTCATCAGGCGCTCGATCAGGCCGGTCAGCTCAATCTCGCTGGAAAGGGCTTGAGACGCCTTGATCAGTGTCGCAGCGTCGAACTGCCGCCAATCGAAGCTCAGTGTCGAGGTCGTATTACTCGCGTCCTGATTGGCAAGGCGGGGGAACTGCTCGTCGAGTTGCGCGACTTTGCCGTCCGCGCCCCAGACGGCGAAGCAATGACGCGCGTTGCGCAAGTACGCGTCGGCGCTCGTCCTGAGACCGGTGCCGAGATAGAAACGACCGGCCAGTTCGTTGGCGATGCCTTCGTGCTGCAGAAAGCCGTTTTCATGAGCGGAGTGGACCGCCTGTTCGTAGAGGCGAATGGCGTCGAGCTCGCGGCCCTCCAGACGCGCGAGCTCCGCGCAGACCAGCGCGTAGCGGTTCTGATAGTTCTCCGGGCTGTGCTCGGCCCACATTTCGAACTTCTTCAGTTTCGCTGCCAGAATGCCTCCATAGACTTGCTGCTGCTCTTCGGATGCCTCCGGATAGAGCGCCGTCAAGGTCAGCACATGAAAGAAGTGATACGTCGCCTCGATCGACAGTGCCATGACGGAACTGAGGACCGCCTCCGCCCGCTCCGCAACCTCCAACGCCTCGGCATACCGGCCATCGAGGAAGGCAAGCATGACCTTGATGATGCGATAGACGCCGATCGCACAGCCGAAATTCGATTTGATGATCGCCTCGAAGCAGGATGCTTCGTCGAACGTATCGTCGTTCAGCTCCAAGGCTTCGGTCGTCTTGCCCCGCAGACTGAGGACGAATTGCCGCTCGACGCGAATCAATTCATAAACGGCGTCGTTATGGCTCTCGCGCATGAGCGCCGCGTACTTTTCCGCTACCGACTGCACGTCCTCGAGGGCCGCCCCTTTTTCGATCGTCTGCCAGACCGCGTTGAATGCGACGTTGCCTGCGAAAACGAAGTCGCCTACTTCCAGACACGCAGCGGTCGCCCGTTCGAGCACCGGCAGATTAGTCGCAATGTGGCAGCGCCAGAAATTGACATGGGAGCCGTACAGGTGGAGCAGCTTTCCATACAGGCGCCGATTGCCGAACTTCTCGTTCAGCTTGAGCGACATTTCCGAAAACTGCACCGCGGCGGGGATATCGCCGATCAGGGAGACCAGCATCAACGCGTAATTGCCGAACGCAAAACTCGAGTTTTCGGTGTTGCCGTGCCGCAAGGAGAGGTTGATCGCCTTGAGGGTAATGAGTGGGTAAAACGCGGGCCGCGCCGCAAAGGCGCAGTTCATCGCCTGAAGGAGAAGATTGACGATCGCAAGGATCGCCGGATCCGTCGCGACCGGCGTCTCGACCAGTTCGGCAATGGCACGCCCACCCTGAATGACGCGAACGTCGCGCAATCCGTCGTGGAACGCTGCCTGGATATCCTGATCGTTCTCAGGAAAGACGATGCCGAAATCGCGCAGCGCAGTAAGTGCGACCTCGAAGCTCTCGTCATATCTTCCGGCCAGTTGATACAACTCAATCCGCAGGCTGAAGACCTTCGCACGGTCGAGACTGGAGCGCGCCTCGGCAAGCATCATGTCGGCTAGCGCATCGGCTTTTGCAAAATCGCCAACCAGATATTCGCACTCCGAGAACGCGAGATAGAGGTCGAACGTGCTGTCGTAGCGTTGCGTCCACGCATCGGGCGACAGCAGCGCTGCGCCCAGCACCAGATAGCTGCGAGCGGCCACATAGGCCGTCGAATTCATCGCGCGCCTGCCCGCGATAAGGTTCAACGCAACGACCTGCTCCCGCTCCGTTTGCGTCACGATCAGCGCCGCGCCGCGATTGAGATGGTTGACGATGTCGAAGATGGCATCCTCGATCGCTTCAGGCGCGGTCCGCGACACCAGCGCCCGGCCGATCCGCAGATGAGCGGCGGCGCGCTCGTCGGCGGGGATCAGCGCATAAGCGGCCTCCTGCACGCGATCGTGGGCAAATTCATAGGTGTTGGCCACGCGAAGAACGAGGCCCGACCGCACGGTTTCCCACAGGTTCGCGTGCATCGTCTCCTCGGAGCCGCCCTGCACCCACGTCAGTGCGGCGACTTCGGCGACGTTGCCGAGACACGCCAGCTGTCCCAATGCGTCTTGCGTCCGACGAGGCAAGCGGCTCAGTTTCGCGGCCATCAGATCGGCGACGTTCTCGGTAAAGCCCTTTGCATGAATGCGCGGCAGTTCCCAGCGCCACACCGCGGCGCGGTGGTCGAAGGTGAGCAGGTCTTCATCCGCGAGCGCCGTCAGAAACTGAATCGCGAAGAATGGATTGCCGCCCGTCTTCTCATGCACCAGTTGCGCGAGCGGCCGGGCCGTCGCGCTGTCGCAGTGAAGCGAATCCGCCACGAGTTGCGTCACGCTATCCGGCATCAGCGGCGCGAGTTCGATCTGCTGCACCTTGCCTTCGGCGCGGCTGATCGACTCGAGCGTGCGCGCAAAGGGATGCGACGCATCCACCTCGTTATCCCGGTAGGCGCCGACCAGCAGAACGTGCTTCACATCCGGATGCGTGACGAGGTGGGCGAGCAGGTCGAGCGTCGCCGTATCGACCCATTGCAGATCGTCGATAAACAGCGCGAGCGGATGCTCGGGCTGCGCGAATACGCCGAGAAAACGGCGAAATACCATCTGGAAGCGGTTTTGAGCGTCCTGCGGCGGGAGAGCCGGCGCGCCCGGCTGCTCGCCGATAATCAGCGCAAGCTCCGGGATCAGATTCACAATCAACTGACCATTGGGCCCGAGCGCCTCCAGAAGCGCGTGCCGCCACGGCTCGACCTCTGCGTCGCTCTTGCTCAGCAGGTTGCGCACGAGCGACTGGAAGGCTTGCGCAAACGGCACATAAGGGATGTCACGTTTGTACTGGTCGAATTTTCCGGACGCGAACAGGCCGCGCGGTGGCACCAGCACCCTGTGCAACTCGTTGACGACCGACGATTTGCCGATACCGGCATAGCCGGAGATCAGCACAAGTTCAGCCCCGGCGCCGGCCACGATACGATCGAACGCCGTCACAAGCGCTTCGATCTGTGCCTCGCGTCCGTACAGTTTTTCGGGGATCAGCAGCCGGTCGGACGCGTCGTGCGCACCCAGCCGGAACGGCTCGATGCGATGGTCCGCCTCCCATACCGCAAGGCACGACCGGAGGTCGGCCTCGACACCCGCCGCGGTCTGGTAGCGGTCCTCCGCAGCCTTGGCGAGCAACTTCAGCACGATGCCCTCGACTGCCGCCGGAAGCCCGGCGACGCGTTCGCTGGGCGGTCTCGGCCTGCGCGCGATGTGGCAATGAATCCATTCCATCGGGTCGGACGCCGTGAACGGCAGTGACCCGGTGAGCATCTCGTACAGCGTGACACCGAGCGAGTAGAGATCGCTGCGCGTATCGATCGAGCGGTTCATGCGGCCCGTCTGCTCGGGCGCCATATACGCGAAGGTCCCGGCAACGATTTCCGGCGGCGCGGGCGGCTGATGTTCGTGCGGCAGTTGCGAGGCGATGCCGAAGCCCGTGAGACGCACGTTGCCGTTCCCGTCCACAAGCACATTCGCCGGCTTGATGTCTTTGTGAACGAGACCGCACCGATGAACGTGGCCGACCACCCGCGCCAGATTCGCGGCGATGCGCAAAAAACGCGTGAGCTCCAGCGGACGGCCGAGCGAGCGATGCAGAGGTTCGCCGCCGTCGTCATCGAGAACGAGCATGGGCGGCTCTCTGCGGCGGTACAGCGCGAGGGGCTGAGCGGCCCAGCTGGAATCGAGCAACGGGGCCAAGCCGTATTCGTGCTCGAGGCGTGTAATGCTGTGCGAGGCCGTGCGCGTGGCGACCAGCGCTAACACCGAGACAGGATGGCTGGGTCTTCGGGCACGATAAAGTGAAAAGTCGCCGTCATCGTGCAGCGGCTCCAATTCATATCCGGTGAGATCCACAACGGACTCCCACGAAAGCTAAGCTGCGAATTCCATTCAGAATTTTTTACCACGCCCCTCGCCTTTCCGGCTACTGCTCACGCCGCCAATAAGCAGATCATTCAGGACAACGGTGACCCGCCACGGTGCATGAGACGAAGCCCTCCGTCCCACTTATTGGATCACCGCCGGCACTTTGCGCGCCTCTAATTTGTGGCACGTCCCGCTAATCGCCACTAGCGATGCCTGTTGAACAACAATACATGGCATTGCTCATTAAGTACACGGCGAAGTGCGATATTTTCGAACCGCTGCTCGCCGCCGTGTCCCCATCAACGCGAGGCGTATGGATTGGCGTAAGTCGATTCCCAGCCGCCGCCGAGCGCCTTGCATAGTGTGATGAGATTCGCAGCGGCGCTCGCCTGGCTTTGTTCCAGGTTGCTCTGGCCGTCGAGGAGTTGCTTCTGCACGTTCAGCACGTCGAGATAGTCAACCGCCCCACCCTTGTAGCGCTGTTGCGCGATCGAGAGCGCGCGCTGGTTCAGGGCAACCACGGCCTTCAGCTTATCGCGGCGCAACTGCTCGGCATCGTAGACAACCAAGGCATCATTCACCTCACGCCAGGCCTCAAGTACGGTGTGCTTATAGTTGATCGCGGCCTCCTGTTGTTGTGCCTCGCGCAAGTGCAGTGTGCCCTTGAGGCGCCCGCCCTCGAAGATCGGCATCGTGATGGAGGGCCCGACAACAAACTGTCCGGACGCCCAGTTGGCGAGGTTCGAGAGCTGAAGACTCTGGAAGCCTGCGCTGCCATTCAGCGATATGCGCGGATAAAAGTCCGCCTTCGCCACGCCGATCGACGCTGTGGCCGCATGCAGTTGCGCCTCTGCCTTCCTGATATCGGGGCGGCGTTGCACGAGCTCCGACGGAAAGCCGATGGGCACCTGTGCAGGCAGCTCGGGCACGTCATGCGGCTCGCCGAGCGTTTGCGCAAGCGCGCCCGGCTCTTCGGCGAGCAATACGCCAATCGCGTTGATCGTGGTCGCGCAGCGCGATTCGAGCGGCGGAATCAGGCTTTCGATCGACGCCACCTGCGCGGAGGCGTTGGCCACGTCCAGATCCGTCGTCACGCCTTCATGCACCCGTATCTGCGTGAGCTTCGTGGTATTGCGAGCAATCTCAAGGTTTTCTCGCGCGATCTGCAGCAGCGACTGGGTGTCGCGCAACTCGATATAGTCTCGCGCGAGTTCGGCACGGGCAGACAACAACACGGCGTTTCGATCGTCGTATGACGCTTCCGACATGGCAGACGCGGCTTCGACACCGCGTCGAACCCCGCCCCAGATATCGAGTTCCCAGGAGGTATCGAAGCCGGCCTGATAAAGGTTATAAGCCGGCGAGCCCGTCGGGCCCGGCAACGGCGCCACGCCAAGCGGTGTCGCACCCGAAGCGGATTGCGACTGGCTTCCGGTTGGGCTGACCCCGAGCAGCCCCAGAATGCCGTTCGGACTGCCACGCTCGCGATCGTACGACGCAGCGCCATCGAGCGTGGGATATTCCGCCGCGCCCGCCACCCGCTGCTCGGCCCGGCTTTGACGCAGGCGCGCCGACGCCGCGGCCACATCGAGGTTCGCATCGGCCAGTTGTTTTTCGAGCGCATTCAACGTGGGGTCGTTAAACAGGGTCCACCAGTCTGAATTGAATCCCGCCTCGACAGCCTTGCTCGATGCTTGCGCAGTCTGGGTACGATCAAAGACTTGCGGCGGCGCGGACGCCGTTGGACGTTGAAAATCCGGTCCGACAGTGCAGCCCGCCATCACGAGGCACACCAGTAACTCCAGCGCCAAGGCGCGGATGGAAAGATCGTTCGCATTCATTTTCCCTCTCCTCCTTCGGCCAATGCTTCGCCATGCTGACCGACGGCGACTTCCGTTTCGACTGAAAGCCCCACGCTCAACGCAGACGCCGCTTCTTGTCCGCGGTCAATGGAAATTTTGACCGGTACGCGTTGGACGACCTTCGTGAAGTTGCCCGTCGCATTGTCCGGTGCGATAGGCGCAAAGGCCACGCCGGTTGCGGGAGCGAGACTATCGATACGGCCGTGAATCACCACGCCAGGAAAGCTGTCGACCTTGATCCGCACACTTTCGCCTGGCCGCATATGGGTGATCTGGTTCTCCTGGAAGTTGGCGACGACATAGGCTTCGGAAAGCGGCACAATCGCGAGAACCGGCGCACCGGGCGTCACGAATGCGCCAACCCGCGCGGAACGCCGCCCCACCTTGCCGTCGACCGGCGCGCGAATCTCCGTATAGGACAGATTGAGCTTCGCCTGCTCGAGCGCCGCTTCGGCGCGTGCGAGTGCGCCGGCCGCCTTGTCGCGCTGGGTATTCAATACGTTCAGGTTCTGCTCAGTCGAGCTCAGCACGGCGCCATCGTGGGCCTGCTGCGCGAGTTGCTCGGCGAGCGTGCTCGAAGCGTGCTGTTGCTCCTGAGTCGTTCCCGCGCCCGCGTCCGAGAGGTTCTGGTAGCGCGCGGCGTTGGCTCGCGCAAACCCGATCGAGGCCTCGTCGGACTTGAGCGTCGAGCGTGCCTGCTCGACGAGCGAAGGCTGCCGTGCAATCTCGGCGTCGTAGTTTGCGACGGACGCCTTTGCCGCAACCACGTCCGCTTCTGCGCTCATCAATGCGGCCTTGAAGTCACGGTCATCAATACGCACCAGTAGTTGCCCGGCTTTGACCGACTGGTTGTCGTCGACAAATACGTCGGATATCTGACCGGCGACACGCGGCGCCACAAGGGTGAAATCGGCCTCGACATAAGCATCGTTGGTGGATTCGGTATTCGAGCCGCCTGACAGCCCTGAGCAGGCCCATACGCCAACAGCGACCGCGACGACCAGAGCGACCACCGGAATAATTTTGAGGGGAGATCGTGCAACGGATGACATGATTAGCGTCCCTTAACGAGAAGAGGGAGGCGTAGTGCACCACGGCGGATAAATCCGCACGGGCAACACTGGCACCAGGAAAAGAGTAGCGATGGCAACACCTGCGATGACGCGATAGAGATCCGCCGAGGTCAGTACCACGGCCTGCTCGTGGATCCGGTGTGCAAGTTCGCCAAGACCATGCATTGCGTCGATACTTTGGCTCGTCACCAGCGCGTGATTGCCCAACTGGTCCACGAGCATGTTCGAATGCAGACGTTCTCGACTGGTGCCCAGGCCTTCGATGAGCGCTGTCGCCACAGCCGCGGAAAACGTTTTGATCGAGTTGAACATCGCCGAGGCAAACGGACCGTCCGTCGGAGCCAGGCCCGTCGTCACGCCCATCAGGATTCCCAGGATCACCATCGGTTGCGCGACGATCTGGATCGATTGAAGCCAGTAGAAATCGTTGCGGATCCATTCGGACGTGATGAAACTCCCCATCAGGCACGTGGTGATCATGAGGCTCAATCCGATCGCCATGACCCAGCGGTGGTCGACCTTCCGCAGGTTCAGGACGGCAGCCGTCAGAGGCAGTGCGATCAAGAGCGGAATCGCCACCAGCAACGACAAGGGCGCGGTCTGCAGCGGCCTATAGGCGTGAACCCTCGCGAGATATTGGCCGGGAATGGCAGCCACGCCAACCAGCAGGATGACCGCGCCCACGAGTGTCATCAGTCCGTGCGTAAAGTTTCTGCGCGACAGCAACTGCAGCTTGAAAAAAGGCAGCGGGTGAAACCACTCGTTGACGAGAAAGGTCGCTAACAGCAGCCCCCCCCCGACGAACATCACGCGAATCAAATCGGAATTGAGCCAGTCAAGCCGATCCCCTTGCAAAAGACCGATCACCAGCATGGCGACGGCGGGAAATCCCGTCAGAAAGCCGGTCCAGTTGAATGCCTTGAGTCGTTCGAGTTTGAGCGGGTCGGGCGGCAGCCCCTGCTGGATCGCCACGCAGACTGCGAGGCCAAGCGGGACGATTTGCCAGAAGGCCATTTGCCAACCGACATACTCGGTCCACAAAGCGGCGAGCGGTGTGCCGACTGCCGGTCCAAAGGTCGCCGTGAGCGCGTACCCGGCGAGTCCGTATAGCTTCACTTTGGGCGGAAGATAGCGCAGCGCCACGATGATCAACATCGGCGGAAGGCATCCGCCGGCTATCCCCTGCAGGACGCGCAACACATAGAGCGTATGCAGGTTCGGCGCGAAGGGGCAAAGGAACCCGAAGAGCATCGTCGCGATCACGGCGCCGATCGTGAATCGCTTGAGCGTGAAGGTGATCCCGAACCACGGAGCAAACACCATCGTCGTGACGTTAGCCGCTTCGAACAGTGTGGTCAGCCAGGTGCCATCGTCATGCCCGATCGAGAGCGCCCCCTGAATGTCCGCCAGCGACAGTGCTGTCACCTGTTCATTGAGAATGGCCAACAGCGATGCAAAGAGCATCCCAATGAGGCCAATGGCTAGACGAAGCGTTAGCGCGGCTTGTTTGGGTGCAGGCTGCGCAGGAGCTGCTGGTCCCGGCACAGCAGCGGGCACCGTTGACTGTGCGACAGTCAGCGCTCCCATTCCCGTTGTTAAAGGGTTACCTGTAGTCATAGAAGTCCCGTTGCTACTTATGTTTGATAGGGCATCTAAACAATCCTGGCTGGAGGAACCGCGTAAAGCGTGGATCCCCCAGCAGCGATAACGCAATGCGAGCGCTTTACACCTTCGGTTGCGCCTCTTTAAAGAATTGCGGCGCTTCCCGGCGGTCGAACATTCCGTACTCCCGGACGATGCGAATATTGCGCAGGCGCGAAACATCCGGCGTCGCCGCATCACCCAGGAATGCTTCAGCTGCTGCATGGTCGCGCCATGTCACCACTGCGATCACTTCGCCCGGTGTGATCAGGTGGTCGAAGACGTCCCATGAAACGAGACCAGGTGCGCCTGTATCGACTCCCAGCGCTTTCGCCACCTCTTCCGAGAGAGCCTGCTTAACCCACGCCGGCGAGAACTTCCAATCGTGCAGCGTCACCGCTGTGCCTTGCCCGACCTCGGTGACATCGAAGCGCTGTTCACGCAAGACCTGTCCCGCAGGCACGTGGGTATCGCTGACGGTCTGGCCAATGCGCAAGCGATAGTCGGAAAACACGCGATCGCGCGCAGCTTGCATGATCTTGTGGTGCGTCTCCTGGCTGCGCCAGCGGATGAGCGACTTCTCGTCGCGCCAACTCGACAGCGAAAGGAGCCATCCTTCGCGTGTGAGACTGGCGTAGCGATTGTTGTCGATAAACCCATCGATCTTCTCGAGTTCCGGACGTAGCATCTTGGCCATGCCGAGGTAAGCATCGACTTGTGCGGGTTTTGGGTGAACTTCAAGCATTGCGGAGAACATAAGCACCTCTGTGTTTAGTCAGCCTTACGACGTGCAGTAATTGTCCAGGATAGGGCCAATGCATTGGAGTCCAAGCTAGTTGGTATTGGGCCAATGAGTGAGCGAATTTTGCCAACCGGTCATGCGTGTCCGGATAACCCTCACTGCCTGAAAGAGTCTTTTTCGAACCGGTAAAGCGACCTTTCCGGCGTGGACAAGCTAAAGAGGCCGTTTCTGCGATCTGGAAAGAATCCAGCGTTGGACATTTCGTGACTTCTTTGCGCCATTCGACGACGCCAATCGCCACTATGTGGATCACAACGCATAGAATCACGGCGTGTGGACGCCGGTGATCAGAGGGGAAGCGGAATGGACAAATTGCGGGAGATGGAGGTTTTCGTCGCTATCGTCGACCGAGGTAGCTTTACGGGCGCGGCCGAGAAAGTCGGCATGTCGGCCGCTGCGGTCTCGCGGGCGGTCAACTCGCTAGAAACCCGTCTTGCCACCCATCTGCTTGCCCGGACAACCCGATCGGTTCGTCCGACGGATGCCGGTATGGCCTACCTCGAAGCCTGCAGGAAAGTGTTGGACACCATCACGGATGCGGAAGCCAACATTGCGGCCGATCAACTCAATCCCGTAGGGACGTTAACCGTTTCTGCGCCGGTCCTGTTTGGCCAGCGGTATGTGGCGCCTCTGATCAACGCGTTCGCGCTGCGTTATCCGGACGTCAACGTCAATGCGGTGTACGACGATCGAACGACGCGGCTTCTTGAGGAAGGGGTGGACATTGCTATCCGCGTGGGCCACCTGGGAGACTCCTCGACATTCGCCATTCCGTTAGGGGTGGTGCGGCGTCGTACGTACGCGGCGCCCGCATATCTGTCCGCGCACGGAGAGCCGTTTCACCCGAGAGATCTGGCCAAGCATCACTGTGTGTCGTTCACCGGCGTCTCGCTGCCGCTCGAGTGGGTGTTCAGCGAGAACGGCTCGAGATTGCCCGTCAGACTTCAACCGCGGATGGTGGTCGACCTGGGTGTCGCTGCCGTGCTCGCCGCCGTCGACGGTGTGGGGATAACCCAGTTGCTGTCGTATCAGGCGGCTCCGGAGGTACTCGATGGCAAGCTCCAACCTGTCCTGACGTCATACGAACCCGAGGCGATCCCGGTGAACCTGCTTCATGTCGAGCGACGAAGCAGCAGCGGCAAGATTCGCGCTTTCATGGAATTCGTCACCGATGCGCTGCGCCAGAACGCGCACCTTCAGGGCGTGGACCCGACTGCAATGCGAACTTCCCGGTAGGCGGCCACCAGCGCATCGAGATCGAACGCCCTGTTCAGTCCACTTGGATTGGGTACGACCCACGCACGCGCGCCGCCGAATGGCTGGGCTTGCAGGCCCCAGTGGATATCGCGCGTGGCGAAGATTGCCGAGAGCGCCATTTTTCCGAGGAAAACGACGTTCCGCGGGGCATGCTGCTCGATCTTCCGCCTGAAGGCATCTCCAGCCAGTTCGATCTCCGCTCGCGACAGCTCGGCGGCCTGCGCGGTGGGCCGCGGCACCACCGTTGTGAGACCGCAGCCATATCGCAGCACCGTGTGGTCGTCTTCAGGACGAATCAGTTCTGGCGTAAAACCCGCAAGATGCATGACCCGCCAGAACCGATTGCCTCTGCCCTCGAAGTGATGACCGCTCGATGCCGCACGCATGCCTGGATTGATGCCGCAAAATACGAACGACAAGCCCGGCTCAAGAAGATCAGGCAGCGCTTGACCGGACTCAACGTCAGGCACAGACGAGATACTCATTGCAAAACAACCTGCTTTTGGGCGACGTTATCTACCCGTGGCTGTTTGTCTTCGTCGCCGCGGAATCGTTGCCGATATTGTTTCGGTGTGACCTCCAGGCGTCGCGAGAAAGTCGTGCGCATATGCGTGGCGCTGCGGAAGCCGCATTTGAATGCCACGGTCTTCAGCGGTGCATCGGTGTCCTCGAGCAGCTTCCTCGCGGTGTCGACGCGAACCTGCTCGACAAATACGGACGGTGTCACCTTGGCATACTTCGCAAACACTCTCGAGAAGGTGCGCCGGCTCACTGAAACTGCGCTCGCGAGTTGTTCGATCGATAGCGCATCGGTTATATGCTCAGTCACATAGCGGTGGACTTTGCCGATAATCGGATCTTCTTCCCTCCCCGCTCCAATATATGGGCTGTACTGCGACTGGCCGCCCTCGCGCTGGATATAGACAACCAGGCGTTTTGCCACGCGCACCGCCAGTTCGTGTCCCCAGTCCTCGGCGACCAGCGACAGGCACAGATCAATGCCGGCCGTCACGCCTGCCGAGGTGAAGAGGCGTCCGTCACGAACGAAGATCTTGTCGGGCTGCACAGACGCCTGCGGAAATTCGTGGGCGAGGCGACCTGCGTCAGCCCAGTGGGTTGTCACTTCCTTGCCGTCGAGCAATCCTGCATGGGCCAGCACGAATGCCCCATTGCAAACGGAGCCAAACCGTTTCGCGCCTCGTGCCTGATTTTGCAGCCACGTCAGAAAGTCACCGGACGGATGAGCGTCGGGCAATTGCGGCCCTCCTGCGACCAGTAGCAGGTCCCATTGCGTATCAAGATCGGCGTAGCCAAACGGCACCGAAAGTTGCATGCCGTTCGAGCACGTCACCGCCCCGGCCCGAGGTCCGATAAGGGTGACTTCGTATTTCTGCTCTGCGGAAAGGATCGTGTTGGCTTCCGCGAACACGTCGAGGGGGCCTGCAACATCGAGCGCCTGCACACCATCGAATATAACAATGGCGACTTTCATGCCGTGACCTTCGTGGAGTTAATAGGCCCGTTTCCGATACCGGCGATTCGATTGGCTTCACCCGAACGACTCGACCAAGCTTACAAACCGGTATTGACGAGCGGTATCGCAGCTTACCGCAATGGCCCGTAAACAGGGACACACTAACCGGCAATTGTCTTTTGCAGCCGTGTAATAAGACCGGACCGAGCGGCCCGATGGACGTCGACCTCCAGACGCAACGCAACGTACGACATTGCCGCAGCGGCGCCATTGGCCTAAATCTCACGTTAATTGGCCAGGGACGGTGACATCCACGTGTTCCCTCTTCCATGCCGGCTGATTAGACTGGGTCTCATCGATACGGCTACAGCCGCCTCTTCAATATTCGCCGGCTGCGTTGCCACGGCAACGATAACCGAGGACAGATTCATCATGTTGAAAATGCCATACCTCGCACCGGGCGGTAACGGGATGCGCTCGCAGCAGATGCGACCGCTCGTGTGCAATGGCTTCGCGGAGTAACGGCGCATGCAAGTTGCGATAATGCTGTACGCAGGATTTCGGCTGCTCGAAGTTACGGGTCCGATGGAGGTTTTCCACGCAGCAAACCGTCTCTGCGGCTCGACGCTGTACGACCAGCATCTCGTGGGGCCGTCGCCGGGGCCTGTGCTGTGCTCGAATGGCGTAGCGGTGGGCACGACGGAGAGTTTGACGGACATGCGCACCTCATTCGACATCGTCGTCGTGCCAGGTTCTCAAGTTGTCGGTTCGAGCTTTGAGCATAGCGAACTCGTGGACTGGCTCAGCGATGCCGGACGTAGCGTGCGAAAACTCGCGTCGGTGTCCAACGGGGCCTTTTTAGTCGCGCGCGCCGGCCTTGCCGACCACCGCACCTTGACCGTCAATTGGCGCCACGCGCAACGTCTCTCCGCCGAGTATCCCCTGGTGCACGTCATGAGCGATCAACACTGCCTGAAGGATGGCAACCTGTACTCGTCGTGCGGTGTCAGTGATGGTATGCAGCTGGCCTTGGGTCTCGTCAGGGAAGACCTTGGCGAAGATTGCGCCAGGAACATTGCAAAGTCATTGTCGAGGCAGCGCCACTGAGCCCACTATGGTCGACGAGAATTTGATTCATAAGGCACTCGCCAACCCGTTCCGACGCGAGGTCCTGAGGTGGTTGAAAACACCGGGCCAATGCTTCGCGCAGGAATACGGCAACCTTGGCAGCGGAATACCGTTAAATGCAATTCATGCGCGCAGTGGGCTATCGCAGTCGACCGTATCGGCGCACGTCGCGGTATTGATCGAGGCGGGACTGCTGATTTCCAACCGTGTGGGCCAGTGGCTGCTTCTGGCGCGAAATGAAGACGTCATTGAGGCCTTTGCGACACAGATCAGGTTGCATCTGTAGCTGGTGGGCAGGCACGGCTGGATGCCTGACTTTGGTTCATTGTCGCGGATTCGCACGACAACCTCCAGGTGCCGGTTTGAAAACGCCTGCCCAAACCTGGATCTGGAGTGGCCTGTTGCTCGATACCACTTCACCAAGGGATTGTTTCGCCTTCCCAACGCGTGAACGTCCCAGTGGGGCTGTCCGGGCCCTGCAGCGCGACACGCACCGCCTCGCGAGCGCCCTCCTCGACCGTCTCCGTGCCCGCATAGCCGTTGAGGTTCGTACTCGTATAGCCCGGAGAGACGGCATTGACCTTGATACCCTCCGGCTCCAGCTCGAGTGCCATGGCGAGCGTCAAAGCGTTGAGAGCCGTCTTGGACGCCGGGTAAACCGGGCCAAAAATCGCGCGATAGGCGTAGGCCGGGTCCGAGTTCGTGGTTAGCGACCCAATCCCGCTCGACACGTTGACGATCCGGGCGCCCGGCGTCTCGCGCAGGAGTGGCAGCATCGCCTGATAAACAGAGAGGACGCCGAACACATTCGTGTCCCAGACCGCGCGCATTTCATCGATGGACACGTTGCTCGGACGGGTCGTCTTCGCATACTCCTCGACGGACTGACCGGGACGTTTCCTCGTATTGGAAATGGCCGCGTTCTGGATGAGCACGTCGAGGCGGCCAAACTCGTTGCGCACGCGCTCCGCCGCAGCTGAGACCGAGGCCTGATCCGTCACGTCGAGTTGAAGCGCGTGAGCGTCCGGGCCGACGTCCTTGGCCGCAGCCTCGCCGCGCTCAACATTGCGCGATCCGACCAGCACAGTGAAGCCCTGTGCCGCGAGATCCTTGGCGATCTGAAGACCGATTCCTTGATTCGCCCCGGTGACCAGAGCGACGGGTTTGTCCTGCATAGCCCTCTCCTTTCGTATTGCGCTGTATTGCGTTGTGGCGCACACAATCCATTGCCGGTTTCAGTTCAGCACGGCGGCGCGCCGCTTGCTCAGCGAAGCTCCGCCGCCCAGGCTTCGGCGTCGGCGCCGGCCGGAATGTGCATCGGCGATGACGGGTCGGTCGCCGCGCGCCACACGGCTTCGGCGACGTCCTGTGCCTGGGTGGTCGGGGAAGACGTATCCCCCAGCCGCGCGAAGACCTCCTTGACGAGATCGGCATAAGCCTCGTGGTCGAGGCCGTGCATGTGGGCGCGCGCGTTGTCTCCGAAGCGGGTGTCGGGCGCACGGCCCGGCAGCACCAGGCGCACCCGCACGCCGAACTGTTCGAGCTCCGCCGCCAACGACTCCGTGAATGCGTTTACCGCCGCCTTGCTCGCGCGGTACGCGGCGAGCAGGGGCAACGCCTTCAGCGTCACACTCGACGTCACGTTCACGACGACGCCGGCCCTGCGCTCGCGGAACTGAGGCAGCATCGCTTGCGTCAATGCGATCGTGCCAAAGGTGTTGGTCTCGAACAGCTCGCGTACCGTCGCCATCGGCACCAGTTCGGCTGGGGAAGCCGCGCCGAAGCCCGCGTTGTTGACGAGGACGTCGATCGGGCCCGCCGCATCGACAGCCTCGCGAATGCTCTCCGGATTCGTGACGTCGAGCGCCAGCACGCGCAGGCGGTCTGAAGGCGGCAGCACGTCGGTACGCGGCGTGCGCATCGTGGCGACGACCTGCCAGTCGCGGGCCAGGAAGTAGCGGGCGATTTCGAGGCCGAATCCGGACGAGCAGCCGGTGATTAGCACGGTTTTCATGGAAATTCCTGTGGGGGTGGTTTGCGTGTACCCCTACGATAGATCGCCACGCCCGTACTTGCTACAATCAATCATCCGAATTTCATTTGCAGGAGTCCGGCGATGATCGATCCATTGGCCGAAGTCGTGACGCTGCTGCAGCCAGGCGCCCGGTTCTCCAAACTCGTCCTCGGCGCCAGCCCCTGGCGCATCAGTCGCTCGGACGCCGGGCAGCCGTTCTATTGCGTGATCCTCGAGGGCGGGTGCCGTATCGCCATCGACGGACACGAACCTATTGAGCTGCTGTCGGGTGACTTCGTCCTGATCCCTGCGGCCTACGGCGTCGCGATGTCCAGCCTTGAGCCACCACCACCGGGCATCGAGACGGGGGCGCCCACCCCATTGGGCAACGGCGAATACCGAATCGGCGCCCCCGGCAACCCGATCGACACGCGAATGATGGCGGGCCACTGCAGCTTTGCTTCACCGGATGCGTCCCTGCTGGTTTCGCTGCTGCCGCAACTCGTGCATGTTCGCGGCGAACAACGTCTGGCCACGCTCGTTGAACTGGTGCGAGAGGAATCACGCGAGCAGCGGCCCGCGCGCGAGGTCGTGCTCTCACGACTGCTGGAAGTGCTGCTCATCGAGGCGCTGCGGTCCGCGGCAGGGACCGACGCGTCACCGGGCCTCGTGCGTGGGCTCTCCGACTCGCGGCTCGCGGCCGCGATCCGTGGGATGCACGCACGCCCGACGCACGCATGGACAGTGGCTGAGCTTGCGAAGGAAGCCGCGCTGTCGCGCTCGACTTTTTTCGAGCGCTTCAGCCGCGCGGTCGGCGTCGCGCCGATGGAATATCTGCTCACCTGGCGCATGGCCCTCGCGAAGGATCTGTTGCGCCGCAATGAAGGCCGTATCGCCGAAATTGCGCAGCGCGTCGGCTACAGCTCGGCCAGCACGTTCAGCGTCGCCTTCACGCGGCATGTCGGCCGGCCGCCTACGCAATATGCGCGCGAGGAGCAGGCGGCCGCAGCTAGCGCGTAAGACGCGTGTAGTCACTTTGCCGTCTGAGCGCTAGTGTTCCGTTCCGCTGATCCGTGCACAAAGTCTTTGTAGCTTTGCGAGGATGGAGTCGGCTGAGGCGGTCCACATGAACGGTTTGCAGTTTTCGTTGTAATG
>Ga0302220_10000261_pt1 | contig 46934 bp, 81 predicted proteins | sample II_Palsa_E1_3_FD_194572 | JGI IMG/M metagenome (GOLD analysis project Ga0302220, IMG submission 194572) | Peat permafrost microbial communities from Stordalen Mire near Abisko, Sweden - II_Palsa_E1_3 | ecosystem: Environmental > Terrestrial > Soil > Palsa > Peat permafrost | place: Sweden...
TGATTGCCACTTACATTGGCGAACAGTAGCGGAAAACAAAACCCATAGAAACGTTGATGCAGCAAGGCTTGCTTGCTTTGGGCGAATGGTGCAATATGCGCGGCTCGCGGACGCTCTCTCCGCCAATACATAAGCCTAAAGCCCTGTTAATTCGGGGCTTTTTGCTATGCGGCTTTTGACTGACCCATGTTTCCAACCACATCGCGATCAGCCATCAACTGCGAAATCCATTCGTCGACCTCTGATTCTGACCAGAGCGATCGCTTGCCGAATTTACCCGGCCGCGGGAAAGTGCCTTCCTTGATTCCTTTGTAAACGGTCGTGTGGCTCAGCGAGACTTTCTCGCACACGGCCTCGAGCGTGAGTAAGTGTTGAGCGCTCACCCCTCACGCTCCGCAAGAAATTCATCCAGGCGACGAAGTATCGAGCCGCCATCCTCGACGCCGTAGTCCCTCATGCATTCCCAGATAACATCCCGGCAATCCCTCAGCAACGCCTCAGCCCGATCAGCGCGGGATTGAAGGTTTGTTGTGGCGCGGGAGTTCCACCAGGAATAGAGCGTTGCCTCTCCTTCCTTGGTGTCTTTGCTGCAAGCTCCGCAATCGTTGCATTCGACATTCTGTCCCCATCGAGCCATGTCAGTTACAGACGCTATCCCGCCGCAGAACGGGCAGTTAAGAAGCTCAGCCTTCATGCGATTCTCCGATGGCTAGATCAGCGCGGATGTACTTGACCTCGCAAGCAAGCACGGAATCCTCGCACCACGATATGCCGTCATGGTCCCGTGGGAATTCTTTTTCCGAGTGCCAAGCTTCATCGGACACTTGCAAATAAATGGCATCTGGCGCAGTGCGAACAAGGTCACTCAGCAGCTTGCACTCACCACCCTCAGCCCGGCGAGCGTTGGCCGGTAACTTGAATCGCCCACGAGCGAAGCCTTTTGCATCGCATCCATCGTCCAGCACGGCATCGTATGTTTCGGCGTGCCAAGCAGTGATCGTCGCGGGGAATTCTGTTCCGTTGCTTGATTGCCAAATGACGCGAGTGCCATTCGGAAGAAATCTACCCCCCTGAGCGTCCTGCGTGGCTGGGATCGGTGGTTTTGGTTGTTTCTCATCGCGAGCGCATATCGTGCAAATGGATGGTCCGCCGCACCTTACCATTAGCCCATCAGGCCGTTTCCACACATGACCATGACCCGTGTTCGTTCCCCAATCGGTTGCTCGGTCATCCGCATTCTCCACCTGCGAGAGAAGTTCGGCGTATTTCCTCAAACGCTTTGCTATTTCGTCGGACAATCCAGAATGCGACATGGACGTGCAGCAAGGAATATCCATTATCTCCGCCAATTCCTCGTTACTAATCCCACTGTGATCTTTCGCACCCACACTTGGCCCGCTCATACCGAACCCTCGGCAGGCGATGGGGCGGCTTTGATGGCGTAGCGTAATTTGACGTTGGCAAGCTGCGCCTGCGAAGCATAAGGGCCTATTTTCAGTTGGTACTTTGCGTACAACTCCGCGAGCACATCGCTTGCGAATTTGGCTGCGTCGATCAGTTCAACCACCACACCCTGCGGCGCGACAACCGGCGAGGGTTTGAATGCCTTAATTGCATCCCGCAAGTGGCCGTTTGTGTATCCGCCAGCTTCGCTAATGTATGCGTGAATGAAATCCGCAAGCGCATCAGCATAATCCACCGGCTCAGCCTTCGCCTGCTCGGCGAGTAACGTTGTGATTCGATAACGCATCTTCGTGAATAGCTGCATTGCCGAAACCGTTCCTTGCGCTACGTCAAACTCAAGCGCATCTAGCTGAGCACGCACTTCATCAACAGTAGGATTACCCATGGTCGTTTCCTTTTGCTAGGGCGGCTTGCAGTGATTCGATTATTTCCGTGCGGATCATGCTTGGGAAATCTGTGGTTCCATCAACCGCAAAACAGCCGATGGGGCCAAAAATACATAGAGCTTTAACGCCTGCGTTTTCTCTAACCTCAATGTTCCAACCAGCCGGAAGTTTCTGCCTAGCATCCACCGCATCCCCAGTCCCAAGGCTGGAAGTTTTTGCTTGCCAGCCTTGCCATAGCCGTTGAGTGTTTATGTACTCGTAGTGGTTAGCCGCTCCGGCTGAGTCTTCGGCATGGTCAATATAAAAACCTTCGCTCAAAGCCCACTTCTCAAAAGCGGCCCGATCAATCTCGGCATCCGAATAGTTCATTTCTCACTCCCATCAGCCGGAAGGGTTGGGGTTACCTTGTCTAAATACTTGAGGATCGCCAGACGTAAAGAGGTCTTGCAGTGGTTGAAAAGTAACGCCGACTTTTCCGGGCAGTTTTCGATAAATTCCCAACTGGCTGCGTTAAGCGCAGATCCCCATTCTTCGGCATCTTTTCGAACCAAAACCCATTCCCCCGAATCGCCGGAGTTGAGAATGGCTTCGAGTTCGTCTGAAATGTAGTTGCAGGCGTCGTTATAGCCTTCGTCATAACCAGACTTAACACTCTGACTACCTGTCTGAGTTAGCCGATCAATCAACTCCCGCAGCTTGTCTTGAGTGTTCATGGGGTGGCCTTCTGTGGCTTTCGTAATTGGTTTAGAACATCGGCCCAAGTAATTCCGTTAATAAACGGGATAAGCGTTCCTTTGAATTTCATGCAATTTGCTTTGTGCGGTCGGTCATCTACTAGAAAATCGTCTTCATCTCCTAGCAATCCTTTGTCGTGAGTGATGATGATTCGACGCTTCAATTCTGGAAGGTGATTCATTACCCACTGCGCTTTATCTTTGTAGGCAAATGAAATACCAGTTGGCGGTTTTGTAGCTATCCATACTTCGTAACCCATGCCTATCAAGCTACGAACGCCAGCTAATCCATCAGGGTAAGGATTCATCGCAAGATATGCCCCCGGAACCCGTTTTATCTCGTCACCGGTTGCTTCTATTTCATCGCGGTATGCGTCAAAATTAACCAGCACTCCATCCATGTCTACGAATACTCGATTCACAACTTTCTCCCTACCGAATGTGATTGATGGTCTGAGTGGGCGTGGAAGGGTAGGTCAGGAAACGATCCCCACGGAGCACGAAACTCACGGTACATACTGTCCGGCGATATGCCGCTGCGATGACCGTGGCGACCCTTGCGTCCTTCGCTCCAATACTCGCGGTGGTTGGTGGTCGTGTTGTCGTGCCAGCCATCGGGCCAGAACTCTTGTGTCGGGTTCATGCGGCTTTCTTCGCGTAGTTGTGCGCGCCAAACATGCGGTGAGCGTGTTCGCTCTTTTCTGACCAGACGATGCCAACCTCGTTGCCGTTCGCGTACAACCAAGTGATGAAATCCGCCATGCGTTTGACACCGTAGTTGCTGGTGCTTTCGCCGAGCATCACGACACCACCAGTCCAGCCCTCTGCCATCTCAGTCTCTTCGGCAAAGGCCGCGGTAAGAACAGCCTTCCAGTGAGCCGGCGGCATGAGTTTCATCACCCAGGTTCCGGCGACCGTGCAGCGCCATTTTTTTTGGCGTGAGAAATCGGTCAGCATCGGCCACATTTTTGAGTTTTGGCTCAGCGTGCGCTTCGAGTCGGTATCGTCTGAATTCACTTTCTCGCCTCCGCCGCCATCCGAATCAGCTCAAGCCGAATCGTCTTCTTCGCGGCCTTGTTGTACGGAACCTGCCACGGTGATTTCCAGCGACCTTTACGGCCAGCTATGCGCGGAGCAATCTCGCCTTTGACGAACGTTGTGCGGTTACGGCTCATCTCAGGCCTCGGCCAGAGCCAGCGTGCGCTCATCCCAAAAGGCAATAAGCTCTGCTCGCTCGCTTTGATCCAACAACGTGATCAGTGCCGACGCTTCATCGAGTTCGTCACGCGTGGTTGCTTCGGCAAGCTTGTCGTGGATCTGCTGGGCTGTAATGTCGTCTACGGACGGAACGCGCGGCGCGTCGTCGGCGAGTTCATGCTCAATCTGCTGCAGCGTTTCACTTGTGCGCAATCCGCCTTGCGTCACTGTGCGGAGCTGGCCAATGTCCTCGGCTTCCTCGGCAGTGTGGATGCCCATGCTTACCTCGGGCGCGTACAGGCGCGACCAGAAGCCAGCGGCTCGGTACATAAACATCAGCTCGGGCATGGTTTTCCACTTACTGCCGGACTTCTGCAGCCATCCTTCTTCTTTAACCATCGTCCAAGTGATCCAGGGACCGATGCAGCGCTCGCCATCTGACTTGTCATCGGCGTAGGCGCGGACCTTGTAGCCTTCGTGCTTTGGGTCCGTTCCGACAACTTCGAAACGCATCGGCTTGAAGCGGCCGCAGGCATTCACGGTGGCGATCAGGAAGGTGGATGACCACGACGGCTTGCCTTGAATGACGGCAAGATTCTGCATCACCATGAGTTCGTTCGCGCCGATGCGCTGCGCGATTTCCATCGCGATGATCACGTTGGCGATGTTGTCTTGGTAAATCTTCGGAACCAGCGTCGAGCTGGCGTAAGCCTTCGCCTTACGTTGCAACAGAGAAAAAGGACTCTCTGCGGCTAATGCCTGGCTCGGCGTTTCGGTTTGTGTAGCGACTGCGCTCATGCGTAATTCCTCGGGTTAATCGTTCAATGCCCAGCGCGGCAGCGCGAGCGTGTGGATCGACGGCGCGTATGCCGGCCATTTGTCGGTCTTCAGGCAATCGGTAAGGGCATCCATCTCGCGCCGGCGCAGTTCATAGCCGCGCGCCTCCGCGTCAGCGTCGATGCAGTGCACGGCGACGGCGTAGGGCGGGGACTTTTCCACCGCAACGAACAGGAATGCGCGTAGGGCGTTGTCCGTGGCCGTCATGCCTTCGCTGTAGTGCGCGTGCTGGATGTGATATCGGTAATTTGCGACGGACTTCGCAAAGCCTCGCGGGCTCGCATCCTCGGTCGACTTCAGGTCGATGGCGATACGGCGGTCAGCGATCCAGTAATCGAGCCGTGCCTTGCACAACAGGCCGGTTTCCCGGTCATGCCAGATGATGGTCTGCTCAGACTGTCCGCCGCGGAACAACTTGCCGGCGATCGGATGCGCGGCGACGGATGCCTGAATGCCACGCAGAATGATTGCGTCGTCGTGGCTGATCTCAATCTTGCCAGCCATCTCGCGCTCCCACTCGTCCCAGTACGCACATGCTTTCAGCGTTTCAGGGCTGGGATTCTTTGCGTTCCGGTTGCGGTCGGGTACACGGCGAAACGGATGCTCTCGGGCGATGATGTACGTCGAGTCGAACAATTCCGGTTCCAGTACGGCGACATGCAGTGCTCGACCAAAATGCTTGGCGGGTGTCTCGTTGTCGTCAAGGTCGGCCAGCCACGCGCGGTAGTGCGCCGGCGTCACGGAGAGCTGCTTCAGAGCGCCGCAGTTCACCACGCCAAGCTCTTTGCGGTGATACACCTCGGCGGGCACGTTGGGGTAGATGCCCGGCGCGAACTGGGTGATGCTGGTGAGTAACGGCGACTTGATCTGCGCGTTCATGCCGCAGCCTGTTTTTTCACGCGCGCCGGCTTTACATCGTTTGCGACTGCAATCTTTAGGTCGGAAAAGAGTTTCTTCGGAACAATGCCCATATCATCTTGGGCGCCGTACTCGTCAAACCATTCGATAAGAGCGGCAACAGCAGCACCAAGCGTCAAGCTGGCGACACGCGCGGCTTCGGACTTTTTCAGTGCCTCGTTGCGCGCCAAGCGAACTTCTTCAGCCTGCGCCTCCAATCGGGCCTGCTCAACCTTCTGCGCTTCACGTTGTGCGGCTAGACGCTTGTCCTCATCTTCGCGAACCCGATCAGCTTCGGCACGAGCCTCACGATCAGCCTTTTCCTGCACAGCACGGCGTGTCGCTTCCGCGGCAGCATCACGCTGGCGCTGTGCCTCCGCCTCCGCAGCCAAGCGGTCCCGCTCGATCTTGGCCAGCCTGTCGGCCTCGGCCCGCTCTTCATCTGCTTTCTTGCGCGCGGAAGCTAGGCGCTCATCCTGTTCCTTGCGAAGCTGGGCAAGCTCGGCCTGATCGGCAATCAGTTTCGCTTGTGCCGCTTCATGCGCCAGCTGGTCGGTATGCATCTGTTCAAGGCGGGCGATCGCGGTGGACTGAGCCAGACGGGCGGACTCGATAAATTCCGCGAAACGCTCTTCGTCAATCAACAATGCCTGAAGGTCGATAATCTCTCGCGCGATGTATTCCGCTGACTTGCCGACAAGCTTTAGCGGAATGCCGCGAATGTCGTCAACGTGCTCCTGAATGGCTGCGATGCGCGCTGCCTCAGCCTCCTCTTCGGCACGCTTGGCATCGGCCAGCGCCTGGTCATAAGCCACCTGCAGAGCGTTGAGGCGCGTCTCTTCGGGCGAGATGATGGCGATAAGCTCACCCTCTTTGCCGATGACGGCTTTCGAGAATTTGGTCGCGTCGTCCCGCGCATCCTTGCCGGTCTTCTGGATCTCGACACGGGTATTCTTCAGCAGCATGCGCGCGGCGTGGCACTCGTTGTAACCAGCAGCATTCGTGATGCCAGTAATGCGCGCCGACTGCTTCGCCAGCTCAGCCAATTCAGCCTTGCGCGTGGCAAACCCGAGAGCCAGCTCGGCGCGTTCGATGACTTGCAGTTCCGTATTCATATTAATTCCTCTCGCCGCTAACCGGCTTGTGTTGGGTGGGTTAATAGCCGTCGCCGTAGCCGTCGCCGTCGCCGTAGCCGTAGCCGTCGCCGTCGCCGTAGCCGTCGCCGTAGCCGGAGCCGTAGCCGTAGCCGTCGCCGTCGCCGTAGCCGTAGCCGTAGCCGTAGCCGTCGCCGTAGCCGTAGCCGTCGCCGTAGCCGTCGCCGTCGCCGTCGCCGTCGCCGTCGCCGTAGCCGTCGCCGTCGCCGTAGCCGTAGCCGTCGCCGTAGCCGTCGCCGTAGCCGTAGCCGGAGCTATTCGCTGCCGACTGAATCCACGCCTCGCACAAGTAGTCCGATGCTTTACCTACAATGGCACCAACTTTTGAAACAAACTCTTTGACACCGTCGATGCAAGCTCCCGTGTCCAGTACGTCTACAACCGTTACAACGGGTTTGTAGATCATCCAGGTCATGCAGCCTCCCACGCACCCTTAGCCGCGTCGGTTACTTCAAATACAGCAGTAACTTTTCGCACTTCGATATCAGCTCTAGCGCTGATTTTGCTGTTACGTGTCGGACCCGTCTCGGCAAGTTCCATTACACCTTTCGTTGTTCCGAAAGAAATAGCCATGCGTGCTTTCTCAAGGTTAATTACATCACCCTTGGTGTCTTTGGCGTAACCGAAAAACACGCCACGATGCTCAGTGCAAACGATGACGGGACGTGCGGTATTCTTTGAAACTGTCATGGTGTTTTCCCTTTGTTTGTTGGTTGGTAAAAATTAATTAGCGGTAATTCCTCTGATCCGCCGTCTCGTCAAAACCTGCCTCCACGTCATTTTCCGCGGCCTCGCGAATCACAATCGGCTCTCTATCGATCCACGGTTTCAGCGCATGGAACATCTTCGGAAGCATCGCCTCTTGCCAAGGCGTCAGAGGTACGCCAGTAGATAGGCACTCGATGATTGGCCACGCCTGGATCGCGTAAGCGGTGATGTTTGCCATCTCGCGAACTTCGTCACTGAACTCGGCATCATCACGACACGGCAGGTTATCGAACAGAAGTTCACCGACCTTTTCGCGGTCTGACTTGATGGCATCCTCGGCGCGCTCAACGGCAGCGAATTGCGCATCGGTATCGGGTTCGCCGCTGGCTAACTTCCAATCGTCGTAGCTGCGTAGGGCGCTCATAAAAAGAATCCCTCAAAAATCTCAATAGCCGACACAGCCGCGCAGATAACGACGACCGCATAAGCGCCAATCCACAATGCAGCGAACGGACCTAGTTCATCGCGCAATTCGTCGTACTTGTTCACCATCCAGTCGGTACGGCGGCGCTTTGGTAGCGGCTTGGTGGAGTCGATGAAGGTGAAAGGGTGCGATTGACGGGCGTTCATGGCTGACCCTTTAGGATTTGGTCAGATACCCACTGGCGCATACGTATCCAGCGATTTTCTGGTGAGTTATCCAACGTCCATCGCTCGTCGTTTTCAAAGACAATTTCAGCAGCCAAAGCTGGTGCAATGTTGAATGCGTCCGCGACGGCGTAACGGTCTTCTGGATCAAGCTTCGTCATATCCAGTCCGCGAGCTGCGCCAAGAACACCAATGGCGCAATAACTACCATCTGCCGTAACAAGCTCGTCTGCAATAAGTCGCTTGTCTTGCATGGCATCAAGGGCCACAAGCAAGTCAGAGAGAAACTTCTGTCCGCGCTTTCCAAACGTCGCCGACTGCACAGCGCCACGCCATAAGCCAATGTCCTCGCAGTCGTCGCTATAACCAGACCGGCTCATATCTTTTCCTCCACATCCGCCGTCAGCGCCAACAGGTCTGCGGCTAACTGGATGGATTCTTCGCGGGATAGATAGATTCGCGATCCTTCAATAGTGATGATCGCGAACATGGTTACGTACTCGATCCCATAGCCCCGCTTAACCTTAAGTTCGCCACGGTTGAAAACGTCAAACGCTGCGATAGCCATGGCTCAGGCCTCCGTCTCGGTGGTGAGGTCTGTCAGCCATAGGTAATCGCAACCCGGTGACTTGAGTTCGATAAGTGCGGCTAGTCCGATTTCTGCGGTTTTGTTAAAAACGCTATCGCGAGCTGCGGCTGCGGCTGCGTCTGCGTCTGCGTCTGCGTCTGCGTCTGCGGCTGCGGCTGCGGCTGCGGCTGCGTATGCGTATGCGTATGCGTCTGCGGCTGCGGCTGCGGCTGCGTATGCGGCTGCGGCTGCGTATGCGTATGCGTCTGCGGCTGCGGCTGCGGCTGCGGCTGCGTATGCGTATGCGTATGCGTATGCGGCTGCGGCTGCGTATGCGGCTCTAGCCACATCACGCGCATTTCGTGCCGCCGATCCCGTTCCTTCGTTTTCACAACGAACCGCAGCGACTTCCAAGGCTTCCGCATGTTTAGGATTGCGACTAGCGGCGGCGCGAAGTGCAATCGGAACGATCTGGCGAATGATCTTCTCAACAACAATCTTTGCAAACGCTTTTTGGTCGATGGCATCACTGCCAAGCTGAGCGATAGCCAACTTCCGCATGCCAGAAGTACGTGCCGCATTTGAAGACCAGCGTGAATCGTTCAATCGAATTTTGAATGCGCGAACCGCCGAACCGACACACGTTGGACGATCCGAATGCGGCAAACCCATCGCATAGCAAACAGCAGCCTCGACACACATCGATCCCGGTGTCGGTTCGCCAATCCCTGAAACAAGACCCGCGTCTACAGTCACTAGGACTTTGCGCGCCAAGTCTTCCGTTACTACGTATTCGCTCATGCTCATCTCCCTTCCGGCTTGGCCTCCGTTTGGTGGCCGATGGAGAGAGATTAGGATAGGCCTAATATCATGTCAATAGGTCAATCCTAATTAGTTTCATGCAGACGTAAAAAAGCCCGCTCATGGCGGGCTCGTTGGTCAGTTGTGTTTGGCGGCTTATTCTTGCTCTTTACTGTCTCCGCCCTTGAATTGGCTTCTCAGGAAAGATCCCACAACGCCGACAACGGTTATTCCTCCAACTATGCCGGCTGCCTTGTAAGCCTGAAGGTATGCGAGCGCAACGGAGGCGATAAGGCAAAAGGCGAGCGCAGCAAGGGCCACGTAATGCATGCGCTGATTGTCCTTGGCGGTGCAGTCAATCACTTTTTCGTGTAATGACAGCTGTTTGGCAACCGTAGCATTACTGTCAGCCTGCTCCTTTTCCATCATCGCCACGATTCGTCCCGTAATTCCAGGATGGAGGTGTTCGAACCGTTCAAGATGATCTGGATGGGGGAGCGGCCCGCTATAACTTTCTTTCGTCGCCACATGCATAGCTACCGATCCCTCGGTGTGAGGAATTGGCTTGGGATGAAGGGCTTGAGGTCGGCTCTTACTTAGAGCGATTTGGCGCTTTTTGCTTGAGCGCTTGCTCATGAGCCGCTACCGACATGGCGCGCTTCATGCGGTTTCCCACGGTCGTGAAGTGGCGTTGTACGCCAAACTCGTGCGTAGGCATGGCGGGAAGCTTGCTCGACAGCGGCGTATGAGAGAAGTCCAGCAGACTTCCAAAGGCGTCGGCAAACGATAAGGGCTTCAGTTGTGCGCTCATAGGTCAGCACTATAGCAGTCCGTTTTGTCAAATACGTTAACCACGGTTTAATCCTCCCAGCTTCCGATCCATTGCTCAGCGCCCAAGTTTCACAGGCATACCGATGCCCGATTTTTTGGTAACCCCATCTGCATAGGTGAATTCCCCTTCGCACTGCAGATCATTGTTCTGCAGGTTTACGTAGGTTGTTTGCATGTGAGAGAACTTGGTGACCTTGCCATGATCAGCGACCAATTGAGGCGTGGCGTTGTACATGGTCATGAGCTGTGACTGGACTTCTGGCCATGCACACGGGTTTTGATGCGCCACCGAGGCGGCGGGCATGTTCTGCGCACTGGCGCTTGCTACCCAAGCGACTACGATCAAAGAAGAAATTCCTTGTAGTTTCTTAGCCATTCCGTTCTCCGGTAGTTACAGTATTTTCTCAAGTGATGCTGAAAGAATGGCTATATCAAGCGAGTCTCACCGCTGAGGACACGCAAGGTGTCTCATGGAGCCAACAGGAGAGACGATGATGACTGACCAGTACGACGAACTGTTCCAGAAGTACCTTACTGCTTTCGGGCTTTTACGCGCGCCGACGCAGATGGCGTTGTGTCTCGATTCTTTCCATTGCTCAAAAACTCCAGCGCTTCCCGAAGCGGCTCATTTGAAGACATGTCAGGTAATTGCGTTCCCATCACCTCGACAAGCTTCTGGTATTCCAAGGGCCGGTGCTCGGCGCTGATCTTTAACAAAGCGGAAAGTGCCAGGGAAAGGTGATCAACACGACCCCTTAGGGCCGCGATTTCACTTTCCGGGTCGTCAGCGATGTTTTTCATGGACGGGTTCGCTCCAAAATAAAGTTCGTCGAACGTCGATCCGTGATCTTCAGCAATTCTTCTGGCTAACTCCGTTTCGGGACGATATTCGCCGTTTAGCCATGCGTTCGCTGTGACGGTGGCATATCCGTAACGTTTCGCTAGATATGAGCCAGCACCGCGACGCGGATGGTTTTTTTCTAACAAGAGTTTTGAAAGCCGCTTGCCAAATGCGTCGGCTGTGTCATCGCGAATCTTCTTAGGCATGGCCTAAATATTGACCGGAATAGAGTTAGGTTTGCCCTGTTGACTAGTTATTAGGATCATCCTAATATCTGGTCCATGACCACTAACCCGCTTGATACCGTAATTGAGAAAGTCGGCACTCAGCAGAGGCTGGCTGAACTGCTTGGCGTTAAATCTCCATCTATAGCCGAATGGCGTAAGCGCAAGCGAGTGCCCGCCGAACGCTGCATAGCGATCGAGACACTCACCTCTGGCGCTGTCACACGCTACGACTTGCGCCCCGACGTATTCGGCCCAGCCCCGAAAGCCAAGCGGCAGGCTGCCTGATGTCACTTCCGACGAGAGAAACGTGGCTTGTAGGGTTTGAACGCGGCTTTCTTGCTGGCGCTCTGAGCGTTGCCTTGGTCGGTATCGCGTTTGCTCACTTTGATCGCGATCTCCCCGATCCATCTTGGGATCGCGTGCAAGAGCACGAAAAAGCAACCTATCTCGTACCAAAGAAGCAAGCGCTCCGAGTCTGGATTTATCAGATTCCAGATGCTGGCGACTGCAAATATAAAAGCTCCGAAGAACAGGGCTTTTTGGCTCAAGAGAACCAGTTCTTCGAACGCTCTCGGCTTGCTCAGTGCGATAGCTGGAATTTCCTTCATAGCCATCAAAAGGATTCCTGAGATGAGTCCCAGAAGGAAATTTTCCATGCGTACTGCCGCCCTTATTGATATCTGCACAGCTTACCGCTGGCAGGGCTTTTCTTTTTCGGTTCGTTTCCATTTGAAAAATTTTGGCCCCACGGGGATCTACAACGCGAGACATGTGTCATGACACCCATTGACGAACCCCAGTTGCCGTTTCGGATGGACGCCTATCCGATTGAGCGCAACGTAATCATCGCGCAGCCGAATTTTCGCGGCGCAATGAACCTGTCCATTGATCTGTGCAGGTTCGAGAACGACAAACAGGCGTCCGGCAAGGTGGGCGTCGACGCTGGCGCTTACAGCTGCAAGAAGAACGGTCAGAAGCCCTGGTCTGTCGATGAGATGCGCCGGGTAATGGAGATAGGCCAGAACCTTATGCCGCTGTCTTGGCTGGCTCACCAGTACGGCCACGGCCTTGTGCTGCTGGAAACCGAAGCCGAGCGGCGAGATCGCATCAGCCAAGAGCGGATTGTCGAGCTGGAATTCAAGAACCGTGTTCTCACCGATGCACTGCGCGGAGTAGCCGCATGACCATCACCGATACCGGCCGCAACGATCCCATCGACTTCGTTCTCGGCGAAATCTATACCGCCATCGCCCGTTTATCGCGTGAGGCTATCGAAGCCAATCGCCTGCGCCAAAACGAGCGCGACGCCAGGCAGAAGATGCTCAGCCAGTTGCGCGCTGAAACGGGAATGAAGGCATGAAAACTTTCTTCCTCACCTTCCGCGAGCGCCGCATCTTCCTTGAGGCTGTTAGGGCGTTGAGGGGGTTTCGGATATGAGCGCGTATACGCCCGGCCCCTGGGTTTGGTCGAACGTCTATAAGACAGGCGAGGAAAATCCGACGTGGGCGCTCGTTTCGACTACCGACAACTACGGAATTCTTGCGTGCGACGGGATTGAGAATTCTCCGCAGGGATTGAACGATTTTGAGAACGCTCAGTTGATCGCGTCTTCTCCAGATTTATTGGAGGCGCTTCAGCAGATAGATAGCGGCAGTTGCGAAAGGTCTACTGAAGGATATGGGGCATGCCGCAAACAGGGTTGTACGCCGGACGCCCCATACCTTGCTGACAAGATGTGCAACAGCTGCATAGCTCACGAAGCGATCCAGAAAGCCACAGGCGGTGGCCTATGAGCGTTGCAGCACATCGTTTCGACAACGCCAAACGTCGTCGTCCAGATAGCCATGCGCGTCAGGCAATGTTGACGCCTAGCTATGTGCTTGAGCCAGTACGCGCTTTGCTTGGCGGCATCGGCCTTGATCCTTGTACTGAGCCCGACAACCCGACGCGTGCCGATATCTTCTACCACCAGCCGATGGACGGCTGTGCGCTTCCATGGGATGCAGAGACGGTCTGGTGCAATCCACCGTATGGCGAAGCGCGTAACCGCTGGGCCGCTCGGTGCATCAGCGAAGGTAAGCAGCGCAAGGTCGTCTTGCTGATGCCTGCTCACACCGAAACAAGGACCTTCCAGACGTGCCTGCATGCATGCACGTCAGTTTTGCTTGTTCAAGCGCGCCTTCGCTTCGGAGTTCTACGAGAGAACGGACGACAGGAAGCCGCAAGCCATGGGAGCGCGATGTTTGGCTTTGGCGTGTGCCTTGAAAGTCTTAGTGGACTCGGCTTCGTTGCTGCTGGAGGTGCCGCATGAAATCCCCCGACAACATCCCCGGCTGGGTGATCGTTGAAGAAGACGGAACGCCTGGCCTCTGGTTTCGCACCCGTGACGAAGCACGCCGGGTCGCTCATGAATCGGGACTCGATCCCAAACAGGTTAGGCGGGAGGTGGAGTGATGTTCGACCAAGCAACTATCGATTTTGCCCAGGCGCGCGCTGATCGTGACGCCGGCATGGCATCGGCTCTGCAACACGCCGAGTCCGACTGCATCGACTGGCCCGACAAGGCCTATGCATTTCTCGCTGACTTCGCGCGCTACCAGAGCCATTTCTGCGGCTATGAAGTGACAGCGGCAAGTCATGCCTGCCCGACGTTCCCGCAGCCCGTCAACGAGCGCGCATGGGGCGGTATTTACACGCGAGCGCAGCGGGAAGGCTTGATGGTCAAGGATGGCTGTGGCGTGCATCCCAAGCGTCACGCGAGCATCTGCACGCGGTATCGGTCGATGGTTTTTGTGGGTGGTGCGGCATGAACTCAGTCGCTCCAGCGTGGCAGCAGTGGGTTTGCGATCAAGGTACCCGCGGGGGTTCGGTCGAGTCACCCATGGAAGATTTATTCCAGGGCGCCTATGAAGTTGTGTGGATGGTCGGCGGATATGGAGCGACGTTGCCGCGTCGTCTTGAAAGCCAGCAGGTCTATGGCCCCTATCGTCTCGATTTCTCGATTCAGGGCGAAGGTGAAAAGGGTCGATATCAGATCGCCATTGAAATCGATGGTCACGACTTCCACGAGCGAACTAAGGAGCAGGCGTCAAAGGACAAGGAGCGTGATCGCTACCTGCAAAAGCACAACTGGAAAGTTCTTCGCTTCAGTGGTTCCGACATCTATCGCAACTGCTTTGGCTGCGCTCAAGAGGTGATTCATGCCTACGTTGTAGCGCACACCGGAAAAGAGATCCGCGAGGCAGCGGCAGAACGGCATATGGCGCGCTTGCGTGAACTGCTTGGGCCAGCGCCATGAGCAGAGCCCGCAACATCAAGCCTGGCTTCTTCAAGAATGACCTTCTTGCCGAGTGCAATCCGCTGACTCGAATCCTCTTCGCCGGCCTGTGGTGCGAGGCGGACAGGGAAGGCCGCATGGAAGATCGCCCCAAACGCCTGAAGGCTGAGTGCCTGCCTTACGACGAGTGTGACATCGAAGATCTTCTTGGCGAGCTGTCTGACCGCGGATTCATCGTTCGCTACTCGGTTGAGGGTAAACGGTATATCGCGGTAGCAGAGTTTTCTCAGCACCAGAACCCGCACCAGCGTGAGGTTCCGAGTGTCATACCGGCTCCAGCCGAAACAAAGCACAACCTAGGCAATGACAAAGCACATCCTAGGCTAGACGCAGCCGAGAAATGCACTGGTTCAGCCGGGCTTGTAACTGATTCCCCTTCCCTGATTCCTGATTCCAGTAAAAGCTCGCTCGCTCCGACTATTCCGTACACCGAGCCGAGCACTCCGGAAGGAACTCCGGCAGGGCGAGCGTGCTTGCTGATGAGAAGCGCTGGGTGTGAGCGGGTTAACCCAAGCAACCCCGACCTGCTGGCCGCGCTGGACGAGGGCGTGTCACCGGAGGCACTGCGTGACACGTATCTCGAATCACCCGGTAAATCGAACCCGTTCGCATGGGCCATTACGACCGCTCGTAATCGAAATGCTGAAGGCGCCAAACCGCTTCAGCAAGCGCGAGCAGGGCCAAGCGCGACGGCATCGAAAGCTCCGCCCGGCAAGGTCATGGCCGGAATCTTACGACTTGAGGAAATGAAAAATGAACTGGCTGAAACGCGAACTGTTGACCGGATTTCAAATCCTGATGACGCTCGGCTTGGATCGTCAGCCAGCCGCTGAAGTGATCGTGGATGGGACGGTGCCGACGTGGATAAACACGCTGACCACTGGCCGGCAGTTCGAGGAGGATCGCGATGCGCCACGCTTCCGCGCTGCCTTCGTCACCCTGGCCGGAACATGCCGCGCCTGGCCGGTGCCGCGCGATTTCCTTGAGGCGCTTCCGCGCATCGAAACCGTGCAGCAACCCAAGGCGATCGACGGGCCGCATTCGCGTGAAGTCGGCATGCGCACGTTGGCTGAGCTGGCGGACAAGCTGAAGATTGATCCGGTGAAGCCGCACACGGAGGTCGACGCATGATGCCATCCGCCGAGACACGCATCCTGACCGCGCTGTTACTTCAGCCCATGGACGTTCGCGCGCTGTCGCAGTGCTTGAGCATCCAGCCGATGACGGCGCGCACCCGCGTTGCTGGTCTTCGCCAGTCCGGCGAGCTGCTTGTCCACTCCGTCATTCGCACGAAGGGTAGGCCGTGGATCCGCTACATGCTCAGCCGCAAAGGCGAGACATGGGCGCGGGAACTAATGGCATGAAACGCACCCGCCCCAAATCCACCGCGGCGCGTAAGGCGGCTATGGGCATGCCTTGCATGGTCCGCATTCCTGGCGTGTGCAATGGCAATCCCGAAACGACCGTGTTGGCCCATTACCGGCTGACTGGCTACTGCGGGGTAGGGCTGAAGCCCGACGACAGCATGGGAGCGTGGGCTTGTAGCGCCTGTCACGACGTAATCGACGGACGCATTCGGAACGCTCATCACTCGCGCGTCGAATTACACCTCATGCACGCAGAGGGCGTGATGAGAACTCAGGTGGAGATGGGGCGATGAACAACGTTCAGCGGTTTGAGCGAAACACGACTGGCCGAGACTTCGTGGTTGGCGACATTCACGGATGTTTCGACGCCATGCGTGAGTTGATGACCACCTTCCAGTTTGATGAGGCGGCAGACCGGATGTTCAGCGTCGGTGATTTGGTCGACCGTGGTACCCAGTCCGAAGAATCAATCGACTGGATAGCCAAGCCATGGTTTCACGCGGTACGAGGCAATCACGAACAGATGGCGATCGGTGTAGCGGCTGGCCGGCACGATCTGGCGAACTACCTGCAGAACGGCGGCGGTTGGTTCCTGTCGATGACAGATGACCGGCAAAGGCTTTACGCGGATGCTTTCGACTCCCTGCCGTACGCCATCGAGATAGGCACAGAAGACGGGTTAGTCGGCATCGTGCATGCGGAGTGTGGCGACTCATGGCCTGCGTTCTGCGATGCGCTGGATAACTCAGCATCCAAGACAAGGCTACGGAATGTCACAGAGACCGCGCTTTGGTCCAGAACGAAGATCACGCGCTGCGATGACTCAGAAGTTGAAGGGCTCCGCTATCTGGTCGTCGGGCACACCCCACTTGAACGACCTCAGCGGCTCGGCAACGTGGTCTACATCGATACCGGCGCGGTGTTCGGCAAGTACCTGACAGCGATTGAACTGACGTACCCGCTAACGATTCACTACGTAAGCACTGATGCTCACATCGCGCGCGAGCCCGCAGGCGGTGAAGGGTGAGCGGGCTTCGGTTTAAGGTTGGGGATTTGGTGCGCCTGGTTGTGGCTACGCTGGACGATTTGCCGGTCACTAATGGCTGTATCGGGACCATAGCGGAAATAGCGATCGTAGAGGATCACCCAGATGGGTGGATGTATGACTACGGAGTCGACTTCCCAGAGGATGAGGATCTTCTATGCATTGATGACTGGCAACTTCAGCCCATCAACCCACCCGCCGAGCCAGCCAGCCTGACCCGGCAGACGGATTGCGAGGTGGAGGCATGATCCGCTGCAGGTTCAAAACTAGCGCTGGCGATTATCGGCCCGTCAACTGGCCGATCAAGCATCCCTATTGGTGCAGCGGGTTTGGTGAAGATCATTCAATTGTCGTGGCTTATGCCGATGACGAGGCGGAAATCCTTTGCAACTGGCCCGAGGCCTCAGAACTCGATTCGGAGAATGTGGAGGGTTATCTGTTTACCAGCCGATTCGCTTGTCCTGCGTGGTTCACCCCATGACCCGCATCGAACTCCCCATCAAGACCGTGGCCGGTTTGAATGCTCGGGAACACTTTCGGGGCCGAGCTCGCCGAGTCAAGGCTGAGCGAACTGCGGCTTACCTGTCCGTCAAATGCGCAGAAAGGCCGTTCCCTTGCGTTGTGACGATGACGCGGATATCGGCGGGTGTGCTCGATTCCGATAATTGTGTTGGGGCCTTCAAGAGCCTCAGAGACGGAATCGCCGACGCCTACGGACTCGCCGACAACGATCCCGGTTTCACATGGAACTACGCGCAAGAGAAATGCGCTCGTGGAAAGTTTGGGGTGCGGATTGAGATTGAGGCCAAGCCATGAAACCCACCGGCTACGAGTCGATACCGATGCAGACGCTGCCTGATGTAGTTGAGGCGGCAAAGGTGGCACTTGCCGAAGCTCTGGCAGTGGTCAAGGCACGACAGAGGCAATTGGCGATGCTTCGGCGGGAAGTTAAGCGGAGGAGGGCTGGATGAATCAACAAGCCGTGGCGATCATCTCAGGCGGACCGATCGAAGGATTCACGGGCGGCTGGGCGAAGTTTCCATTTAGCGGTCAGCGAACGCATTACTGGGTCGACCGTGATGCCGATTACCGCGCAGTGATGGACGTCCGATCCGACATGAACATCTATGAATCACTCTGCGACGTGGCCGGCTACACCACAGAACGGGCGCCAGCACTGCACGAAGGGAACTGGCCGCGATGCAAGCACTGCAACAAGTATCGCCGGATGGTCAATGCAAGCGTTGTAACAAATATCGACGGAATGTTTCCATGATCCGCGCCCGCCGATCCCCCAATCCTCGCCACTCGGTTTTCAGCGCCGACGTGCTGTCCGAACCCGAAAAATCCTGTCAGATCCACCAGCTCCAGAAAAGGAAATTAACCCCAAGGGATGGGGGTAGGACTTGGGGAGATACCCCGCATCTTGCCGAACAGTTACGACGAATCAGGGGAAACAAATGACCAGCGCCCAGGCCAATACGAACACCTTTGATGCCTACGTTGACCGCCGCCTCGACTCATGGGGTCGCGAGTTCAACATAAACCGATCCGGTTTCGACCTTGGCTACAAAAGCAAGAACATGCTTGCCGTGCTGATCGAGCATCACGGGGAGATGCCGGAACGACCAACCGGCTTCGCTCCCATGGTCGTCCCCGAGCTTGATTGGCAGATCGAGACGATCGTCCATGACATTCACCACGAACACCCGCACCTGTCAGCGGTTCTCCGTGCGTACTACTGCGGCTTTGGCCGTCAATCAGTGGAGCGCCTTGAGCTAGCCGAAACACTCTGGGGAAAGAAAATGGGTAAGCGGGCATATTTCACGTACTACGACGTGGCGTTTCAGCGAGTAGCGGGGACGCTGGCTGGTCTGGCGAGGAGCGCTTAATGGATCGTCGCGAACGATGGGACATATACGATTCGCATGGTCGTATGCGAATGACTTTCAACGATTGGCGGCTCTATTGCCTGTTTTGCCTGGATGGAAACAGCGTTGCTTATGTGAAGGTTGGTATAAGTTCACAGGTGTACGACCGCATACGAACCCTGAAGACGGGCCTGATATTTGAGATGAAGACCGTTCTACACACGCAGATCGGTGGCAAGGAATTGGCCGGCCACATTGAGCGCCGCATCCATCAGGCCTTTCGACACCGGAAGACGCGGGGCGAGTGGTTCCGGTTTGACCTAACAAACGCTTTCGACAAGCAGGAATTTCACGGAGTGGTCAAATCGATCATTGCTACGCATACAGGAAAGAGTGTTGATTGGCAGAAAATCACTCCCGAGCAGCTAAATGCGTATGTCGCACTAAAGGTTTCGGAGAAGAAAAAGCCCAAGAGAGCAAAATACCCCTTGCAGTGCGCATAAAAGTCAGATATTTTTTGCGACAAGTAGAATTGCCAGCGAAACAAGGCACTTCGTAAGAAAGCCTGCCTAACCGCGGGCTTTTTTGTTGCCCGAATTTGCTGCTAGCTCGCACAGTCGCCACGCCGGCGAAGTCCTGAGCCACGCTCGCAAAGAAGCACCCGGCAGCAGCAAACCTATTGGAGAGTGCGATGAAAGGCACGACCGATTGCATCAGCGGTACCGGAAACGGGATTGATACCACCGCCTTCATCGACAGCGAAACAAAAGGCGGCTAGTCCGCAACCACTTTCCAGCACCGGCCACCGCGCCATAGCTCACGTCGTGCTGACGCCAGCGCGCCTCGCCCACTGATCGCCCAAAAGCACAAACCCCAATCAGCCGACCGCTGACCGGGCTGGAAACCTTTTATGCCACGCATCACGCCAGACGCAGCCGGCGGACGTAACGTCTGCGCGCTGCTCGACACCATTGCGTGGAGTGAGATAAGCGCCGCTGGGCTGATTGCCAGCGACGATGGATATGACGTTCTGGTGGGTTCGACGCCGACGAAGCCCAAGCTGTTCACCAGCTACGCGACGCACCCGAACGTGTATAACTCGCGGTATGACTCCACGGCTGCTGGTCGGTATCAGGAGCTGTTCCGCAACTGGCTGGCCTACAAGTCGATGCTCAACCTGCCGGACTTCGGGCCGGTGAGTCAGGACAGGATGGCTATCCAGCAGATCAAGGAAGCCCAAGCGCTGCCGTCGATTCTGGCGGGTCACTTCGATGCCGCGATTGTGCTTATCGCGCATCTTTGGGCCTCGCTGCCTGGCGCCGGGTACGGACAGCATGAGCAGCAGCTCGACGGTCTACGCGACGTTTATCGCAACGCAGGCGGAACTATCACGTCACTGGCGAACGTGACTGGATCGGTGGCATGACGAGCGCCCTTACCTCTATGCAGGGCATCGTTTTCGCTCTCGACTCGCGAGACAAACGGCCCACCGTTGAACTTCTCGACATGGTTCGCCGGCTGGCGAGTGACGCGATCACGGTTTTAAAAGAGCCCGATCCAGTCAAGCAGAAGATCGGCTTCATCCTGCTGGCTATCCAGCAAAGCACATCGGTCGAAGTGAAGATGATCAATCGCAAGCGAATTACGCGCGTGACGATCCTCGATAACACGATCTACAACTGGGCGATGGAGGAAATCCACGCGCTCGCCGGGGCGAAGTGATGCAAGGCACCCACCGCGGCATCACATCGTCAATTCTGGCGGTGATGGTGGTTATGGGTGCCGGTTTTCTTGACTACTACATCATGCAGAACGGTCTGCCGCGTACGACTGATACGGCAAACGTCGTGGTGATGATCCTGACGGCATGGAATGGCTTAGCTGGTGCTGTCGTGGCTTATTTCTTCGGCAGTAGTGCCAGCTCAGATCACCAAGCGCAGTTGCTTTCTACCAGCACGCCACCGGTAACAACCTCGACAACTGTAATACCCGGCAAGATCACCACCGAATCCACCCCAGCCGCTCAGCCAGCGACACCGACGCCATGAACGAGATCGAGCATAAGCGCGGCGTTCCCAATGTGCTTGCGGTCGTAATGATGCTGGCCGGTCTTGGCGGCACCGGCTACGGCTATATGCAGTCCAACGTGACGCGCGGCGAAGCTGATCGCGGCATTGCCACGCGCAATCGCTACGAAGACGAGCTGCAGCACTGCCAAGAGCGTTACGCCGATTTGCTGCTGAAATACACGGACAAGAAATGATGAGAATTCACTTTGATGGATCCGCTGCTCACATGCGTCCGGAACTACGGCCAAAGCATGGTCCACAAGACTGGCCTTGGTGGAGGCTGTTCTCTGCAAGTCTAGTGAAGCTACAGGTACACGCGCCGTCGTCAGGGCGCCGTCTGTGGATTTATTCGCGGTGGGGAGCTCTGGTCGCTGATGTTTATTTCGACCGACGTAAACGTCCACTCGGATGATGACAATCCTCGAAGCCATAGCCGCCGCGCTCATCAGGTGGCTTGCCGGCTGGCTAGATGGACGTAGCGCCAAGAAAGCGGCCGCCGCTCAAGAAGCTGCCCGCGACAAGTCACTGCACGAAGCCGACACCATCCGCGATACCGCGACCAAGCAAGAGGACGCCGCCCATGTGGAAACGCAATCTGCGCTTGATCGTCTTGCTGATGATCGTGACCAGCCTGCAAGCGTGCAGTCCGTCGACGTCAACAAAGCCATCGACGCCACCAACGGTGATGTGCGGTGAACGCACTGCTTTCGAAGTTCTACCAGCTTATCCACTGGGCCCCAAAGTCAGCGACCAAGCCAGTCTTGGTGCCTACAGTGCCGAGCAATCAGCCTGGGCCATCACCGTCGCCGGTATCTACCGAGACGCCGCCATCAAGCGAAACGCTACCGCCTCTTGCCTCGACGCCTATCGCGCCGATGGTGTCATCAAGTAAACCGGAGATCACCATGAACTTTGCTGTCCTGCTCAAAGCCCTCGCGCTCATCCCCTCCCTGCTTCCGGTCATCTCGGCTTTTGTCTCCCAGGCTGACACCTTGCTGGCGGACTCAGTGGGCTCGGCCAAACTGGCATCGGTCACTGCCGCGATTCAGGCATACATCGCCAAGCTCGAAACCGACACCAACGTGGTCGCCGAGCTGGAGAAGCTGATTGCTCCGCTGATTGAGGGTGCAGTAGCGTTTGCACATAGCCCAGCCGCTGCCGCTGCTGCGGTTACGCCCGCCGTTCCTGCTGCGGCCGTAGTCTGATGCTTTCGCTCATTCTCTGGATAGCCTCGGCGGTCGTGTTCCTTCTCGGAGCAATTCCCGTATCGAGCCGGATCAACCTCGTTTCACTGGGACTGTTGCTGGCTACGCTGGCGTTCCTTGTGGAACGTCATTTGGTCGTTTGATCGGTTGATGTATGGCGGACGCTAATAAGGGTGGCCGCCCATCGAAGTACAAGGATGAGTTTGTCGGTAAGGCGATAAAGCTTGTTAGGTTGGGTGCTGGTGATCGGGAGATTGCTGATTTCTTCCAGGTATCAGAGTCCACGGTTGCGCTGTGGAAGCTAAAGCACTTTGAGTTTTCGGACGCCCTAAAACGCACCAAGGAAGAAGTGGACGCTCAGGTTGAGAAGTCCTTGTTTCGTCGCGCCATGGGCTACAGCCACAAGTCAGAGAAAGTGTTTCAGTTTCAGGGTCAGATCATTCGGGCCAAGACGATCGAGCATTACCCGCCTGATACAACGTCCATGATCTTTTGGCTCAAGAATCGCCAGCCGGCTAAGTGGCGGGATCGAGTAGAGACGGGAGATGGTGACGAACCACCGCTCGTTGACCCCGATCCCGACGTATGAGTAGGCGTGGTTCGGTCGAGCTGCAGAAGCTGCACACCAAGCAGGTCGAAATCGCGCGGTTGTTTCAGGAGCACAAGAAGGTCGTCATCCGTTGCGGTCGACGCTTCGGCAAGACAGCGCTGTTGGAGCGATGTGCAGCAAAGCTAGCCTTCACTGGAAAGCGTGTCGGCTGGCTTGGCCCGAAGTACAAGCTCAACGCACCGACTTACGGGAACCTGATTCACACCCTGAAGCCGATCATTCAGTCGAAGTCCAAGATTGACCAGCTGATCCAGCTAACCACGGGCGGGCTGATCGAGTTCTGGACGCTGGAAGATGAGAACGCGGGCCGATCCCGCAAGTACCACACCGTTATCGTTGACGAAGCCAGCCTCAAGTCCAAGGGGCTGAAAGAGATCATCGACCAGTCCATACGGCCCACGCTGCTGGACTACAACGGCAACATCATCATGGCCGGTACCCCCAAGGGTATCGACCAAGACAACTATTTCTATGAGGCCTGCACCAATCCTGCTGAGGGTTGGCATGAAGTGCATGCTCCGACGTCGGCGAACCCGCATCTCGATCCTGAGGTGGTGGAAAAGCTGAAAGACGAATACCCGCCGCTGGTCTACCAGCAGGAATACCTGGCGGAGTTCGTCGACTGGAAAGGTTCAGCGTTCTTCTCTGAGGACTCGTTGCTGCAAGACGGTCATCCTGTTCCCTACCCGGAACGGTGCGATCAGGTCTTTGCGATCATCGATACCGCGCTCAAGGATGGCATCGAGCACGACGGTACGGCGGTCATCTACTACGCCCGCAACAAGTTTCACGGCACCCCACTGGTCATCCTGGATTGGGAGATTCTTCAGATCGAAGGTTCTTTGCTGATGAACTGGTTGCCCAGCGTCAACATGCGGCTCGAAGAACTGGCGGTTCTGACGAAAGCACGTCAGGGAAACATGGGCGCGTGGATCGAGGACAAGGCCAGCGGCATTGTGTTGCTGCAGCAGGCGCGACGCGCAGGCATGAACGCCAGCCCTATCCCCGAAGCCATGACGGCGGCGGGCAAAGAGGGTCGCTGCTTGTCGGTGTCGGGCTACGTGTTCCAAGGGCTCGTGAAAGCCAGCGATTACGCGTGGAACAAAGTCATCAACTACAAGGGCCAGACGCGCAACCACATGACCTCGCAGGTCTGCGGTTTCCGCATGGGCCAGAAAGACGGACCGCGCGACCTTCTGGACTGCTTTACGTACGGGTGCGCTATCGCACTCGGCGATCACAAAGGCTATTGATTCATGAGTGACGAAAACGATTCGGGAGGGTCGGCCTTTCTGCGCATTGGCTCATCCGTTCCGTCGTCGCTCATGGCGCTGCTTGAATGCGACGACATCGTTCCGGGCTCGTCTCCCTCGTACCAGACGGCCAAGACGCTTTACACGTATCACCCGCTCGGCGCAAAGATGGCTGAAAAGCCCATCGACATCGCGCAGAGTCAAAAGCGACTGATCACCATCCCCGGTGGCCCGGAAGATGAGCTGATCGAAGCGTTCAATGTCGCATGGAACAAGCTGGGAGGCGAAGGGGCCGATCAGCTGATCAAGAGAACGGTGACGCTGAGCCGGGTTTACGGCATCGCGTCATGCGTGGCGTTGGCGAAGGATCTCGATCCCAACGAACCGCTTCCGTATGACAGGCTGCATGAGCTGGAGCTGGGCTTCAACGTTCTGGACCCGCTGAACACGTCCGGCTCGCTGGTGATGGATCAGGACCCGAACAGTCCGACCTTCCTGAAGCCTCGCGGTATCTCGGTCGCTGGCAAGTCGTATCACGCCAGCCGCGCCAGCGTGATCATGAACGAGCAGCCCATTTACATCGAATGGACCAGTTCGGCGTATGGCTTCGTGGGTCGCTCGGTCTACCAGCGCGCCCTGTTCCCGCTGAAAAGCTACATCCAGTCCATGATCACGGACGACTTCATCACCCAGAAAGCCGGTTTGCTGGTTTTCAAGATGCATTCGCCTGGGTCGGTGCTGGATCGCCTGAGCCTGACCTTCGGTGCGGTAAAACGTCGAATGCTGCAAGGCGGCCGAACCGGCAACGTGTTGTCCATCGGCACTGAGGAAAACGTCGAGTCACTGGACCTGAAAAACATCAAGGATGCCTCCGAGTTCGCCCGGAACAACATCCTGAAGAACATCGCTGCATCTGCTCCCATGCCGGCCTCGATGCTCAATGACGAAACCCTTGCGGAAGGCTTCGGTGAGGGCTCAGAGGACGCGAAGGCGATCGCCACGTTCGTGGATGGTTTCCGGCGTGAGATGGACTCGATCTATCGGTTCTTCGACAAGATCGTTCGGCATATCGCCTGGAACCCTGAGTTCTACGCGTCCATCCAGCGAAAGTTTCCCGAGCAGTACAAAGCCGTTCCCTACGAAACCGCGCTGGTGGACTGGAGCAACGCGTTCAAGGCGGAATGGCCGAACCTGCTGACGGAGCCGGACAGCGAGAAGTTCAAGACATCCGACATCGTGATGAAGTCCGCGATCGCGCTGTTCGAGGTGTTGCTGCCGCGGCTCGATCCGGTCAATGCCGCGTCTGCCGCGGGTTGGTTGTCCGATGTGGCGAACGGTCAGCCAATGCTGAAAGACACGCCGCTGAATCTCGACCTTGAGCTGATCGAAAACTACGAGCCACCGACGCCTGACCCAGTGAAAGAGCCTGGCGAGCCGATCGTTGAGAGTGCGCACGAATGACTTTCAACGAGGCCCTGACCGCGGCGGTGAACAGCTTCACGCTGGAAGGTTTTGACGACCCGCTTCGCCTGACACATTGGCTGAAGCGGTTGCGGGAAACGGCACAGGCCGAGATGCCGACGCCAAAGGTGATCGAGTCGCGTACCAAGCAGGCCTTGGAGTCGGTCTACAAGCGGGCCATCTCGCCAGCGGCGGTCAAACGCACCCACCGGGAGATTCCGCGGTTCACGGTGGAGCGGATCAAGCCTGAACTACGCGCTGAACTGACGCGCCGCGTTCTGGCGAGTGCTGACCTGATCAAACTGAATCGCGAACAGGCCATCGACAAGACGCTGCAGCGGTTCTCGGGTTGGGCCACGTCCATTCCGGATGGCGGCTCGCGCGTGGTGGATCGCGTGACGGTGAAAACAGACGTGGCGAAGTCCCTGCGTCAGGCGAAGTACGAAGAGCGCCGCTGCATCATCGACCAGGGCCACAAGCTGGTCGCCTCGATCAGTGACGTGATCGCCAAGGAAGGTGGCGCGATCGCCGGCAAGTGGCGTGACCATGGATCGGTCGACAAGACGTACAACGCCCGCCATGACCATATGGAGCGCAACGGCAAGGTATTCGCCGTGCGCGGCAGCTGGGCAGCTGACAAAGGCCTGATCAACAAGGGTGCTGGCTACACCGACGAACAGACGGCGCCGGGTGAAGAAGTTTTCTGCCGGTGCTACTACGTGTGGATCTACAACCTGCGCGATCTTCCAGCCGACATGCTGACGGTATCTGGAAAGACTGCACTGGATGCGGTGCGGATTGCGGCTTAACGCGAAGGTTTGAAGCCTACGGTGATCGTTCCGTTAGCCTGCGTTAGAGCCCTGAACTGACCATAGATCACCTGCCCACCGGTCATGGTGATTGCAATCGAGCAGTTCAGTTGGTAGTGCTGACCTGGCGTGGCATCTCGCCATTCCACATTGGTGCGCGGTAGATCGGCGAACGACTTGATCGAGACGATATGTTCGGCCTCGGTTTCAGGCTCGTTGAGCAGCGGCGGCAGTTGAGCGTTCATGTAGTTAATCGCCTCCTGCACGCTGCAGCTCGGCGGTATCGGCAGTTGCGTGCGTTGATCGTCTTGCGCCAAGGCTGTAACCGGCAGAAACGCGAGTAGTAGCGCCAGACGTTTCATTGATTGTCCCCTCAATACGAATGAAATCCGATTATGCACCGGCCTGATGGGCTGGGCTCGGATGCTTCGCTATGCCATTCAGGAAGTGCCGATGTCCATCAGTTCGCGAGCAAGGCATCGGGAGAAGTTCGCCGACGCTAATGCGATCGCTTGCGCCGGCATCCTGCTACGTTCCCGCGGCCCGCTGTTCCTGCTCGTCCAGAACAAGGACGACGGTCAGTGGGTCCAGCCTGGCGGACATCAGGAGCCGGACGAGTCGCCCGAAGATTGCGCGATCCGAGAATGCACAGAGGAAGTCGGACAGGTTCCCGATGGTCCGATGTGGCCGTTTCGTAATTCGCTATCCGATGGCATTCGTTTCAGCTGCTACATCAAAGATGTTCCGGTATTCGAGCCGGTGCTGGATGACGAATCACTGGCTGCGGGCTGGTTTCATCCTTCCGATCTGCCGGCGAACACGCATCCCGAAGTCAGGCGGTCGATTGAGCTCGCCTCCGGGCATGAACTCGACATCGCCAAGGCGATACGCGCCGACGAGCTGCTGAGTCCGCAGAAGTACGAAAACATCTGGATGTTCGATCTTCGGGTGACTGGTACGGGAACCAGTTTCCGATCCGCACTGGATGAATACGTCAGTCGGCCGGTGTCCGAGTTTCTGACCGACGACTATGTGGAGAGATGCAACGGGTTGCCGCTGATCTTCGAGCATCCTCCAGATTCGATCCTCAACACCGAAGAATATCGGGACCGTGCCATTGGCACGATGATCCAGTGCTACATCCAGGGCGATGAGGTTCGCGGCATCGCCAAAGTGTTTGATACGGACGCGGCGCAGCTGATGCTGACCTCGCACATATCGACAAGCCCGGCCGTTGTGTTTCGTGACGCCGGTTCAACTGAAACCATCCGTTTAGAGGATGGGAAGACGGTTTTAATCGAAGGTAAACCGTCCTATCTCGACCATCTGGCGATTTGCCCAGCGGGTGTATGGGACAAGGGCGGCGCGCCTAACGGCGTCAACATTCAAGAGGATACAAACATGGCAACTGAAGATCAGGCCCCGGCCTGGGCGGACGCAATGCGTAAGGATTCCACCGAGCGATTTGATGCTCTTTGCGCCCGTATGGACGCGATGGAAGCCAAGAAGGACGAGAAGAAAGACGCTCGCAAGGACGACGACGGCGAGATGCTGGATCGTAAGGATTCCGAGTCCAAAAAGGACGAAGAGAAAGACGAGAAAAGCGAGAAAAAGGCCGATCGCAAGGACTCCGACAAGGACGAGCGTAAGGACTCCAAGGAAGAGGCCGAGAAAGACGGCAAGAAGGAAGAAAAAGACGAAAAGGAGGCGGTGAAGGAGGGCGAGAAAGAGGAAAAGGCCGAACGTGCCGACTCCGCTTTGCGTGCCGACAATGCCAAGCTGCGCGCCGATCTCGAACAGGTACGCAATAGCGTTGCCAGCCTCACCAAGCCGCGGACGAATGAAGACCGTGACGCGCTGAGCCGTGCGCAGCTGCGTGCCGACAGCGTCGCCCAGATGTTCGGTGACAGCGTCAGCGCCCCGCTGTATGACGAAAGCCCGATCGGCTATCGCAAGCGTCTGGCGGCGAAGTTCCAGAAGCACAGCGAGTCCGCCAAGGACGTTCGTCTGGACTCACTGGATGCGCCGTCGTTCGCGATCATCGAAGGTCAGATCTACGCCGATGCCGCGGTAGCCGCACGCAGCCCTGCAAGCCAGCCTGCCGGTCGCCTGATGGCGCACACCGACATGTCCACCGGTCGGCCCATTACCACCTATACCGGCGACCCGAATGGCTGGATGGCTTCTTTCAAAGCCCCCGGCTACGTCGCCCGAATCAACCGCGACGTGAATAAGGGAGCTAACTAATGGCCGGCATTACCTTCAACCCGCAGCTGACCACGTCTCCCTATGGAACGTTCGATGTCAGCACCCAGGGCTACTACCAGGGTGACTTTGTCGATGATCCGTCGACCCGCATGGAGCTTGCTTCCGGCAAGATCGGCGCATCGGTGGCCCAGCCTATCTATGGCGGTATCGCCATCACTGAATCGGTTGCTACGAATGGCGAGGCCAGTCTCGGCACCACCATCACGATCGCCACGGCGGTCGGCAACCTGACCGGCTGGACGGTATTCACGCAGTCGTCCAATGCCATCGTCACGCCCGGCAACACTGTTCCGCAGCTGGCACCGACGCAGACCACCACGTTCTTCCGTCTGGGCAGTGGCGCCCGCATCAAGGTCGCCGTATTGGCCGCTGAGGTAGCCACCATTGAGGCGGGCAACATCAATCAGGCCTTGTACTGGGACCCGGCGCTTCAGGAGCTCACGGCATCCGGCACGGCCGGCGCCATCACCCTTGCCGGTATCAAGGTTCTTTCCGTCAACACCAACAGCAAAGTCGTCAGCTACAACGCCGGTACCGGGGTTGTGTCCTGGGTCGCCGGTGCTGTCGCCGTCATTCAGATTTAAGGAGCCGACGATATGAGTGGTTATTTTGTTTCTCAAGCCAAAGTCACGCCGAGCTTCTCGGAACCCGATCTCATCCTGACCTGGGCGCAGCCCACGGGTGCGTTCGAAGTCCTTCCTCGCGGTGTCCCCAAGGTCAAGCTGGGCGAAGTGGACAAGTACGTGTACGTGCACGCTCTGGACATCCGCACGGATGCGCAGGCTTCGCAGGCCTCGTACAACCAGCTGCCGAGTGCAACCTTCGTGCCATCGATGTACAGCACGCCCACCTACCTGTTTCGTACCCGAGCGATTTACGATCACCACGCGATTGCGGAAGCGGCGACGTGGAACGTGTCGCTGCCCAAGGCGCAGGAGTTCGGTGGCCGTCAGGGCATCTTCCAGGCCATGCGTACGGGCCTGATCTACGGCATCAACCCGGCCAACGGCGAAGGCCTGATCAACTCGGGCAATGCTACGCAGGTCACGCTGCCACCTGACAGCTACGGCAACGACAGCGTGTCGACGTACGACAACGGCGAGATGGCGATGTTCATGCTCGGACAGGTGGCGCAGCTCAAGGCAAACATGTTCCAGTCCGGCAAGAGCATTTCCAACCGGGTGATTCTGGTTTGCCCTCAGCGCGTCGGCCTGGCCTGGCAGCTCAGCGACATCGTGCAGGTCGTGCAGTACCAGCGTCCGGGCGCCGGTTCGGAAACCACTGGAGGCGTGATCAAGAGTGTTCTCGAAGAGGCTGGTAACAGCTTCGAGATCTACTACGACGACACGTTGATCGGCAAAGGCTCGGGCGGTTCCGATCTGCTGCTGCTGACGATTCCGGAGATCGAGAATCTGCAGAACGTGGACATCAACACCAACGAGTTCGCCGATCTGCAGCCGTCCATGCGCGACGTCAACGCGATGTACTGCGACATGCCAGCTCCACGCAAGATCACCACGCCGATTCCCGATGGCGGCGTGACTGACGTTTACGAACTGCGTTGCACCTCGGGCTGGAACCTTCGTCCAGAAGGCCTGTTCATCCTGAACTTCCAGTACGCCTGATCCACCATCCTTCGGCCACTTCGGTGGCTGAACCTTTAAGGGGTTCCCCATGTCACTTTTCATCGCCAACACCACCAATCAACGCTGGCACCATCATTTCCGCGTGCCGGAGATGACGCGGCCTTACTTCGTGCAGATCCCTGCCGGTCGTCAGGTCCAGGTGCCAAAAAGTTTCAGCCCCGCTTCGGAGCAGGCTGTCATCAGCCAGCTGGAGCGTTACGGCGCGCGTCCAGCGTCCGCCGTAAATGGCAAGCTGGAAGATTTCCCCGGCTTGTTCTACAGCACCAGCAAGCCGATCAGCGAGAGTGCGATTGTGCATGGTCATGAGGCCGTCATTGATCGCGCCATGCTTCGATCCGCTGAAGAGGCAAAGATGACCGCGCTGGGATTCGACAAAGCCAACCGCGATCCAAACACCAACGAGCGCATGGCCTCGGAAAGTGAGGTCGAGATTATCGAGCAGGTTCCGCGCGGTCGTAAGCCGACCGGCAAGGAAACTAAGTTCAGTCTGTCCGTTTCGCCGAATGGCTCCGACAAGATGCCGAAAGCCTGATGTCCTTCGTCAATCCCACGGTGCCTAATCTGGCCGACTTCGTGACCTACTGTCAGGGACAGGGCATTACGCCCGATGCCTTGCCTGTGGACTCGGATTACTTCCAGTGGGCATTGACGCACGGCATTGATCGAACCATCAAGACGCCCGCGGGTTACCCCCCGATCGAGTACGTGATCGCGGTGTACAACTTCGGGGTGAACTGGCTGATCAGCTGGGCGCCGGATCAATCCAATCTGATGATCACCGCATTGGTCTGGGCATCCGGGGTCGTGGCAGCGACAACGGCTCTGCCCTTGGGCGACGTGGCAGGCACCAGCTTCGCGGTAACCATTCAAGGCGCCGCACCCGATGCCTACAACGGCACGGTGACGGCGACGAATGCCGGGATGAATAGTTTTAGCTATCCGCTCGCCACCGATCCCGGCGCGGCAACAGCGTTCGGCACGTTCAGCACACTGTTCTTCGCCAACCTTCGCGCGTCGCTCAATATCCTGAGCTACACCGTGGGTCCGGTGTCATCCAGTGCCGATCAGGCAACCAGTCAGACGCTGGTGGTCCCGGACTGGCTGAAGAATGCCTCGCTGACCACGCTGGACTCGCTGAAAACCCCGTGGGGGCGCGCCTGGATTGCCTACTCGCAGCAGTGGGGAATGAACGTGGTGGGGCTGTCGTGAAACTGGATCTGGGCAATGTCGATGTTGCCTATACCAACGACGACGGGAAGGGCACGACAACGACCGACGTGGCCGGCTTCCTTGAGGCCGATTACCACATCATGCAGACGTTCTACGACCTGAATCAGGACTTCATTGCCGACGCGCTAGCAAACGAGATGGCTGGCGCGCTGGAAAGCATGGCGATGGGCGGACCGGGCAAGACGAACTTCAGCGGCGCGATGAACAAGATCGAGGAACGTTTTCGCGATTTCATTTCGAGCGGCGATCTGATGCAGGGGCGTTGGTTGCAGCATCCTATTCAGGCCGCGATCAACGGCAACAGTCAGCGCAAGAAAACACCGAACGCGAAAGCCAATCCGGCGCGCGTGGCCTTCGTTGACACCGGCCTGTATGTCGCCTCATTCCGCGTGTGGATGGAAGGGATTGTTAACTGATGGGCCTGATCAGTGAAACCGCACAGGCTCCGCTGGGCCTGCGGGCTGCACTGGATGCCGGCGTAGAGACACTATCGAATAACCAGACGGTTGCCTTCACGCAGTACACGAAGGTCGTTCTCTCGCAAGACGGCTACGTGTTCTGGGTGGCTAGTGCGGTCAAGCAGTCCTTCAAGGGTTCTTTGCATCGCATCACCGATCGCCGGCAAGAAGAAGATCAGACGGTCGCGGCGAACAAGTTCATCTTCACCGCAGAGGAAGAGGTTACTGCGCTCAATTCGGTGAGCCCCGGAACGATGTGGGTAGGCACTTGGGCGATTGATGGCACTGCACTGCAGATCGTCTTTTCCGATCACGCCTCGTTCTATCAGCAAGCCGATCTGTGGCACTACTCCGGTTACGCGGTCTATCCGGCGCTTGCCTCGCAGCTGGTGGAGGACGCCGCCGATTTACCGAACGAACCGATCGTTTCGAACAGCCTACCGATCTGGCTGAGTCAGAACGCGATGGCGCCGGTCTATCCGTCGTTTCTTGTACCGGACAACGTGACGCCGCCCTATATCGTGGCGCACATCGAGCCGGCCAAGACGACGGCACTGGGATCGTTTCCAATCGACGGATTTCCCGGCACGCCGGCGTATGTGCCGGACTCACCACAGCTCTACAGCCTTCCCGATTCGCAGCTGATGCTCGATGACGTGACGCTGACCCTGTACGGATTCAATAACCAGAAGGCGCTGCAGTATTTCCGCGCGCTGATGGACTACTCGCTCAATACCGACAACTTCGGTTTTTGCAATTCGCCCGCCGTCAGGGATGCGAAGCGTACGCAAGTGGAAATCGCGGCTCTCGCGATGAAAAAGACCATCAACATCTCCGCGTCTTACTACCAAGGCACCGCCGATGCCATAGCGCGGCGCTTCATTCTCTCGGCTGACATCACCACTACCCCGTAGGAGCTTTTCTCATGCCTCAGAATCCCCTTACTCCGCGCGCCGGTGGTAATTCCACCGTTCTCAACATCACCGCGGCGACCGTCGTCAAAGCGCTGCCCGGCACCGTGTTCACTGTCAACAACAGCGTGCTCGGTACCGGCGTCGGAAGCATCCATGACTGCGCCACCACCGGTGCCGTAAGTGCGGCCAATCTCATCGGCAGCATTCCCGAAGCGATCGGCCCGTACAGCTTCACGCTGCCATGCGCTGTCGGCATCGTCGTCGTCCCCGGAGCCGCCCAGGTTCTCGCGGTCGCTTACTCGTAATCACAGGAGCCGCCCACATGGCGCAGTCCATTACACCGACCATCGTCACGATCAATACGACCGTGACGCGAGCGCCTGTGCCGTCTCAGCTTCAGCGGAGTGGCGCGGCCGTTTCTACGGGAGGCACTACCCTTGCAGCCGGTCACTGGCAGTACGTGGGTACGCCTTCCGATCTGACATCCATCCTGGTGGCGCCCTTGGCCTTGGCCTCTCTGGCATGGGCATCCGGCACCGTGACGGCAACCGCCGTGGCGGCGGTTGAGTTCACCACCGGTGAGACCTTTTCGACCACCATTGCCGGCGCCGTGCCTGCCGCATACAACGGCACCTATCTGGCGACCGTCACCGGTGCCGACACGTTTACTTTCACACTGACCAGCAACCCCGGCTCGGAAACGTCTCCCGGTACCTATACCCCGCCGAGCTCGGCCTTCCTGACCGATGTCGCGACCACGTTCGCTGCTCAAGGTCAGACGGTCGGCTTCTATGTTTTGGAACTGGGCCCGGTCCTGACCAATACCGCCGCAGTTGCCGCGCTGCAGACGTGGCTGACGGCCAACAGTTCGCCGCAGCAGTTCTACAGCTATCTTGTGCCGAAGTCGTGGGATGCGGCGGACGCTGCGGGTCTGAATACGCTGGCGGCTGAATACGCCAGTCCCTCAGGGCAGACGTACTTCTTCGTCACTACGACGGCGGCGAATCTTTCCGTCTATGGACCGAACAAGTCCGTGTTCACTCTGGTGGATAGCCCGACGGCGGCCAGCACCGAAGTGCAAATGGCCTCGTTGTTCTACCAGTGGCTGGTTAACAACCCCAGTGCGTCGAACCAGCTGGCGCCAATGCAGTACCGCTACGTCTTTGGCGTCACGCCATGGGCGCAGATGGGCAACCAGTCCACGATCAACGCCATTTTGTCCGATTACGGCAACCTGATCATCACCGGTGCCGAAGGCGGCATCTCGACGGCGTGCGTCTTCAAGGGCACCACGATGGACGGCCAGCAGTCGGCCGCATGGTACGGGCTGGACTGGTTCCGCATCAACGCGCATCAGGATCTGGCCGCCGCGATCATCAACGGCTCCAATACCAATCCGCCGCTGCTCTACGACCAGGCCGGCATCAACAACCTGCAGGCCGTTGCCCAGAACCGGGGCAATAGCGCGGTTGCCTTTGGCTGCGCCAATAGCGTGGTGGTCTCCGCCGTGTCGTTCGCCGACTACACCGCCGCCAACCCGGACGACTACGCCGCGGGTATCTACAACGGCCTGTCGGCCACGCTGGTGACGCAGAACGGGTTCCTGACGATCACGTTCAACTTGAACGCCACCTTCTTTGCGCCTTGAGGACTGACAAATGACCACCTTTGTACCGCAGGGCACACTGAATCGGCTTCGCTGCTCGATCGTCGTTCCCCAAACGCCTTACCTCAGTATTACGGCGCCCTACATGGGCAAGAGTTTCGCCAAGATCGCCTTTGGTGGTCCGTTCGGCGAGCTGATTCCAACAGCCACCGGTGGCGTTACCTCACCGGAACCGTACGTCATGTCGACTATTTCGGTTGGCCTGCTTCGGACGCAGGCGTTGTCGGCCGCATGGCTTTCCCAAGCGCAGCTGCTCTGCGATATCGGATCGATCGTGGTGTATCCGGACTCGGCCAATTTTCCGGCCATGACCTTCCAGAACGCGATCATCAACGACATCGATCCAGGCGCCTACGACGGCACCGACCCGGTGTTCAAGCTGACGATCAAGGGCATTTTCATCGCCAACAGCGAACTCTGGGCCGCCAGCTAAGTTGAAGCTACGGCTAGGTGAGAACCGAAAGGCAGTTCCCTTGCTGCTTGCCGTAGCGTCTTTTCAAGGGATTCATTTTGCTTAAGGGAGCAAACCGTGCAAATCAATGAAAAGCTGAATCTCGTCTTTCCCATCAGTGAGAACGGGCCGACGTGCTACCACGTCCCGATTTCGCGCGAAGTGTTTGAGGCGAACTACCGAACCATTGCCGCCGCCAAGTCCTCCATGATGAGCAAGGGCGCGCTGTTCATGGTGTCCTCGGGTCCGCGCATCGCCGTGCTCACGCTGATGGATGAGGGGCGCAAAGAATCGGCGGAGCGAGGCGAGTTCGACGGGGAGAACAACCCGCTGGATGGCGGAGTTCTGGCCTTGTTGGCAGAGATTCGCCGGTTGACCACGATCCTCTGTCCCAGCGGCGCCGGTTGGAACATGCTGCCGGTGGACACCGCTATTGCCAACGGCGCGATTGACGAAGACGACTGGCGCGAGACGGAGAGCGCCATCGTTTTTTTTACATGCAACTGTGCGCTGGCGAGAAAGGCGGAACGGAAGTCCGTCATGCAAGGCACAGCATCGGTCTTGAAGGGTTCGATCACCTCCTTGGCGCCTATGGAGTTCATCAATTCCTTGCCGACATTGACGAAAACCGATGCTTCCGCAACGAGCCAGGCGTCATCGCTTCCCTCTTGAACGAACTGGCGACGACGCGATTCAACGAATCCCTGTCGCGTTTTGACTTTCCCCATCCGTCAGCCCGCGCGTATCGCGAGCGGTATCTGCACGAGCTTCTGAAGGGTCTGCGTGGTCACTAAATCCGTCATTGAAATCGAAGTCTCGGACGCGCAGTTCAAGGACTTCTTTCAGCTTTTCGAGCAGTACAAGGAAAAGCTGGAGGCGATGCCGGACGACTGGAAAGCCGTCAATGCGGCGAGTACGGAATCGTCAGAAGCACTGGAAGTCACCGCCGCTGCGATCCTGGGATCGATGACGGAGTCGGCGGGCCACGCTTCGGCACTGACAAAGAACCTGCGGGAAGCCGCCGCGGCACAGCGCGAGTTCGGCTCTGCCTCGAATGTCGGATCGAACAATCTAAAGGCGATGGCGAAAGATGCCAAGGCGCTGGGTGAATCGGTTTTCGGCATCGGCAAGTTCCTGTTCAAGCTTGGCGCGATCGGTATTGGATCGGCAGCAGCTGGCCTTTTCGGGATCGATGCGCTGGCGAACAGTGCGGTGGCTAATCAGCGCAGCGGGCGATCCCTGGGCCTGACCACCGGACAGAACCGAGCGTTTGACAACGATCTTTCGCGCAACATTGACCGCAGCACGTTGACCAGCGTCGCTGACGCCCAAAACAGCTATGTCGGCCGCGTCTGGCTGGCCCGTGCAACGGGGATGAGCCAGACCGATGTGCAGCGTACAGATGCCGGATCGTTGTCCGCTCAGCTCGCCCTTAAGGCGCATGACTGGTGGGCCTCCACGCCGGAATCGCAGCATACCGATGCCAACCTCATGGCCACGGGATTTACTCAGTCCGGCATGTCACTGGCTGATGTTCGACGGCAGGGAAACACACCGCGCTCCGAGCTTGAGAAAGCCTATGCAACGTACAAGGCCGATGCGCCCGGACTCAGCCAGAGCAACAGCTCAATCAACGCGCTCTATGACTTCAGTCGCAGTCTGAAGAACGCAGGCGACCACCTAGAGATCGACTTCGCCAACAAGCTTTCCGATCTCAACAAAAATGGTGCGCTATCCAGCTTCATCACGAACCTGGAAAAGGATGCGGAAATCCTGATCAATGGCGTGTTTACCGACGCCAACATGAAGTCGATGCAGGATGGCCTGACCACATTTGCGACGTACTTGGGTTCTCAGGATTTCAAGGATGACGTGAGAGGATTTGTCGATAACCTGAAGAGCCTAGCTAAGGCGATGGGATGGATAGTCGACCGAGCAAATAGCGTCCTTCACCCCCAAGATGCTTCCACGACTGACAAAGTAGAGCGGGTTGCGGATGACGTCTGGGAAAATATGGTGGGAGTGGGGAAAGCTATTTGGAACCCATCCAGAACCATAAAATCGGCGATTGCGGGTAACGTACTCACTGACCCGAATAATCAGGCCTACCTTTCAAATTTGGAAAAGAATCAGGCATTGCAACCGGGCCTGCTTGGAGCTACAGCGCAGGTCGAATCGTCAGGCCGACTGGACCCAGGAACATCAGCTGCAGGCGCACAGGGACTTTTCCAGTTCATGCCAGAAACGGCCGCTGCATTGGGCGTCAACAACGTCTACGACTTCAAGCAGAGTTCCACGGGGGCAGCGAAGCTTTATGCCCAGTTGAGCAAGCGCTACGGAGGAGACGTTCGAAAAGAGATTGCCGCCTACAACTGGAAGCCCGCCGCACTGGATTCGGATATAAAAAAGCACGGTGCGGACTGGGAGCGCTTTGCGCCGACGGAAACGCAGAACCAGATCCAGAAGGTTTTGTCGCTGATGGCATCGAACAAATCCAAGACAACGGTCAATCTCGTCGTGACCAATAAGTCCGGCACCAACGTGGCCGTATCAGCCAACGCGGCGGCGATATGAGCGCCATTCCATCCATTGTGTCGGAAGCCCTTTCATCGGGACTGATTCCCTCTGGCGTGTCGGATTACGACATGTCCTACCAGATATCGCCGATCATTCTGGTGGGCGGGATTGCGGCAAATGCGGCCGGCGGCCAGATGCCGATCATCTCTCTGTTCGGCCAATCCACGGCGATCAATGGCACGGCGTCGCTTCTCGGCGGCCTGGACAATTACCTGGCGCGTTACATCGTCATCCCGGGCGGGACGCTGATATCCAATGCGATCGGGACGTACCCCTTCGCTAATCAACAGGTCGCCGCGAATGCGCTGATTCAGAACCCGCTGAATGTGTCGGTGATGATGATCGCTCCGGTCAGGGATGCGGGCGGCTACAACAGCAAGCTGGCGAACTTCACCTCACTGCAGAACGCGCTTCAGGCCCATAACAACGCGGGTGGAACCTACAACGTCGCCACGCCCGCCTTTATCTATACGAATTGCCTGCTGACGGCGATGCAGGACATCACGTCGGGCGAGACGAAGCAGAAGCAGGTGATATTCCAGTGGGATTTCATACAACCTTTGCTGACGCAGCAAGCAGCCACATCCGCCTATAACGCGCTGTACGCCAAAGTGTCATCGGGACAGCAGATCGGCCCGAATCAACTACCCGGCGTGGGCCCAGCCGGTGGCGTGGCGCAGGGTGCCTCACCGACCAATAGCGTTGGCTCGACCATCACGTACCCGATCAGCCCATGATCATTCCTCTGCAGATCAACACGAACAGCAATCCGCCGTTCTCGGCGCAGATGACGCTGGATGGCGTGAGTTACACCGGCGCAGTGACGTGGAACATCGCGGGGCAGCGCTGGTATCTGACGCTGACTGATCAGAGCGGGTCGGTTCTTTGGTCGGGCGGCCTGATCGGTTCGCCGCTGGATAGTGATACCCCGATGGCGCCGGGCATCTTCAGCACGTCAAAACTGGTTTTTCGCGAAGACACGGGTAATTTTGAGGTCACTCCGTAATGGGGCGTTACTACGATATTGCGATTACGCCAGCTGCAGGTGGTGCGGCTTTCAGGACGTACAGCTCCTATCCCAATGGGCAATACGATCCCGGCGCGCTCAATATCGAGTTCGACATGCCGGTGCTACCGAATGGCACGCCATCGGGCGGTCAAACGCTGACGATCGAAGGTATCTCGCTGCAGGACTTGAACCAGGCGCAGCAGTTCGCCGGCATGAACCTGGTGATGAAGGGCGGCATGATGCCGGGCTTTCCGCTGGTCAATCCCGCGCAGGCCGGCATCCTCGTCAGTGGGCAGATATTCCAGTCGTTTGGCAACTGGATCGGTACCGAGATGACGCTGGACTTTGTCCTGCTGCCGTCGACCTTCACAAACGACAACCCGGGCAACTTTGTTCTGGACTGGAAGCAAGGGACAAGCCTCGCCGATGCGTTGAAGCAAACGCTGTCGGTGGCCTATCCGAACATGCCGGTGACGGTGAATATCAGTCCCAACATCAACGCATCTTCGGACCAGACGCATTTTTGCGGGACTCTGGACGAGATGGCGCAGTTCATCGGTGACTTCACTGAGGACACGTTCAAGAATCGAATCGAAATAGCAATTCAGGCAGGTAAGGTTACCGCTTTCGATAAGACCTACCAGCCAGCGCCGATCCAGCTTAATTTTTTGGATTTCATCGGCCAGCCAACATGGATCGATAGCAACATCATCCAGATCAAGACGGTAATGAGGGCGGATCTTCAGCTCGGGTCAATTGTAACGATGCCGCAAGGCCTGCAGAACGCACCAGGAATCATCACGACCACGGGCGCCTCGCTGCCATCTAGCAACAAGTACAAAAGCACTTTCACGGGTAGCTTCACCGTGACCGAGCTCAGGCACATCGGGAATTTCCGATCATCTGATGCTGGAAGCTGGGCGACCGTATTCAACATGGTGACGAATGGCTGACAACTACGCCAAGCTCTGGCTGCAGAAAAATACCAACCAGCAGGCCATTACGCGAGCTCAGCAGGTGATAAAGAAAACGGGAAGGGCTCTTCCGTGCTCTGTCGTTTCGGTCAATGGATCAATTGTCACGGTAAAGTTTGAAGTTGACGCGGGAAAATTCACGCTTCCACAAATCAAGATACCGATTGCGCAGAGCAAATGGATGCGCATGCCTATTCAGCCCGGCGACAAGGGCATGACGGTTCCGGCTGATGCATCTATCGCTGGCATATCAGGGTTGGGAACAGGCGTTGCTACGCTTACATCGCAAGGGAATCTTTCATCCCTTCAGTTCATTCCATGCGGTAGCTCCGACTATCCATCGGTAAACCAGAACGCGGCCTATATTTCCGGTCCTGAAGGCGCGGTTATCGAGACAGAGGATGGCACGTCAAAAATCGAAGTGAGTACATCAGGCATCACCCTGACTTTCGGCGGAAAAGTCGTCACCCTGAACTCGACCGGTTTCATGATCGACGGCATTCTGTTCGAGACGCATATGCATAGCTTGGTGCAAACCGGATCGTCGGACTCCGGCCCTCCTGTTCCGTAAACATTCGCCATTCACGACCCCGCCTAGCGGGGTTTTTCTTTGGGAGACGTGTCATTCGCACCTATGGAAGAGTGACCAACCCCGATGGCAGCAAGACGTGGGTCGTCATCCAGACCGACGCCAACGGCTACAACGAGAACGTCTATCTGACAACGTTGGCCCAGGTACTGAAATTGAACCTCGGCGAGAGCCCGTTCTATGCCTCGTATGGCATCCCGCAGTACCAGACGATACAGACGCAAGTCATGCCGGACTACTACGCCATGATGACGCAGACCCAGTTTTCACCGTTCTTTGCTGGCCTGACGATCAGCCGCGTGCAGACCTCCGCGGCGCCGCTCTACAACGTCAACGCCGTGACCTTTAGCGGGTCCATTCTCAACGAGACGATAGCCACATGACGCTTCCCTTGATCATGACCAGCACCGGTCCGCTGGCAACGTCTCCCGATGCCCTGCATGACGCGCTGATCACGGGTGTAGCGGCGACCAACCCCGACTACACCGCGAATCTTCCCGGCTCGCTGATCGAGGACATCTCGTCCACGGACGTGGGCGCCCTTGTCACAATGGATCAGGCGCGCGTCGAGGCGGTGAACGATGTCACGCCGTATGGTTGCAATGCCTTCATCCTGAATTTTCTGGGTGCGCAGTTCGGCATTCCCCAGGGCCTCCCATCGAACGCCAGTGTCTTTGTCGTTTTCGCTGGTCCTGCGGGTTACGTTCTCCAGCCTGGCTTCACTGTCGGTGATGGAACGAACCAATATGTCCTGCAAGACGGTGGCGTGATTGAGTCCAACGGACTTTCGCCACAGCTCTTCGCCGTCGCTTCCAACTCTGGCAGCTTCGCCATTCCGGCGAACAGCGTCACCAAGCTCATCACCTCCGTTCCCAGCGCCTATGCGGTCACCGTGAACAACCCGGAGGCTGGCGTAGCGTCAGCCGCCGCAGAGAGCGTGCAGAGCTATCGAGCCCGTGTTCTACAGGCTAGTGTCGTCGGTTCCACAGGCACGCCAGCATACGTCAAGACGCTACTTGAAAAGATCATCGGCGTGCAGCAGCAGCTGGTGTCCATCAACCAGGTCGCAGGCGGATGGCAGATCATCTGCGGCGGCGGCGATGCCTATTCGGTCGCCACAGCGATTCTGCAGGGCGTTCCAGACATCGCCACGCTGCAGGGATCGCAGCTCGCCATCACCGAGATGACGGAAGCCAATCCAGTCGTCATCACGACGAACCTCAATCACGGCTACACCGTCGGCCAGACGGTGGTGGTGTCGGGCGCAACGCCGGCAGGCTTCAATGCCTCCTATACGGTGGCGTCGGTCACGCCGACCACGATCACGACGACGACGAACGGGTCAGCCTTTGGCACTTATACGTCGGGCGCCAAGCTGACGCCGAACCCGCGTAACGTGTCGGCTACCGTTTTCCAGAACCCAGACAGCTATACGATTCCTTTCGTCAATCCGCCACAACAGACGGTGACGATCGATGTGACGTGGAACACCACGCTGCCCAGCTTTACGGCCGGACTGTCGGTCAATCAGCTGGCCGCTCCCGCGCTTCAGTCCTACATCAACGGCGTGTTCGTCGGTCAGCCGATCAACCTCTTGGAAGCGACGGCCGTCTTTCAGCAGGCTGTGGCCTCGATCATTTCCGCACCGAACATCACCACGTTGATTTTCACCGTAACGATCAATGGCGTGGTGGCGACGCCCACGGCCGGTACCAGCATCATCGCCTCCGATCCGGAATCCTACTTCTTCTGTTCCGCCGCTGGCGTGACGGTCGCGCAGGGCTGACATGGCACAGATCGAGTCCTTCGCCACGGTGCCTCTGCAAGCGCCGATCAACAGCTATTTGTATCTTGAGTATTCCGACGATGAGGATTTGCAGGCCTTCGTCGCATCGCAAAACGCGCTGGCGCAGTCCTATTTGACCTGGTTCAACCAGACGCCACTGGCGCTCTACACGGCGCCAGCTGTCAGTGGTCCGCTGCTCGACTGGACGGCACAGGGCATCTACGATATCAGCCGGCCGGTGCTTTCCACGGAAGCTTCAACGGTCATCGCCGGCTATGACTCCGCGGCCTACAACACGATTGCGTACGACGCTGCCAGTTATCTCAGCAGCGGTTCGGCTATCACGGCCAACGACGACATCTACAAGCGCGTGATGACGTGGAACATGTATCGCGGAGACGGTCAGTATTTCACGATGGGATGGATGAAAAATAGGATCAATCGTTTTTTGAATGGACCCAATGGGACGGATTACACCGTTCAAGAAAATCCGCCATCGATCACTGTCTCAGGGACCGTTTTTACCGTCACCGCCTATGCCGGGGACATCTACACCGCCCTGCAACTGGCGTATGCCAACGGCTATTTGTCGTTTCCCTTTCAGTACACGATGTCGTTCCTCGCCCTCGTCTTTCTCAACGATGGCGGCGTGCTTCAGATGACATCGGTATCGGACTACCCGCTGTCCGATTACGGGTTGGCTGCGGGTGCTGTTTGGTACAACGGCGGAACGGTCGCCGTCGTACCTGGCGTCACACCGAATCCGTCTGCCCCGCCTGTCTATTTTGCTGGACTCACCGCACCCGGCTTGCTTTCGCTAGGCGGCGGAAATCTTCCATTCAACGACCCAGCCAATAACGGGCAGCTGTGGAACAACGCCGGCCTCATCTGTATTTCCGCAGGGTAAACCATGACACTTTTCGTCTTCGCCAATAACGTCAATACGCAACTTGCCGGATCAATTTCGAGTTCAGCGACCAGCCTGACGCTTTCGAGTGCTTTTGGGCTTCCCGCATCCATACCGTCCGGGTATTGCATCGCCATCACGCTAAACGATTCGGCGACACAGCAGAACTTCGAGATCGTGTATGCCACGGCTATTTCAGGATCAACCCTTTCGGGCTTATTGCGAGGGCAAGAGGGGACGCATGCACTGGCTTGGAATGTCGGTGACTTCGCCTTCAGCGCTCCGACGGCTGGGCAGATGAAAAATGCGACTCAGCTTCCGCAGTTTGCTTCTTTATTGGCTGGGTCTGGATGGAAAAAGTATCCCGATCCAAATAGCCCTACGGGTTTTTTTATCGAGCAATGGGGTGAGACTGGAGTCGCTGGTAATGGCGCTATAACAACAGTCACTTTGCCCATCCCATTTCCCACTGTAACGCTTTCGACGGTTGCAAGTTACCTCGCTGGAACGATTCCAACGGGATCTGGTTCTTTAGGTGCAGCACCGAACACGCTATCCACGATCCATATTCAGAGTACCCATGGTGGCGCGGGATCAGAGTGGGGCGTTTTTTACCGCGCTTTGGGCTACTGAGAATTATCTCATCCATTTATTTAAACACATCGAGAAAAATGCATGAGTACTTATCCGTCGCCCGTTTTTCAAAACGTCACTGCTGAAGCCGTTGTCACGGATTCGCTCGTTACAACGGGCGGAACGGTTGACGGTACTGTTATCGGTGGAACCACGCCAGAAGAAGCGACGTTTACGAACGTCAATACCACCACGCTTAACGGCGGGAATTACGTAGCCAGTCTGGTTCAAGGTGCCAATGTCACTGTAGACAATACCGACCCGCGAAATCCAGTCATTAGCACGGTGGCCGGCATTCCCGACGCACCCAGTGACGGCAATATCTACGGCCGACAGGATGAGGCATGGGTGGTTGCAGCAACAAGCTCACCTCTGGCGAACCCGATGACAACGCCGGGTGACATGATTTACGGCATTACCGCAGGAAACCCTAGCCGTTTAGCCATTGGATCAGGCGGACAAGTTTTGACAGTGGTTGACGGACTTCCTTCATGGCAGACATCCGCCGCGCTGGTTAACCCGATGACGGCCGTTGGTGATGTCATTATTGGCTCAACGGCAGGCGCTCCCATACGTCTTGGGCTTGGTGCATCGGGGAAGGTTCTTCTGAGTAATGGAACCACCGTGGTATGGGGTAATACGCCCACGCCCATTACAACCGCCGGGGATTTGATCGTTGGCGGTTCGGGTGGCGCGCCTACGCGATTGGGTATCGGGGTTAACGGAACCGTTCTAGGCGTCTCGGGTGGCGTTTTGTCTTACGTGGCTCCCGGCGCGGGCGGTCAATCACTTGTCGTCATCAATCCGCAAACGGGAAGTTATACACTTGCGCTATCCGATTTCCCGACAAACGGGAACATTGTTGATATCCAGATCACCAGCTCAAGCGCCCAGTCCGTGACGATTCCTCCCAATAGCTCCGTAGCGGCTCCGATAGGATCGCAGATCATCATGTCAGCATGGGGTACGGGTGCCGTCACGTTCGTTGCTGGTACGGGCGTAACCTTTGTGGACGCGTGGGGCGTGGCGACAACGGCACAGTTTGACTCGCGCTATGCCCGGCAGGTAGCTACCGATATCTGGCAGATTCTATGAGTATTTTTGCTGCGCGTTGCCGACAAAATCACCAGCAGACGGTTTACCCGCCATCCACGCTAAACCCAGCCGACAAGGATTCATCGCTGACTCTTAGCGACGGGAATCTCGTCGTTACAAAGGGAGGATCAGACTACCATTGCATTGTTCGATCAACGCGTGGTCTTTCTTCGGGAAAGTGGTATTGGGAAGTACAGATGACCGCTTCCATGCCCAACTCGCGAGAGATAGCGGCAATCACAACGTCATCTGCGCCATTAAACCAAGAGGCTGGTGGAACCGTCTATGGCTATGGCTATAACGGCATCAACGGACAGATTTATCACAATGGCGGTCCCGTTTCTTCTTTCGGTGGGGGTCCAAATTTTGATGTGGGTCAACGCGTCATGTTCGCTTTTGACGCAGATGCGGGTGAATTTTGGGTAGGTTTATTGGGTAGCTGGATTTTCCCAGCCAACCCTGCGACAGGCATTAACCCTTCCATTACGGGCATCGCTTCCGGCACATGGTTTCCTACCATTGACATGTTTGACGTGGGCGGCGCTGCTGAGATTTACTTTTCAACAGCCAGTCAAACATATGCTCCACCATCGGGTTTTTCATCGGTAGGTTAGGCCATGCCGGGCGTCACTCTGGCGGCGTTGCAGTCTTCGAATAGATGAGGCTGGCCAGCATCTCCCGCAGCTGCTGCGGCATCGTCGTCGGGTATTTCGAGTACTTGTCAGCCAGCCGGAGCCACTCCTCGTGCACCTCTGCCTCGGTGATCTCTGACCGGGGTGAGACGTCGATGAGCTCGTCCTGATCGTTGAACGTATACCACCATAACGACCGGTGCATGAAGATCCCAGCCTTGCAGTAGTAGCAAAGCGATCCCTCGCTGCCCATGTCCCAGTTCACCCGGTTGCAGTTGTCGCAGGCCGATCCGGGTCCGAAGAGGGATTTTTCGATGTGTCTGCCCATGGCGGCAGGGTAGCGGGGCGGTGTCTCAGGGGGTGAGGTAATCAGCCCAGGCCTGCATCAGCTGGCGTCGCTTCTCGAGCAAGTCGCCTCGGCGGTAAGCGGCTTCGGTTTTGTCCTTGACCACATGCGCCAGCGCCGACTCGCTGACCTCGTTGGGGAAGTCGGTTCGTTCGGTCGCCCAATCCTTAAACGTTGAGCGGAAGCCGTGCACGGTGAAGCGTGCGAAGCCAATGCGCTCGAGCAGCTTGTCCATGGCGGCGTTCGACATATGGGCTTTCAGGCCACGGTCCCCCGGGAAGATGAAAAGACCTCCGCGCAATCGTGGGGTCCGCTCGAGCACGGCTATTGCTGCGTCCGTCAGCGGGACAGGGTGAACACGCTTCGCCTTCATGCGCTCTTTCGGTATGGTCCAAGTGTCGCCGGCAATCTCGAGCCAGCGCGCTTTGCTGACCATGTTCGTGCGCGAGGCTGTGAGGATAAGGAACTCGAGCGCTCGGGCGGAGATAGCCGTGTCAGCGCGCAGCGTCGCCATGAATGCAGGCATCTCGAGATAGGGCATTGCAGGAAAGTGGCGCACCGCGCGCACGCTTGAGGGCTTCGGTAGCAGCTTGGCGAGGTGACCACGCCATCGTGCCGGGTTCTGCCTATCCCAATGCCGCTGGGCATACTGGGCATCAAGCACCGCCTCTACACGCTGCCTTACTCGAGTCGCCGTCTCCGTCTTGGTCTCCCACACAGGCCGAAGTATCTCGAGAACGTCAGCTGTGTCGATCGCGTCAACCGGCTTTGATCCGATGAACGGGAATGCGTAAAGTTCGAGCGTCGATTGCCACTGGGCGGCGTGCTTCGGATTCGTCCATGACTTTCGCTGACTGGCGATGTACTCGAGCGCTGCCTCGGCGAATGTTGGGATCGAAGCCCGGGTCGCGTTAGCTGCCTTCCTCGCCTCGAGCGGGTCGATACCCTCGAGCTTTGCTTTGCGTGCAAGCAACGCCGCGGCTCGAGCTTCAACAAGGCTGACGGTGTGCAATGCACCCAGTCCCATATCTCGAGTCTTTCCAGCTCGAGTGAATCGGAAGATCCACGACTTAGACAGCGTGGCCGTCACCTGTAGATACAAGCCTCCACCATCCGCGTAATATCCAGGTTCGGCCACAGTCGCCACGCGACGCGCCGACAAGCGATTCAGCGCCCGGGCCATCGACCCACATTCCCACCCATGTTTTACACCCTGATTGCCACTTACATTGGCGAACAGTAGCGGAAAACAAAACCCATAGAAACGTTGATGCAGCAAGGCTTGCTTGCTTTGGGCGAATGGTGCAATATGCGCGGCTCGCGGACGCTCTCTCCGCCAATTTTTGAGCAATAACTGCGACGAGCCCAGGTTCGGCGCAAGCAGCAAAGATAAACCAAGTCTATGGTGGCCCCGTCGGTCCCCCCGCGACGAT
>Ga0302220_10000265_pt1 | contig 46525 bp, 43 predicted proteins | sample II_Palsa_E1_3_FD_194572 | JGI IMG/M metagenome (GOLD analysis project Ga0302220, IMG submission 194572) | Peat permafrost microbial communities from Stordalen Mire near Abisko, Sweden - II_Palsa_E1_3 | ecosystem: Environmental > Terrestrial > Soil > Palsa > Peat permafrost | place: Sweden...
CGGTCGAGTTTGCCGCGCGATTGCGTTGGGATGAGCCCGTTAAAAATGCGGGGCATCCGGCAGCGCCCGCGAATGGGGGATCACACGAGGCCGATCAGAAGCGAGGTGCGCGATGAGTACGTTGTTTGCGGATCGCACCGGCGTTTTGAATCAGACTACGCAAGCCTCGAACTGGATGAATCAAATCCGTTTGCCGCTTGAAGCGTGGAGCGCGCGTCGACGCCATCTGGCGGGGGCTCTTATCGCGGCGACGGTGTTTGGTGCGGGCGCGAATGCCTGGATCGCGGCCGATCTGGTTGGTGTTCAGGCAAGCCGTACGACCCTGTCCGAAGCGCAACAGCGCGTCGCCCAGGCAAAACGGTCCGTTGCCCAGTTGCCCGAACAACACCGAAGCGCTGCGCTTGCTTCGCTCGGGAAATCGCCGGAGCCTTCCACGCCTGCTGACGACGTGCGCCTGATTTCGCTGCTCGCAGCCCGCTGCGGCGTTACGTTGCTCACGTTGGCGCCGACTGCAGGAAACGGCGCGGGCCTGGACGCGGTGCGACCTATGCAGCTCACCGCCCAGACGGACTTCCTGCACCTGATGATGTTCCTGCGCGGCCTGTCGGACCTGCCGGTGCTGGTGGTGCCCGAGGATCTCACCGTGAAACGCAGTACAGGGGCGTTGTTCGTCAGCGCCACGTTGCATGTGTTCAATGCGTTGAGCCCCGCGTCCGTTAGTCCCGCGATTCTGGTCGATGACGACCTGGAGGCGGACGACGAGGACGTCGTCTTCGACGATCCCTTCGCATCCCCGCTGCAACCGGAGGGGGACCAGGCGCAAGCTGGCCTGCTGCGCCTCGCCGGTCTGTTGCGCGACCGGACCCGCGGTCTCGCGCTACTCGAAACAACGGACGGCGCTGCGACCGTCGAGCAAGGTCAGTTCGTGGGTGGCGACCGGGTCACAGGCATGGACGCACTTAGCATCACGCTGACGAATCGCGTCGGCACGCGCACGCTGGCACTGACGGAGGCTTCATGAAGACGGGGGTGAGGAGAATTCGGCTGGCGCTTGGCAGCGCCTTCCTGTGTGTCGGTGCGGCGCACGCATCGTTGCCGCCGCTCCCGCCAATGATGCCGTCGGACGACGCGGTCGAGCCGTATGACACACCGCCGTTGCCGCGGAATCTGGCGGTCGAGGTGCCGAATCCGTTTCTGCACCCGGACGCGGCCGATGAGGAGCCAATGGCCGACCGACCGGTAGGCGTACTTGATCGGGAAAGCGCTGCGGAGGATGAGGGCGACGGCGTGCAGTTTGGGGGGGCGCAATTCGATAACTCGGAGCGCGATGGGCGGCGGCTCAATAGCCAGCAGCGCGACGGCATGCAGCCTGACGGTACGCAACTTGACGATGTGCAACTCGAGGGCAAACCGCTTTCAGCCTCACGCATTGCGGTGCCGCGCGCGGAATCGTCGGCTCACGCACTCGAAGGTCCGCCCGTGCCGCTTGCCCCGGCGCAGCGCCTCGGCGACTCGTCCAACCAGGCCGCGTACGACGGTCTGTCGCCCGACAAACCGATCTCGCTGAACTTCCAGCGTGCCGAACTGGGCGCGGCACTGAATGCATTCGCACAGTTCACCGGCCTGAATATCGTCGCCAGCGACAGGGTTCGAGGCACGGTGTCACTGCGGCTCGACAAGGTGCCGTGGCGCACCGCATTCGACACCTTGCTCGACGTCAACGGCCTCGCAATGGAGCGTCACGGCAACGTGATCTGGGTCGCGCCGCTCGCCGATCTGGCGGCGCGCGAGCGGCAACGCTTCGAGGCGCACGCGCGGCTGGCCGATCTGGAGCCGCTCGCCAGCCGGACGTTCGAACTGCATTACGCCCATGCCGAAGACGTGCGGCGGCTGTTGACTGGTTCGGGCACTCAGCGGGTATTGTCAAAGCGCGGCGCCGCGATGGCGGATGCGCGCACCAACCTGCTGTTCGTAACCGATCTCGCGGGCCGCCTCGCGCAGATCGCCGAACTGCTGGCGTCGATTGACCGGCCGTCGCGTCAGGTACTGATCGAAGCGCGGATTGTCGAAGGGGATCAGGGCTTTTCGCGCAACCTGGGCGTCAAACTCTCGCTCGCGGCGGCAGCCGCCGCGGACGGCGGCACGGCGCGTGGACTCAGCGGGGGCACGGACGGTGGTGGTACGGTCTACGATCTGTCAGCGGGTCCGCTATCCGGTTTTGACGCCGCCACCGTGGGTCTGACCTTATTCGCCGCCCAGGCCACGCGGCTCCTCAATGTTCAGTTGAGCGCGCTGGAAGCCGAAGGGCAGGGGGAAACGGTGTCGAGCCCGCGGGTCGTGACCGCCGACCGCATGAAAGCGGTCGTCGAGCAGGGCACCGAATTGCCGTATCAGGCCAAGGTCGGCCAAGGCGTCTCCGGCGTGCAGTTTCGCCGCGCGAGCCTGAAACTGGAGGTCGAGCCGCAGATCACGCCAGACGGGCGGGTCGTGCTGGACCTCGATATCGCCAAGGACGGCGTCGGCGAGCAGACCGCCGCGGGGCCTGCCATCAACACCAAACACGTGCGCACGCGGGTCGAGGTGGAAGACGGCGGCACGGTGTCGATTGGCGGCATCTACGCCACGGATGACCGGGATGATGTGACGCGCGTGCCACTCCTGGGCAAAATACCCCTTTTGGGCGCTTTCTTTCGTCATCGGGCACACCGTGACCAGCGCAGCGAGCTGGTCGTTTTCATCACGCCGCGCGTTGTGCAGACGAATTGAGTGCCTGCCGCAGCCGCGGCCCGCAGGCTCGACAAGGCAGTCGCTTTGCCAGTAAGCTGCGGCACGAACCCATACCGGATTAGCCAGAGGACACCGTTGCAAGCGCGGGACGCACACGCCAATGTATTTTTTGTAGGGCTCATGGGGGCAGGCAAGACCACCGTGGGCCGCGCGGTGGCACGCCGGCTGGATCGTCCGTTCTTCGATTCAGACCACGAAATCGTGGCGCGCACGGGTGCGCGCATCCCCGTCATCTTCGAACTTGAAGGCGAAGCGGGCTTTCGCGACCGCGAAGCGCAGGTCATTACCGACCTCGCCAGTCAGCGGGATATTGTGCTGGCCACCGGCGGCGGAGCCATCTTGCGGCCGGAAAACCGCCAGGCGCTGCAAAATAACGGCCTTGTCGTCTATTTGCGCGCCAATCCGCACGATCTATGGCTGCGCACGCGGCGCGACAAGAATCGCCCGCTGCTGCAGACCGAAGACCCCAAAGCGCGTCTGGAAGAACTTTTCGCGGTGCGCGACCCGCTTTACCGCGAGTGCGCACATTTCGTCATCGAAACCGGCCGGCCGTCGGTCAACGGCCTCGTCAACATGGTCTTGATGCAGCTCGAGATGGCCGGCATCGCCAAACCTCCTGCGTCATAATGCAAGCATGATTACCGTCAACGTCGAATTGGGCGACCGCGCCTATCCCATTCATATCGGCGCCGGCCTGATCGGCCAGACCGCGCTGTTTGCGCCGCATATCGCCGGTTCGTCCGTCACCATCGTCACCAACACCACCGTCGATCCGCTCTACGGCGACGCGCTGCGGCAGGCGCTGGCGCCGCTCGGCAAGCAGGTTTCCACGGTGGTGCTGCCGGATGGCGAGGTTTACAAGAACTGGGAAACGCTCAATCTGATCTTCGATGCGCTGCTCGGTGCGCGGGCCGACCGCAAGACCACGCTGATTGCGCTGGGCGGCGGAGTGATCGGCGACATGACGGGCTTTGCAGCCGCCTGCTATATGCGCGGCGTGCCGTTCATCCAGGTGCCGACCACCTTGCTGTCACAGGTCGATTCCTCGGTGGGCGGCAAGACCGGGATCAACCATCCGCTCGGCAAGAACATGATCGGCGCGTTCTATCAGCCGCAGGCCGTGATCGCCGACATCGGCGCGTTACGTACGCTGCCGGCGCGTGAACTGGCTGCTGGCATCGCGGAAGTCATCAAGACGGGCGCCATCGCGGACGTGGCCTTCTTCGAATGGATCGAAGCGAATATCGACGCCTTGAACCGCTGCGAGCCGCAGGCGCTGGCAGAAGCGGTCAAGCGTTCGTGCGAGATCAAGGCTTCGGTGGTGGCGAAAGACGAACGTGAAGGCGGTCTGCGCGCGATCCTCAACTTCGGCCACACCTTTGGCCATGCGATCGAAGCTGGACTCGGTTACGGTGAATGGCTGCACGGCGAGGCCGTGGGCTGTGGAATGGTGATGGCGGCGGATCTGTCGGTGCGCCTTGGACATCTTGACGAAGCCGCGCGCAAGCGTCTGGTCGACGTGATCACCGCCGCGCATCTGCCTATCCGCGCGCCGGCACTCGGCGAATCGCGCTATGTCGACCTGATGCGGGTCGACAAGAAAGCCGAGGCGGGCGAGATCAAGTTCATCCTGCTGAAGCGTTTCGGTGAGACGCTGATCGGCCCCGCACCCGATTCCGCCGTGCATGCCACGCTAGCGGCCGCCGTCTGAACGCGGCGATGCGGCCTGGGGTATCGCCCATGATTCGGAGAAGCCGGTGAGTGATACGCATCGCGAAACCCTGAAGGAATCAACCGGCGCCGCGTCTGCAAGCGCAGCCCCGGCATCTGCATCTGCCGTCACGCCGACCCTCGCTGCGCTGGAAGCGCATCTGGCGCCTTACGCGGCGCATGCGTCGCAGTCGCGCGGCCGCCGCTATGCCGAAGCGCCACCTAGCGCGCGGACCGAGTTCCAGCGCGACCGCGACCGCATCGTGCATTCCACCGCGTTCCGCCGCCTCGAATACAAGACCCAGGTGTTCGTGAATCACGAAGGCGATCTGTTTCGCACCCGTCTCACGCATAGTCTGGAAGTGGCGCAGATCGCGCGTTCGGTGGCTCGCAACCTGCGCGTCAACGAGGATCTGGTGGAAGCCATTTCCCTCGCCCACGATCTCGGCCATACGCCTTTCGGCCACGCCGGCCAGGATGCGCTCAACGAGTGCATGCGCGAGCATGGCGGCTTCGAGCACAATCTGCAGAGCCTCGCCGTGGTCGACGATCTCGAAGAGCACTACGGGGCCTTTAACGGCCTCAATCTGTGCTTCGAAACGCGCGAGGGCATCCTCAAGCACTGCTCACGAGAAAATGCGCGGCGTCTCGGCGCTCTGGGAGAGCGCTTCCTTGAAGGCCTGCAGCCTTCCATCGAGGCGCAGATTGCGAACGTCGCGGATGAGATCGCGTACAACAACCACGATGTCGACGACGGCTTGCGTTCAGGGTTGATCACCGTCGGGCAACTGGCCGAGGTCGAGTTGTGGCAGACACACTATGAGGCGGCGCTGCACGACTATCCGCAGATCGAGGGGCGCAGGCTGATTCACGAAACCGTGCGACGGATCATCAACACGCTGATCGTCGATCTGATCGAAACGACCACCAGCAACCTGAACCTGCATGCTCCGGCTTCGCTTGACGCCGTGCGCGCGGCACCGCCGCTCGTCGCGCATGGCGAAACGGTTGCGGCGCAGGCAACGGTACTTAAGCGCTTCCTGTTCAAAAACCTGTATCGGCACTATCGCGTGATGCGCATGGCAAACAAGGCGCGCCGCGTGGTGATCGGTCTGTTCGACGCGTTCACCGACGATCCGCGGTTGCTGCCACCGTCCTATCAATCGCCGGATCCGGCGAATCAGCCGCGTCTGGTTGCCCATTACATCGCGGGCATGACCGACCGGTACGCGCTCAAGGAGTACCAGCGGCTGTTCGTCATTGCGGACAACTAAGGCGCTCGGCGGCAATCGCCAGCCCCTCTGTCAACAAAGGGGCGGCGGGCGATCAATCGTGCGCTGAGCGAGCTCTTCAGCGCGACCGCGCAACCAGCGCGCCGGCAATCAGGGCAATGCCGCCCACAATCGCAATGGTTTGCCACGGGTTCTCGTGGACGTAGTCGTCGGCGTCCGACATCGCGGTTTCGGCGCGTTGGCGCACGGCATCGCGGGTTTCGTTCAGGCGCTCGCGCGCGACGTCCAGCCGTTTGCGCAACTGGGCGCGCAGCGCGACGGCATCGGCTTGAGTGCCGTCAGCCAGCGTATCTTCGAGCTCCGACATCAGTGAGCGCAGTTCAGTGGCGATGTCTTCGGCCGCATGGCGGCTGTGGCGTGCGATGCGGCGCGCGCGGCGGCTCGTCGACGTCCAGGATTCGCCAAGGGCGTCTCGCGTATTCGGTAGTGCAGTCATGGTCGCTCCGTCGTTGGTCAGTCAAAGGGGTCCCGCATAAACCGCGCGGGAAACACCATGCCACGCAACTTCGGTGCCACACGCCGGACGGTGTTGCACCCACCCAATCCGCGCTTTGCGACTGCACAATTTGCAGTGGAGGCGCCGCCATGCTGGTCAAACTTACAAAACAACGTGTAGCGACGCCATGCGAAGGGGCCGTTGTGCGCCATATAAATGAAAATGCCGCCATGAATGCATGGCGGCATTGTTCAAGCCCCGAAAACTCGTCTAACCTTAGTCTTGGCGTCAGAAGCGATAGCCGATGCTGACGTAGCTGACGATCGGGTTCAGCCTGATTTTCGTCTGCGACTGGACGTTGAGCGTGCCGACTGGCGTGGAGGCAGCGGTGTTCAGCTTCGCGGTGGTGCTGAGCGGCAGGTACGAGAGCGAGAAACCGGCGAACCAGTGCTGGTCGATTGCGAACGTGAAGCCCCCATTAAACACCGGCTCCCACGAACTATCCGTGGAGACGGTGGTCGGACCATGCAGGACCTGCGCTTCGAACACGCTGTTGGTGATCTCCGCGTCGGTGAACGAAACATGGGTGACACCCACGCCCAGGTAAGGACGGAAGCGCGCTTGAGCGTCCCTGAAGTAGTACTTGAACAGCAGAGTGGGGCTCCACTGTTTGGCGTCACCGAGCTTGCCGTATGACGAGAAGGCACCCGAGCCGTCCAGATTGAACTTCGGCGGGATGCCAATCACGAATTCGGTTGCGATGTGGTCGGTGACGAAGTAGCCAGCGGTGAAGCCGAGGGTGTCGGCGCTATCGAGGCTGGCTCCTGTGTTGGGTAGTGTGACATTGACGGGTGAGCCGCCAACGCTGGTCTCCTTCAACGGATCGCTAGCGGACTGAGGTGCAAGATGCAACCAGCCTGTTGTGACGTAGAAGGTTCCGGCCGATTGAGCGTGGGCTGCCGTCATGCAGGCAAGCGCCGCGATCCCCGTCATGGCCTGTTTTAATTTCATATGTGTGCTCCTCCAGAAAAGGCCCGCTCATTATGACCAGAACGTTTGAAACAAACCATACGCGGCGGTTAGAGCTTTCTCCCTAAGCTCCGCGCGGTTTTCGGCTCAGCCGTTACGCACCGAATCGTACGGGCGTTCGGCTACTTTGGACCTTCGGGTATATACCAACGCGACTATTGGATACTCCAGCATGGCACGGCTCGCACGTCTTTATGTCCCTGACCAGCCGCAGCACGTTATCCTGCGCGGGCTCGATCAGCAGCCCGCATTTGTCGACGAACAGGATTACGAGCTCTTCATCGATTGTCTGAAGGCGGCTTCCCGCGACCATCACCTGTCCATCCACGCGTACGCGTTGATGCCAGGCGCGGTGCAACTGCTCGTCACTCCCACGGAGGAGTCGAGCTTGCCCAAAGCAATGCAGGCGGTCGGTCGCCGCTACGTCGCCCACTTCAACCGGCGCTATTCGCGGCGCGGCACCTTGTGGGAGGGACGCTACCGGGCAACGGTCATCGAAGGCGAGCGCTATTTCCTGCTGGCAAGCCGGGTGGTCGAAATGTGTCCGGTGCGAGGGCAACTGGTTAGTGCACCAGAAGATTACCGGTGGTCGAGCTATCGGCACCATATTGGGCTGACACTCGACAGCCTGATTACGGATCACCCGTTGTACTGGTCGCTCGGCAATACGCCGTTCGAGCGCCAGCGCGCCTACCGCGAACTGTGCGAACAGCCGCTGGATGAGCGCGAAGCCAGCCAGTTGCAACAGGCCACGCTAAAAGGCTGGGTGCTGGGAAGCGACACGTACCGCGAGTGGGCTGCGCGAGCGGCCAACCGCCGGGTGTCGCCGTTGCCGCGTGGACGGCCGCGTAAGGTTCGGGAAACGCCGCAGACCCAATAAGTGTTTCGCTTCAAGGGGCTGCACAAGAAACGGCATCTTCGGATGCCGTTTTATTGCACTGTTTTGATGTGGAACCAATAAAAATGCTGTGCGATGCACCAATCTGATAATCGGTGCCACATCATCACATTTTATTTGCTATTCCCTTGATTCGTCGCGTATATTCCGAATTCCGGCTGTTTCGATGCGCGCCGCGTCGAAGCAGCCTGCGCAGTTGCAGCGCGATTGCGGGCAATAAAAAATGGTTCAACGGCCTTCCCCGGCCCTCTTTCAGACGGTGTCCCCATGAACGATCACCAGCAACCGGTCTCCTCGGTTCCCGCCGCGCAAGGTCTCTATGACCCGCAAAACGAGCACGACGCCTGCGGTGTCGGCTTCGTTGCACACATCAAAGGCAAGAAAAGCCACGAGATCATCGAGCAGGGCCTGAAGATTCTCGAGAACCTCGATCACCGGGGCGCCGTCGGCGCAGATCCGTTGATGGGCGACGGCGCCGGGATCCTGATCCAGATCCCGGACGGCTTCTATCGCGAGGAAATGGCCAAGCAGGGTGTGACGCTGCCGCCGAACGGCGAATACGGCGTCGGCATGATCTTCCTGCCGAAGGAACATGCCTCGCGTCTCGCCTGCGAACAGGAACTCGAACGCACAGTGAAGGCCGAGGGCCAGGTGGTGTTGGGCTGGCGCGACGTGCCGGTCGACCACTCCATGCCGATTTCGCCCACCGTCAAGGCGAGCGAGCCGCTGATCCGTCAGATCTTTATCGGCCGCGGCAAGGACATCATGGTGACCGACGCGCTCGAGCGGAAGCTGTATGTGATCCGCAAGACCGCGAGCCACCGCATCCAGGCGCTCAAGCTCAAGCATGGCAAGGAGTACTTCGTGCCGTCCATGTCGGCGCGCACGGTGGTCTACAAGGGCCTGCTGCTGGCTGGCCAGGTTGGCGTGTACTACCGCGACCTGCAGGACGACCGCACCGTCTCGGCGCTGGCGCTGGTGCACCAACGCTTTTCCACGAACACGTTCCCGGCGTGGGAGCTGGCTCACCCGTACCGGATGATTGCCCACAACGGCGAAATCAACACGGTGAAGGGCAACGTCAACTGGCTGAACGCGCGTACCGGCGCGATCGCGTCGCACGTGCTCGGCGACGATCTGCCGAAGCTGTGGCCGCTGATCTACCCGGGCCAATCGGACACCGCCTCGTTCGACAACTGTCTCGAACTGCTGGTGATGGCCGGCTATCCGCTTGTCCACGCGATGATGATGATGATCCCGGAAGCCTGGGAACAGCACACGCTGATGGACGACAACCGCCGCGCGTTTTACGAATACCACGCCGCGATGATGGAGCCGTGGGACGGCCCCGCTGCGATCGCGTTCACCGATGGCCGTCAGATCGGCGCCACACTCGACCGCAACGGCCTGCGTCCGGCACGCTATATCGTCACGGACGACGACCTCGTCATCATGGCGTCGGAAGCGGGCACGCTGCCAATTCCCGAGTCGAAGATCGTCAAGAAGTGGCGTCTGCAGCCGGGCAAGATGTTCCTGATCGATATGGAACACGGCCGCATCATCGACGACAAGGAACTCAAGGACAACCTCGCCAACGCGAAGCCATACAAGAGCTGGATCGACGCGGTGCGCATCAAGCTCGACGAAATCGAGCCGAGCGCGGAAGACGTCGTGACGGAGCGTCGCGAGCCCGCAGCCTTGCTGGATCGTCAGCAGGCCTTCGGCTACACGCAGGAAGACCTCAAGTTCCTGATGGCGCCGATGGCGCAAGCCGGTGAGGAAGCCGTCGGTTCGATGGGCAACGACTCGCCGCTGGCGGTCATGTCCAACAAGAACAAGACGCTCTATCACTACTTCAAGCAGCTGTTCGCGCAAGTCACGAACCCGCCGATCGACCCGATCCGTGAAAACATGGTGATGTCGCTGGTGTCGTTCGTCGGTCCGAAGCCGAACCTGCTGGATACGAACAACATCAACCCGCCGATGCGTCTCGAAGTGTCGCAGCCGGTGCTCGACTTCCGTGACATCGCGAAGATTCGCGCGATCGATCAGTACACCGGCGGCAAGTTCAGTTCATATGAACTGAACATCTGCTATCCGGTGGCTTGGGGCAAGGAAGGTATCGAAGCGCGCCTGGCGTCGCTGTGCGCGGAAGCCGTCGATGCGGTGAAGTCCGGCTACAACATGCTGATCGTGTCCGACCGCAAGACCGATCGCGACAACGTCGCGATCCCGGCGCTGCTCGCCACGGCCGCGATTCACACGCATCTCGTGCAGCACGGTCTGCGCACGAGCGCGGGGCTGGTCGTCGAAACCGGCTCGGCGCGTGAGACGCATCACTTCGCGTTGCTCGCGGGCTATGGCGCGGAAGCCGTGCACCCGTACCTCGCGATGGAAACGCTCGCGCAGATGGCTGCCGGCCTGAAGGGCGACCTGTCGGCGGACAAGGCGGTCTACAACTTCACCAAGGCAGTCGGCAAGGGCTTGCAGAAGGTCATGTCGAAGATGGGCATTTCGACTTACATGTCGTACACCGGTGCGCAGATCTTCGAAGCGGTGGGTCTAGCGGAAGACCTGGTGTCGAAGTACTTCAAGGGCACCTCGTCGAAGGTCGGCGGCATCGGCCTGTTCGACGTAGCGGAAGAAGCGATCCGTCTGCACCGCGAAGCCTTCGGCGACAACCCGGTGCTGGCCACGATGCTCGACGCAGGCGGCGAGTACGCCTACCGCGTGCGCGGCGAAGAACATATGTGGACGCCGGATGCGATCGCCAAGCTGCAACACTCGGCGCGCAGCAACTCGTACCAGACGTACAAGGAATACGCGCACCTGATCAACGATCAGACCCGCCGTCACATGACGTTCCGCGGCCTGTTCGAGTTCAAGTTCGATCCGAGCAAAGCGATTCCGCTCGACGAAGTCGAATCGGCGAAGGACATCGTCAAGCGCTTCGCCACAGGCGCGATGTCGCTCGGTTCGATCTCGACCGAAGCGCACGCCACGCTGGCTGTGGCGATGAACCGCATCGGCGGCAAGTCGAACACCGGTGAAGGCGGCGAGGACCCGAACCGTTATCGCAACGAACTGCGCGGCATTCCGATCAAGAACGGCGACACGATGAAGTCGGTGATTGGCGACGAGGTCATCGTCGACATTCCGCTGAAGGACGGCGACTCGTTGCGCTCGAAGATCAAGCAGGTGGCGTCGGGCCGCTTCGGCGTGACGGCGGAGTATCTGTCGTCGGCCGATCAGATCCAGATCAAGATGGCGCAGGGCGCGAAGCCGGGCGAAGGCGGCCAGTTGCCGGGTCACAAGGTGTCCGACTACATCGGCAAGCTGCGTTACTCGGTGCCGGGCGTTGGCCTGATCTCGCCGCCGCCGCACCATGACATTTACTCGATCGAAGATCTGGCACAGCTGATCCACGACCTGAAGAACGCGAACTCGGCCGCCAGCATCTCGGTGAAGCTCGTGTCCGAATCGGGCGTCGGCACAGTTGCAGCCGGTGTGGCCAAGGCGAAGGCCGATCACGTCGTGATCGCGGGTCATGACGGCGGCACGGGTGCCTCGCCCCTGTCGTCGCTCAAGCACGCCGGCACGCCGTGGGAACTCGGCCTCGCGGAAACGCAACAGACCCTCGTGCTGAACCGGTTGCGTGGCCGTATCCGTGTGCAGGCCGACGGTCAGATGAAGACCGGCCGTGACGTCGTGATCGGCGCGCTGCTCGGCGCGGATGAGTTTGGCTTCGCGACGGCGCCGCTTGTCGTGCAGGGCTGCATCATGATGCGCAAGTGCCACCTGAACACCTGCCCGGTTGGCGTCGCGACGCAAGATCCGGTGTTGCGTGCGAAGTTCCAGGGCCAGCCGGAGCATGTCGTCAACTTCTTCTTCTTCGTTGCTGAAGAAGTGCGCGAAATCATGGCGCAACTGGGCATCCGCAAGTTCGACGACCTGATCGGTCATGCCGAACTGCTCGACACGAAGAAGGGCATCGAGCACTGGAAAGCGAAGGGTCTCGACTTCTCGCGCGTGTTTTACCAGCCGTCAGTTCCGGCGGAAGTCGCGCGCAAGCACGTCGATGTCCAGGACCACGGTCTCGAAAAAGCGCTCGATCACACGCTGATCGAGAAGGCGAGGGCAGCGATTGAAAAGGGCGAGCACGTCTCGTTCATCCAGCCGGTGCGTAACGTGAACCGCACGGTTGGCGCAATGCTGTCCGGCATGATCGCCAAGAAGTATGGCCATGAAGGCTTGCCCGACGACTCGATTCACATCCAGTTGAAGGGCACGGCAGGTCAAAGCTTCGGGGCGTTCCTTGCCAGGGGCGTCACGCTGGATCTGGTCGGCGACGGCAACGACTACGTCGGCAAAGGTCTCTCGGGTGGACGCATCATCATTCGTCCGACTAACGATTTCCGCGGCAAGTCGGAGGAAAACATCATCTGCGGCAACACGGTGATGTACGGTGCGATCGAAGGCGAAGCGTTCTTCCGTGGCGTGGCAGGCGAGCGTTTCTGCGTGCGTAACTCGGGTGCGACGGCGGTTGTCGAAGGCACGGGTGACCACGGTTGCGAATACATGACGGGCGGCACGGTGGTCGTGCTCGGCGAAACGGGCCGTAACTTCTCGGCCGGAATGTCGGGCGGTATCGCTTACGTGTACGACCCGGATAACACGTTTGCCGGCAAATGCAACAAGTCGATGGTTGTGCTCGATCCGGTGCTGCAACAGGCCGAACAGGAGCGCACGGTCGACAAGGGCCTGTGGCACGCGAACGAAACCGACGAAGTGCTGCTCAAGGGGCTCATCGAGCGTCACTTCCAGTTCACCGGTTCGCCGCGTGCGAAGGCACTGCTCGAAAACTGGGACGCGTCGCGCCGTCAGTTCGTGAAGGTGTTCCCGACGGAATACAAGCGCGCACTGGGCGAGATGGCTGCGAAGAAGGCGAACAAGGAAGTCCTCGCCGCATAACTGGCAGTCCAAGACGGTAGATACCCTTTAGTTGTGCCCGCCGCCCTCGTGTGCGGCGGGTGCCGATTCCCCCACCTGTACAGATAGATAAGAGAACCACATGGGCAAGGCAACCGGTTTTCTCGAGTTCGAGCGTCGCCATGAGACGTACGAAGCTCCGCTCACGCGTGTGAAGCACTACAAGGAATTCGTCGCGGCGCTGTCCGACGATGAAGCGAAGATTCAAGGCGCACGTTGCATGGACTGCGGCATTCCGTTCTGCAATAACGGGTGCCCGGTGAACAACATCATCCCGGACTTCAACGACCTGGTGTTCCATCAGGACTGGAAGAACGCGATCGAAGTGCTGCACTCCACCAACAACTTCCCGGAGTTCACGGGCCGCATCTGCCCGGCGCCGTGCGAAGCGGCGTGCACGCTTGGCATCAACGACGACCCGGTCGGCATCAAGTCGATCGAGCACGCGATCATCGACAAGGCGTGGACCGAAGGGTGGGTCGCGCCGCTGCCGTCAAAGCACAAGACAGGCAAGAAGGTCGCCGTGGTCGGCTCTGGCCCCGCTGGTCTCGCCGTCGCGCAGCAACTCGCGCGCGCGGGGCACGATGTGACGGTGTTCGAAAAGAACGACCGCATCGGCGGCCTGCTGCGTTATGGCATTCCTGATTTCAAGCTGGAAAAGTGGCTGATCGACCGCCGCATGCGTCAGATGGAAGCCGAAGGTGTGACGTTCCGCGCCAACGTGTTCATCGGCAAGGATCCTTTGGCGTCGCATATCAACAACACGGCGAAGGAAACGATCACGCCGGCCGAACTGAAAGAGCAGTTCGACGCGGTGGTGCTGTCGGGCGGTTCGGAAACACCGCGCGATCTGCCGGTGCCGGGGCGTGAACTGGAAGGCATCCACTACGCGATGGAATTCCTGCCGCAGCAGAACAAGGTCAATGCGGGCGACAAGCTCGCGAGCCAACTGCTTGCCAAGAGCAAGCACGTGGTGGTGATCGGTGGCGGCGATACGGGGTCCGACTGCGTCGGCACCTCGAACCGTCACGGCGCGAAGGACGTTACGCAGTTCGAACTGCTGCCGCAGCCGCCGGAAGAAGAGAACAAACCGCTCGTGTGGCCGTACTGGCCGATCAAGCTGCGCACCTCGTCCTCGCACGATGAGGGATGCGAACGGGATTGGGCGGTGGCGACGAAGCGTTTCGAGGGCAAGAACGGCAAGGTCGAGAAGCTGATCGCCGTGCGAGTCGAATGGAAGGACGGCAAGATGCAGGAAGTGCCGGGTTCCGAATTCGAAATGAAGGCCGACCTGGTGTTGCTGGCGATGGGTTTCACGCAGCCTGTCTCACCGGTGCTGGAAGCATTCGGCGTCGACAAGGACGCGCGCGGCAACGTGCGGTCGTCGACGGAAGGCGACAAGGCGTACTACACGTCGGTGGACAAGGTGTTCACGGCTGGCGACATGCGGCGTGGTCAATCGCTGGTGGTATGGGCGATCCGCGAAGGACGCCAATGCGCGCGTTCGGTGGACGCATTCCTGATGGGGCATTCGGAGCTGCCACGCTAAGTCCTCAGCCGGTTCTGCGCGATGACACGTGGAACCGGCGACGATTTGCAGGAAGAGGTGGAGACGACAAGCTGTGCCCAAAGCCGGGCGCCCGCAAGGGCGACCCGGCTTTTCAATTGGGGGATGGGGGCTACTTCCGATACCTGCTCAAAGTAAGCCCTTCAACGTCAATCTCCGGCACGCGCAACGTAACAAGATCAGCAACAACCTTCCCGGACCCCATCGCCATGGCCCAGCCGGTGGACCCGTGACCCAGATTGACCCAAAGCCCATCAATCCCCGAAGGACCAAGAAGAGGCGCCCCATCCGGCATCATCGGCCTCCGTCCAACCCAAAAGTGAGCAGAACTAGGTTTCCCAGCACGAGGAAACCAGTCGTCAAGAACCTTAAGCAGCGTCTGCAGCGCCTGTTCACGAAGAGTGGACCTCCGATCCCCAAGCTCAGCCGTCCCAGCAACCCGCAGATTCCGTCCAAACCGGGTAATAGCGGTCTTAAAAGCCTCATCCATCAAGGCACCGCGCGGCGCCTTCTCATCATCGATGACGGGCAACGTAGCCGAATACCCCTTCACGGGATAAAGCGGCACCTTAAGCCCCAGCGGCGCGAGCAACCGTACACTATCCGTACCGAGAGCCACCACAACCGCATCCGCCCGAAGCACCTCCCCACCACGCTCACTATCAACCCGCACCCCCCGCACCACGCCGCCCTGAACATCAAGCCCAGTCACCCGCGTATCGAGCCGAAACCGCACCCCATTGTTCTCGCAGATCGATCGCAATTCCCGCGTAAACCGAGCACAGTCCCCAGCCTCGTCATCCGGCAGATAAAGTCCGGACAAAGGCGTTTCACGCGCCCACCGTAACCCGGGCTCAATCTCGACGCACTGCGCCGCACTAACCTCCCGATGTGCGATCCCAGCATCACGAAGCACTGCCAGCGCAGGCTGCGCCAACTCCACGTCATACGCGCTGCGAAACAGTTGCAGATACCCTTGACTGCGCCCGTAGTCAAACGGATAGCGACCACGAAATTCCTGCAGACACGCACGACTGTAATAAGCAATCCTCTGCATGCGCTGCTTGTTTACGCGAAACCGCTCGAGGTCGCACTCGCGCAGCCAGCGTGCAATCCAACGCCATTGTGCAGGATCGAGCGTCGGCCGGAAGATCAGCGGCGACGTCGGTTTGAACAGGTATTTGAGCATCTTCGCCGGCATTCCCGGCGCGGCCCACGGCGTCACATAGCCGGGCGCAATCACGCCGGCATTGCCGAAACTGGTGGCGAGCGCCACATCGGGCTCGCGCTCGATCACCGTGACTTCGCACCCATGACCTGCCAGATAAAAAGCGGTAGCGACGCCAATCACGCCTCCGCCGAGAACAATCGTTTTCATGTTTGTGGAATGCACATCAGGATGCGGCACCCGGACCCGCGGCGGCAGCGGCGAGCGCCTTACCCTTGGTCTCAGGCAGACACAGAGCCGCAGCAATCACGAGCAGATAGCCCGAGCCGGCAACAAGGCCCATCGCATTGACGAGCGTCATCGATTGCGAAAGCATGCCGACGAGAATCGGGAAGAACGAGCCGACGCCGCGTCCGAGGTTGTAGCAAAAGCCCTGGCCCGAGCCGCGAATCTCGTTCGGATACAGCTCGGACAGATACGCGCCCACGCCCGCGAAAATCCCTTGCACCACCACACCGAGCGGAAAGCCGAGCAGCAGCATCGTGCTATTGGTGATGGGCAACATCGTATAGACCATGCCGAGCACGAACGAGCCGATCGCAAACAGGATGAACGACGCGCGCCGGCCGATCCTGTCGCACAGGATGGCCCCGACGATATAGCCGGTGAACGAGCCGACGATCAGTACGATCAGATAGCCGCTGGTGTTGAACACGGACAGATGCCGCACGGTCTTCAGATAGGTCGGCAGCCACGTGGTGATCGCGTAGTAGCCGCCCAGCATCCCGGTGCACAGCGCGCTGCCGAGCAGCGTGGTCTTCAGATGGGGAAAGTGAAAGATCTGCAGGAAGTGGGATGTATCGACACCGCTCTCGCGCGCACGGCGGGTGGCGAGAAAGATCTCCGGGTCGCTCACGTTGCGGCGCACGTAGACGATCCACAGGGCCGGCAGGATGCCGACCCAGAAGCAGGCGCGCCACGCCATCTGCTCCGGCAATAGTGCGAACGATGCCCAGTAGACGATCGCCGCCGCGGCCCAGCCGAACGACCAGCTGCTCTGTACGGTGCCGACCGCCTTCGCACGATGCTGCGGCGAGCGGATCGTCTCAGCCATCATCACCGTGACCACCGACCATTCCCCACCGAAGCCAATGCCTTGCAGCGTACGCGTGGTCAGTAGTTGCCAGAAAGAATGGGTGAAACCCGACAGGCAGGTGAAGAGCGCGAACGTGGCGATGGTCCATTGCAGCACACGTACGCGACCATAGCGATCGGAGAGAATGCCGGCGAGCCAGCCACCGATCGCCGAGGAGATGAGCGAGCTGGTGGCGATCATCCCCGCTTCGCTCTTGGTCATACCCCAGGTGACGATCAGCGTTGGAATCAGAAACGAGTAGATCATGAAGTCAAACGCATCGACCGCATAACCGCCGAAGCCCGCGTAGAGCGTGCGGCGCTCGCGCGTCGTCAACTCCGTGAACCACTGAAATGACGCCATCCCGTCTCCTGAGCCCCTGAATCTGTTGCCTGCGGTTCGCGGTTGCACGCTGGTGCGCCCGTATTTTACGGTGCGAAAAGGCGAGCGGACCAGTCCGGACAAAAAACCCGCACGGCGAGCGCGGGCGCCTGGGCTGCTTTTGTTTCAACTGGTCAGGAGTGAATTTCAGATCCTTACTGGTTCCTACTTTGTAACCCACCGGGTATTTCCCCCCGGTACACTGCGCCCCGGCGCTGTTGGTTTTACGCCGTCCATCCGTCCAACGGCGAAAGCGCCCCTTACCAATACACTCAATGGATTTCACTGCGAAAGTTCGCTTACGTGCGACCGGCCCGAGCAAGCCTCGCCCGCCACAATGTGTACCGAATGGTGAGTTCGCGACGCGCCGTGGCTTCCTGAAAGGCTCAGCGAGCGTGCTGCTGATGTCGGGATTCGGCGGCGCATTGCTGTCGGCGTGCGGTGGCGGCGGTCTGTCGTCGGATGCGGCGGATGCGCCGCGCCTGGCGTCGGTGGACAACTTCCGCGACGTCGGCGGTGCAGCCGGCGGCTATCAAACGGTGGACGGTCGCCAGGTGCGCCTTGGTGTGTTTTACCGCTCGAATACGTTGACCTTGAGCGCGGCGGACAAGGCCGTGATCGACACGCTCAGGATTGCGAACGTCTATGATCTGCGCACGCCCGGCGAGGTCGCCCGGGCTCAGGACGTGATGCCTGCCGGCGCGGCCTATCAGAACATCAATGTGACGGGCGAGACCGACGCGGTCGTCCCACCGGAAGACTTGCCTGGGGGCGCCATCGCCGTGATGCAGAGCGCAGAGCGTGCGTATGTCACCGGCACGGCCCAGCGGGCTGCTTATGGCGCACTGCTCACACAACTGGCGAATAACCCGGGCGCCCAACTGTTCCATTCCACAGCGGGCAAGGACCGCGCCGGTTGGGTCGCAGCACTTTTGCTGAGCATTGCGAATGTGCCGCTCGACGTGATCGTGCAGGATTATCTTCTGACGAATACTTACTCATCCATATCGATCAACGCGCAAATCGCTGCGGTTCAATCGCAACGCGGCGCGGCGACGGCTACGCTCGATGCGCCGCTGTTCAGTGTGCAGGAGAGCTTTCTGCAGGCGGGCTTCGATCAGGTGCAGGCGAGCTACGGCACGATGTCGAGCTATCTGACCGTCGGACTCGGGCTGTCTCAAGCGAACATCGAGACGTTGCACGACCGGCTGGTCATCTGATCCGAAGGCACAAAAAAAGCGGCCCACCCGGGCAACAGCAGGGCGGACCGAACAGGGGGCTATCGAGGAAGCCCGCGCAGACTATACGTGCGCGGCTTTCCGTCGAGACCATCTGGTAAGTTCGCGTAAGTACGGCCGCCGCAGACGCAGCCGTTATCGCCCCGACCGTATGAGTGATAGCGGTGACAGCGGCCTCAGGCTTCGCTCTGGCTAATCGGCAAGGCGATCTGCACGCATAGGCCACCCTGCGGATGGTTATAGACATCGCAACGCCCGCCCCGATCGTGTGCGAGCCGCGCCACGATCGCCAGTCCCAGGCCACAGTGTCCTTCGCCGCCGCGCGCGGCATCGAGCCGCACAAACGGCTTCATTGCAGCGGCGATCCTGTCGTCGGGAATCCCCGGGCCGTGGTCGCGCACACTCACCACCCAGTGCCGGTTATCGCGTGCCGTCGAAATATCGACGGGCGGCGCGCCGTGTTCGAGCGCGTTGTCGACCAGGTTCGTCACGAGCCGGTCGAGCAGGGTACGCGGCAGCGTGAACTGCGGGCCAGCACACAAGTCGAGATTGAACAGCGGGGCTTCGGCGGGGTAGGCGTCGGCGTCATTCGTGAGATCTCCGTGGCCGGCATGGTCCCCGTGGCCCGTGGCACCGCTCATCTCGGTGGTGTCCGCGGTTTCAGCGATATCCGCGTTGGAAAACTGTTCGCGCAGGAAGGCTTCGACTTCGACCGGCTGACCGGCATCCGCAGACTGGCCGGCGAATTCGAGAAACTGCTGGACGATATTGGTCAACGAGTCGACATCGCGGATCAGCCCAGCGCGTTCGTTTTCGGCGACGAGCACGCTTGCGCGCAGCTTGAGCCGCGTTAGCGGCGCCTTCAGATCGTGTGCGACACCGGCCAGCATCACCGCCTGATCGTCGCCGGCCTCATTGAGCCGCCGCATCATGTCGTTGAACGAACCGATCAGGTCGCGCAGCTCGCGTGGTCCCTGCACATTCACCGGCTCGGGACGGCCGCCTGCACCGAACGCGCGCGCAGCGAGCGCGACCCGCGAGAGCGGCCGCTGCATCTGCCACACTGCGAGCAGCGACAGGATCAGCGCGGCAACCAGCATCGACACCGTTTCGACGATAAAGCGCGGGCGCGCCGGAATGTCGACTGGCACGACCACCCACATGGACTTGCCAGGATAGCGAATCCACAGGCGCTGCGGCGTCGCGTCGTCGACTTCGATTTGCGTGCCGACCGGCAAGCGGGCTCGCAAATGCTGGCTGAGCTCGACGAACTGCCGCGCCGTCGGCGGCTGCAAATGGATCGTGGAAGGCATGTTCCAGGTCGGCACCAGATGCACGCGCATCGCCGGTGCGAGGTCGGCGCCCTGCACGGGCTCGCCGTTGGCCGCCTGCAGCATCAAGAGGATGCCGCGTGCGAATCCGTCCACCTCGTGGTGAGGCGGCTGCATCACGATCAGTACGAACCAGCTGGCCTGAATTGCCAACAATACCGCCGTCGAGAGCAACGCCATTCTGCCGAATAGCGTGTTCAACGGGTTTTTCATGAAGCCGCCGCGCCCTCGATCGAGAAGGGGGTTCCGTCGGCATCCGGCACGAACACATAACCCTTGCCGCGCACCGTCTGGACGTAGCACGGGCTCGACGGGTCGTCTTCGATCACGCGGCGCAGGCGCCAGATCGGCACGTCGAGGCTGCGATCGCGAAAGGCGAGGTTGTCGCGGTGGACCAGATCGTGGATCAGCACGCGCGAGAGCACTTTGTACGGGTTGTTGACGAAAATCTTCAGCAGCGCGAATTCACTGTCGCGCAGCGCGAGCCGTGTGCCCTCGCGCGACAGGGTGCGCGTCGCGAAGTCGAGTTCGAACGGCCCGAAGTGATACGGCTTGCGGGATTCGGGCGCGCTGGTGGTCGATGGTCCGCGCCGGCGCAGCACCGTCTGGATGCGGGCCAGCAATTCGCGCGGATCGAACGGTTTCGTCAGATAGTCGTCCGCACCGAGCGACAGACCCACGATGCGGTCCGCCACGGTGCCGCGCGCCGTCACGAAGATCACCGGTATGTCGTCGCCGGCCGCGCGCAACGCGGTGAGCGCGCGCAGACCGTCGGTGTTCGGCATCATGATGTCGAGCACAACGACCGATGGCCGCTCTCTTTCGAGGCGGCGTTGCAAGTGCGTGCCGTCGTGGAGCACGGAAGCGTCGAACCCGTTCGATTGCAGAAATCGGCAAAGCAGATCGCGTACGACCGGGTCGTCGTCGACGATAAGGACCTGTGGATTCATTTCGAAATTTTAGACCGACGCGTGTGGCAAACGGATCACTGTTTTCTTACCAACACTTACCTGCCGCCGCGCGACGACAGAGAAGTCCTTCCGGCCCCCTCGGAAAGCCTTGTCCTGCAAGGCAAGACGGTCGAAATGCGGCGCTGGCGCCGGCAATATTAATTGCGGATCGAGGGACGCATCAAGCGGGTTTTGCTTACCGTATTTCCTGGGAGGAAATAATTGGCGTGCATTCGAAACCCCTCGTAAGAACCGTGGAAAAGCGCGCGCTCCTTCGTGCATCGTGAGTCTCTTCGCAGCGTGATGATTCGGTCTGTAGTCCATCGCCGCCGTGCTTCGTTGGCCTGAAGGTCAGTTCTCCCCCTCAGTGTCCCCGATGTGCGGTAACCGAATCCGCACCCAAGTGATACGCGAGGTACATCATGACCGTCCAGAATAATCTCCGCCCCACGACCTTTCCGCCCATGCAGCGCGAGCGGCCGACGCCGACCTCGGAGGGCGCAGCCAAACCCGAAGGGCTGCCGGCCGAACCGACGTCGCCGGCTCTGCCGGGCGGCCTGATCGGCAACAACGTCAACACGACAGCCTGACCTCGCGAGGCTCACCGTGTCGACTCTCACTGTTTTCAAGCGGTGTGTGCGTGCCGCAAGCTGGCTGGCGCTGGGTGCGATGCTGTTGCCGCTCGACGGTTGTGGTGTCGCTGCGCTGCCGTGCCGCCTGACGGCTGCAACGCTGGACATCTTGCCGGCGGTGGGACATGCCGCGGCCGAGCCGTTCAACGCATGCGCAGCGGCGATTGACTGAGCCATGAACGCCCGACTGTCTACCCGTCAATGGCTCGGCCCGCTGGCGCCGTTGGCGGTTTCGATGCTGCTGAATCTGGCGGTGCCTGCTGCGCATGCGGATCCCGCGGCACGCGGTGTGGCTTCGTCAACGGCAGCGGTAGTGACAGCGTCAACTTCAGCCTCCGCGTCGAGGCACAGCGGCGGGGACGAGCACAAGCGTCCCATGGATGCGCCGTTCGCGTTTCGCGGCATTCCACTTGGCATCACGCTCGACGAATTTCGCGCGGGTTCGACCGTGCGAGCGACACCCGTCGGCAGCGTGCCGGTTTGCGAGACGGACATGCTGGCCGAAGCGCTCGGCATGAGTCTGAAGACGGGCGAGAGCCTCACCGTGGCGTGCCGCTGGGCGCACCGGACGGCCGACCGCTGGCTGGTCTCGCAGGCTGTGGTGGACGGTGCGCTGGCGCAGGATCACGTGCTGCGGTTCGCGCGCGTCAATGGCCAGACGGCGCTGCGTCTGTACGAGATCTCGTTTGTCGTCGACGAGGCCACGGCCAGCGATCTGCGCGAAGCGCTGGCGGGCCGCTACGGAGCGCCGCAGCTCGTCACGAAGAACACGTCGGCGGCGGGTGGTGCGGTTCCTGTGTACTTATGGGAAAACGCCGTGAGCTCGATCACGTTGTGCTTTTTGCCGTCCAGCCACAACGGCACGCTCACCTATCTGCTGAAAGATCCCGATGCGTGGGTGAAGTCGCTCGTACGCCAATGGCAGGCGAGCAGTCCCGAAGCAGGTTGAGGCGCGGCATGCGTGTCGAGACCGAGTTGATTCATTTTTCTCCGGTTGAGGAACCTCTATGACCACCCTACGCCTCATCGCCGCGCTTACTGCAGCGCTGGGTGTGGCCGCCTGCGCGAGCCACCAGGATTCGATAGTCGACACGCCGATGTTGCCGCCGCTCGTCAGCGCACCGCTCAACATCAATACACAGGGCGCGATCTATCAGGCCGGCGCGTCGCTGTTGCTCTACGAAACGCCGCGTGCGCAGCATGTGGGCGATGTGCTGACGATTCGTCTGTCGGAGTCTTATAACGGCAACAGCAGCGCTAATACAACGGCGAGCCGAACGAGCGACATTACTGCGACCGCCGCCGATCAATCGACCAGCGCGGCTGCGCGGCTCGCGCGTCTGTTCAATATCGGCTCGGCGGCGACGGACTTCAAGGGGGCGGGCGCCATGACCGACACCAACGGGATGACCGGTACGCTGGCTGTGACAGTGATCGCGACGATGCCGACCGGCAACCTGATGGTGTCCGGCGAGAAGCTGATTGCGATGAACGGCAATCACGACCGCTTGAGGCTATCGGGTATCGTCAATCCGAAGGACATCGAAGCCGGCAATTATGTGTCGTCAGGCAAGGTGGCGAATGCGAAGATCGAGCAGGCAGGCCAAGGCATCGTGAGCGATTCGACTACCGTGGGCTGGCTGCAGCGGATGTTCTTGAGCGTGCTGACCTTCTGAGCGACGTTCTGAACGATTTTGTCGGACCGTTTGGCGTTTTGCGCCAGGCGGTCCAGCAGCGCCGCAAGTCTGAGTCGACCCGGCGCTTCTTTGGGACTTGCCTGACGCAGTGTTACGCGTCGACGGACGGCTGTGCGGCCCGCTCGGCCGCGCCGATTTCTCCATCCGGCACGAACACGTAGCCGCGCCCCCACACCGTCTGCACATAACGCGGTTCGGAGGGGTCGACTTCGATCAGACGCCGTAGCCGCCAGATCGAGACATCGAGGCTGCGGTTGCGATGCGCCTCGGTGTTGCCATGCAGCTTTTCCAGCAACTGCGCACGGGTGAGCACCGTCATCGCGTGGGTGACGAACACCTTGAGCATCGCAAATTCGCTCGAGCGCAGCGGAATGCGCTCGCCGTCGCGGCGCAACTCGCGCGCCGGGAAATTTACCTCGAAACGGCCAAAGCGGTAGGGCGCGCGGTTTTCCGGCGCGCCGGGCGCGATCGTGCCGCGGCGGCGCAAGACGGTACGGATACGCGCCACCAGTTCGCTCGGCTCGAACGGCTTGCCGAGATAATCGTCCGCACCGAGCTCGAGTCCGATCACCCGGTCGATCACGTCGGCGCGCGCCGTCAGCAGGATCACCGGAATGTCGTCGCCGGCCAGACGCAGCGCGCGCAGCGCACTGATACCGTCCATCTCCGGCATCATGATGTCGAGCACGACCAGCGCGGGCCGCTCGTTCTCGAGCGCGCGTTGCAAGGCGATGCCATGCTCGAGCGCGGTTACCGAGAAGCCGCGCCCTTGCAGATATTCGCGCACGATGTCGCGCACGACGGGGTCGTCGTCAACGACCAGAATGGATTGGTTCATTCGGCAATCTTAAGAGATACGCCGGAGGGCTGATAGCGCGCAATGCTTTCAAAACCTTTCCCGGGTAATTGGAAGCAATCGTCTGCGCGATGTTTGCGGACGCGGCGGGTGTTCTGCAGGGCGCGAGGGAGCTTAGTTGACCTGCGACGTCTGAATGGTCCGGGGACGCAACTCGGTGCGGTCGACCACCATCTTTTCGATCATGCCGTTGAGCTTGACGGACGCATTGGTGAAGCGGTCCATGCCGAGGTCGCCGGTCTGGTAGCGCGCGGTGACCAGGATCTGGCCTTGCTGCAGCAGCGTCAGATCGATCACGGAAAGATACTGCACCGGACTGTCGTTAAACGAGCGCTTGCCGTAATCGACCGAGGCGTTATAGACGAGCCGCGCCTCGCAACTCGTCGGCGCGGTGCCCGGATTGTAGACGGCCGAGCGGATGCCGCGCCGGTTCAGCGCGAGTTGCAAGGCCGGGACGAAATCGCCAACGGACACCAACTGGTTCACTTCGATGCAGACCGTGCTGATGGACGCGGGGCGGCCGTTGACGAAGGTCGGCGACGAGTAGTTCGAGGCGATGGCGTAGCCTGCCTGAATCACCGAACCGGTGGCGTCGGCCGCTGTAATCAGCGTCCACGCGCAGCCGTTCAGCCCAGCGCATAAAACGGCGGCTGTCGCTGCCCATACGCACGACCGCCGTCCGGCGGACCATGGCAGTCTGACGGTCCGGCGAGGAGGAGGCGGAAATAGCGGAGAGCGCGAGCCGTTCACGATGCGATACCTTGACGTGTCGGGTTGAAACGCAGGGGCGGCACGCTTAGCGTGCGACGCGCAGGCGCAACTCGTTGGACCCCTGCACGCTAGCCGTCACGTCGATGCGGCGCACGCCGGCTGTCACGACGAAATGCTGGCGAGTCGGCGTGTTGAGGTCGTGCACGACGTTGGGAAAGCACGCGGCGATATCCGCACCGAGTTCTTCGAGCGGGTCTGTGACCACGCCGTCGGCTTGCCAGTGCGCGCGCCAATGACAGTCGTAGCTGTGGCCGCTGGCGTGGCAGTCGTCGGCGCTGTCTACATCAGGCAGCTGTGCGGCGGGTTGGTCGTGAAGTTGTCTGAAGTCGGTGGCGGCGACGATGTGCGTCAGTGCCGGACAGATGTTGGCCGGCTCTGCGACCTGCGTCAACTGCGCGGCCTGAGCGCCGAGCGACAGCAACAAGGCTGCCGCGCCGAACGTGATGGCGGGACGGGCGAGCGGCGAACGGCTCATCCGCGTGAATCGTTGGGTCAGGTGACGAAGACGGCGATCGAATGACATGAGCGGGAAGTCCGATAACGGTGAGTGGCGTGCGGCACCGGAGAGGGACCGGCCCGCATGACTATCCTCGCCGCAGTAGGGCACTTTCAAAGCACGGAACAACCTGAGCGCTTCGCAAATGCTTTCGAACTGTTCTCGCGTATTTCAGAATGTTGCATGGTGCGCTGGGGGCGCTCGACCTGGCTTGCTTCGCCCAGGCTTGCCGGAGGATTGCTTTGGACTGGCGAAGAAGGGGGAGAGGGCTTCGTCGGTCAGCCCAGCCCGTCGCGTCGGGCGGTGCTGACGCTGCACCGATGCCGGAGTCGGCATCGGTGATCGATACTACGCGGTTCGAATGACGCGTTGCCTAAGCGGCGACGGGTTCGCCCGATCGCTCGACGTCGAGCGTTTCTTCATGGAACGCCGCGAGCGATTCGCGGTGCGCGACGCTGACGATGGCGGCCTTCGGCAGACGCTCCGTGAAGAGGTGGTAGAGCCGCGCTTCGTTGGCGGCATCGAGCGCGCTGGTTGCCTCGTCAAGGAACAGGTAGTCGGGCTTGTGCAGCAGCACACGGGCAGCAGCGAGCCGCTGCTGTTCGCCCGGCGACATGCTGCGGGCCCAGTGCCCCGATTCGTCGAGGCGCCCCGCATAGTCGTCGAGGTGGCAGATGTGCAGCGCTTCGCGGCATTCGTCGTCGGTGTAGGTGTCGGCCGAGGACGGGTAGGTGAGCGCCGCTTTCAACGGGCCGATCGGCATGTAGCTCTGTTGCGGGATGAACATCATGCGTGCATTGACCGGCGCATCAATTGAGCCGTCGCCGAACGGCCATAGCCCGGCAAGCGCGCGCATCAAGGTGCTCTTGCCCGAGCCGGACGGACCGCGCACGAGCCAGCGCGAGCCGGGGTTAATCGTGATATTGCGGATCTGCGAGAGCGGGGTGCCGTTCGGCAGGGCCAGCGAGAGGCCATCCGTAGTGAGTTTTTCCTCGTCGACGTAGTGCAGGTTGATGCCGCCATGCGCGGTGGCTGGTGAGACGGACTCTTTCAGATGCGATGCATGCACAACACGTTTGAATTCGCGCAGACGATTTACCGTAGCACGCCAATCGACGAGGCTGCCGTAACTGTTGATGAACCATGAAAACGAATCGCTGACAGTGCCAAACGAGTTCTGAATCTGCATCAGCACACCGAACGTGAATGCGCCGGCGAAGTAACGGGGTGACGCGACGACGAGCGGGAAGATAATCGCAACCTGGCCGTAGAAGCTCAGCACGAAGCTCAGGCGTTTCGTGTATTTCATCACGCGCCACCAGTTGTCGCGAATCCGCTGGAACACATTGCCCGCAGTGGCCCTTTCGGTCGCCTCGCCATCGTAGAAGGCGATCTGTTCGGCGTTTTCGCGTACGCGGATCAGCCCAAAGCGGAAATCCGCTTCAACTTTCTGCTGTTGATAGGTGATCGAAACCAGCGGGTGACCGAGCTTGTGGATCAGGTAAGAACCGCCGAGCGCGTAGAGCGCCGCGACCCACACCATGTAGCCTGGAATGACGATCGGAACACCGCCGAGCGTCACGTTCAACGCACCGGCCAGTCCCCAAAGAATGGTGACAAACGAAATCAGTGTGACGACGGTAGACAGGAAATCGAGCGACAGAGCCAGCGTGTTCGTTGCGAACGACTGAAGGTCGTCGCTGATACGCTGGTCGGGGTTGTCGGCGAGCCGGTCGCGCTCGATCCGGTAGAACGCACCGTTACCGAGCCATTCTTCGAGGTAGCGGTGCGTAAGCCACTGGCGCCAGCGGAACCCGAGCATTTGCCGCAGATAGCGGCCGTACACGAACAGGATGATCATCGCGAACACGATGACCGTGAACACCATCATCAGGTGCGGGAAGTCGTGGACGTTCTTGGCCTGCAGAGCGTTGTAGAACTCACCGTTCCAGGTGTTGAACTTGACGCTCAACCAGACATTGGCGAGGTTGATCGCAATGATCGTGACGAGCAGGACCCACGCGATCTTCCATTCTTCGGAGACCCAGTAGGGCTTGATCAGGCTCCACGCAGAGACCTTGTCGTCCGCCTCGGGTGCGACGGCAGGGGAAGTATTGGGTGTCATGACCATCCTGAAGAAATACTGGCTCATCTTGGACTGGCCCGCTGCAGGCGAGCCAAAACCGGCTTGCCCATAGCGGGTCGGTACCACGGTGGATTGCGAATACGACCCGGGCGTCGAACCCGTCGCACGACCGCCCGATTCTGCCGTGAGCGCCTTAAGCGAAAATTAATCGATCGGGACGCTGGAGGGCGTTGTTGCGCGAGCGGCGCGTAGCTCACGCGCTTGACGCGAGAACCCGCGGTAATGGCGCAGGCTCCCATCGGTGCATTGTGCCAGAGGGTCGCTCGGGACCACATGAATCACTCCGGCCCCGGCAGTCGTTGGGCCCGCAGCTTCGCTGCTTGCCACCCCCCGGTTTGCGGCCGCCGCGCCTTTTATGGTCTAATGACTCTCGACGAAACAGGGGTGCTTTGCGCGCGGGCCACACGCCGCAGCGAGGCTGAGAGAGACCCTTTGCACCCGATCCGGGTAATACCGGCGCGGGAAGTTTCCGGAAGTCGGCTTTTCTTCCATTCCCCGCCGGGCAGCGTCCGTCACTGGATGCGCCTTTTGCCCGGCCGGCCTCGCCCGCCGGTTTCGTCCTTGGGTACGTGCGCCTGTTGCCGTACGGAAAGGATACGATGACCGCTTATTCTTCAGTTTATTGCTTCGTTTGCCCCGTGACGCTCAAGGCCGCTCTGCGCGCGCCGGCAGGACGGGAATGAACGCGCTCGCACGCTCGCAACCGGATTTCGCCGTCATCGGCGGGGGGCTGTGCGGCCGGCTGGTCGCGTGGCGCCTCGCTGGTGCGGGGCATCGCGTGGCGCTGTACGAGCGCGGCGATGCCGCCGGTTCGCAAGCGGCCGCATGGGTAGCGGCTGCAATGCTCGCACCGCTCGCCGAAGCCGCCAGCGCTGAATTGTTGATCACACGTCTCGGTGCCGCCTCGCTCGATACCTGGCCGCAGGTGCTGGCCGAATTGCCCGAACCGGTGTTCTTTCAACGCAATGGGACGCTGGTGGTCTGGCATCACGCCGATCGCACCGAAGCGCCGCTGTTCGAACGCCGGGTGCGCTCGAACGCGCCCGCGGACCTGCTGGACGGTGGCTTCGTCACGCTCTCGGGCGCCCAGCTCGGCGCAACCGAGCCCGCGCTGGCCGGCCGTTTCGCCCAAGGCTGGCTGCTGCCGCATGAAGGACAACTAGATAATCGCCAGGTGTTAAGTGCGCTCGCCGCAGGCCTCGCCGAGCGGCGCGTCGAAACGCACTGGAACACGCCCGTGGACGATCGCGCGTTACCGTCCGCCCGCGTGACGATCGATTGCCGCGGCCTTGGCGCCAAGGCGGTTTTGCCGACTTTGCGTGGCATTCGCGGCGAGGTCGCCCGCGTCCACGCGCCTGGGATCAAGCTCACGCGACCGGTGCGTTTGCTGCATCCGCGCTATCCGCTGTATATCGCGCCGAAGCAGGACGATCTCTACGTGATCGGCGCAACCGAGGTGGAAGGCGAGGACATGTCGCCCGTCAGCGTACGTTCCGCGCTGGAGCTGCTGAGTGCGGCCTTCTCGGTCCATCCCGGCTTCGGCGAGGCGCGCATCCTCGAATTGAACTCGCAGTGCCGCCCAACCTTGCCGGACCACCGTCCGGCGCTGGTCTGGGATGGCGCGCAGACCTTGCGCGTGAACGGCCTGTACCGGCACGGCTATATGATCGTGCCCGAAGTCGCGGACGAAGCCGTCCGCTTCGCCGGCGCGCTGCTCGACGGACGCATTGGCGATGCCGACGCTTTCGACGACTGGCGGCGCGACGCCCGCTGGAGCGAGCTGTTCCAGCTTGCGCGGCTCGACCCGCAGAACCGCTCGCAGGTGCCGGCATGAGCGTTGCGACCATTGCCACATGGGCTGGTGCGCCGGCTGCTTATGCTATCGATTGAACCGTATCTGAACGCCATGGACATTCATATCAATCAGAAGCCGTTGTCGCTCCCCGATGGAGCGACTGTCGCCGACGCGCTCGCCGCTTTCGGCGCGCGTCCGCCGTTCGCGGTTGCGCTGAACGGTGACTTTGTCGCGCGCACCCAGCACGCCGCACGCGCGCTGCAAGCGGGTGACAAGCTCGACGTCGTGCAACCGGTCGCCGGCGGCTAAAAATGCAGGCCGCTTGCGGCCAGGAACGGCGATTGCCCACAGCCAAATGACGAAGCGGCCGTGCATCGCCAGAGACAAGGATTTCCAGATGACTTCTCCCACTCCCGCCGACGCGCTCATGCTGTACGGCGAAACCTTCGCCAGCCGGGTGTTGCTCGGCACGTCGCGCTATCCGTCGCTGCAGTCGCTGTCCGACTCGATCGATGCCGCCAAGCCCGGCATGATCACCGTCGCCTTGCGCCGCCAGATGAACGAAGGCGGTGCCGAAGCCGGCTTCTTCGATCTGCTCAAGCGCCACGGCGTGCCGCTATTGCCGAATACGGCCGGCTGCCAGAGCGTCAGCGAAGCGGTCACGACCGCCCATATGGCGCGCGAAGTCTTCGAAACCGACTGGATCAAGCTCGAACTGATCGGCGACGACTACACGCTGCAGCCCGACCCGGTCGGTCTGATCGAAGCCGCCGCGCGGCTGGTAAAGGACGGCTTCAAGGTGCTGCCGTACTGCACCGAAGATCTGGTGATCGGACGGCGCCTGCTCGACGCCGGCTGTGAGGTGTTGATGCCGTGGGGAGCGCCGATCGGCACCGGCAAAGGCGTGATCAATCCATACGGTCTGCGGGTGTTGCGCGAACGGTTGCCCCATGTACCGCTGATCGTCGACGCGGGGCTCGGTGTGCCGTCGCACGCAGCGCAGGTGATGGAGTGGGGCTTCGACGGCGTGCTGCTGAATACGGCGGTGTCGCAGGCGACCCATCCCGAAGCGATGGCCCGTGCGTTCGCGTTGGGCGTCGAGGCGGGTCGCGGCGCTTACCTCGCCGGGCCGATGGCTGAACGCGAAACCGCCCACGCGAGCACACCGGTGGTCGGCATGCCGTTCTGGCATCAGGATGGGAGCTCGACATGAGTCAGACCACGACGCAAACGAACTCGCAGACCAACCCGCTCGCCGGCCGCGACCTCTTCTGGCCGCCTGCCGACGAGCTGACCGAAGCCGCCGAGCGCATCCGCGCGCGGCTCGGCGACTGGCCACCGACCCACGCGCCGTGGCGAATTTGCCTTACCGCACCTGACGACGCGAACGGCGGCGATCTGATCGTCGTTGCCGACGCCCAGCAGCACGGCGAGCAGGTGGCGCGCTGGCAAGTGCAGGGCGCGGGCGTGATCGAAGCCGCCGCGGGCCGGGCGACACTGCATCTGGGCGGCGAGCGCTACCCGCTCGAAGGCCACCTAGCCGAAGACTGGATTCCCGCGCTGGCGGCGTTCCTCGATTGCGGTTTTGATCCTCACGACGCGCTGGTGCTGGCGCTCGCCTGGCGCGACGGCGACGAAGCTGCCGCCGCGGACGCTTGGCCGTGCGACCTGTCGCGCTTCCCGCGCGTCCTCGGATTGCCCGCAGCGCCTGAGCAGCCGTTCGCGCGCTGCCCGGACCGCCTCGGTCTCTACCCCGTGCTTCCAACCGCCGAGTGGGTCGAGCTGGTGGTCGGCTACGGCGTGAAGACGGTCCAGCTGCGTCGCAAGACCGCCGAGCCGGCCAAACTGGCGCACGAAATCGCGCGCTGCGTCGCGGCGGGTCGCAAGCATGACGCTCAGGTATTCATCAACGATCACTGGCAGGCGGCGCTCGAAGCCGGCGCGTACGGCGTCCATCTCGGTCAGGAAGACCTGCATCAGGCCGACCTCGGCAAGCTCGCCGCCGCCGGCGTACGCCTTGGCCTGTCGACGCACGGCTACTACGAGATGCTGATCGCGCTGCACTTCCGGCCGAGCTACATCGCACTCGGAGCCGTGTTCCCGACCACCACCAAAGTGATGCCGACCGCGCCGCAAGGCCTGAGGCGTCTCGCCCGCTACGTGCGCCTGCTCGACGGCGTGGTGCCGCTCGTCGCGATCGGCGGAATCGACCAGCAGGTGCTGCCACAAGTACTGGCGACCGGCGTTGGTTGTGCCGCTGTAGTGCGGGCTGTTACGGAGGCTGCAGACCCCGCTGTTGCCGTTTCTGCAATGCTCCAAGGGTTTACGCCATAATCGCGTAGTCCCCTGTCTATCGGGGACCGGGCGCGTCACGGCAACTTTTGCACGATGGCCCTATAATTCGCCGTTCCGTGCAAAAGGATTGTCAGCCTCGTGCCCTCCACCTCCGAGACCCTTCTCGAGCTTCGTGACGTCGACTTCGGTTACGGCGACCGGCTCGTCCTGTCGAACCTGAACCTGCGCTTCCAGCGCGGTCAGGTCGTCGCGGTCATGGGCGGCTCGGGATGCGGCAAGACCACCGTGCTGCGGCTGATCGGCGGCCTCGTGCGCGCACTGCGCGGACAGATCCTCTTTCACGGGCAGGATGTCGGCGCGCAGACGCGCGACGGCCTGTACGCACTGCGCCGCAAGATGGGCATGCTGTTCCAGTTCGGCGCGCTGTTCACCGATATGTCGGTGTTCGAAAATGTGGCTTTCACGCTACGCGAACATACTGATCTGCCGGAAGAGCTGATCCGCGACCTGGTGCTGATGAAGCTCAACGCCGTTGGGCTGCGCGGTGCGCGCGATCTGTCGCCGTCCGAGATCTCCGGCGGCATGGCGCGGCGCGTGGCGCTCGCCCGCGCTATCGCGCTCGACCCCGAATTGATGATGTACGACGAGCCGTTCGCCGGCCTGGATCCCATTTCGCTCGGTATCACGGCAAACCTGATTCGCACGCTGAATCAGGCGCTCGGCGCGACCTCGATCCTGGTCACGCACGATGTGCCGGAATCGTTCGCGATTGCCGACTACGTCTATTTCCTTGCCAACGGCGGCGTTCACGCCGAAGGCACGCCTGACCAGTTGCGGGCCTCGGCCGATCCAACCGTACGCCAGTTCATCGACGGCGCGCCGGACGGTCCGTTCAAATTCCACTATCCCAGCAACACGCCGCTTGCGGCAGATTTCGGCATCGGCGGGGGACAGGCATGATCAGTGCGATCGGACGTTCGGTGCTCGGCGGTCTCGAGACCGCCGGCTACGCCACGCGGCTCTTTTTCCGTCTGGTGCTTGAATTCTTCCCGTTGTTGCGCCGTCCGCGTCTTGTCACGAAGCAGATCCACTTCGTGGGCAATTATTCGCTTGTGATTATCGCGGTGTCGGGCCTGTTCGTCGGCTTCGTGTTGGGCTTGCAGGGCTACAACACGCTGAACCGGTATGGTTCCGAGCAGGCTCTCGGGTTGCTGGTGGCGCTGTCGCTCGTGCGCGAACTCGGGCCGGTGGTCACGGCCCTGCTGTTCGCAGGGCGCGCGGGCACGTCGCTCACGGCCGAAATCGGCCTGATGAAAGCCGGCGAGCAATTGACGGCGATGGAAATGATGGCGGTCGACCCGATCAAGGTCGTGGTCGCACCGCGCTTGTGGGCAGGCATTATCTCTATGCCGATTCTTGCGGCCATCTTCAGCGCGGTCGGGATCGGCGGCGGCTATGTGGTGGGCGTGCTGATGATCGGGGTTGATGCCGGCTCGTTCTGGTCGCAGATGCAGGGCGGCGTCGACGTGTGGGCTGACGTCGGCAACGGGGTGATCAAGAGTATTGTGTTCGGCTTTGCGGTGACGTTCATCGCGCTCTTCCAGGGTTACGAAGCCAAACCGACCCCGGAAGGCGTTTCACGTGCCACGACCAAGACGGTCGTGTACGGCTCGCTTGCTGTGCTTGGCCTCGATTTCCTGCTGACTGCATTGATGTTCAGCTAAAACGCGCGACGCGCTTTCCGCCGCGGGCATCGGCTTGCCCGCGCTGCGGGGTCGGCGTGGCCGGCGCGATGGATTCTCTTTGGGATGACGATGAAAAAGACTGCTCTCGACTTCTGGGTCGGCCTGTTTGTGGTGCTGGGTTTCGTAGCGCTGCTGTTCCTGGCGTTGAAGGCCGGCAACATGAGCTCGTTGTCGTTTCAGGCAACCTACCCGGTCAAGCTCAAGTTCGACAATATCGGCGGCCTGAAGGCGCGCGCGCCGGTGAAGAGCGCGGGCGTGACGGTTGGCCGGGTCGACTCGATCGGCTTCGACACGAATTCGTATCAAGCCCTGGTCACAATCGATATCGACAAGCAATACGATTTTCCGAAGGACACCTCCGCCAAGATCCTGACTTCTGGCCTGCTCGGTGAGCAGTACATCGGTCTCGAACCGGGCGGCGATAGCGAGATGCTGAAAGCAGGCGACACGATCTCGATGACGCAATCGGCCATCGTGCTCGAAAACCTGATTGGACAATTCCTCTACAGCAAGGCGGCAGACTCAGGCGCCGCCAAGCCGGGCGCACCCACTGCAGCCCCCGCACCGGCGGCACCGGCGCCGGCCGTGCCCGCTTCGGGCGCGTCGGGTCAATAAGGAGAACAAGAATGCAGACCATGCGCGTCCGTATTACGACCCTGGCCTTCGGCGCGGCGCTGCTCGCTGGCTGTGCGACTGTCCAGACCCCGACCAAGGGCGACCCGCTCGAGGGCGCGAACCGCACCATCTTCAAGTTCAACGACACGATCGACCAGTACGCGCTGAAGCCGGTTGCCAAGGGCTATGTGTACATCACGCCGCAGCCGGTGCGCGACAGCGTGACGAACTTCTTTTCGAACATCGGCGACGTCTACATTGCGGCCAACAATCTGCTGCAGCTGAAGATTACCGATGGCGTCGAAGACATCATGCGGATCGTCATCAACACCACCTTCGGTGTCGGCGGCCTGTTCGATGTGGCGACTCTCGCGAAGCTGCCCAAGCACGAGAACGACTTCGGCCTCACGCTCGGGCACTATGGCGTGCCGCCGGGCCCGTACCTGGTGCTGCCGCTGTTCGGGCCGAGCACGGTGCGCGATGGGTTTGGCTCAATAGCCGAATACTTCGTCAACCCGTTGACCTACATTCACCCGGATGGCCTGAGCTGGGCGCTGTACGGGATCAACATCGTCAACACGCGAGCGAACCTGCTGAACGCGAGCGATGTGCTGGAAGGCGCGGCGCTCGACAAGTATTCGTTCGTGCGTAATGCATACCTGCAGCGACGTAGTTACCTGCTGACCCAGGGTAAGGGCGGCGGCAACGCGGCACTGCCGGATTACGGCGACAATGCACCGCTGCCGAAATACGACGACGTGGATGGCAACGCAGCGGCGCCGTCCGCAGGCGCAGCTTCGGCGCCAGGTGCGGCTTCCGCGCCAGCCGTCGCACCTGCACAGGCAGGTGCCGGCGCGCCCCAGGGCGCATCGGGCGCCACCGCCGCGACTGCGACGCCGGCCTCTGACACGGCCGCGTCACCGCCGATCGATATGAATGGTGGCCCGGAGAACGATCAGGTCCCTGCCGACCAGGTCGTGCCGCCGCGGCTAACCTTCCCGTCGTTCAGATTACGTTGAGGGCGCAGCAGTAACACCTGGAAACGACTCTGTCAGGTTGCGCGTGGATCGTGGATGAACTCGCGTGCTATTGTCGGCTCCAAGGTTTGCTGCACTATTCTTCTTGCTAGGCTTAAATATGAAAAAATTCTTCCTCGTGCCGTTTTTTGCTGCGTTGTTTTCGTTTGGTAGCGCAGCTTATGCGCAAGCGGTCGACAGCAGCGCACCCGATACGCTGATCAAGACCGTCACCCAGCAGGTGGTAGACGCTGTCCGTAGCGACAAGTCGATCCAGCAGGGCGATATTTCGCACATCACCCAGCTCGTCAACGAAAAGATCCTGCCGTACACGGACTTCCGCCGCACGACGCAACTGGCCATGGGCCGCAACTGGCGCACCGCCACGCCTGAGCAGCAAAACGCCGTGGTCGAGCAGTTCAAGATGCTGCTGATCCGAACGTATTCGGGCGCTCTCGCACAGGTCAAGGACCAGCAGATCCAGTACAAGCCGTTCCGCATGAACCCGGACGACACCGACACAGTGGTGCGCTCGGTGGTGATGAACAACGGCTCGCCGGTCGAACTCGACTATCGTCTGTACAAGACGCCGGACGGCTGGCGCGTGTATGACATCAACGTGCTCGGCGCGTGGCTGATCCAGGCGTATCAGCAGCAGTTCAACGAGCAGATCCAGCAACACGGCGTTGACGGGCTGATCCAGTTCCTCACGCAGCGCAACCAGCAACTCGCCGCAGGCAAGCAGTCGTGAGCACTGCGGTGAACGCCGAGGTCCGCTCAGTGGCGGGCCGCTTCGAAACCGGCACCACGTTGACCCATGCGAGCGCGAAGGCTGTGCTCGCGGCTGGCCTGCAACGTATTGCGGCGGGAGCGGGCGGCGTCGATTGCGCGTCGCTTGCGCAGTTCGACTCGTCGGCGCTCGCTGTGTTGATCGCATGGCAGCGCGCCGCCCAGGCGCGCGGAGCCGCACTCGAAATCGTCAACCTGCCGGCTGGTCTCGCCAGCCTGGCACAAGTCTATGGCGTCGACACGGTCATCGCGGCGCGACATTGACGCTCTACTGACGCTTCCTGCGTCACATCCCAATCCCCCAGGCGAGGTCGGGGCTCCCGACTTTGCCCTATAATCAACCGTTTTTTGCGGCTCGGCCTGGGTTTCAAGCCGGCCCCAATTCCGTTCCTTCCAGCATTTGCGCACCTTTCAGGCGCCGCGACCCAAAGCGGCCCACAGTCATGCCAGCCATAGAAATTCGTAACGTCAAGAAGCGCTACAAAGATCTTCAGGCGCTCAAGGGCGTCAGCCTCACGGTGGAAGAAGGCGAGTTTTTCGGACTGCTCGGTCCGAACGGCGCGGGCAAGACGACGCTTATCAGCATCCTCGCGGGTCTCGCGCGCGCCGACGAAGGCAGCATCGCCGTGCGCGGCCACGATGTGGTCGACGATTTCCGGGAAGCTCGTCGGGCGCTTGGCGTCGTGCCGCAGGAACTCGTGTTCGACCCGTTCTTCACGGTGCGCGAAACGCTGCGCATCCAGTCCGGCTACTACGGCCTACGCAAAAACGACGCGTGGATCGATGAAGTGATGGCCAACCTCGATCTCACCGAAAAAGCCGACGCCAACATGCGCGCGCTGTCGGGCGGGATGAAGCGCCGCGTGCTGGTCGCGCAGGCGCTGGTGCACCGGCCGCCGGTTATCGTGCTGGATGAGCCGACCGCGGGCGTCGACGTTGAGCTGCGTCAAACCTTGTGGAAATTTATCTCGCGCCTGAATCGCGAGGGCCACACGATCGTTCTGACCACACACTATCTGGAAGAGGCGGAGTCGTTGTGCGACCGTATCGCCATGCTGCGGCGCGGCGAAGTCGTGGCGCTCGAACGCACCAGCACGCTGCTGCAGCGCTTTGCCGGCATGCAACTGTTCCTGCGTTTCGCCCAGGGCGTCCTGCCGGTCGAGCTGCGGCCGCTCGAAGTCGACTCCGGCTCGGGCAACGGCAATGGCCGCCAGCATCTGCTGCGTCTGTCGAGCTACGACGAAGTCGAGCCGATTCTCGCGCAATGCCGCGCCGCGGGTTGTACATTCGAAGAAATCGAGGTGCGCAAAGCCGACCTCGAAGATGTGTTCGTTCAGGTGATGAACGGTCCGGAAGTGATCGAGGGGCTTGCATGAGCGGCTACAGCAGTGGATTCGGTACGCTGTTTTATAAGGAAATCCTGCGTTTCTGGAAGGTCGCGTTTCAGACGGTTCTGGCTCCGGTCATTACGGCGCTCCTCTATCTGACGATTTTCGGCCACGCGTTGCGCGGTCACGTGCAGGTCTATCCAGGTGTCGAGTACACCAGCTTCCTGATCCCGGGTCTCGTGATGATGAGCGTGTTGCAGAACTCGTTCGCCAACAGTTCGTCGTCGCTAATCCAGTCGAAAATCACCGGCAACCTGGTGTTCGTGCTACTGCCGCCGCTGTCCCACTATGAGATGTACTTCGCGTATGTGCTGGCTTCGGTGGTGCGCGGGCTGGCGGTTGGGTTCGGGGTGTTTATCGTAACGATCTGGTTTGTGCCGGTGAGCTTCAGCGCGCCGCTTATGATTGTCGCGTTCGCCGTGCTGGGCGCGGGAATTCTCGGCACGCTCGGTCTGATCGCCGGGATCTGGGCCGAGAAGTTCGACCAGCTCGCCGCCTTCCAGAATTTTCTGATCATGCCGCTCACGTTTCTCTCGGGCGTGTTCTACTCGACGCACACGCTGCCGCCGGTGTGGCGTGAAGTGTCGAGGCTTAATCCCTTTTTCTACATGATCGACGGTTTTCGCTACGGTTTCTTCGGGGTCTCGGATATCGATCCGCTCGTGAGCCTGGCCATCGTCGCCGGTTTCTTTGTGGTGCTGGCCGTGGTGGCGATGCGCATGCTCGCCTCCGGCTTCAAGCTGCGCCACTGACGAGGAGTATTCCCCATGTTGCCGACTCCCGAACAGGTCAAGCAATACATCGCGGTTGGACTCGCCTGCGAGCATCTCGAAGTGGAAGGCGACGGTCAGCATTTCTTTGCGACCATCGTGTCTCCCAGCTTCGAAGGCAAGCGGCTGATCCAACGCCATCAACTCGTGTATGCGGCGCTCGGCGACCGCATGCGTGAAGAAATCCACGCGCTCAGCATGAAGACGCTGACGCCCGCCGAATGGCAAAACGCGTAATCTGGAACGTTAGTGCGAATTACACAAGACAGGCGTGAGGCCGGTAGCGGCGCCGCCGCAGCAAGCAAAGCAGCCCCGGTAGCAAGCCGGGAAGATCAGGAAACGACAGGTATGGACAAACTCGTCATTGAAGGCGGCCAGCGGCTGGCCGGTGAGATCGTGGTCTCGGGGGCGAAGAACGCTGCCCTGCCGATCCTGTGCGCCGGCCTGCTGAGCGCGGAGCCGGTTCATCTCGAAAACGTGCCCGACCTGCAGGACGTGCGCACCACGCTCAAGCTGCTCAACCAGATGGGTGTGCGCAGCGAAGCGGGCGCGGGGCGCGTGTCGCTCGACGCGTCGAAGGTGGACAATCTCGTTGCGCCGTATGAGCTGGTGAAGACCATGCGCGCCTCGATCCTCGTGCTCGGGCCGCTGCTCGCGCGCTTCGGCGAGGCGAAGGTGTCGCTCCCGGGCGGCTGCGCCATCGGCGCGCGGCCGGTCGACCAGCACATCAAGGGTCTGCTGGCGATGGGCGCGGAGATCACGATCGAGCACGGCTTTATCGAAGCTCGCGCGAAGCGTCTGAAGGGCGCGCGCATCGTGACCGACATGATCACCGTCACTGGCACCGAGAATCTGCTGATGGCAGCGGTGCTGGCTGAAGGCGAGACCGTGATCGAGAACGCCGCGCGTGAGCCGGAAGTGGGCGATCTCGCGCATCTGCTGGTTGAGATGGGCGCGAAGATCGACGGCATCGGCACGGACCGTCTGGTGATCCAGGGCGTCGACAAGCTGCACGGCGCGAAACACACGGTGATTCCGGACCGTATCGAAGCCGGCACGTTCCTGTGCGCGGTGGCCGCGGCCGGTGGCGACGTGATCCTGCGCCATGTGCGTCCGCTAATCCTCGAAGCCGTAACGGAAAAGCTGCGCGAAGCCGGTGTGACGATTGAAGAAGGCGACGACTGGATGCGCGTGCGCATGGACCAGCGCCCGCTCGCGGTGGGCGTGCGTACCTCCGAGTACCCGGCCTTCCCGACCGACATGCAGGCGCAGTTCATGGCACTCAATACGATTGCCAGCGGCACTGCTCAAGTGGTCGAAACGATCTTCGAAAACCGCTTCATGCACGTGCAGGAGCTGAACCGCCTCGGCGCCAGCATCACGATCGACGGCAACACGGCACTCGTGAACGGCGTCGACAAACTGTCGGGCGCCAAGGTGATGGCCACCGACCTGCGCGCTTCGGCGAGCCTCGTGATCGCCGGCCTGTGTGCCGACGGTGAGACGCTGATCGACCGTATCTATCACCTCGATCGCGGCTACGACCGGATGGAATCGAAGCTGACGGCGGTCGGCGCGAAAGTGCGCCGCATCGCGGGGAGCCAGGCATGAGCTCGGCTCCGCAAACCTCTTCGTCCCCGGCCGTGAGCGCGCCGTTGACGCTCGCGCTGTCGAAAGGGCGTATCTTCGAAGAGACGTTGCCGCTGCTGGCAGCGGCCGGTGTGCAGGTCGCGGAAGATCCGGAAACCTCGCGCAAGCTGATTTTGCCGACCACGGACGCCAACCTGCGCGTGATCATCGTGCGCGCCACAGACGTTCCCACCTACGTCGAATACGGCGCGGCCGACTTCGGCGTGGCGGGCAAGGACGTGCTGCTTGAGCATGGTGGCAGCGGCCTGTATCAGCCGATCGACCTCGACATCGCGCGTTGCCGGATGTCGGTCGCCGTGGCGGCGGGCTTCGACTATGAGAACGCGGTGCGCCAGGGTGCTCGTCTGCGGGTGGCCACCAAATACGTGGAAACCGCTCGTCAGCATTTCGCTGCGAAGGGTGTGCACGTCGACCTGATCAAGCTGTACGGTTCGATGGAACTCGCGCCGCTGGTGGGCCTTGCCGATGCGATCGTCGACCTGGTTAGCTCAGGCGGCACCTTGCGGGCCAACAATCTTGTCGAGGTGGAAGAGATCATGCCGATCTCGTCGCGCCTCGTCGTGAACCAGGCGGCGCTCAAGCTCAAGCGCGATGCGCTGCGGCCGTTCCTCGACGCATTTGAACGCGCGTCGCGGCAAGCCAATGCGGCGGCCTGACGGCGCCTGTCGATGCGTGATACTGCCTGACGCTCGTTAAAGGTCCTCAGGCGCGCCTTACCGAAACGGATACCAGCATGTCTATCAAGATTCGCAAACTCGATTCCAGCGCTCCCGATTTCCGGAAGGCGCTGCACGCGGTGCTCGCGTTCGAGGCGAGCGAGGATGAAGCGATCGAGCAATCGGTCGTGCAGATTCTGGCCGACGTGAAGGCTCGCGGCGACGCAGCGGTGCTCGAATACACCAACCGCTTCGACCGTCTCAAGGCGTCGAGCGTGGCCGAGCTCGAATTGCCGATGTCGGAACTCGAAGCCGCGCTGGAAGGACTCGACCCGCGCCGCCGTGCCGCGCTTGAAGCCGCCGCCGGACGCGTGCGGGGGTATCACGAGAAGCAGAAGATCGAATGCGGCAGCCATAGCTGGCAATACACAGAGCCGGACGGAACCCTGCTGGGCCAGAAGGTCACTCCGCTGGATCGCGCTGGTATCTACGTGCCAGGCGGCAAGGCGGCGTATCCGTCGTCGGTGTTGATGAACTCGATTCCCGCACGGGTGGCCGGTGTGCGCGAAATCGTTATGGTGGTGCCGACTCCGGACGGGGTGAAGAATCCGCTGGTGCTGGCGGCTGCCCTGCTGGGCGGGGTTGACCGCGTGTTCACCATCGGCGGCGCCCAGGCTGTGGGCGCGCTCGCTTACGGCACGGCCACCGTGCCTGCGGTCGACAAGATCTGCGGCCCTGGCAACGCCTATGTCGCGTCGGCCAAGCGTCGCGTGTTCGGCACGGTCGGCATCGACATGATCGCCGGCCCGTCGGAAATCCTAGTGCTGTGCGATGGCACCACCGATCCGCGCTGGGTCGCCATGGACCTGTTCTCGCAGGCCGAGCACGATGAGCTCGCGCAATCCATCCTGCTGTCCCCGGACGAAACCTTTATCGCCCGCGTGCACGAAGCGATCAATGAACTGCTGCCAACCATGCCGCGCCGGGACGTGATCCGTGCCTCGCTGGAAGGGCGCGGCGCGCTGATCAAGGTGCGCGACATGGCAGAAGCCTGCGCGATCGCCAACGACATCGCGCCGGAACACCTCGAAATCTCCGCGCTCGACCCGCATCAATGGGGCAAGCTGATCCGCCATGCAGGCGCGATCTTCCTCGGCCGCTACACGAGCGAAAGCCTCGGCGACTACTGCGCAGGCCCGAATCACGTGCTGCCTACGTCGCGCACCGCACGGTTCTCGTCGCCGCTCGGCGTCTATGATTTCTTCAAGCGCTCGAGCGTGATCGAAGTCAGTGCGGAAGGTGCGCAGACCCTGGGTGAGATCGCGGCCGAACTGGCGTATGGTGAAGGACTGCCCGCGCATGCCCGCAGCGCCGAGTACCGGATGAAGCAGAACGGCTGAGCGCGTCGGGTATCCCAGTCAGGTGTCGTTCAGCCGGCTCCTTTAGCAGAACATTGACCAACCGGGGCGGCGCTTGCGCCGTCCCTGCATGACCTGCCCCACGTCGGCCGGTCCGCCCATCCATGACGACACCTCAAGACATCATTCGCCGCGACGTCCTCGCAATGACGAGCTATCCGGTTCCCGACGCCACGGGCTTCGTGAAGCTCGACGCCATGGAGAACCCGTTCTCCTTGCCGGCGCCGCTCGCGGCCCAGCTCGGCGAGCGTCTGTCCGGCGTCGCGCTGAACCGCTATCCGGCGCCTCGGCCAGAGGCGCTGCTCGCCAAGATCAAGCGGGTGATGGACGTGCCGGCAAACTGCGAAGTTCTGCTTGGCAACGGCTCGGATGAACTGATCAGCATGATCTCGATGGCCTGCGCGCAGCCGGGTGCGAAAGTGCTCGCACCGGTGCCGGGCTTCGTGATGTATCAATTGTCGGCCAGGCTGGCGAATCTGGACTTCGTCGGCGTGCCGCTGAAGACGGATTTCACGCTCGACGCCGAGGCAATGCTTGCGGCCATCGCCGAGCATCAGCCGGCCATCGTCTATCTGGCGTATCCGAATAATCCGACCGGCACGCTGTACGACGACGCGGACGTGGAGCGCATCATCGCCGCTGCGGACAAGAGCCTGGTGGTGATCGACGAGGCCTATCAGCCGTTCGCGCAGCAAAGCTGGCTGCCGCGCGCCGATGCGTTCGACAACGTGGTCGTGATGCGCACGGTTTCCAAGCTCGGCCTCGCGGGCATTCGCCTCGGCTATCTGGTCGGACGCGCGGGCTGGCTCACCGAGTTCGACAAGGTGCGGCCTCCTTACAACGTTAATGTGCTGACCCAGGCTACCGCTGATTTCCTGCTCGATCACCTCGACGTGCTCGATGCCCAGGCCGGTCAACTGCGCGAGGAGCGCACGAAACTGGCGCACGCCGTGGCCCAGTTGCCGGGCGCGGAGGTCTTCCCGAGCGCGGGTAACTTCCTGCTGGTGCGGGTACCTGATGCATCCGTTATGTTCGACACGCTGCTGACTGCGCGGGTTTTGATCAAAAACGTGAGTAAAATGCATCCATTGCTGGCGAATTGCGTACGCCTGACGGTCGGTTCCCCTGAAGAAAACACGCAATTGCTGGCCGCACTGAAACTCGTGCTGCATTAAACGGCGTGCCGTTACGCCGCGCACCGCCAGGCGGGCGCGGCATTCGGCGTTCCCCCCAACTCCCTTTCTTTCATAGTCAGATTCGAGGAATTACCATGCGCCAGGCGGAAGTCGTTCGCGACACTAGCGAAACGCAGATCCGTATCAAGATCAATCTGGACGGCACCGGCAAGCAGAAGCTCGCCACCGGTGTGCCGTTCCTCGATCACATGCTCGACCAGATCGCGCGGCATGGATTGATCGATCTCGACATCGAGGCGCATGGCGACACGCATATCGACGACCATCACACGGTCGAAGACGTCGGCATCACGTTGGGGCAGGCGGTCGCGAAGGCCGTCGGCGACAAGAAGGGCATTCGCCGCTACGGTCATTCTTACGTGCCGTTGGACGAAGCCCTGTCGCGCGTCGTGATCGATTTCTCCGGCCGGCCGGGCCTCGAATTCCATGTGCCGTTTACGCGTGCGCGCATCGGTACGTTCGACGTCGATCTGTCCATCGAATTCTTCCGCGGCTTTGTGAACCACGCTGGCGTGACGCTCCATATCGACAACCTGCGCGGCCTGAACGCCCATCACCAGATGGAAACGGTGTTCAAGGCGTTTGGACGAGCCCTGCGCATGGCGGTGGAACTGGATGATCGGGCGGCGGGGCAGATTCCGTCGACCAAGGGCAGCCTGTAAGCATCCCAGACCTGTTGCCGCTGCGCGCGGGACTCCTTGCCGGGCGCAAAACCTGAGGCGGCCGGGCGTTTCCAGGCGCAGACTAACCGGACCGGGCGTGCGCTTTGCGACGGGTATCCTCAAGTCGTTCACCTCGTCCGTTGGGCGAGGCGTTACTGTCTAACTTGAAATGAAAACTTCGATTGCGATTGTGGATTACGGAATGGGCAACCTGCGTTCGGTCGCCCAGGCGTTGAGGAAGGCCGCGCCGGACGCGGACGTGGCGATCGTCGACCAGCCGGAAGCGATCCGTGCGGCTGACCGTGTCGTGCTGCCCGGCCAGGGCGCAATGCCCGACTGCATGCGCTGTCTCGGTGAATCGGGCCTGCAGGAGGCGGTGGTTGAAGCGTCGCGCAACAAGCCGCTGATGGGCGTATGCGTGGGCGAGCAGATGTTGTTCGACTGGAGCGCCGAGGGCGATACGCGCGGCCTCGGCCTGCTGCCTGGCAAGGTGCTGCGCTTCGATCTGGAAGGTCAGTTGCAGGACGACGGCTCGCGCTTCAAGGTGCCGCAGATGGGCTGGAATCGCGTGCGCCAGGCGTTGCCGCACCCGCTGTGGGACGGCGTCGCGGATAACAGCTTCTTCTACTTCGTGCACAGCTACTACGTAGCGCCAGACAACGCGGCGCACACCTCGGGCGAGACCGTGTACGGCGTGCCCTTTACGTCGGCGGTGGCGCGGGACAACATCTTCGCGACGCAATTCCACCCGGAGAAGAGCGCCGAAGCGGGACTGCGTGTGTATCGAAACTTCGTGCACTGGAACCCGTGAGCGCCTACCGTTTAATAGCCGGTTCTGTTGGGTGCCGTTTGCCCTATGCCGGCCCCGCGTCCGAACCCGAGTTCCCGAAGCCCGCATACACATGCACCGGGGTACTGAAAGAGTTGTACTAAACTAGCGAAACGGTGCGCGGGCGGGCTTACCCCGCTTGCTCGGCGCCGGCCGACTTTAAACCTTCTTCCCTGACAACACCCGATTGCTATGCTGCTGATTCCCGCCATCGACCTGAAAGATGGTCAGTGTGTACGCCTTAAACAGGGCGACATGGACCAGGCGACGATTTTTTCCGAGGAACCGGCGGCTATGGCCCGACATTGGGTCGACCGCGGTGCCCGGCGCCTGCATCTCGTCGACCTCAATGGAGCGTTCGCCGGTAAGCCGAAGAACGAAGACGCGATCCGCGCGATCATCGAAGAGGTCGGTGGTGAGATTCCCGTCCAGCTGGGCGGCGGGATCCGCGACCTGAACACGATCGAGCGCTATCTGGACGACGGTCTGTCGTACGTGATCATCGGCACGGCGGCGGTGAAAAATCCCGGCTTCCTGCAGGACGCCTGCACGGCGTTCGGCGGCCATATCATCGTGGGCCTGGACGCGAAAGACGGCAAGGTCGCGACCGACGGCTGGAGCAAGCTGACCGGTCACGAGGTCGTCGATCTCGCGCGCAAGTTCGAGGACTACGGCTGCGAGTCGATCATCTATACCGACATCGGCCGGGACGGCATGCTCCAGGGCATCAACATCGACGCGACGGTGCGTCTCGCGCGCGCGGTGAAGATTCCGGTCATCGCAAGTGGCGGGCTGTCGAATCTCGCCGACATCGAAGCGCTGTGCGAAGTCGAAATCGAAGGCATCGAAGGCGTGATCTGCGGGCGCGCCATCTATTCGGGCGACCTCGATTTCACGGCGGCACAGACGCTCGCCGACAAGCTGCGCGAGTCGGACGACGCCTGAGCGCGGCGGCCCGCGCGTGTGCTAGCGCTGGGCTTGTGGGCCCTGCGCGGCAACGCGCGCCGGCATTGCGCCGCTCGCCTCGGAGCGGCCTCATCAGCGGTATTGGCAAGAATTTGCACGATCATGGCTCTAGCTAAACGCATCATCCCCTGTCTGGACGTCACGGCTGGTCGCGTGGTCAAGGGCGTCAACTTCGTCGAACTGCGCGATGCGGGCGACCCGGTCGAAATTGCCCGTCGCTACGACGAGCAGGGCGCCGACGAACTCACCTTCCTCGACATCACGGCCACCTCCGACCAGCGCGACCTGATCCTGCCGATCATCGAAGCAGTTGCCTCGCAGGTGTTCATTCCGCTGACGGTCGGCGGCGGCGTGCGCGCGGTCGAAGACGTGCGGCGTTTGCTCAACGCTGGCGCGGACAAGATCAGCATGAACTCGTCGGCGGTGGCGAATCCGCAACTGGTGCGCGATGCGACCGACAAATACGGCTCGCAATGCATCGTGGTGGCGATCGACGCCAAGCGCGTCTCCGCCGATGGCGAACCCCCGCGCTGGGAAGTCTTCACGCATGGCGGGCGCAAGGCGACCGGGCTGGAAGCGGTCGAATGGGCGCGCAAAATGGCCGAACTCGGCGCCGGCGAAATCCTGCTCACCAGCATGGACCGCGACGGCACCAAGAGCGGCTTTGATCTGGCGCTCACGCGCGCAGTGTCGGACGCCGTATCGATTCCGGTGATCGCCTCGGGCGGCGTCGGTTCGCTGCAGCATCTGGCAGACGGCATCAAGGACGGTCACGCGGACGCCGTGCTGGCCGCGAGCATCTTCCACTACGGCGAACACACGGTCGGCGAAGCCAAGCGCTTCATGGCCGACCAGGGTATTTCGGTGAGGTTGTGACGTGGTGAATCCTACGGCTGTAGATTGGCTCGACAAGGTGAAATGGGACGCGAACGGCCTCGTGCCGGTGATCGCCCAGGAAGCGTCGAGCAACGACGTGCTGATGTTCGCGTGGATGAACCGCGAGGCGCTGGCCAAGACGGTCGAGACCGGCCGCGCGGTGTATTTCTCACGCTCGCGGCAGCGCCTGTGGTTCAAGGGCGAAGAGTCCGGTCACGTGCAACATGTGCACGAAGTGCGGCTCGATTGCGACGAAGACGTCGTGCTGCTGAAGGTCGAGCAGGTGTCGGGTATCGCGTGCCACACCGGCCGCCACTCGTGCTTTTTCCAGAAATTCGAAGGGACGGTCG
>Ga0302220_10000266_pt1 | contig 46498 bp, 46 predicted proteins | sample II_Palsa_E1_3_FD_194572 | JGI IMG/M metagenome (GOLD analysis project Ga0302220, IMG submission 194572) | Peat permafrost microbial communities from Stordalen Mire near Abisko, Sweden - II_Palsa_E1_3 | ecosystem: Environmental > Terrestrial > Soil > Palsa > Peat permafrost | place: Sweden...
AATGCGCGCTGCTGTCCATGAATGACCTTTGGCCGTGCGTTTGCCCAAACGATTAATAACTGCAGCGATAGATAGGTCCGGGAGGGTTCTTGCCAGCGCACGAACGATATCAATGGTGCTGCTGTCAGTGGCCCAGCAATGTTGCCCGGTACGATTCGTCTGGAATTCGAGTTCGGTGTGGTCTCCTCCTTGCCAGTTAAGAAGCGCCCGGATGGTGTGGTCTTGCTTCGTGACGACAATCTCCTTGGGAACGGTACGCAAGATCCGCTTCTTGATGTCGATGCCACTAGCGGGATGATTCCACAACCGGGGCAGATCCGTTCCCAATCTCATGAGCTCATCGCGCGCGGCGCTGCTGAGTGAATCCGCCGGCTGCTCGCGCAGCGCATCAAGTTCGGCTTGCCGTTGCGCTTGTATTGCCAACGCATCGTTCCACCGGCGTTCTAGTTCTGCGGCGACTAAGCGGTTGTCTGGGTCGATGGCATCGTACTGTCGACGCGCGCGGCTGGCTTCATAACGTGCCTGTTCGAGCGCCAACTCCTTGTGACAGACTCGCTCGTCGTCACTCAAGCGATTACGTTCGATGGCGTCCAACGAGGCGCGAATACCCAATGGTTCAAGTCGGCGTAAAACCTCGTCCGACACGCGCTGATCTACACGCAATGCGGCGAACGAGATACAACTTGGACGGCCGTGATTTAGCATGCTGCCTCGGCAGTAATAGCGGGCGACCTCGCCCTTGGTACCCGAATACGCGATATGCAGCTTGCGCCCGCAATGCCCGCAACGTAGCAGACCCGGCAACAGCGAGCTACCGCGTTTGACTGAACCGCGGACCATGTTGCCCTTCATATTGGCATTATCGGTAATCAATTTGCGATTGCTCTCGTATTCGTCCCAGCTAATGTATGCCGCATGGTGTTCGACGATTAAGACTTGCCAATCCTCGCGGTTGACGTGGGTGCCGCTATAAAGGCGCTTGCGACCGTTCTCAATGCGCACGATCGTCTTGGTCTTGCCAAACGCGTAGGCGCCGCCATAGGTTGGGTTCGTTAGCATCTTCAACACGGTGTTATATATCGGCAGTTTCCAGACGACATGGCGGCCCTCTGGACCGTAGCTGACAGCTGGCAACTCGATATTCTCTTGCCGGATCCAGAGTAAGGCTTGTCTGACACTACCTAACTCACGAAACTTCTGGAAGACCAGGCCGAGCGCTTCACGAATACGTTGATCCGGATCTATCTCGATTCGATTGTTCGGGACCAGAACATAACCAATGGGCACCGTCATGAACAACTCCCCACGCTTGGCCTTCTGGTCCAGTGCTGCTTGGGAGCGTTGGCGAAACGTGAATAGCTCCATCTCGGAGAGCGTGCCCTTCATATCCAGCAACAGCCGACGTTCGGTTCCCAAGGATCATAAATTCCGTCTTCGTCGATCAGGATCGTTCCGACAAGCCGACATAATTCGAGCAACGTATGCCAGTCGCGGCCGTTGCGCGCGAGCCGGGAAGCTTCGATACAGAATACTGCACCGATCTCGCCGCTGCAAAGCGTGGCGAGCAACTTCTCGAACCCCGGTCGATGGATACCAGAACCCGAACGACCGAGGTCATCGTCGATAACAGATACGTCCGGCCAGCCCAGCTCGTGAGCACGATCCGCAAGCCCATACTGGCGCAACTGGCTCTCGCGGTTGTGCTGAACCTGATCGAACGTTGATTGACGGTAATGCCGATATCGGCATTACCGCCATAATTCCGTGTAAAAAAATATGGCCGAGTAGTTTAATTTTCGTCGTAACTGGTAACGTTTTCGTTCCATGGTGGTCGGCATTATCCTGACTCCTCTCAAGGTAATCTTGATTGGGAGGAGATCATCATGGAGCCGTCATACAGTCGTTCGTGGTCGTTGAGGTGTGTGCTAGAAGGGCCGCTCGCGCCCTATGTCAGTTCCTTTACCAAATCGCTGGACGACCAAGGATTTGCTCCGGAGTCGAGCCGTGGACAAACCCGATTGGCTGCTGATTTTAGCCGTTGGCTCAAGCAAACACATGCTGTTTTACCAGCGATTACGGACGTGCATATAGCGAGCTATCTACGTTATCGGGCTCGTCATCGACGTCCCAGATCATGCGACACCTACGTATTGAAACGGTTGCTGGATTTCCTGCGCCAATAGGGTGCCATCGTAGAGTTGCCGACCGTTGCCGTCGAGGTGACGCCCGAGCGGCGGTTATTGGACGAGTACACGGTGTACTTGCAGCAGGAACGGGGTCTTTCGGCCGAGACGATCGGCATCTATGTGCCTTTTGCCCGAGTCTTTTTGACGGCCTGTCTCCGTGACCGTAAAAAAATACAACTCGCTTCGCTGCGCGCCGCTAATGTCATTGAATTTGTACAGGAGCAGGTAAAATACCTGCATCTGGCGCGGGCAAAAATGATGGTCACTGCGCTGCGATCCTTCCTCCGATATTTGCTTTACTGCGGCGCCGTCAAGCGTGATCTGGCGGCCGCTGTACCTACCGTTGCCAACTGGTCGATGGCATCAATCCCTCGTGCGATCTCGGTGGAGCATGCGCAAGCAGCGCTCGCATCTTGCAACCGTCGAAGGGCTGTGGGCTCCCGGGATTATGCAATTTTATTGCTGCTGGCCCGACTGGGTTTGCGCGCGGGCGAAATCGTCGTGCTCAAACTGGATGACATCGACTGGGATAGTGGAACTCTGTATGTGCACGGTAAGAGCGCAAGGGGATGCCCCATGCCGCTACCGGCCGATGTGGGTGAGGCGATCGCCGACTACCTGCAGAAGGGGCGACCGCACAGTACCAGCCGCTCTGTATTTTTGCGTAGCGTAGCGCCGGTGGGGGAGTTTCAGGGACAGGAAGCCATCGGATCGATCGTTGAACGCGCGCTGGAACGAGCAGGTATTGACACGCCGCACAAGGGTGCCCATCAGTTTCGACATGGGCTGGCCTGCGATCTATTACGCCAGGGTGCTTCCCTGGCAGAGATTGGCGAGCTGTTACGCCATCGTCATCCAGAAACAACGGCGATCTATGCAAAGATCGACCTTGCCGCCTTGCGCACACTGGGCTTGCCTTGGCCGGGAGGTATGCAATGAACACACTGCGCGAAGCGGTTCAGAGCTATTTGGCGTTGCGCCGCGGCCTGGGATTCAAGCTGCTTCTTGCCGGCAACGCTTTGCAGGACTTCGTCACCTTTATGGAAAAGCGGCGGGCTGTTCACATCACCCTACGCCGCGTGCTCCAGTGGGCACAGCAACCGAAGTACGCTCAACTGGCAACGTGGGCAGCACGGGTAGGTTATGTCCGTGGATTTGCCCAGTACTACAGTGCGATCGATCCACACACGGAGATTCCACCGTGCGCCTTGATGCCGTACCGGCCGCGCCGAGCGAAGCCCTACCTTTACAGCAGCGCCGAAGTTGAGGCTCTACTTCAAGCCGCATTGACTCTCTCCGGTGGAATGGGCCTGCGTCCGTGGACATATTATTGTTTCTTAGGTCTGCTGAGTGTGTCGGGATTACGCCTCGGTGAAGCGCTCGATTTGAAACGGGAGGATGTTGATCTGAATGAAGGAATTGTGATGGTTCGAGGGAAATTCGGAAAAACACGGATGGTGCCTCTGCATGCGTCAACCCGGCAAGTGCTTGCCGATTACGTCACACGTCGTGAGCGTTTTCTTGCTGGACGATCCGCGCTCCACCTGTTTGTGTCCAGCACGCTCAATCCATTGCATCGCGCGGACGTGTACAGAACGTTCCATGCGTTGTCGCGCCAAATCGGTTTGCGCAGCCCCACCGCCACCCACGGACCGCGTTTACATGATTTTCGCCACCGATTTGCCACAGAAACCCTGTTGCAATGGTACCGCAATGGCGAAGACGTTGAGCACCGCTTACCGCTTTTGTCCGCTTACCTAGGGCACGTTCATCCGAGCGATACCTACTGGTACCTCAGCTTGTGCCCGGAGCTGATGGGGCTGGCGGCAAAACTGCTCGAACGTCACTGGGAGAATCCATCATGAAATCGAACACCCGATTTTCCACGCTACTGCAAGCCTTCTTCACCCAGCGACTCATGTAGCAAAAGCAAGTCAGCTCACACACGGTCGAATCCTACCGTGACACGTTCCGGTTGCTACTAAAATTCATCCAGAAGCGTCGACACAAGCAGCCGGCCAGTTTGTTGTTCGAAGATATCGATGCACCAATTATCTGCGCGTTTCTCGACGATTTGGAAAAGCAACGTGGTATCAGCGCGCGCAGCCGCAATGTTCGCCTCGCCGCCATCCGCTCCTTCTTTCGCTATGCGGCCTTTGAAGTACCTTCTCGATCCGAGCAAATTCAACGCGCACTCGCTATTCCCACCAAACGCTATACCCGCACTCAGGTCGGATTTCTGACACGACCAGAGGTCGAAGCGTTACTGGCCGCGCCCGATACGAGGACGTGGAGTGGTCGTCGGGATCACGCGCTGCTCCTGACGTCGGTGCAAACCGGCATGCGCTTGTCTGAAATGACAGGACTCAAGCGGCAGGACGTGACCTTGGGCACGGGTGCCCATGTTCGGGTGGAGGGCAAAGGTCGAAAGTCCCGATGTATACCCCTCACCGAGCAGACTCGTGCGATCCTCAAGAACTGGCTGCAGGAGACTGCCAAAGCAGATAGCGACATCGTGTTTCCCAATGCGCGTGGTGGTCATCTTAGCGCCGATGGTGTGAGTTACATTCTGGCGAAACAGATTGAGACGGCCCGCAAGACCTGTCCCTCCCTGCGGAAAAAACGTGTGACTTTCCACCAGCTTCGACACACCTCGGCAATGGAAATGCTGCGAGCGGGTTTCGACGGCACCATGATTGCTCTGTGGCTTGGTCACGAGTCCCCAGAAACCACCCAAATTTATTTGGATGCAGACCTCGAGTTGAAGAAAAAAATGCTGGAGAAAGCCACACCCCATGATGGTAAGCCAGGAATTTACCGGCCTGATGATCAGCTGCTGGCTTTCCTCAATGGATTGTAACGAGGCCAGAATAATGCCGAGTCATTGTGCCGCCGCATGCTGCGGCGGCACTTACAAACAAGCACTTTCATTGCATCATCAATAAATGCTCGGCCATATTTTTTTACACGGAATTATGCCTGATGTACACGCACGCACGGCGCGCAAGATGTTCAGCGCGGATCTTGCTCATCGCGCACCTCCGTCTCGATCGCGTCGATTACCGATTGCATCAGCAGTGCCAGTTGCGCCACCACTTCCGATAGCGTCTCTGTCGGCAAGAGCCTTTCGTTGCTGGCCTCCTCGAACAGATCCTTCTGCTGATCACCTGTTTGCGCATCACCGTATCTCCCGTGTGTTGACGACACACTGGAAGATAAAGCGGCGTCAATCAGGCGCTGGAGTTCGACCAATACTGCATGCGGCAACTCCGGCTGGGATACCACATGCATTCGGGTCGCTTCCTCCCAGGTCATCCACGGCGGAAGATGCGCGCGGGTACCGTCGGGCTGCATGATGATCAGATACGACTCGCCCCTGTATCGGTTCAACCCAATGACGTTGATGCAGTCGCCGAAGCGCGGATGAAACGGATAGCGAACGACGACGTCGTCGCCATGATGAGGGGTAGTATGTTGCTGGTTCGCCAGGCACCGGGAAATCGCACGATGCGAAGGCTGTCGTTTACCTGGCGGTCCTGCAGGGCCACAAGGTGCATATCTGGAGACCGACGACTTCTTTAACCGTTTCGCGCTGGGCCCAACGGCTCAGCGCGATACCCGACTGCGAGCCATCCTCGAGAGCGATCTCCTCGTGCTGGATGACCTGTTCCTGTCGCGTACGATGCCGCCGGCGCGCTACTGCAAACGCTAATCCATCAACGCTACAATACATCGCAGCGTTGTCGTGACACCCAATCGCGTTGCGCAAGATTGGCGCGCATATCAAGGCGACAACACGATGAGCACCACGATCCTTGACCGACTCATGCATCACTGCCACCTGCTTGAATTCGATGGTCGCAATTACCGACTCAAGGAAGCCGCTGAAACGCTTGCGCGGAAATCGAAAAAACAGCTAAATAAAGGCATTAGTTCTGGTGAACAGGGTGGGGGATTTTTGCGCGACCATAAGCGGGGGATTTTTGCGCGACCATAAGCAGGGGATTTTCAACTGCCGTCCGGGGTCAGCTACCGGGACTGCCGTAAAAGGCTACGACGCTACCCGGATGCTTTGAACAATCAAAATATTGCCCCTGCCAATCCTTTCGCTATCCTGATCATTTGCATTCGCGGATTTTTCCCTTTAGCAACAATCAACGGTAATCGATAGACAGAATGCCCAGCGATCGGTGCGGTGAATATTTCTCGGATGAGATACTCAAGGGGTTGATAGCAAGGATTGCTTTGCCCGCATATGGAGTGCTATCCGTCATCGCTGCGGCGGGATCAGATTTCGGGCAGCCGGCACGGATGCCCATTGAAAGGATCGCTGAATTGATGGGCAAAAGCGTCGAGACCGCTAAATGGGGATTCGAGGCTTTCGTTGGGAAAGGTGTCTCGCATGAGTAACGCAATCCTCGAAGGCGCGGTGGAGGACATATCAGCGCAACACGCAACGACATGGTCGGCATTGATAATACGCAGCTGCCGAAAGGCCGACGCCACGACATAAATTTGAAAAGTTCCCATAGATTGAACCGACGAGGGCAGGTCGCCAGTTCTCAGTTGATTACTTTTGCGATCGCGCGAAAAAGATTCGCTTACTATGCCTCTCCCCAACCTACGATTCCTTTAGTCTCAAGAAAATCGTGAATACCCCAATCGGCATACTCTCGTCCGTTGCCGGATTGTTTGTAGCCTCCAAAAGGGGCCTTCGTATCCCAGTCCGGATAGTTGAGGTAAACCGAACCGGCACGCATTTGTTTTGCGACTTGGCGAGCATGTTCGATGCTTTGTGATTGCACATATGCTGCAAGTCCATAAACTGTGTCATTTGCCATCGCAATCGCGTCCTGTTCACTTTCGTACGCTAGAATCGAGAGGACCGGACCAAATATTTCCTCCCTTGCAATTTTCATATTCGGATTCACGTCACCGAAAACTGTCGGACGCACATAGTATCCGCGGCCGCGTCCTTTTGGTTTTCCAAGCCCACCTGCAAGCAGCGCAGCGCCTTCCTGAATTCCCGAAGCGATGTAGTGCTGCACCTTATCGTACTGCAATTCGCTCACAAGAGGTCCGAGGGCGTCGAAGGCTTGTCCATCATACTGATACTTCGAGACAGCATTTCGGGCGATTCTATGGACATCGGCCACGCGGCTAATGGGCACGAACATTCGCGTCGGGGCGTCGCATGATTGGCCGGTGTTGCTAAAACAGGCGTCTACGCCCTTTGTGACTGCCACGTCAAAGTCCGCGTCCTCCAAAATGATGTTGGCCGATTTTCCGCCCAACTCCTGCGCAACGCGCTTAACCGTTTCGGCAGCGGTTATAGCGACAATAACACCGGCTCGTGTTGACCCTGTGAATGAAACCATGTCGACATCGGGATGGCCCGCGAGAATTTGTCCCACATCGGGCCCGGTGCCGTTGATAAGATTGAAGACTCCTGGCGGCACACCTGCGGCATGCATAATTTCGGCAAAAACTATGCCGCTTATTGGGGCAATCTCGCTTGGCTTAAGAATCACGGTGCACCCTGCTGCCAAGGCAGGAGCAACCTTGGATACGATCTGGTTCAATGGCCAGTTCCAAGGAGTGATCAGTGCGCAGACACCCACTGGCTCCCTTAAAATAGTCGTACTTCCTCGCTTCTCAGAGAAGTCAAAACTTTCAAGCGATTCAATTGTAGATTCCAGATGAGCCCGCCCACTCGACGCTTGTGCGTCCCGCGCAAAATTAATCGGGGCGCCCATCTCTTGATGAACGGCATACGCGACATCTTCAAATCGATCGTTGTATGCGGCAAGGATGCGGCGGAGCAATCCTAGCCGGCTTTCTTTCGTGGTCGTCGAGAAGGCCGCAAAGGATTCCTTCGCCGCGGCAACCGCCTTATCGACATCAGCAGCGGCACCGAGGGAAATCTCAGTGTAGGCTTCTTCGGTGGCCGGATCGACCACAGCCAATAGGCGCGGGGTTATCGGGTCACCCCAAGAGCCATTGATAAAAAACCTTTTATGATTTGACATAGAAGATCAGTTCCTTTTGATTTAGTCAATAATGTGGATTGACCCGTTAATATCAGCTCGCTTTGAAAGCGGCGGACATGCTGACGGAGTGTCGAATCTTGTGGAAAGTTGGCCGTATCTCGAACTAATATTTGTCGTTTCTGCTAGTCGAATAGGAACCTTTGTCCGATCGAGCTTCATAAATGCCTGCCTTGCGTTGAGCGAACGGGCACCAAGTGCGGATGAACGGCGCCCGCGCTGCCACTTAACAACTTTGCCTAGAGGATGCCAACAACTATCAAGCGCATCGTATTTGCCTCATCCGCTTGTCTTCCCCTGGTTCCGCGCGATCATATTGTCACCAATGTGGTCCGAGCAGATAAGCGTTCAGAACACCTTTGGCAGCGCAAGCCCCTGAACGGCACCCGAAGAAACTAGAACCGAAGGCACGAACTTTACTTAGAATTTTGAGCGCAATTCCTTGCGAATATATATCCTCCATTACTATCTAAGTTGAAATCATTCGGCGTCCTAATATTTGCGCCCGTTCTGCGTAGTAGGAATAACACATACGCGCTATTGCCTGGTGCCTCATCATCCCGTAGGCGCACTTGTTTGCATGCTTATTTAACATGAAAAACGAGACCAACGTGCCGAACGGCAGAACGAATATGGCAACACAGCTTCGATCCATTTGCTCTCCTTCTGCGCCATCGACCTTGACGCATCATCTCGGCTCAGTCGACTGCACTTTGCTGAACGCCGGTGCAATCTATCTCAAAAATTAATCAGCGACAAGGGTCAGGCGTCAGACGCATCCTGCATCAGGAGCATAGAGACGTATGTCCGACAGGGCGCTCGAGAGGAGCGGTAACGACTAACTGACTTCGCCGGGTAGCGGGAGAAATCCGATCTAAAGGGTAATTAAATGACTCACAAGGCGTTGGCACACTGTTGATCGATGGAACATTGGCAGGCGAGATCGCCACTCAGTGTACAGCGGACGAGCGCCGCCAACGCCTGAGAAAAGACGCCACGTATCAAATCGTGCGACAAGTTGTTTGCGATAGGACGAAGCGCGCCCGAGATGTCGCTTGAGCGGGGAAGCTTCCGGCGTGCTTCGGGGCAATCCGGGCCATACCTTCGGCTCCAATCACTGGCGGTCTATCCATTTAGAGGTATCTCCGACGTATCTCGTTATCGGGATTGAGGCGCGAATTTTGTCCGCAAATCATCTTTCCTTGGACAGAGATGTGCAAGTTTCCTCCCTCCGAAATTCTGTAATCGGACAACACTCTTTTTGTGTAGTGAACCTAACCGAATTGGCATGGACATGGTATTAGCGTGGAGTTACTTCGCGCAGCATGTTGGCTTGCAAAACACCCCTATGGATAAGATTTTTACGGAAGCTGCGAAAGAGGAATTCATCGTTTCGTTCATTGCCCTGATGTTTCTATCAAAGGGGCTAATGATCGTGGGTCGCACTTGCCCATCGGTGAATCGGTATCGACTACCTTGGGGAAGGATGTATGTAAGCCTTAGCGCCTCTTAAGAGATGAAGTTGGTGCGCACACCACCCGATCTGGGGAGCAAAGGCTCATGCGTTTGGACATTGAAATCGGCGAATAAAATTAGTTAAATAAATGGTGAAAATGTATTTCGTCATTAGGAAATGTTAACGAAGTGGTAAGACAACCAAATAGTACAAAAAGTTTTTGGCTTTGGAAAATAGCTTAAGGAGCAGGGAGCATGAACAAGCGCGTCGCAATCATAGGTGCCGGACCGTCTGGGATGGCCCAACTGCGTGCATTTCAGTCTGCCCAGGAAAAGGGAGCTGATATCCCGGACATAGTTTGTTACGAAAAGCAGAATGATTGGGGGGGGATGTGGAATTATACGTGGCGCACTGGGACCGACGAGAACGGTGAGCCAGTCCACGGCAGCATGTATCGCTATCTTTGGTCAAATGGTCCCAAGGAGTGCTTGGAGTTCGCGGACTACACCTTCGAAGAACATTTCGGCAAGCCGATCGCATCATATCCCCCGCGTGAGGTACTTTGGGACTACATCCGCGGACGAGTTGAAAAAGCAGGGGTACGGCGATACATCCGTTTCAACAACGTAGTCCGTCACGTGAGCTTCGATCAATCGACAGGCCAGTTCACCATCGACGCATACGATTTTTCTTCCGAAACAACCACATCAGAGAAATTCGACTTCGTGGTCAATGCATGCGGTCATTTTTCAACACCAAACTGCCCGACTTACCCGGGCTTTGAAAGCTTCAGCGGACGCATTCTTCATGCGCACGACTTCCGCGACGCGTTGGAGTTCAAGGGGGCTGATATCTTGATCGTCGGTAGCAGCTACTCAGCGGAAGATATCGGATCACAGTGTTTTAAATACGGAGCTCGGAGCATTACTAGTTCTTACCGTAGCGCTCCTATGGGTTATTCCTGGCCGGCCAACTGGGAGGAGAAACCTGCTTTGGAGCGCGTTCAAGGAAATCACGCTTACTTCGCTGATGGGTCATGTAAACTAGTCGATGCGATCCTCCTGTGCACCGGATACAAACATCACTTTCCGTTCCTACCGGATGAGCTTCGCCTGAAGACGAAAAACCGACTATGGCCGTTGAGTCTTTATAAAGGGATCTTCTGGGAAGACAACCCAGCATTGATGTACCTTGGAATGCAGGATCTCTGGTACTCGTTCAATATGTTTGATGCGCAGGCATGGTACGCGCGCGATGTCATGCTCGGACGCATCGCTTTACCTATCAAAGAGGAAATGAGAACCGACAGCCTCGCCTGGCGAGCGAGAGAAGAAAAACTTGTCACCGCGTCTGATGGCTATGAGTTTCAAGGGAGCTACATCGAATCGCTAGTGGATAAAACTGACTATCCACGGATAGACATTCAGGGCGTGAATCGCACTTTTCTGCAATGGAAGCGAGACAAAGAAAGCGACATTATGGGTTTTCGAGATAAATCTTACCGATCTGTAATGACGGGAACGCAGTCGCCGTTGCACCACACATCATGGCTCGACGCGCTTGATGATTCGATGGACGCGTACCTGACGAAACGCCATCGCTGACTGAAGCGGGGAAGTGATGATTGGCTTTCCGTCGAGCGATAAAAACTTCACTACTTGACGTCCGTGGTACATAGCGAAAATCGATAGTTCAGCCAAAACGGCCCACGCTTCTTGCGGCTAACGACCGATTTTTGAAATGGACTTTCTAACTTAATCTGATTTCGAAAGAGATTTTTATATGGAAATTTATCATTCGGGACATTTCGTTACGAGTAACGGAGATACGATTCCGGTCGAAAATCCCGCGACCGAAGAGGTTTTTGCGGAGATCGCCGATGCTACGGTAGCCGAAATAGACGCGGTAGTAGGATCAGCAAAGAGTTCCCAACGCGCTTGGGCCAGGAAGGGCGCTGGTGAACGCGCGGAGCTTCTGCATGAGTGCGCATATCGATTGCGAAAGAATGCTCAGACGCTCGCGAAACTTCTGACCCAAGAGAGCGGAAAGCCTCTCCGCGAGAGTCTTGATGAGCTTGAGTGGAGCGTCGACGCGTTCCGACATCTCGCGGAGGTCGCGCGGACCCAAGCAGGTCAAGTGGTTCAACCAAACCAACCGCGGCAGATGAATCTTGTTTTACGCGAGCCTCTGGGTGTTGTCGTTAGTATCTTGCCTTTCAATTTCCCGGTTTTGCTGATGACTTGGCAAGTTGCCGCAGCTCTGGCGGCAGGGAATACGTGCGTCATCAAGCCGTCTGAACTAACGCCGATGACAGCCTTGGCTCTTGCAAGAATATTCGACCATTTGCCGCCAGGAGTATTCAACGTCGTTACTTGCGGCGCTGCCGGATCGTCATACCTCGTCGAACATCACGACACCCATATGATTGCGTTTACTGGATCTGTTCCGACCGGTCGCAAGATTATGGCAAGCGCGACACACCGCATGAAGCCACTATTGCTGGAATTGGGTAGCTCGGATCCTTTTATCGTAATGGACGATGCAAATATCGATCTAGCTGTAGAGGGTGCAAGGTTCGCAGCTTTCCTAAACTGCGGACAAGTTTGTACTGGTTCAGAGCGGTTTTTCATCCACGAGAACGTCTATGACAGATTCATGGATCGGCTTACTGAATCAGTAAAAATGCTTCGCATTGGCGATCCGATGAGTAATGTAGACATTGGTCCGCTGATCAGCGGAAAGGCACTCTCGCTTGTGGAGAGAAATATCGAGCGACTTAAAAATGTTGGTGCGAGCGTCCGGCTGGGAGGAGAGCGTGTCAATCTGCCGATTGGACATTATTTTAAGCCAACCATGATTGAAATTGGCGATCCCTCGACGCAATTGTTGAGAGAAGAGCTATTCGGACCTATTGCGACGTTCTGCCCAGTCAGTTCTTTGGATGAGGCAATCGACTTCGCAAATGACAGTGACTACGGGTTGGGAGCGACAGTGTTCACCTCCAACCTTGAATCGGCAATGAGGGCCGCCACCGAGCTAGAAAGTGGGCATGTCTGGATTAACGATCCACTCAAGGACAACGTCGCCGCTCCGTTTGGAGGTAAGAAAATGTCGGGACTGGGTCGGGAACTTGGCCTCGACGGTATTCATGCGTTCACTGATGTTAAGCACGTACACATGGACTTTTCTCCGTCTGAGCAAACGTGGTGGTTTCCCTACCAGCGCCCGGAGATCTAGAGCGCTGATCTGGGGCCTGTCTTATTTGAGCGAGCACATACTCAGTATGTGCTCGCTTTACCGGCTGAGCAGAAATCCAATCCACTACCTAGGCTGACGGCCGCGCACGGTCTAGTTATAGTCCCGTCAAAGGCGGCACAACAACATTACAGAAAAAATGGATCGTGCTGAATACATTGAAAAATTGAAAATTGCCTACGAAGGCGAGCTGTACGGTGAAGCATGGTTTGGCGCCATGGCGGAGCGGGCTCCAACAGTAGATACGCGAAGAAAATTTGCGGCAATGGCCCGCCTGGAAATCTTGACAAAGGCAACGCTTGCGCCATTGATAGCGAAGCTCGGAATTGTTGGCATTAACGAGTCTGAGCAACGGGAAAAAGGCAGGCTCCTTGCGCAGAAGACAACTGAACTCAGTTGGGCCGACTTTATCGCATGGTTTGAAACGGAAGTCGCGCCTTTCGTCGAAATATATGATGAACTCGAAGCGCATGCTCCAGCAGAAGAAGCAAACGTCGTGGCACATCTTGCGCAGCATGAACGGGCGTTGCTTGAGTTCATTCGCCGCGAAGCGGCAGGTCAGTCGGACACATCCATCGCTCCGATACTATCAATGCTGGATAGTTCATCACATTACGATGCATCGTAAGCGCCTGATGATCGCCGTTCATGGGAACAGGGACAAGGCGTAGGTCATACGGTGTGGACCTGAACCGGATCAGCAACCACGATATTGAGGAAGGCACATGACTGCAAAGATCATCGACGGGGCTGCTAGCTCTGCAGCGATCCGAAGGAGGCTTTCAAGTCAGATCAGTCAGGTGAAAACAGTCTATGGCGTAAGCCCGGGCTTGGCGGTCGTTCTTGTGGGCGATAACGCAGCAAGCGACGTTTATGTCCGCAACAAGGTGAAGCAAACCGAAGAAGTCGGGATGCGTTCGTTCGAGTACCGGCTTCCAGCTACAACGTCGGAAGCCGAAATCATCGCAATCGTCGACAAGCTCAATAGAGATCCTGCAGTGCACGGCATCCTGATTCAACTGCCGCTTCCAGCCCACATTCAGGAAAGTGTTGTGATCGAGCACATTGTGGCCGAGAAGGATGTTGATGGGTTCCATCCGGAAAACGTCGGTCTGACGTCCACGGGCCAGGCAGGCGTAGTGCCTTGCACGCCGCTGGGAGCGATGTTTTTGATCAAGCAGGTTAATCCCCATATTGCAGGGAAAAACGCGGTCGTGATTGGGCGCTCTAATATCGTCGGTAAGCCTATGGCTCACCTGCTCCTAGCGGAGCACTGCACCGTCACGATCGCACATTCTCGTTCGGTCGACTTGCCAGCGATTGCGCGAACGGCCGATATCCTAGTCGCTGCAGTTGGGCGCGTTGAGATGGTGAAGGGGAGCTGGATCAAGCCAGGTGCATGCGTCATCGATGTGGGCATCAATCGTGTACCAAAAATTGACGGTATCGGAACGAGACTGGTCGGCGACGTTGCATTTTCTGAAGCCATTGAAGTAGCTGGTTCGATTACGCCAGTACCGGGCGGCGTGGGACCGATGACAATTGCCTGCCTGTTGCTAAACACCTATCGCTCCGCATGCAGAAGTTGGGGCCTTCGTGGAAGTCACGATCTCTACGCGCCACTTTAAGATTAGTTTCACCAACTGCAAGCTAGGGTACGAAACGAGACGACAATGAAAGTACTTGTAGCAGTAAAACGTGTAGTCGACTCGAACGTTTCGGTGCGCGTACGCCCGGATGGAAAGGGCATCGGACTTGAAAACGTGAAGATGGCAATGAACCCGTTCGACGAGATCGCAGTCGAAGAAGCTGTGCGTCTGAGGGAGGCGGGCGTGGCGACGGAGGTGATCGTCGTATCGGCGGGCGTTGCACAATCGCAGGAAACGCTGCGTACGGCGCTAGCAATGGGCGCAGACCGCGCGATACTGATCGAGACTAGTGAAGAGTTACAGCCGCTCGCAGTGGCAAAGCTGCTAAGGGCGCTTGTCGACAAGGAGCAACCCCAGCTCGTGATCCTCGGCAAGCAGGCAATCGATGACGATTCGAACCAGACCGGTCAAATGCTGGCTGCACTCGCCGGATTTCCGCAAGCGACTTTTGCGTCGAAGGTTATCGTCGTTGACGGCAAGGCCACGGTATCGCGTGAGGTAGACGGCGGTACTGAAACGCTATCACTGTTACTTCCCGCTGTAGTCACCACCGACCTGCGTCTGAACGAACCGCGCTATGTAACGCTGCCGAACATCATGAAGGCAAAGAAAAAGCCGCTGGATAAGATCAAACCGGAAGATCTTGGCGTTGACATCAGGCCTCGCCTGAAGACGCTGAAATTTGCCGAGCCAATCAAGCGCTCGGGCGGCGTGATAGTGCCGGACGTGAAAACGTTGGTCGAGATGCTGAAAACTAAGGCCAGGGTGCTCTAAGCAAGCCGAGGAAACAGACGAAATGACGAAATTGGTGAGTCTTGTAATTGCTGAACACAACAACGCGTCGATAAAGGCGGCAACGTTGAACACCATCGCAGCGGCGCAGGCGATCAGAGGTGAGATTCACGTACTGGTGGCCGGCCACAATGCGCAAGATGCAGCAGACGCTGCGGCGAAAATTGCAGGTGTTTCGAAAGTGCTGCTGGCAGATGGGCTGCAACTTAAAGCGGGCCTCGCTGAGAACGTTGTGGCGACGATTTTACAAATTGCTTATGACTATTCCCATATTTTTTCGCCGGCCACCGCTTATGGCAAGAACGTGACTCCGCGTCTCGCAGCAATGCTGGATGTCGCGCAAATCAGCGAAATTACAGCGGTAAATGACACGGACACTTTCGAGCGCCCGATTTACGCAGGTAACATTATTGCAACCGTGCAATCGGATGATGCAATTAAGGTCATTACAGTCCGCACGACCGCTTTCGATCCAGTCGCCGCCGAAGGCGGCGGCGCACCGATCGAGAAGATCGATGCGGCGGCAGACAGTGGGACTTCGAAGTTTGTCACCAGGGAAGTGACCAAGCTAGACCGTCCGGAACTGACGTCGGCGAAGGTCATCGTGTCGGGTGGTCGGGGTCTCGGTAGCGGCGAGAACTACAAGCAAATGCTTGAGCCGCTGGCTGACAAGCTGAACGCGGCGCTGGGCGCGTCGCGCGCGGCCGTTGACTCAGGCTTCGTGTCTAACGACTATCAGGTTGGCCAGACCGGCAAGATCGTCGCGCCGCAACTTTACGTGGCCGTTGGCATCTCGGGCGCGATCCAGCATCTAGCCGGGATGAAAGACTCGAAGATCATCGTCGCGATCAATCAGGACCCAGATGCGCCGATATTCAGCGTCGCCGATTTCGGGTTGGTCGGAGACCTCTTCAATTTAGTGCCGGAATTTACCGCGCAGCTATCTAAACATGCGGTCTAGGAATCGAGGTGGTCATGGTTCACGGGTCGACGAGCGCCAGCCATGGCGAAATGGAACAGCAGCGGGTTCTGGCGGCGGCTATTGCCAACGCGGACGATGCTGCCTTATGGCGGTGGTTCTCGTCGCTCGTAGAGGAAAGACGATTGCGCTGGTGCTGCTCTGCAGGCAGCTGGCTCGTCAGCGTTGATCATCGGCATGTCGCCACCGAGCTCGCTTTCGATCTTGCGATCAGAAGGGCCAAACAAAACTCCGAGCGAAAGGGGCTCGGTGGGCCGACGCCTCCTGAATCTCATCGGTCGCGCCGTTCGTCTACAGGGAATAGTTGATCGCCCTTGTTCGTTTCCGTTTTGCGCGACAAGGTTTGGAGCTTTGTGCGAAGCCAGGTCTCATGGATGTCGAGCAAACGTTGAGCTTTCTCCTGGCGCACGCGTAAGCGTTCTTCGGGAGGCCTGCCTCGAATGCCTTCTTTAATGACATAGAGTTTGCCGATTCGCTTCAGCGTTTCAGCGGTCGCGTCCGACGGCGTTCGCTCGTGGATTTCTTAGAATTTGCGTCTCGCGTGTGCATGACATGAGGCCTCCGAACATGACTGCCTTCTAGCGTTGCGTGATATCCGGCGTAAGCATCAGCTTTCAGACCGCCCTTGAAGTTACGCAAATGTTGTTCGAGGTTTTCTTCGTTTATTTGGCGGATACCTGAACGACGCAGCGGGCGGCTCCAACGACCTGGATCGACTGTCATCCCGCACATAGCCCCAAAGCTTGGCAGTCCTGATTTTTTTATGACTTGGTGCTAGCTCGGAGATCGGCTCGTTGCTCGTTGGTCGCTGCCAAATATGCCGGCTACCTTCCGCTGGATCGTCAAGAACAGATATTCGGATCTTCGCGTAAGCGGGTTTGGCAATGCCGCGATCGACATTGGGCGCGTGGATCCGAGTGTGCGGTATGACACTGCAGCCGCTGGTCGGCGGTCGACGCACTTCATCAGGAAATCCTGCAGCAGGGTGTATTGGCTGGCATCTGTTACCCCGCCAGTGACTTCACTATGCACCGATAGAGAATGTGCTTCGCCAGATTCTGCATTGTCACCTCGGCGAAAAGAACGCCGGGGATAGTCACTAATGTTTCAGCTATTCGCGCGCAGTCTTGGTTATTGAGAACGGGTCTGAGCGCGATCAACGTATCGCGCATGACGTTATAGTTGACGACGTCGCGAATATCATCGCGCCACGAGTTGGACGCACTGTACGCAACAAGTATCGAAACGCTCACTGTACCTTCGGTGCGCAGGTGGTTCGGGCACCAACCTGTCAAAAACATTCGACGCCCAACCGTACCATCCCCCAGCATATCCTCCATCACGCGTACTCCTCAACCGGATGAGTTGTGTCGACCATCCGCGGATATACGACGGGCAGAAGTCTAGCTTGAAGCATACGCATTTGGAGCGCACTCCTGTCTTTTTGAGGCCGCGGTAGTATTCCAATGGTTCACGCAAATACGATGGTCTTGTTTCCGTCAAGAAACACACGGTCTTCGAGATGCAGGTGCAGCGCTCGGGCAAGTACCTGAGTCTCGGCATCCCGTCCGATTGCCTGCATCTCAGCCGCCGAGAACCGATGGTCAATTCGACGGACATCCTGTTCTATGATCGGACCTTCGTCAAGCTCGCCGGTCACGTAATGTGCAGTCGCGCCGATCAGTTTCACGCCTCGGGCGTATGCCTGTGCGTAAGGGGACCCGCCCTTAAAACTCGGCAAAAACGAGTGGTGAATATTGATGCAATTTCCATGCAATTCCCGTGCAATGTTGTCGCTGAGGATCTGCATGTATCGGGCCAGGACAATAACTTCAGCACCCGTCGTTCGGATCACATCACGCAGAGCTTCCTCTTGTATGGCCTTTGTTTCGGGCGAGACCGGCTGATAGAAAAACGGAACATCGTAGCGTTCCGCTATTCGCTTTAGTGCCTCGTGATTTGAGACGATCGCGACGACGTCCATCTTCAGTTCACCCGCCTCCCATCGATACAACAGATCACGAAGGCAATGGTCAAACTTCGACACCATAAGCAACACGCGTTTTGCTTGATCGCTGCGGCGTACTGTCCACTGCATGTCGAACTTCTTTGCAAGCTCGGTAAAACCGCACATGATGTCGCCGGCTTCACGATCATCTTCCGCAACGTGAAATACGCATCGCGTGAAAAACTGCTTGGTCTCGTCAACGTCATACTGGGACATCTCATCGATGTAACAGTTTCGCGATGCAAGATACCCGGTGATTGCTGCGACGACCCCGGTGGTGGCAGGACAGCTAACCCGGAGGGTATATGCGTTGCTGCGCTTCGTGCTGTAGACCATTTTCTCTCTCCGCTTATATCACTGTTGAAGACTCGTTAGTCGCCTGCCTCAGCGCACCAGCCGCTGTTGGATGAATTCGGCTCTGAAACGTTTGGCAACGTGCAACACAGCCCTTAAACGATAGCTCACGAGATTAGCTCCAAGCATCGAATGGCCATGCGGCGAATTTGCGAAGTCATGCACAGTCCGCGTGGGCATGCATGCGGCGGCATGGCCGCTGCGGTTCTTCATACCAAACGCTTTGAGATTCATATTAGTGAATTTTATCATTGAAACGTTCACGCATGTGAGGTATTGTTTTATAAAATACACCAATCTGAGTGTGCGGCGTCTCACTCATCGCGTCCATGAGGTTGATAAATGTCTGTTGAAATCCCAGGTAGTGCACAGGTTGTCATCATCGGTGGCGGCGCAATCGGTACGTCGATCGCGTATCACCTTTCAAAGCTAGGCTGTTCCGACGTCGTGCTGCTTGAGCGTTCCCAACTGACGAGTGGAACCACCTGGCATGCTGCCGGGTTGTTCATGCAATTGCGCACAACTCACACGATGACGGAGCTATGCAGGTACGGCGCTACGCTTTTCCCGGAACTTGAAAAGGAAACTGGCCTGAGCACAGGCTTTCGCAAGGTGGGTTCGCTTCCGATTGCGCGCACGCCAGAGAGGTTGCATGAAATCGCGCGGTTGGTTACGTTGGGTAAAGCGTTTGGTGTCGAGGCTCATATGGTCACGCCTGAGGAGGCCAAGCATCACTTCCCGTTGCTAAACTCGGATGCGTTAGTCGGCGGAGCATTTATTCCTGGCGACGGTACGATCAATCCTGTTGACCTGACGAGTGCATTTGCGCGAGGCGCGCGAATGGGCGGAGTACGGATATTCGAAAACGTCGAGGTCATCGATTTTGAGAAGCAGGGAAATACGATTAAAGCGGTTGTGACGGACCAAGGCACGATCCGATGCGACAAGGTCGTTGTATGCTGCGGCCTATGGACGCGCGAACTTGCAGCGAAAGTGGGTGTGTCCGTACCGCTCTACGCAGCAGCGCACATGTACATCACGACCGAAGCGCACGGTGATATCCCGAAGACGCTTCCGGTCCTGCGGGACACCGACGGCTACAACTACATCAAGGAAGATGCGGGCAAGTTAGTAGTTGGCTCGTTTGAACCTAATGCTATTCCACTTTCTACAAGAGACCTGCCGGCGAAGACGAGCTTTATCGAGCTCCCTGAAAACTGGGATCAGTTTGAGCTGCCCATGATGAAGGCGATTGAGGCTGTTCCGCTGTTGGAGAATCTAGGCGTCCGGCACTTCATGAACGGTCCTGAAAGCTTTACTTCGGACAATCGATTCATCCTTGGGCAGGCACCTGCCGTAGAGAATTTCTTTGTCGCTGCAGGTTTCAACTCTCAAGGTATCTTAGCTTCTCCAGGTGTCGGCAAGGTGATGGCTGAGTGGATCGCCCACGGTCGTCCCGACATTGATCTTTCAGATCTCGACATCGCCCGATTCGCCGGATTCGAGACGAACGAGCGATTCCTGAAAGATCGGATTTCGGAAAGCCTCGGCCTGCTATACGAGATGCATTGGCCCCATCGCCAGTTTGAGAGCGCGCGCCAAGTCCGTCGCACGCCACTTTACGCACAACTGAAGGCCGCCAACGCGTGTTTCGGTACCGCCGCAGGCGTCGAGCGTGCAAACTGGTTCGCTCCCGAAGGAACGGAGCCCGAGTACAAATATTCCTACGGTCGTCAGAATTGGTTTCATATCGTGGGCGAAGAGCATAAAGCAGCGCGAGAACGTGTCGCCCTCTTCGATCTATCGAGCTTCGGGAAGACTCTCGTCCAAGGGAGAGACGCATGCGCATTTCTCAACCGGGTTGCCGCCTCAGAGCAAAACCGCAAAGTTGGCTCGGTCATCTACAGTCAGATGCTTAACGAGCATGGAGGTATCGTCTCCGACCTAACATTCACTCGCTTGTCGGAAACATCTTACCTTGCAGTCACTGCCGCAGCAGCACAGTCGCGAGACTTTAACTGGCTGAAGCAAAACATGCGGGACGACGAGTTTGTCACGTTGACGGACGTCACGGCCGGATATGGCACGATTGCGGTGACTGGACCTCGCGCACGCGAGCTAATGCAACGTGTTTCCGACGCCGACTTTTCGAACGAAGAGTTCCCATTCGGTACTGCCAAGGAGATATTCGTCGGATATGGCAAAGCCCTAGCGCTGCGCATCTCCTTCGTCGGGGAACTGGGCTGGGAGCTTTATCCGACTACAGACTACATTGGTCCTATTTTTGAGGCTTTGCTGAAGGCTGGCGCCGATTTGGGCGTTAAGCTGGCGGGCTATCATGCACTCGATGCGCTTCGCCACGAGAAGGGGTTTGTTTCATGGGGGCACGATGTGACGCCAACGGATTCGCCGATTCAGGCTGGGCTCGATTTTGCCGTCTCGAAAAAGAAGACCAACTTCATTGGCTACGAGGCGATCCGTCGTCAACGTGAAGAGGGAGTCGATCGTCGTTTGGTCCATTTCGCGCTCGACACAGCAGAGCCGATCATTCACCATGACGAAGCTATCTATCGTGACGGTGCAATTTTGGGAAGGATAACGTCTGGCAACTACGGTTACACATTTGGTCGGGCGGTCGGCTCAGGCTACTTGGATGTGCCGCGCGATGGATGGGAAGATTTCGTGCTAAAGGGCAACTATGAGATCGAGATTGCGGGTGAACGATTCACTGCTCACGCGTCGATCGTTCCTTTTTATGACCCGAAATTTGAGAGGCCGAAGGCATGAAGGGAGCTTCGCGGCACTAGGGAATCTACAAATAGCGGTTGCTGAGTCCGCAGTGCCGATTACTCCCCAACGCGCTTGTTTAGCTCAGTCAATGAAATGCATTGCTCGGCGATTTGGGGAAAGAAGGGCGATAAGTTCGATCGGTTCGACACAAACCGTTCGACTTATCCCAATAGCGGGAGCAACGAGACGCGGGTAACCGTGGCATTGGCCAACGTTTTTCGCCCGGTCAATTTTCGCATGAGCCAGATCCAACCATTGCCCTGCGGCGATCTACACTCAGTATGATGGCGGCGTCAAAGCCCAGATCACGACGCATTTCTCATCGCTCTGATTAGAATACCGGTGCGGTGTGTCGCTCGAGAAGGCAAAGCTGTCACCTTCCTGCAGTTTGACGTGGCGCTCACCAATCCAGAGGTCGAGCTCCCCCGAGATGACAAGACCTGCCTCCTCCCCTTGGTGAGTGTATGGCTCGTCGCCACTTTCTGCACCCGGCTCGAATGTACATCGTAGCAGTTCTAGCTCGCGCCCTAGATTGGGCGAGAGCAGTTCATCGGTGATGCCACTGACGAAAGACAACTTGCGTCTGCGGGTACCACGAACCACGTAGTCGCGCAGGTCGCCGTCGCTTTCCTGTGCGGCCATAAAAAACCAGCTTATGGTCACATCTAGAGCGCGACTGATACTGTGCAACGCTTTGATTGAAGGGCTTGATATTCCCCGTTCTACCTGGCTGAGATATCCTTGGGACAAGTTGGTGCTTTCCGAAAGGGCGGCTAGCGTGATGCCGCGTGCCTTCCGCAGATCCTTGATTTCTTTCCCGATCCTGTCATCAACGGTCGCACTACCGTCTGACTGTGCCGTCGAGAACTTCTCGTCTGCTAGACCGTCAGGGTTTGCCGGCCGCAGGGTCTTCATCGACTTTTCCACTTTTCCGATTCCCAAATTTAAAACGTGTTCCGAGTTCTCTGGCGGTAGAGTCCAAGGAAAAAGTTGGCCTCTGCGGCGCCGAACACCTATTTTGCCATGAAACAGTGAAGATGCCGATCCGAAAATTCACTCGGCTCGCGTAGTGATATGGCACTGTCAAGCTAGCGAAGCGGCGGGCTACGGCCTGGCAACAAAGAAGACTGTGGATATACTGAGATAGACCCTACGCCCTTCGGGGAAGCGCAATACTGCTGAATGTCGTCTTCACCAGACCACATCGGAGGTTTATCAAGGAAACCGAAACTCTCGGGTTCGACCTAGCCAAACACACTATTGTGCGACCTGCATATGCCAGAGAAGCTGGTGCCAAACCGGCCAAGACCTGGTTAGCTGCGCTACCTCGATTTGAGGCGGAAGATGCGCAGAGCGATTCCTGATTTAACATAAATACAATGATCGAGTTTTCATTCGGACTCCAAAATATTTTTCACTACAAATTTTGGCAACGAGCAACTGGCGTAAGCTCATACACAAACAGGGATTTGGTCGCTCATCTGGCCGCCAGCGAGGAAGAGTCATCCGGATACCGCTTTCAGATGCTCGGTGATCCGCAATCGGATCAACTTGTTTTGCTGGGAAAGCTGATTGAAAAAATGCGGCGCTTACTCGGTTTCGTCCACATAAGGAGCAGCGACACCGGTTGCAGATCGTCGACGAGACTATCCGCGGCAGAATAGAATGGGATGGCGTTAGCGATTCACGTATGCCATGTGTCGTCATACATGGACGCCGAGTCGAGTGGGACGAGCTCGGACGCATGCTGGTGACATTTGAAGGATGGCAGTTCAAGCTCGAAGTTCGCGATCCGAGTCACGAAATTTGATTCGCCATCTGATAATTCTTTGGCCGCATGCTGTACCTGACTCCTGACTTAGAGGTCACCGAGGGCAGCACGATCGTCCAAGCTACGAGAATGGTTCATTAACTACCAGCATGTCCGATGTCAAACACCCCTCGCCTATAATGCTAATACTGATCGTAAATTCACGGCGGGGAGCCCCACCTCATGAGTCAAACACACGGGCGATACTCGGGACCTCGAGACAAGGGCCAGCGTCAATCGCGCCAACCTTCAAAACCGACGTCCCACCGACATAACAAGCCATACGTAAAAGCGCCACCTACTCGAGACCCGGCCCAGACAGCGTCCATTTTCAAAACGCGTTCGTTTAAGTTGTTAGTAGATGCGGTGGGCGCGGAGAACATCGCACTAGGACTTGACTCGAACTTGGCGCGCGTTTCCGAATTGCTGAACGGCGAGAGGTTCACACCTGAGACAGCCTTCCATATCGAAACGACGCTCGGGCTAACGGATGGGTTTTTCGACCAACCCAATCCTGTCCTCACAACCGAGACCATTGCACGATTGAGATCGCCCCTGGACTTCATTCATGCGAACACCGAGGCGGAAATAGTCTACGAGCAGGTAGAGAAGCCGGCTCCCGTTATGCAAGCCAATCACCGCTCTACCCTCACCGATCGCTTGCCCAGAGAACCAGACATGCCAAAAAAGACAAATGATGCGTCGCCAAGGGCCGACGCGAAGAGCGACGCCACGGCGGCGAAGACTGTTGCGGCAACCTCAACGAATTCGGCACCTGCGAAGGTCAAAGGGTCTTCAAAGTCGGGGACTCAGCAATCCTTGCCGTTGAACGACGTAGCGGCTTTGGAAAACATTCGTCGCGCGAACCTGCACGTGCTTACGTCACGCAAAGGATCGAAGGTGCGACTCGCCGTGGTGATGGAAATTAGCGAGTCCAACATGGCCAATCGTTTCTATGGACAGAAACGCATGGACGATACCGAAGCAAACCGTTTTACAGAACGCCTTGGTTTGCCGACTGGCTGGTTGGACGTTCCGCGCTCAGTAACGGACGTCCCTGAATCAGTGTCGGAGTTGCTAGCTCCCCCGTTGCGTCACGCATCTGCACAGCAAGAACTGCCGCCCTTGAATGAGCAAACAGCGAGAGCGGTGAAGAAACCTGCCGGTGCGAAGGAGAAAAAGGCGGGTGCTCGGGCTACTCTACTCCCTGATAGGGATAGCATGGATGCGCCAACAAGCGCCGTCGCTGAGACGAATGCGGTCACGGAGCAGCTGGATCAAGTGACTCCGACAGCCGTCGAACCCGCAATTGCGCAACACGCTGATAGCGATGTTTTGTTCTCCGCTGCCGTTCAGCAACCATCGCCAGCATTGGTCACACAGGTAATCGCTGAACCGCATCGTCTAACATCCGCCACCAGCTTGGATGATCTGGAAGGGATCGAGCCGATAGCAGTGGCGCTGCTAAAGACACTTGCGGGCAAAGCACGTATTGGTCGCCTCGACGAAATGAAAGCCTTGCAGCTTTTACAACAAGCCGTCTTGCTCTGATTTGGTTCGATATCAGGTAGGTCGTTTGGCAGGCTCACCGCAGTAGCGCGCGTGGATTGTTCGACTGTCAAGCGACGACCACGACTTCGATTCGGCCGTCGCACTAATGGTCGCACAGACATCGGTCCAGCGCGGCATCATCGCCCCTACATAGGTCGGCTCATGGGCCTGAGCCGCGTTCAGGCGCCGATGCGGGTAAGGCAGCTTTTGGTCAGTCTTCCGCCGCTCGCGCATCGATGGCCGCCAATGCAAGGTCTCAATGTCAGCGAACGCGTGCTCTCGACCCGTTTGAGTCACTCAGTCAGCAAGGGTGCCCGTCTGCTGTCTCGTCTATACGAGACGTTCGCTGGTAGCGCCCTGGTCACTGGCATCTGTACGTTCCGTGCAGCGGGAAGGCGCGGCCAGGTAGCTAGCCAAGCTCATAACCCGAAAGACGTAGGTTCAAATCCTACCCTCCCAAACAAAGCCCTATATCAATTTACAACTGCGCGCGACAACCGCGAGTGGTGAGGATGCCAGATGGTGTGCAATGACCTAAGACCTGCCCATCCGGCCAACTCTCCTGTGCTGCCATAAATCCGGCACACCTCGCCAACTGTTAGTTAAATTCCGAGCTCACAGCAGAGCACGTGTGCCTTCTTGCACAATTTGGTCCCATCACCCAATGGTAAGATAAATTAACAATTTCAGCTTTCGGAGGTAGCCGCGCGTAAAAGCGGAAGGCCGAGAGCGACGAGACAAAGAGAGGATGGCGTGCGCTTAGCAAGGTTGACCGTTCGGAACTTCCGAAATTTTGTGGGAATCGACATCCCGCTCGCAGGTAATGTCGTGCTGCTCGGCGAGAATCGCGTCGGGAAAAGCAATCTCCTGTTTGCCATTCGGCTCGTGCTCGATCCGACACTGCCGGATTCCGCAAGGCAGCTAAAGCTTTCCGATTTCTGGGACGGCTGCGATCTGGCCCAAAATCCCCAGATTGAAGTGCATCTCGATTTCGCCGACTTCGACAGCGATGACGCACTCGTCGCTTTGCTCACTGACTTCCGTACGGCAGCCGATCCCAAGGTAGCGCGGCTAAGTTACGTTTATCGCAAACGAGCCGACGTCACCGGCGCACCACAATCTGGTGAAGACTGCGAATTCATCGTTTTCGGTGGAGGCGATGAATCCCGTTCCGTCCCAAGCCGGGTCCGTCGGAGGGTTGCGCTAGATATGCTCGACGCATTGCGCGATGCCGAGGGGCAACTGGCATCTTGGCGAAACTCACCGCTTCGGCCATTACTCGAGGATGCGGTTGCCACAGTCAGTCGTAGCGAACTGGATAGCGTTGCTGCCACGCTTGAAAGTGCAACCAAGAAGCTCGAAAGCTTCCCGTCGGTAAAAGCGCTCGAGGACTCTCTCCGCGCTGGCATTCTCGACTTAGCCGGAAGCACGCATGACATTGATGCACGCCTACGCTTTGCGCCGACCGATCCGCTTCGATTGTTCCGCTCCATCGCCATGTTCATCGATAACGGCAAACGCGGCATTGCTGAGGCAAGCCTGGGTTCTGCGAATGTCGCCTTGATTACCTTGAAATTGGCGGAGTTTGCTTGGCGGCGGGCCAAGAACGAACGCAACTATTCGGTGCTTTGTATTGAGGAACCGGAGGCCCATCTCCATCCTCAACTTCAGCGAGCTGTTTTCGACAAACTATTTCAAAAGGCCGACGCAGCGCAGGCACTTGTCGTCACGAGCCATTCCCCGACCTTGGCCGCGGTCGCACCGCTGCGTTCGATAGTGAACCTACGCTCGGTGAAGGGTGCGTCGCACGTCTATTCGCTTGCCGAGTTGCCAGTTACAGACGATGAACTCGAAGACATTGAGCGCTATCTGACCGCCACGAGATCCGAGTTGCTTTTCGCGCGAGGCGTGATCTTCGTGGAAGGCGATGCTGAAGAGGCTCTTTTGCCTGGTTTCGCCGATGCCTTGGGTCACAATCTGGACCAGCTCGGTATTACCGTTTGTAACGTGGCGGGCGTCAATTTCGAGCCCTACGTGAAGCTCGCCGCTAGTCTCGGCCTGCCGTTCGCGGTCGTGACCGATTGGGATCCGCTCGACGGCACCAAGCCACCGCTCGGCAAGGCACGGACACTCGGAATATGGGACGCGTTTTCCGCCGTTGAAAAAAGGCATCCTTTGACGCCCGCAGAACGCGCAGCGTGGGAAACCGCCAATTTTGCTTCTTTCAGTGCAGGTTGGGCTCAAGCTGGCATTTTTCTGAACGACTTGACCTTCGAAGTCGCCGTTACCGACACGCCCGATCTTCGGGACGCACTGCTGGATATTCTCGACGAACAGGGTTTTGGACCCACGCGCTCGGCCCGAATCGCTGCCTGGCGCTCGGGAACGCCCGTTGTTCCGAACCAACTTTTGTCCATGATCGCTGACATCGGAAAAGGCCGGCTGAGCGCGAAACTCGCAAAGAGGCTTCCGGGGCTGACGTCGCCCACTTATATCGCGTCGGCAATACGCTTTGTGGCTTCCCGTGTCTAACCATCTGGCAGTGGCGAAAGCGCTCGCCGATCTCAAAGCCAACCCGGAGCAAGATGCCGCAGCCCGCAAACGCGAGCATTGCGTCGTCTTAGCTGGTCCCGGCAGCGGAAAGACTAAAACGTTGACTACAGCGATTGCGCGAACGCTGGTAGAAGATGTTATCGATCCTCGGGGGATCGCTTGCATCACCTACAACAACGAATGCGCCATTGAGCTCGAAACGCGCCTGGCCAAGCTCAGCATCGTCAGTAGCGAACGCAATTTCATCGGGACAGTTCACAGTTTCGCCCTGACTCAAGTCATTGCTCCATATGCGCGCTGCATTAGCGGGCTTCTGCCAGAGAATTATCGTGTAGCGACGCAGGACCAGGCCCGCGCAGCGGTTGAGGTTGCATACGACTCAGTTTTCGACGAGCCGGGAAATCCACAAGAACGCTGGCGTTTTGCGGAGGTTAAGCGCCGTCGTGACGTTGATCGCACTGCGGAAGCATGGCGAGGCGACAACCCTGAGCTTGCCGATTTCATCTTGGCCTACGAGGCCGAGTTACGTAACAAGGGGCTTATCGACTTCGATGATATGCCGCTGATCGCGTTCCGCATGATTAAAGATCATCGCTGGATCCGTGAAGCGTTGCGCGCGCGCTTTCCCGTGCTGTTCGTGGACGAGTATCAGGATCTCGGGCATGCGTTGCACGAACTGGTCCTCTTGCTCTGCTTTGACGGCGGTATACGCCTGTTTGCGGTTGGCGACGCTGACCAGTCAATCTATGGCTTCACAGGTGCTAATCCTCAGCTACTACTTCAGCTCACCGAACGCGTTGGAGTCGAAACGATTCGACTGCGCTTCAACTACCGTTCAGGTGCAAAGATCATCCGGGCATCGTTGGGTGCACTTGGCGAGGAGCGCGATTATCGAGGTCTTGACGATCGGCCAGAGGGCGAACTCTCGTTTTGGCCGGTCAAGGGCGATCACGACCGTCAAGCTCATTACCTTGCCGAAACAGTGTTGCCGAAACTGCTTGATCAAGGGTTTCAGCTGGAGCAAATTGCAATTCTTTATCGCGCGGCCTGGCTCGGCGACAAGGTTGCTGGAGCGCTCGAAAGCGTCGGAACTCCGTTCGTCCGCACCGACGCCAATGCTTTGATTAAACGCAACTCGCGCCTCGCTCGTTTCATTGAGGCCTGCGCTGGATGGGTTACTGGCGGATGGCGTGACGCCGAACCGCCGTACGGCCGATTGCTAGGACAAGCCATGGGCTTAGTCTATGGTGGGCGAGCGTCCGACGCTGAAGAACAGGTGCTGTCTCAACAGCTCATCTCATTCCTTAACGCGGGTATTGGCGCAGGTGAAACCGCCCATGAGTGGCTGCAACGTTTGAACCGAGACCTCATCGGACCGTGGCGGGCCGTTTCTCGCAACGCTCATCAGGAGTGGGAGATCTGTTCGGAACTGACGAAAAAGATCGACCCCGCCAAGGAACGTGACATCCCGCTCAATGTCTTTGCGGGCCGCGAGGAAGGCACCGGGCGCGCAACTCTGAGTACGCTTCATAGCGCTAAAGGGCGTGAGTTTGACGCCGTCATTCTATTCGGCATGAACGACGGCGACATCCCCGGTTGGCGTGATAAGAAAAATGAGCGGGCGCTTCGTGAAGCAAGGAGACTTTTCTACGTCGGTGCAACACGGGCAAGGAAGGAGTTGTGCATCGTTTATCAAGATAAAAATCATTCACCCTGGGTTGCCGAACTCTATCATCGAAGCCAGCAAACGTGAGATCGACCCTTTCCGCTGGGCTGATGTTGAAACACGCACAGCACATCATCGGCAACCCCTTGCAATCGCGAAGAGTTCCAACAACTTGTTATGGATAAGAAAGAGAAAAATGAGCGACTGGAGCTGCATCGCGGTTGCAGCTCGAGACATGGGCTGCGCCAAAGAAGGGTTTCTGATGATTTCAGAGCTGAAGTGCGAGCCGGGTGACAACCGTTACCAACCGCTGCTTTTTGGCGCAGTCGTGTCCTATGCTAGGCCATTTACCGCGAACGATGGATTCGGTGCGCTTTCTGCGAAATGGTCGAAGTTCCCAACTGGCGAATTACAAGAGGCCCATCAGGAAATCATCGACTATCGGAATACTGTTGCTGCCCACAGCGACATAAGCACGAACAAGTTGCACATATATCCTACCGGTGTCAGTTTGATGATTGGCGAGAAGTCCCTTACCTTAGATGAGCCTATGTACGCGGTCAGTACTCCGTTACTCAACAAAAGTGATATTGTGAAATACATATCGCTGTGCGAGTACCAGCGCGACAGGATGACTGATGTAATCGTCGCCGGAATGGAGCAGCGCTTTATGCGTCGCCCAGGGTTGCCGCCTGTACCGTTCGAGTTCCGACACGATCGAATAGAGGTTGATCTGCCCGCATACGGGAATGAACCCCTTCGCGAGAAAAGCAGTGCACTGGACTTCGCTGATCTGTCAACGAAATATCCGATCTCAGCCGTTCGCCCTTGAACAAGCTTTCTTCTGGCTCTAGGCGCACCTATGCTGCATACGGCTGAGAAGATTCGTCGGCGTTAGTTTCATGTTGTGTGGCCGTGGATGAAAAAGTGCGCAGGCATCGAGCAGACGCTGAAACGGTTCTAACTTCCGAGGGTGAAGATGTCCGTCAAGACCTGAGAGAGCGGCTGCGCGTCACGGACCGGATTGGACGTTTCCATACCTGTCGTTGACGCCTCTCTTTGTTCCGGATCCGACGCTCTGACACTGGTTCGTAAAATCGCTACGGGCATTCGACGTGCCTGTCTCATCGAAACGGCCGTGGTGAAATTTCACGATGGAAAAGTAACCCGTCATATAGTTTTTGCAGTCCCCGCCGGCACTGCCACCGTCTATCAGGCCGGCGAGACACAGTACCGCACCACACGCCGACGGATTGTCATCCGCGTGCGCCGTAGCCGGCGCTATCGATGCAGCGGCGATGACTGCCGCTGTTGTCGTAATCGCAAGATATGGTTTCATGATTCATGCGTCCATGTGTGTGCCACGAGTCGTGGCGATGTTCGTCTCAGTGCGCGAGCACCATTACTGCGATGACGGCAAGAGCTGCCGACAGCAGCGCCGTACCAACACCCCACAGAGCCATTTCCCGGCGGGTCAGCGAAGGGCGTGCGAGTGGTTCTCGCAGGATCTGCCTGATCTCGTCCAGGCTGCGGTCATGGGCGTCGTCGTACTGGCGGATTGCAATCTCGCCCAGCAGTTGCTCACGCGCCTCGCCAAACTGCCGGGCCTTGTCGAGCACGCCGGCAGTGCTATCCCGAAAGTCAGCCAGAAACTGGTCAGTGCGCGCAGCTAGCCGGAGCATCGCGAGGTCGCTACTGTCCTTGAACTGATCGCCCGCCTGCTGCAGCGCAGTGCGCAGTTCACCGACGTCGCGGCGCAGCAGCGACAGCTCGCCGAGCACCGCGCCGATCAGTTCCTCGCGAATCGAATCGTCCGGAGCGCCCATCTCAGTGCACCAAAACCTTGAACACGGCATCCAGCTCGGACGTAACCCGGTTCGCGAGTCGCTTCAATGCGACCATCTGCCTGATCCAAGCCTTCTTTTCTTCCGGTTCGCCCTGCTCGATGGCATCAGCGTTCATCGCAACGTAGTCCGTGGGGTCGTTGCGCAACTCGATGATGGATCTGTCGCATCCCTTGATTTTCTCGAAGATCGGATTTTCATAAATCACCGCGTCCGTACACAACATGAAGCCCCGGTCGTCTTCATGAGCCTCGAACACCTTCGCGAAGAGTTTCTCGAGGTCTCGCCTCGGATCGACCATATTGAACACGACACGGAGTCGGGACGCCGGAACACCAATGTCTTCCGACAGCGAGCGCAGCGTTGCAATCGTGTCGACCTGCTGCTTCATTGCTGGCACTGTCGGAACGACGAACAGGTCGAAGTCCTCGTGGGACCCGTCGTAGTTCTGCATCAGGTTGACGAAGTCTTCAGCGTTCGACGCACCGATGTCGACTACGGCGTTCCTGAGCGTCATCAACTGGTCCTGCAGTTCGTCGAACTGGTTGCCGCGCAGCGCGGCCGTCTCCATGCCGTCGGAATTGATCGACTCGATGGCAATCACTTCGGCATCTTCAAGGCGCGGGGCTAGAAGATGACGCGCAACGGTGCTCTTGCCAACGTTGCCCGAGAAATTGATGACCGCGATTTTCATGGTGTGTCTCTCCTGTTGATAAATAAGGGCGGCCGCGACGCTGTCGCAGACACGCGTTGCGTTAGGGTTCGAGTTCGAGCGTCGGCGCGTCATGCCCTGCCTCATGCTTTGACTGATCCGATGTCTGTTCTCGCGGCTCCGATGCCGGGTCTTGCCCAGCGCGCTCGCGCTCGATCTGCTCGCGCACTGCCTCGATCGCCGCCTCGCTCACTTGAGGCATCGGCACGTCGAGCGGCCGATTAGCAGCGCGCGCCGCGGCCACGGCGCTTTCGAACTCCCCCATCAGCTGCTCCTGCTGTTGCTCCGGCAGGTTTTTGATCTCGTCACGCAGCACCTCGCGCGCTGCCTGCGCCTTGATCCGCTCGCGTGCCGCATCGAGCGTCGCCTGCTGCTCCTTCGAGAATTTCCACTCGCCTTTCAGAAACCGTTCGCGCGCCTCGACGATCCGCCGGCGCTCGTCGGCTTCCCGCCGTGCGCTGGCAAGCGCTTCGCGCTGCTCACGCGTGGGCAATCCCGGAACATCGGGTGAGGACACAAACCACTCGTTGCGCCGGCTCGTGACCGTCTTCGGCGCGAGCTCCTTGCCCTTTTTATCGAACTGGCGCTGCTGGGCCGTCACGCTGCGGCTACCACCCTTCTCCAGTTCGATCTGCTGGCCCATTTGCACGCCGCTCGCGGCGATCGCGCGCTCGAGGTCCAGTCCCCAGACGGTGCGCTCGCCGTCCTGCGTACGCACGGTCGCGTAGTAGCTATCGTTCTGCTTTTCATCGTGGTTGAAAGGAGCGGGCCCGTGCGCGACCAGCACCCCGGCCGTGACACCGGCCGGGGTTGGCGTGTTCTGAATGGGGCTGGCCGACGCGACTGCCGGCGGATGCGCGGCGGGCGTCCGGTCGCCTTCGGGCGCGGCGGTTTCACGCGCCGGTGTGCCCGTTTTCGTCGACTCTGGCGAAGCGGGCTGCTTTTGCCCTGCTGCGTCTACGGGCTCCATCTCATTCGTGCGCACCTGGTCCGCATCATTCGATCGCTCGCCTGCCCCCTTGCCTGCCCCAATACGCATGGCCTCACGCGCGGCGGTCAGTGCGGCGCGATCCTGCGCTTTGGGCTTGAATCCACGTGTCGGCACGCCGGCGAGCTCGGCTGCGATCCACGCCTGTCGACGGAATTCCTCGCTGCCCTTGAGCTGAAGCTCACCCCAGTTCTTCGCCTTCGCGACTTCGACCATGTGCACGATCACGTCGCGGTCCTCACTGGCCGTCGACAGCGAGCGGCCCTTGTCCTCAAAGTGCACCGTCTCGCTCTTGCGATCGAGAAACTTGCCTTCATGCGCCACATACTGGTTGGCTACCGACTTCGGGACGTCGTAACCGCTGCGATCGAAAATCGGTTTCGGCCGGATCGTGTTTTCAGTCTGGTCGCCGGTCTTCCCGAGCGGCTTGCCCGTGCCGACGGCCGGCTTCACCGCTTCGTCGGTCGCTGGGTTGGTCGATGAGTCGCGTTTCATCAGCGCCTCGACCTTCTCGCGATCCGCCGCCCGGATTTTTTTCAACCGCCCTTGCGTCGCGCTGTCGACAGGGGTCTCCGGATTGCCCGGCACAGTGCCGGCGTCCGGCTCGTTCGCCGGCGGCGTCGACCGGGCACGTATCGCCGACGCATCGTCGGCATTGGCCGCGCCACGCTCGCGGTAATCGATCAGGTCGGTGGGAAATTCGATCTCGTTCATACAGTGACTCCTTGCGATTCAGGTTGGGACGGGGCGACTGAGGTTTGCGCGCCCGCAGTCGGCTCAGCGGCGGCAGCCGCGTCCGACAGGACTTCGCGCAGATAAGGCATCAGCTGGAAGAGCGACGCGCGGATGCTGTGACGATTGGCGAAGTGAGCAGGCGCAAGCACGCCGATCTCGTGCTCGCGCACGTCGCGCGCGGGACCGGCTGGCTGCCTGGTCACTTCCTCGGCCGCAGCGGCCTGCTGCGCACGGCGGGCGGCGTTCTGCGTTTGCCACCATTGCTCGACGTCGATCTTTGGCACGGGTGCGCAGAGCTCGCGCGCGACGAACGCAGCGTGCTTCATCTGCTGTTCGTCCGGAAACTTCGGGGCGAAGCCGAACCACGCGCGCCGGCGGTTGGTCCTCTCCAGCTTCGCCATCACCCCTTGCAGGTAGGGGCTTTGCCGCACGAGCCGGTCGACGAGCTCTGCGTCTTCATAGAAAAACGCCTTGTCGCACAGGATCGGCTCACACCCCTCCATCGTGATGATCTGTTTGTTGTGCTTTAGCGCCCGCAGCTCCTGGGGCAGCATCAAAGGCCTGCCGTGCTCGGACTCGTTGGTGCTCGTCGACGAACTGCGGCCGCGGCTGCGGCTACGCGAGCGCGCCATGTGCGTGAAGGTACCCAGCATCTTCGAATACTCTTCCGATTCCTTCACCGTACGCGGCGCGTACAGGCTGCGCATCTTGCAGTTGATCGCCAGCGTTTCGGTGCCGTGCCTTCCGTACAACTTCGGATCCTCGAGCTGGGACATGCCCTGGAAGATCAACATCAGTCTGAGGTTGTAGCCTGCGATGAACGGGTTGGCCGTATCGATAATGTCGATCTTGCCGGGCGCGGCAAACTCGTCGAGCACCAGCGCACACTGGTATTTCAGTGCCGGATTCTCGGCGGGCAGCTCGCGCGTATTCAGGTCGATCAGCTGCGAGAAGAAGAGATTGACCAGGAGCGCGCCTGCCTTCAGGTCGCCCGGTTTGATGCCGACATAAATTGACATACGTTTTTTGCGCACGTCGGCCAGATCGAAGTCCGAGCGGCTGGTTGCCGCGTCGACAACCGGATTGGTAAAGACGTTCAACGGCGCGGTCATCGTCGATACGATGTTCGCGAAGGCCTCCTTCGATTGCGACAGGAAACGGTTCAGCGCATCGAGGCACTCGAAACTCAGCGCCGACAGCGCGTCAGTCGCGCGAGTTGTGCTAGAGCGCGTGCTGACGATCGACGAGATGTGTTCGCGGATAGTCCTCCCCTTGCCGGAGGCCTGCCGCAACACCTCGCCGAACGTGCACGGCAGCGAGGGCGTCTCCAGCAGGTACAGCACGATCCCGATGAACAGGTTGCGGGCGTTGTCGTTCCAGTATTTCAGCTTCGCATCGACGTTGGACGGATACAGGTGCTCGCCGATCGTCATCACGTCGCCCACGCGCGTGTAGGCCGCGCGGCGCTGGATGTATTCGAGGGGGTTGTATGCGTGCGAGCGGCCGTCTTCCGAAAACGGCGCCCACAGGTAGGTTTCGTGACCGCACGCCCGCCGATAGCCCGACGTGTACAGGTAGTTCTCTTCCTTGATGTCCTCGACCACCACCGAATCGGGATAGGTGAGAAGATTCGGGATCACGAGTGACGTGCCCTTGCCGGAGCGGGTGCCGGCGGCGGCCATCAGGAAGTCCTGGCCGTAGTACTTCAGGTAGTCGCCCTTGTATTTGCCGACAATGAACGGCGGATACAGCTGTTGGGAAGTCGTCATGGTTGTTTCTTCTCCAGCAGGCCTGCTTTCACGATGTCGCTACGGGTTGCGAACCTGGCCTCGCCGAACTGCGCGAGACGCTTGCGTCCCGATACGAGTGCAATCGTGATCACGACCACTGGCAGGCCGGTAATGACCACCGACAGCAGCGTGCACACCTTGAGCGCGCGCACCACCGCAGGCACGTCGCCGTAGGCATGCCAGTAGTCGTACAGCGTGAACACGCCCACGCTGCCCTCCGGCAGCTTCTGCATCTTCGCGAAGAGCTGGCCGCCGGCGAACTGACCAAGGAACGCGAAGCCGCATAGGATCAGCAGAAAGACCGCGACGGGGATCAGAATGCGAAGTGATTTCGGCATAGTCGGTCCTCAGTAGGTGGCCACGTCGATAGCGGTCTGAGATTTCAGATGCGTTGTCATGCCGCCATCTCCTGTTGTTGCAGGTGCGCGGTCAGGTCACGATGCAGGCGCATCGCATCCCGCACGTTATCGAAGGGTCCGTGGAACTGGTTGGTGTTCGCCGCTGTGCAGCGGTTGATCGGCTCCCACAGCAGGTAGCGCCACTGGTCGTAGACCGAATACCGCGCGATCGACCAGCCCGATGGGTGCACCATGGCGAATTCACCCGACGGCCGCCATTTGCAGGCCGCTTCGTTTGCGATCGCTGAGGCCGCCTCGTGGACATCGTCTGTCTGTGCCGGGCTCATGAGATACAGCCCAGCAGCTGCGCCTTGCCGATCGGGTCGTACCAGATTTCGGTGAGCCGCTTGTTGCGCATGAAGAGGACGAGATCAACCGTTACACGCACCTGTTCCATGATGAATTGCCAGTCGAGCGTCTGGCCGACCGCGCTCTGCTTGATCAGCGTCGCAATGCGCGACGGTGCCGAGCGCGCATCGTTGCAATGGACGGTCGTGATGCCGCCGGGCGTCCCCGTATTGAGCAGCGTCAAGTAGTCCCACGTCTCGTCGCCGCGCAACTCGGCGAGAAACACGCGGTCAAACTTCATGCGCAGCGTGGAGCGCACCAATTCCTTCGCCGGCAACGTGTCACTGAAAAACAGGTGTACCCGGTTCGGATGATTGGGCAGCGACAGCTCAGGCGTGTCCTCGATCGTGCCAATGCGCTCATCGGACGGCACGAGATCCGAAAGCGCCTTGTTCAGCGTGGTCTTGCCTGAACCAGTACCGCCAGCGATGACAACGTTCAGCCGGTTCGAGACAGCCAGGTCGAGCATGCGGGTCACATCACGGCGCTCTTTCGCCTCCAGCATCTGGAGTTCAAACTGCTGCAGGTCGAGCGCCGCCGGCATGTCACGGCGTGGCGAGACGTCGCGATAACCGTCGAACCAGCCGTTGCGCTCGTATTCGGCGACGGAGAAGCGCACTTCTGACGGGATGCGGATCGTGATGGAAATGGTGTCCTGCTCGCACGCCGGCTGCATCAACACGTGCCCGCGCTGGCCCTCGGGCAGCACCACAGGATGAATCGGCTCCTTCGTCGAGAACTTCCCGCCCTTCATCACCGTCAGCGCGTTGGCGAGCTTAAAGCACGCATCGAGCGCGCAGGCCGGTGCATCGTGCCGTCGCCATCCGGCATTGCCCTGCGTCCAGATCTCACCGGGACGGTTAATCGCAACCTCGGTCAGGCTGCCGTCGAAGAAGTTCGAGATGCCCATTTGCTTGAGGAAGCTGCGGGCGATCGTGCCCTTTTCGATTACATCGATCAAGACTTCGCTCATTCGCATTCCTATATTGTTTAGGGTCACATCGGTTCATCATCGTGCCGCGCGGGTCAGCGAGGCGTGGTGCCCGTATTCTGTGGCTCGATCTGCACGGACACGCGATACGGGCGTCGATCGTCCGGCACGCTGCTGGCCAACTCGCGGAGCGTTTGCGCCGGCGACGTGGAAACCACGGTTGCGCTGAGAGGTGCGGCCGGCCGGGTCAATTTCCAGGCCGCAGCGCCGATCGCCACTGCACAGAGCCCTGTTGCAAGCAGGACGCGTGATGTGCGCGGCGGCTGGCGATCGTGAATTGGTGGAATGTTGATGGCCCGACGGTTAGTTGCGTGCGGTTTCATTGCGTTATCGGCGGCGTGATTGACTGGTTCATCGAGCGACGGCAACGCGCTGTCGCCCCATTCCGAGATCGTCAGCCCGGTACGCGCTCCGACATTGCGCAGCAGGTTGCGCCGCAGCGGCGCTAACATGTCGTCGATCCGGCATCCGTCGAGGGTCATGCAATCCTCAAACGCGTGCTCGTCGGCGATATGCCGAAGTGGCAAGGCCTCGGGAACCACACGCGCACGCCGCGCATCGACCCGCTCGGCCAGTTGCCGGACCGTGTTGCCATAGAAACAGAAGCGCAGTGCGTTGCGTAGTCTGGTCTCTAACATGTCGCGGTCGAGCCCATGCAGCGGGAAATCGTCCGGGTAGGTGATTTTCAGGTTCATGGGTCCGTTCCTCATTGCTGCCCGTTCTGGCCAACCGTGTCGCCCTGCGCGTCGACGTTCTCGTACACGCCGCTCAGGTCGATGTCGCGCGCCACAAAGATATTGATTACCGAGCCCTGGTTCGAGTACGCCGTCGGCGGGATGTTGATGGTGTTACGCAGCGTCTCTGCGGCCACATCCTGCGTAGCGTTCGAACTGTTTGAGAACGTGATCGTCTGGCCCGAACCGGTCGCCTTGTTCGCCAGCGCCTGGCCGAAGTCGCCGATCAGGCTCACCATCAGCGCGCCCTTGAAGCGCTGCCAGAAGTGCTCGTCGACGTAGGCCGGAATGCCGGCGGCACCGAGCGGATCGGTTGCGGGCGAGCTCAGCGGAATATGCACGTCGCCGTCGTCGATCTCGTCCCAGATCGCGCCGATCACACCCTGCCCCTGCAGCACCGCATCGCGCTGCTCGCCCTTGGCCATCGCACCCTTGCGAACGAGCAGTGTCGCGCCATCATCGGACCACACGTCCTGAGCGATCGGGCATCCGATCAGCCCCGGGCGGTCGGTACGGATTGCTGTTGCCTGTCCACACCGGATCATCGTGTTGCGGCTGAGCAGGTAGTGCCGGTTCGGCCTAAACGAGGCTTGCATCGGCTGCAGCTTCGATGGCTGCAACGACTGGTCGATCGACGAGCCCTTGCTGTCGCCCGCGTCCGCCTTGCTCGCTGAGGCGGATGCACCGCCTGCACTGCCGCCGCGCAGCGCTGACAGGCCCATCGACTTCGCCAGACCGGCCAGACCACCGGCATCGTGGCCGACGGCTCCAGTGCTGCCGCCGCTTGTGTTGCTATCGCTGCCGCCAGCGGTTTCATTCGATGCCACAGGACCATCGTTGCTCTGGCCGGGATAGTTGTTGCCTTCGTTGTCCCTACCCGCGACGAGCACGCTGCCCTGCAGGCGGCGCTCGGCCGGAGTGAGCGGCCGCGGCTGGTTGCTCACAGCCACCGCCTGTCCATTCGTCGCGCCACCCGGCTGCGATGCCGCGCCGACGGGCGTCGCAAGCCGGGAATTTGCCGAGGCCTCCGACGCCGCACGAGCCTGCTCGGCCTCCGCGCGCTTGATACGATCCTTCTGCGTCTCCAGGTCCCCACTGGCGTCACTCGCGCCGCTGTCCTTCGGTTTGTTCAGCGCCGCCTGCTTCGCGTCCTGATGCTGCTGGAACAGACGCTGCAGATAGACCGTGACGCCCGATGCACCTAGCGCGATCACAGCGAGCGCGACCAGTACCAGACGCAGCTTGCCCACGCGCGTCTTCCGACGGCCCGGCAGGTCGAGCGAAGGCTGCAAGCCGATGTCGGGCGATGCCGCATGTTCCATTTCGTTTCGTTCAGTCATGCCCTGTTCGCTCCCTGCTCAGTTCGCCGATGCGTCGGCATGGTCGCGCTCGATGCGTGCGCTGCCCGGTACCGACGAGCCCGCGCGGTTGTAATGGCCATCGGGCGAATAGCCATCATTGCGAATACCCAGCACCGACTGGCCGTAGCGGATGACAAACGACTTCGACACTTCGTGCACGACGACCGTGTCGCCCTCCATATGGAAGTTCGCCGTCGCCTCGCCGCCGTCGGGAAGCTTCGTAAAGATCGTCGGCAGGTCACGCGCGGTTGCGTACTTGAAGTACGTGAACCGGCCGTCGTCCCACAGTGCGGTCGGCGCGAGTGCGCGATCGCCGCGCATCATGTATTGGGTATTGGCGACGGAAGTCGATGCAAAAGGGGCGGTTTTCGCTGCACCCACGCTGTTCGCGATCGATGCCGGCATCGCCGCCCCATTAGCCCGCTGACCGCCCAGCGCCGCGCTCACCGCGTCCAGACGGCGCTGCTGCGCGGTTGCCGCTTTTGCACGGGTGTCGGGATAGTCGAAACGCAGCATCCATGTCGCCGGCTGCGCGACCGACACGTCGACAAGCGACAGCGAATAGGTGCGCCGGTTGGTGACGAGCACGAGATTGGTTTCCGGCTGCAGCGCACCCGGTTTGAGCAATGCCCCGCTTTCGTTGATGGCCACGTGCCATGCCTTGGCGTCGCCTATCCCCTCACCGCTGTTAATGATGTGTTCGCCCGATTCGAACTGGATCATCACCACGCGCCCCGCCATCGTCGACACCCGGTACGCCTGGTCAGGGTCATAGGTTGCGCATTGAATATGCGGGTCCGAACCGCAGCTGTGCGGCGTCTCCAGTGCTCGCGCAGGCGAGACAGCGGCCGCCATACCCGTCGCAATGGCCGTGAGCCGGACAAAAGCGCCCAGGCGTTGCGCTTTCATGACGCACCTCCGGTGGCGGCTGGCGACGACGCATCTGCCGGTGCGCGGCTCCAGTCGCGCGTGACCTCATAGCTTGTGCAGCGAAAGCCGTCCGGGTCGATATCCTGCTGATCCTGCTTTTCAGGTACATCTACGCGCTCAAATGCGACTGTCGCAATCCAGTACGCCGGATCCGGTCTTTTTGCGGCCGGATTGAGCGGAATCAGCTGCCGCGAGAAGAACACCTGTGCGGTCGATCCCACGAACGTGATCGAGCCGACCCGTGCGATGACGCGTGCCTGATCCTTCAGCAGCTTCAGCGGCCCAGCCGGCCCCCGCACGAGCGCGTCGTAAGCTTCTTTCTCATGATCGTCGCTCATGAACATCACTGCGGCGTGCGTGTCCGAAATCGTCTCCCAGTCGTAGCTTTCCCGAAGTTCGACGTAGGTGTGCAGGTCGTGCCGGTCGGTCTTCTCGGAGAAGGTCACATGGCCGCTGGCCGTCGTCGGCAGCACGTCCACCTTGCCGGTCGACGAATCCACGCGCAGCACAGCGGGTGGATTGGGACGTTTTAGGAGTCCTAAAGCTCCGATGCCAGAAACGGCGGCCAGAGCAACAACTGCCGAGAGAACCGAGCGCCGGTCCGCAATACGGGCCCTCTCTTCAGCGGCTTCGACCTTCGATTTCTCGAACGCCTGCGCCTGAGTCAGATACCAGCTGATCGCATCACGCTTGTGCGCCTCAACGTTACCGACATGAGCGGCCGCCTGGTCTGCCGTCGACGCCTTGCCGATCTGGCGGCGGTTTCGCGCGGGTGAAGCCTCTGTAAACCACTGTCTGATTGTTGATGTCATCGTGATCCTCATTTCGGTTCCGTGCGACTGGCCTGTTGCGCCGTTGGCTGATTGACCGGTACCCACTGTCCGGTCGGCTCCGGCGGCTTCGGCGGCGAGCTACACCCCCATAGGACTGCCAGCACGAGCACCACGCATGCTACAAATTTCATTTTCTGTTTCTCCTGCTCAGCCGCCGCGTGAACCACGCAGCGGCACTGCGTATTCCCTGAGACAAAAAGGTGAAAGCGCCCTACCATCAGGTGCGACTGCCCATCAGCAGAAAAGCTTGATCGACACCATGGCGCCAATGGTGGCTACAACCGCAGCCAGCAACCACCATCGGGCAAGCTTGACCAGAAACACGTGCATGATTTACCTCGCTTCACGAAGGCTTCCGCCAGTTTGTGATGCCGATCCGCCACCGAATTTACCCATCGAGGCGGCAAGCCTCGCTACGTTGCCGAGCTTGCCAACCATCGTCGATATTCCAACGCCCCCAGCGAGCGATGACGCCAGCCCCGGCAAGTTAAGGGAGATGACCCAGAAAGCCAGACCCATGATGTCAAGGTAAATAACCTGCGCCAGGGACGGCGACCCGTTCTGCGGAACGATGCTCATCGCAAAGTTGACTTCGAGGGAGCAGGCAGCGGCGAACAGTGTGACGAGAAATACATAGTTCATGCATTGCCCAACCCAGTTCCAGAAAAACTGACGCGACGGGGGAAAGAGCGCGGCCGAGATAAACAAGGGCCCAAGAGCCAGCAGAATTCCAAGCGCGAATTTGGCGAGAATGATGTAGGCAATCGCTATCGCCATGAACGGACCGCCGAAAATGATCATCAGCGCAATCGTCCAGACCGCCGCAATCACCTTGAGTCCCGACGCCTGCGTGTAGATCGACTGCGCTGCGTTGATATAGGCGTTCAACAGGTTATCCAGGCCGGAAACCGGATTGTTCCCGTTGTTGAGCGCACCGGCGAGTTGTTCGCCTAATCCGTTGAAAAACGGCACGACGTAATCGCTGTAAAACTGGATGTTCATACCGCACGTGAGAATGAGCGCCCAGGTCGCCATACGCATCAGGAAGTCATTGACGGGTTCATCGTTGCGCCCCTGCCAATACGTCCACAGAATGAGCAGCACATAGATGCTGAAACAGGTAGCCATCAGTGGTGAAATCAGCGAAATGATGCGCGTTGACCCGCTCGCGATGGTGTTCAACACGTTCTGGTCAAACGCTGTTGTCATCGCGGTAAAAAGCTGGACGTCTGCCACGGATGCCTCCTGACGGTTGAAAGTGCGCGCGCGGTAGAGGCTTACTTCAGCCCCGCGGCTTTCGCTTCGGCGTCGTCACTTGCAGCATTGATGCCCTTCGCCTTTCGCTCGGCGGCCAGCTTCTCCGGCGTCATTCCCAGGAATGCGGCATCGAACGCCAGCTCCTTCTTCTGCTGCGCCTCCTCCTGCAGGTTGTGTTGATGACGATCCCATGCGAGGTATCCGAGGTAGCCTGCGATAGCGATCAGCAATGCGATTGCCGTCGGGATAAGAGCCTTATTGACCATTGGTTTTCCCCAGGAAAGCGTTGTCGAATTCGCGGTCGCGCTGCTCTTGAGCAAGCTTCAGTTCCGCCTGCTGAAGCTGCGCGGTGAGCTGCAGGCGCGTCTGGTCGTTCGTGACCATCGCCTCTTCAGCGGTCATGCGGTTCTGCAAATCCGCCTTCTGCGCCGGATCCTGCGTGAGGTTGGACCGCTGCATCAGCGCCTGGATATTGTTCAGCCGTGCCATCGTCGCGCTGTACGCCTGCTCGTTCATCGCCTTGTTCGCCGCGAGCGTGTCGTAATAGCGCTGCTGCCCAGCCGTGCTCGCGCCGGTCATGCCTTCCTGCTGCTCGATCATGCGCATCGATGAGCTCACGCCGCTGAGGCCCCCGCTTTTCGCCTGGTTGTAGACGTCCTGCCACTGTTCTGGCAGGTAGTTCCGCAGCGAGGCGTCGTTCATGATGTTGCCGAAACTGCTGTTGCCGGTCAGCGCCTGATACTGGGCCTCCTGATTCTGGATCTGCTGAAACAGTTGCTGGACCTGCACCATCTGTTGCGCGAGCTCGGCCGGCGAAATCGTCGGTACGCCCTGCGCCTGTGCCTGCGAGAACGTGCAGGCACACAGGAGCGCCATGAGAGAGCTTCGGGGCCGCAGCCACTGCGACCGGAACGTGAGACTCTTGCCGTAGCGCGGTGAGCGCTCGCGCAGCGTCAGGCGAAGCTCGGCGAGCGCCGGATCGACAGTGCGGGGTATGGCTAGATAGACAGTAGTGCTGTTCATCATTTCCTCTTTAGTCGCAGACATCACGCAAGAACTTCGTCGTCGGCCGGCTCGTGCGTCGGCGGGTAGATAACGGCGAGCTCGGCCCGCTTGCGCTCCAGGCCGCGCTGCAGCTCGCCGTTCCACAGACGCTCGTCGGCACCGTATTTCGCCGACAGACGCGCGCGCAGCTTGCGCTCGAACACACGTTCCAGATAAACGGGCAGCCAGACGTCCGGATCGTCGCCGAGCTCGGCGCGCACCGCATCGCAGATCAGCACGTTTTCGCGATCGCCAGAGAACACCGCGATCGCGTCATCGAGCCCGCTTAGGTCGAAGCTGGCGAACGCGGACTGGTTGCCCTGCTTGATCAGAAAACGGCGTGACTGCGGTGCAAGTTTCCTGAATTCCTGGAATTCCTTGCTCGTCATGCCGTCGCGCCGATAAGGCTCTTCCTCAGCGGCCGGGTCGGCGAGCCACATCTTGGTGGCAATGAGGCTGCGCAACGCGGGAAAGAGGTCCGCCGCGCGTTGCGCCTGCTCCGGCTGCTGCGTGATCAGACACATGAACTCGCCTTCCTTGCGGCCGCTGGCAAGCGTCTCCTCGATCTGCTCGCGTATCGTACGAAAACGGATCGGCAGCCAGTATTCTTCGATCACCGTCTGCATGAGACGGCCTTCGCGGCGCATCAGCTTCTTCAGATGAAAGAGGTAGGCGAACGCCGGCTCGGACGGCTCATAGTTTTCGACGAGAAAAGCTTCGACGTCGAAGCCAATCCAGCGCTGCTCGCTCATGTTCAGTGACAGGTTCGGCGGATTGTCAAACACCCACCCGAAGCGGCCGTTCTCCGCCCTGCACCAGATCGACAGCCGCGCACGCAGGCAGTCGTCGCCTTCGTCCGGAATGCTGTCCAGCAACAGGCTGAAGCGGCGCAGCCGCACATCCTCGATGCCCAAGATGGCGTCGGCGGCATTGCGGCACTGGATCTTCTCCGCAGCGCTCAGATCGATCTTGACCGGTTTGCCCTGGTGATCGATGCCATTCTTGCGGCCGCACAATTCGACCAGCCCGTACAGGAACTCGCGGTTGTCGGGCGTATCGGCGAGCTCAAATGGCGCCCAGCCGGTTGGCTTTCCCTTTTCCAGATAGACGTACGCGCCGCGCATCGCCCGAATGAACACTTCCCAGCCGCGCCCTTTGTCGAGCACATACAGCAGTTGGTTGAAGCGCGACAGCATGCCGCTCATGGCGGCCTGAAGCGACGACTTTCCGGTACCCGTCGTTCCCTTGGCCTCGAGATGTCCGGCCATCTTCTCAGCAACGTTGATGTCACTCAGCCGCGTCGCATGGTAGTTGCCGTGGTACACACTGCCGGCCGCCGTGCGGAACGGGATGACGGCCGAGCCGTCGCCGATCGGATTACCCCCAGCCTTGCCTGTTGAATAGTCGTGACACGCGTGCATCGCCGCGAAGTTGCGCGACGACTGCGCCTTGGGCCGCGGCTTCACCTTCGCACCCGGGACCTGCGAGAAGTACGTAAAGGGAGCCGAGCCGGTTGCCAGCGCCCATTCGACGCTGCATTCATTTTGCGAGCGCGAAGCGAACAGGTTTCCGTTATCCAGCGCCTGCTTCGCCGTTTCGCCATAGATCACGGCCGCGCCGTGGTACTCGCCGAACGACAGTTCGCCCGTATTCACATACCCCTGCGCGTCGCGGAGCTCTTTTACCTGATGCTTCGCCTTGTCGGCGGCTGACTCCAGCTTGTTGATCGCTGAGTCGATCGTCCGGTTAGCTTCGAAACCGGTCAAGCAGTTAAACGTTTGCGAGACCGTGAATTCGATCGGCAACGAAAGCAGCGGATTCAGTTGGCCCCAACCCGGTTTGTCCGGAAAGCCGCGGAGGTCGTAACAGGTGGCAAACTGACGGGAGTCAGGCACAGCCTGACCCCGGATCGCGACCGTGTTATAGCCGAAATGCAGATAGCTCGAAGGAATAACGTCGGCACCTGGCTCTGCAGCTACCGGCAGATCACCGGGCGTCGCGTTGATCAGGTCGCTCACGAAGCCGTACAGTTTCGAGAACAGCATCTTCGTGCCGTTCATGTGCGTGCGCTCGTACACCTCGAGGAGCTCGGACTCATAGTCGGAGAACTGCAGCAGCGCCTGCTGTGCGAGCGATTCAATCTCCTTCAGCCCGTCGTCAAAATCGTCATACTTCAGGATCAGCGACAGGTAGTACCGGTTCTCGTAGAAGTTACCTTCGTTGAACGGCTTGATGTACGCCTTCGCGAACCATTGCATGAAACGGTTGTTGAAGCGGTACACCCGGTCGAACGTGACGCGCCGGCGCGTAAAAGTCGCACAGTAACCCAGGCGCCCGCCAAAGTCGCGCCCGAGTTTGCTGTACGTTTCGGTGTCGCGGTCGAACATGCGTTCGATCGCGCTGTTCTCGTGCACTTCGAAGGGCACACCGCGCTTGGCGAGCGTCACCATGAAGCGGTTACCCTCGAGGTGCTGCACGTGGCGCGTGACCGGATGACCGAACTTCGGGATCCAGTCCTCCACGGCGCCGATCGCGCCAAGGATCTCGCTGAAGACAAGGGGTTTGCCTTTCATAACTGCTCCGTTTCGAGCTCGCGCAGACGGCGTTCGCCATTGACCAACGGTTTGAAGAAGTCGCGGTATACGCGGCGTTGCCGGCCGTATCTAAGGGGAGCGAGCGTTGCCGTGTTTCCAAAGCGGGGTGCTGCGCGCCCAGCGTTCACCCGCGCCCGGATGCGCAACTGCCAGAAGTAGAAGCGGCAGCGCAGTTCCAGCCACATGATCCGCAGGCCTTGATCATCGGTTTCACACACGTGCTTGAAGTACAGCAGCACCGGAGAGCCGAGAAAGACGAACAGCAGCCCGCCCGGCCCGACGAAAAACGAGATCAACACGCCGACAAACATCGAGGCGACGACAACCACCAGCATTGCCATGTAAGGGATGCCCCATATGGCGGCCGTGCGGCCAAGGCCATTGAATCCGGGGTAGCGGGTTTTTTCTGACATGACGTGCTCAGCTGAACATGTTCCACAGATACGGCGCGAGCACGCCGACCACCGAGCCCACCACCGCCACCTTGCCGCACATCGTCACAAACTCGCTCCAGTGCGCGCGATCGGCCCAGCACTCCGCGCCCTTCCACATCAGTACGCATGCTGCGACCACACCGAGGAACGCATAGAGCCAGATCTTGAAGGTTGTCGCACCCTGTGTTGCTGAGTCCAACCCTCCACCCGCGAATGCGAGTTCGGGGCCGATTGCGATGCCCAAGGCTATCGTTTGGCGTACGCGGGTTGCGATTCTTTGTAATGGCATGCGATATGCATCACCACTCAGTTGTGCTAATTTGATGAAGGTGAGCTTCGTATTGCGATGCATGGCTTCTCCTTTCAGGCGGTTGAGATCACGCTACGTCATCGCGGATCAGGTCAGTTA